>Ga0194054_10000214_pt1 | contig 30375 bp, 33 predicted proteins | sample SepL2210m_MetaG_FD_163628 | JGI IMG/M metagenome (GOLD analysis project Ga0194054, IMG submission 163628) | Anoxic zone freshwater microbial communities from boreal shield lake in IISD Experimental Lakes Area, Ontario, Canada - Sep2016-L227-10m | ecosystem: Environmental > Aquatic > Freshwater... | reverse complement strand
ACCGGTCCAGGCATTTGTGCGGTTCAATGATCACACGATCAGGCTGCGGAGCCAGGTATATGAACCTGATTACATCATCGTGCAGGACAGCACGCTGATAAGGGACGTCAATGTGTTTCTGGGCGTAAAACCAGGTGGCATTGTAATCGTCAATTCCGGGAAGAAGGTCGATGCCAGTGTGCCGGCCGGGGTGAACCTGATTACCATCGATGCGACCTCCATTGCTCTTGAGGTACTGGGCCTGCCCATTACTAATACAACACTAATGGGTGCCTTTGCCGCAGCGACCGGGGAAATAAAATTTTCAGCCCTCGAACATGCACTCAGGCACCGGTTCCCCGGAGAACTTGCAGAAAAGAATATAAAGGCCGCAATGAAGGCATTTGAGATCGTGAAAGGGGGTGCCTGAACTGGCGCTTGGAATAGGGTGCTCTTCCCATCCCGGAAAAGCAAGAAACAACAAAACCGGCTCATGGCGGGTTTTCAAACCGAAATTTGACCACGATAAATGTACAAAATGCGGGATGTGCAAAACGATCTGTCCCGAGGGCTGCATCGAGGAATCGGAGGACGAGTTTTTTATTCCCGACGAGACCTATTGCAAAGGTTGTGGAATATGTGCAGAGGAATGCCCGTCAGATGCGATCCTCATGGAACAGGAGGAGAAGTAGATGATTGAGATCACAGAAGGCTCACACGCGGTTGCAAAGGCTGTGAAGATGTCCCGGCCCCAGGTGATTGCGGCTTACCCGATCACACCGCAGACCCATATTGTGGAGACGCTCGCAGATATGGTTGCAGACTGCGAACTGGATGCGGAGTACATCACTGTCGAGAGCGAGTTTTCGGCGCTCTCTGCCTGCCTTGGAGCAAGTGCGGCAGGATCGAGGACGTATTCGGCGACCACGTCCCAGGGCCTGGCCCTGATGTTCGAGGTCTGTTTCAATGTATCAGGAATGAGGCTTCCCGTCGTGATGACCATTGCAAACCGTGCACTGGGCGCACCGCTTTCGATATGGAACGACCAGCAGGATTCGATTGCACTTCGTGACTGCGGATGGCTCCAGTTCTACGCGGAGGACAATCAGGAGGCGACGGACCTCCACTATATCGCTTACAAGGTAGCGGAAAACCCGGAAGTCCTGTTACCTGCCTTTGTATGCTTTGACGGTTTCATCCTCTCCCACACGTATGAACCCGTTGATATGCTCTCCCAGGAGGACGTTGACCTGTACCTCCCGCCATACAAACCCGCCCAGAGGCTTGATGCGGCTGACCCAATCAGTTTCGGTATGTATGCAACACCGGAATATTATATGGAATTCAGGTATGAACACGACCTGGCGATGAAGCGTGCAAAGAATGCAATTAGTAAAGCAGGAAAGGAATTCGGGGAGATGTTTGGCAGGGACTATTCAGCTCTGGTCGAAGGGTACCGGCTTGAAGACGCCGATACTGCCATTATCACGATGGGTTCCCTGTGCGGGACTGTCAAGGATGCCATCGACGAGATGCGAACAGCGGGTAAGAAGGTCGGGCTCCTTAAAATCAGGTGCTTCAGGCCGTTCCCCTCAGAAGAAATAAGAAAAGCCCTTTCCCATGTCGAAAATGTTGCAGTTCTTGATAAAAACGTCTCGATCGGCGCAAAGGGAGCCGTGGCAATCGAGGTCAGGGATGCCCTGTATGGAAAGACCATACCCGTTCTGGGTTATGTCCTCGGTCTTGGAGGACGTGATGTCAGGATTTCAGATATCAAAAATATTGTCTCCCTTGCTGAATCCGGAAAAGGAGACCAGTTTTATGGGATTCGTCCGGAGGTGCTCTGATGGCTGAGACAAGTTGTGAACTGTTTGATTGCGGTCACCGGGCATGTGGGGGGTGCGGTGCAGCACTTGCGTCCAGGCTTATCCTCAAGGCAACCGGAAAAAACACCATTATAGCAGCAGCAACCGGTTGTATGGAGGTTTTTTCAACCCCTTACCCTGAAACGGCGTGGAAAGTGCCATGGATCCACTCCCTCTTTGAGAACAATTCTGCGGTCGCATCAGGGATTTGCGCATCGCTGAAGAAACAGGGGAGAACAGAGAAAGTAGTTGCAATCGGGGGCGATGGTTCGACATTTGATATCGGGATGCTCTGCCTGAGTGGTGCATTTGAACGCGGCCATGATTTCACCTACATCTGCTACGATAACGAGGCGTACATGAACACCGGCATCCAGCGTTCCGGGGCGACCCCGTTTGATGCGAGCACGACAACGAGCCCGGCTGGAAAATGTTCAAAAGGGAATGCCCGGCCGAAAAAGGACCTCCCGCAGATCCTTGCTGCTCACGGGGCCCCGTACGTTGCGACAGCCTCGATTGCTTATCCATCAGACGTGGTCAAGAAAATAGAAAAGGCAATTAACACACCGGGCCCTTGTTACGTGCAGATCCACGCACCCTGCTGCACCGGCTGGGGATTTGAAGGTGAAAAGACCCTGGCAATCGGAAAGCTGGCGATTGAGACTGGGCTCTGGGTGAATTTCGAGATGGAGAACGGTGTGGTCACACGTGTCAAGAAAGTTGTACGGAAACCCGTTGAGACCTACTTAAAAGAGCAGAAACGGTTCCGTCACCTGTTCAAACCAAAGGTAAATGCCGAGGAGATCGCAAAAATCCAGGCAATTGCCGATAAAAATGCAGAAAAATATGGCACCGACCTGAAATTAAAAAGCAAACCCGGTCCTGTTGTCCCATAGATTGCCGGGATCGGAACGGTATTTTTTCTTTTTTCGTTCTGTTGATATCCTTGGTGTTTAATAAAATGGGGTGAAATCCCCTCTTTTCCGCGTTTTTTCCCTTCAATAATTCCATATCAAGGATGTCAACAGAGCGATTTTTTTTAATGAGCACGATGTAAAAAAAATATCCGGATGTTGAGCTGCGCCATCATTTTTGTTTTCTTCTCATCGAGATGAGGAACGGCGTCAGGAGGACGAATGCGATGACGAGCCAGAAATTTGCAAACATGTAAAGCAAAGACTCCCTGCCCTGGTCATAAAACCGCAGTTCAACGGACCTGGCATTGGTCCAGTTCACATTCACTGACGTGTTATTTATTGCAGTAATGTCACCGCCGGGGCTTACCACGCCGAGGAACTGGTTCCGTACATCGAGACCCCATGGCAGGACCACGCTTACATTGTAAGGCTTTTCGAACGCGGTGATAAGATGGTTCTCCCGAACCGGTCCCAGGTAGGTGATTGTGTAATTACCTTCCGGGTATGAAATACCCTAATCGCCGGATTGGTTGTAGGTGCAGGGGGAACATTCCCCGCTGAGTGAGATGTTAGTCACCTTCACCGGCAGGCGTTCCCCCATCGCCCCGGTCTCGTAAAACTGGTATCCCGTGCTTTTCTCCACCTGGACTGTCCCTAGGTATGACGTCCCGTTTGGAAGTACCCGGTACTCTATGGAAAGCCCCTGCACCGGTGCCACAAAGGTGACCGCCAGCAGGCTTACAAGTGCAAAGCAGAGCAGAGTGACGCAAGGTCCGCGTCTATCTCGATGGGGGGCTCGCATTGTTTTATCACCGCTTCAGGGTCTTTTAGGAGGTGACCTGTAACCACGCAGACAATTCGTTCACTCCGGTCAATAACGCCATCCTCAACAAGGCGCCGGACCCCGGCTACCGATGCAGCTGATGCGGGTTCGACACCGATCCCCTCCATCCTGGCAAGGTCGCGCTGCATTTTGAGGATCTCGGCATCGGTGACAGCTATCGCAGTTCCGCCGGTTTTCCGTATTGCGGTCAGGGCTTTTTCGGCATTAACCGGTGCGCCGATTCGAATGGCAGTGGCCACGGTCTCCGGGTTCTTTTCAGGGATAACTTCAGGAAGGTTGTTTTTAATTGCATCGACAATGGGTGCGGAACCCGCTGCCTGGATACCGGTCATCATGGGGAGGCTGTCGATGAAACCGAGTTCAATGAGCTCGTTTAATCCTTTGTGCACTGCAGAGATATTCCCTGCATTTCCAACGGGCAGTACTATCCGGTCGGGTACGCCACCCAGCTGGTCTATTGCTTCAAAACCGATCGTCTTCTGGCCCTCAAGCCGGTACGGGTTGACAGAGTTCAGCAGGTACAGGCCATGTGAAAGGCAGAGGTCGTGAACCATCTCAAGCGCCTTGTCAAAATTCCCCCTGACTGATATCACATTAGCGCCATGCATCAGGGCCTGTGCAATTTTTCCAAGGGCCACCTTTCCGGCAGGGAGGAGCACGACCGCCGGGATGCCAGCTTTTGCAGCATATACAGCAAGGCTCGCCGAAGTGTTTCCTGTACTCGCGCATGCAACATGGGTCTTTTTAAGCTGCAACGCCATCGAGACACCGACCGTCATCCCCCTGTCCTTAAATGAGCCTGATGGGTTCATGCCTTCATGTTTTGCATAGAGTTCCGGTAGCCCTAGTTCTTTACCGATTGCCTTCAGGTGGTAGAGCGGTGTCCCTCCCTCGAAAAGCGTGACAGGGTCGATCGTTACCGGAAGGATCTCACGGTAACGCCAGACCGAGAGAGGGCGCTTGTCCCATTCTGATCTCGAAACGGAAATATTGTCAAGGTCATACTTTACTGCGAGCAGGTGACCGCACCGCCGGCAGTTATAGATGATCTCGTCGGGTGCATAGTTCTCTCCACAATGGACGCACACGAGACGGTACATATACAGAAATGGGTCTTCCGGGTAGATATAGGCAAGGTTCTCCGCAGTTTCTACCCGGTCGGAATGCGTTAATATGACGGTTTTGGGTGTTCCTGCATGATAATGCCAAAGACCTTCACCCTGATGGAATGGTACCTGCCAGGTTTATAACCCATGCGTTGCCTTGGATTTTCAACGGATCCCTGTATCAATTGATATATTGACCGTAACTGTCTCTCCATGTTTAATTGCCACGGTCTTTGGTACATCCGGGCTCCGATCGATCCCGTTTTTTGCAATGTCAACCTGGTAGTGCCCTTCAGGTAAGGCAACGGTATAGTGACCATCAAGTGAAAATGGTACCTTGTATTCCTTGGATGACTGCCCCTCACCGGTGATAACAAGGTTTCTTGCTGCATATGCCGCCGCACGCTGTTCATCTGAAATATGGCATGGTTCGACTGGACATAGCGGGCCAATCGTTGCGACACCTTCAAGGGAACCCATGCCGGCGGGTGTGGCGGGTACGGTACATCCTGCGGTGAAAATTACGGGAACGATAAAAAACAACAGGCCCTTTGAAAAGAAACGAATTCTTTCAGTCATCAGTCTGATCTCCTCCCCTGTTATTCTTTTTTGAAGTCCTAGCCATCTCGTGGTAGAGGCGGGTCTGCCGGTCCTCATCTACATGCATCGCTATGCGGGCCTGTCTGATAAGATCAGGATCGAGGTCTGCAAAGAACACACCTTCCCTGTCGGATGCCCGGACTATTATGTTACCCGTGGGTCCGGCGACCATTGAGTTACCCGAATACCCGTCAACAGGTGTAATCCCGACGGTATTAATTCCTGCAACAAACATCTGGTTTTCGATGGCACGCGTCCTGATGAAGAGTTCCCACGCATCCATCCTGGATGCCGGCCAGGCTGAAGGTACGAGCATGCAGTCTGCCCCTCCAGATGCATAGACCCTGAACAAGGGGGCGAAACGGAGATCATAACAGATTGCTATGCCGAATGCCATATCCCCGATCCTGAACATGGTAATGTTCTCTCCCGGATGATAGGATGCCCCCTCCATGAGCGGAGAAAACAGGTGGACTTTCCGGTAACCGGTCAGGAGTGTCCCGTCTTTACCTGCTACTATACAGGCATTGAATAATTTACCCTCCTCTTGTAGGCGAAGTGAGCCAAGTACTGCAATATTATGGTGTCTGGCATACTCTGAAAGGGTATGAAAAATCTCACCATCAACCGGTTGCGTATTTGATATAGAGCTCGGGTCCCAGCCTGTCCCGAACTGTTCCGGGAAACAGATAATTGACGCTCCATCGGCCGCGGCCTTCGCAACAAATGGTTCAACCTTGCGAAGCGTCGCTACCGGATCTTCCCATACTGGCGTGACCTGAGCGAGGGCTATCCTTACGGCCATAATACCATCCGTTCAAGGGACTTGTCTTTCATAAGCGCTCCCTCTTCCATTTTCCGATGCAGGGAACGTTATGATCTCCCTTGGCACACGCGGTAATTTGTGGTTATCTGATAAGAGCATTGCTTAATTAAAAAAGATAAAAATGACTGGTCCCGCCCGGTCACTCGTAGAGGACCGGTTCGTCAATCCTTGTGTAACTGACGAGATTATCAGCGGTGAAGTGGATTGCAATCTCGCGGTTTGCACTTTCAACCGAATCAGAAGCGTGGATAACATTTCTTCCGATATCAAGTCCAAAGTCCCCGCGGACTGTCCCGGGAGCTGCCTCTGCCGGGTTCGTGGCCCCGATAACGGTACGCACGATCTTCACGGCATTCTTCCCTTCCCAGACCATGAGAAACACCGGCCCGCTCATGATATACTTTTTAAGCGAATTAAAGAACGGTTTCTGCTGATGTTCCTTGTACTGCTCGATCACACAGTTGTCAGGCATCTGCTCGAAGCGTGCCGCAACGAGTTTCAGGCCCTTGGATTCAAGCCTTCCTACTGCTTCGCCGATAAGTCCTCTCTGGACTCCGTCAGGCTTGACCATCACAAAAGTGCGCTCCAAGCCAGTTCACTCCTTACCGAGGGCCTTACGGCCTGCTGCAGTCCATGCAACTTTGCGGGCCACACGGCCAAGCTTGTAATTTTTCTGGCATTTTGTGCTGCAGAAGTAAAACAGGCTCCCGTCTTTCCGGACAAAGAGTTTCCCGGTACCGGGTTCTACTGCTCCGCCACAGAACGTGCAGTTGCGCATCTCAACCATTTTCTGCTCACCGCCTCGATAATTTCTTTGCCTCGCGCTCGGTCTCGAGGAGCATCAGCACATCGCCTTCACGGATAGGTCCCACTGTATTACGGGTAATGATACGACCCTTGTTTATTCCGTCAAGGATCCGGCATTTTACCTGCATCGCCTCGCCATGCATTCCGGTTGAGCCGATCACCTCGATCACCTCCGCGGGTGTTCCTTCGTCTGCCATAATTTCCTCACGCTCTCAGGTCAGTGACCTGCTTTACGATATCGTCAATAATTTCCTTTGCCTTTCCGGGCTTTACAATAGCAGCAGCAGCAGAGCCGACATCGAGACCGCTTGCGGCGCCGAGGTCATTCTGCTTATTGATATACAGGTAGGGGATTTTTTTCTCATCACAGAGTGGTCCGAGGTGCATCACGATCTCGGCTGGTTCCACGTCTGCACCTATCAGCACCAGGGTTGCAATGCTTCTTTCGATGGCTTTTGTTGCCTCGTTTGAACCCTTCTTGATCTTCCCTGTGTCTCTTGCGATCTCGAGCGCTTCAAGCGCCTTATTCTGAATCTCTTCAGGTACCTGGAATTTAACAAATGCGTTTGCCATAACTCACCTCATTCAGGAGTAGCGTCTCCCTCATCACTCATCAGTCAGCGACGATGTAGCCATATTATTTTAACAGGAGTGGCAATAAAGGTTTGTTATCGTCCGCTGGGGCACTTATTTTCACCGGTAATGCGCCTTTCTTTTACTATCTGCCAGCCTTCCTTTATTAACACGCGGCAATAAAAACGCATGAATTTACGAACGGGGTGTATAGATCTTCACACCATCCCGGTCATATACCGGGACAATATCAGCAGAACCAAGGTTAACATGGTATCGTGACTGTTCTGATTCTCCAACATATAACAGTGAGGCATTATATTTCTTCATCAGGGTCACGGTCTCCTTTGGGTTCTCGTATATCGATCGGACGTCATTCATCCGGGAACCATACCATTCAGATTTATCACCGCGCCACATAAACTCGTGGAATGGCCAGCCAATAATAGTCGGTATACCGGTGAAGGAAGAGATCCGTGAATAGTAGGTGTAGTCGCCGTTTTCCGCCTCCACAATAGAGATATTACCTGGCAGGGTACGCAGCCACGCAACCGCTGCTGCATCACCCGGATGGCTGGCATTGATATAGGCAAGACCATCAAGGGACCTCGGGCCTTCGATCATGGTGGCGGGTATGACCAGTGGCATGAGGATAAATCCGATCCCGAGTGTCAGGACGAGGATATACCCTGCGTGTCGTGGGATGGTACGGGGCCGGACCCACCTGGCCAGCATCACCCCTAGCATCGCAAATCCTGAAGCCCCAAGCAGGAGCCAGGCTGCAAAATAGAACTTGAACACGGTGTTCATCCGGTAATAAACGTCCCCCATGTTGTCTTTAAGGTAAAAAAATTCGCAGAAGATGATGATTACGAGCCCTGCGATTGCGAGGATTTCCACGGGTTCGGGTCTCCAGCGTGCGATGAGGTACACGAGGGGTACCATTGCGACAGCCGCTGAGAGATAACCGGCAAGAGCAAATGGGAGAACAAAAAGGAGGAGCCATGGCCTTTTTACGATATCTCTCCACAGGTAGGCGATGAATATCAGGAGAAATATGCCATTGACCAGTAGGAACTCCGGCAGACCCGTGGGGGATACAACAAATCCGATTCCCTGGACACCCTGCGTGTTCAGCTGGAAATAGAACGGGACCCATAACAGCACGGAGAGGGGCGGCACGATAAACAGGAACCCCCAGGGGGTGTCAGCAATATGTCCCGGGGATTTCCGGAGCATCGTGATACATTCTCTTATAGCATCCACTACACACTTCAGTGTAGTTCGCACCCTGAGTGAGAGTCTTCCGAAAACTCCTGGTATTCCCCCGGGGACATTGATATCACCCTGGTGAATCGTCACGTGCCAGACCATCACCCCGATAACAACCATGAACGGTGCGTACAGGAGGATGTCCCAGGTATTGATCAGCGGCATGGCACCGAGAGAGAGAGCTGACAACAGAATAACCAACCAGCGTCCCTGGTTGGTAAGGCTTCGCCATCGCTTCAGGGAGAATACCAGGAGGAATATGAAAAATACCTGGTTGAACATGCCGATAAGGTGGGGATGCACGTCTCCCCAGAGGAGTGAAAAGAGCGGGAACTCGTTGATCGCGTTCGGTATTGTCCGTGTACTGTTCCAGAAGAGTGAACCGGCGGCCGTTCCCCGGATTGCCTCGTATAAGAAAGAGGGGTTGACTATGAGAAATGTCGCGAGCGGGAGCCACCTGAAACGTTCAAGGAGCAGGTGGCCTAAGGCATACATGGTGACTGCAGAGAGTGCAAAAACGGTCGGAAGGGCCAGGTTGAAGACGATGTTTGACGGTGCCCCGCTTACAACACCAAGTGCACCGATCGCCCAGTACCCGAGGTAGTAGTAGACATTCATGTAACCCCCTGAGAACCATGGGTCGAGCGGCGGCACTACCGGGTCCCGCATTACCGATGCGATAAACCCGTGGTCCATGAATTTCTCGGCAAAGGAGATCGAAGGGTTCACGAACCTTACATTGAGCATGAACAGGAAGCAGACCAGGAAGAGGAATTCCCATTTCCCCTCACCTTTAAGGCCATTCCATGAATATTCCCGGCGATACAATGCAACGAGAAGCAGGAGGATGAATGGGACCAGTGCAATATAAATCGGGACCCGCGCCAGTCCGCAATACCACGAAATAAGGGTAAATAGTAAAACGGAAGCAGGGAATGCCACGGGAAATGCGAGGTTCCCCATCGCTTTTTTTAAGTACGGCCAGAGAGAGATCTGGAGAATGGTGAGGATGAGTAACCATGAAAGTACCGAAAGGAACTGGAGATCAGCGCCCGTCATTGCCATCCACCCCTTCGCCAAGCTCCTTGTTGAAGGCTGATTTTATTGTTGAGATGACCCAGTCGCCGAGGTAATAAATTGAAATTACACCGCCGATAAGGGTGACCAGGTTCTTGATCAGGTGGTCCGTCACGGCAATGAGGAATGCAAGGGCCGGTTCCACTCCCGCCAGCTGGAGAACCAGTGCCACCGCAAGTTCATACGTCCCGACCCCCCCGGGTGTCAGCGGGACCGCTTTTACGAGGTTCCCGATGACAATTGCAAGGATGATAACCGGTAACCCGATGCTCTGGCCAAACATGTACACGACAAAGATACATACGCCGATATCGAGCAGCCAGATAACAACAGAAAGCGCGGAGAATGTAAGGAGTGACCTGATGCTGAGCGAAGCCTTTCGCACCTCCTCAAGCATGGTCAGGATAAGCCGGATATATTTATTTCCTGATTTCACCCTCCCCAACGCTACCAGGGCGACCATGAATATCGCCCCGATAACAAGGGGGGCAACAATTACATAGTAAAACCATTGCGGGACATTCAGGACGAAGGGGAGCATGAGCACCCCGAGGAGTGCGACCATGATGATATCAAAAAGCCTCTCGACAACAAGGGAGGAGATGCCGGTTGATACTGACGTGTCATACTCGTGTTTCAGGATGAAAATCCTGACGAGGTCACCGAGCCTGGCCGGGATCACGAGGTTTGCCGTCTGGGAAACAAATATGCAGGCCGTGGAGACAAGCATCCCCGCCTTCACCTGGAGGCTCCTGAGGATGCCCATGTATCGGGCGCCACGCAATATCCATGCCAGAAGGCAGACGAGCACTGCCGGGACAATATAGAGCGGTACCACATGCTGGAGTGCGATTAGCAACTCGTCCCATACCGAAAGCAGCATATAGATAATAATCCCGGCTGCAATAAGCGTGGGAATAACAATCGCACTAATCTTTCTGAACATGAAGCCGCCACCACAACCGGACTACCGAGAGTCCCATATCTGTCACATCACTCTTCCGGACTGTTGTGCCCGGTCCCTGAACCCAGTGTACCGGGAACTCCTTTATCCGGTAACCTTTCTGCTGTGCCCGGACCAGGATCTCGGTATCCCAGAACCAGTGCCGCTCCCTGACATGTTCCGCAATTAAAAGGACACGTTCGCGACGAAACGACTTGAACCCGCACTGGTGGTCATGGAGCCTGCTCCGGAGGACCGTCCTGACCAGGAAATTATATCCCCTGCTCGCAAACTCCCTACCCCCAGTCCGCCAGATCCGGCTGTCCGGGAGAAGTCTTGATCCCGTTGCGATGTCGTAGCCTTCCTGTATCGCACTTACCAGTTCGTGCAGGTGCTCCATACCGGTTGCCAGGTCGACATCATAATACAGCACAATCGGCGCCGATGTCTCACGAAATGCACGGTTCAGTGCTCTCCCCCTTCCAAGACGTTCATCGCTATGAAGAAGGCGGACCCGGGGGTCCTTCCTGCTGTTCTCTCTTACCAGTTCTGCACTTCCGTCTGTACTGCCATCCTCGGCAATGATCAGTTCAAAATCCGGTGTAATTTCCCCAAGGTATTGCAGGGAAACGGGTATTGCGTGTTCCAGTGCCTTCCTGTCATTATATACCGGTATCACGGCAGCGATGGCAGGCCTAGTCATTCCCTTGCCCCTGGTCAACCGCGCCTGCAACGCCGAACCCGGCCTGGACAGACCCTTCCATGCTCCTCTCAGGATAATTTGGTGCTGAAAACATACCTGCCATGTACAGACCTTTTTCACCGTATGACGGGATTAACCGGCGGAACCCTGTGGTGTAGACCGGGCCGGCAAACGGGTCGATGGCAAGTTTATGCCAGTGTATCGTCTCTTTTGGAATGGAAAATCTCCTGCAGAAGTCCGAGATCATTGCTGTATCGAGGCCTGGCCGGATCGACCCTGAAAAATACGAGGCAAGGTACAGGACATGTTCCCCGTACCGCTCGACTGGTACGAAATTTGTATGGGAAACAACGGCCCCGTACGGGGTATCGTCTTTCATATTGAGCCAGTAAATATTCTCTGTGACATCACGGTCAAGTCCCATCGTCATACAGGCTGCACCCTGGTAGGGGATTTCGGGCAAATCCGGCCCGCCAATCTGCTTAAGCTGGCCTGGAGGTATTGTCGAGATAACAGCATCGTACTTTGTACCATTAACACTCCAGGAGTCCCCGTTTTTTACCAGTGTTGTTGCAGGGGTATTGTGCATAATATGTGTACCCCGGGCGGAAATGTCAGAAACAAGTGCATCGACCAGCAGGTGGAAACCTCCGTTCAGGTATCCAAGCCGTTCACCGGAGACGCCCCGGTCAGACCTGATTTTTATCCGGCTGATAAGCCAGGCTGCGGAAACTTCTGACCTACGCTCTCCGAATTTGCTACGGAGAAGTGGCTCGAAAAATGAAGTATACACCCGTTTCCCGACATGGCGGAGGATGAAATCCTCTGCGGTCACTGAATCGAGCGGCAGAGTGTCCATCTTTTTAGCCTTCAGGGTAAGCAATGCGAGGCGTGCCTTGTCTGCGAGGCCTAGTTCCGGGTAACGGAGGATCTCGGAAGGAGTCGTCAGGGGGTAAATCCTCCCGCCTGCGTAATACCCTGTTGTCCCGCTCCTCCATTCAAGGTTGTCAGCCAGGCTAAGCTTGTCGAACAGTGAGATGAGGGCCTTGTCTCCGGAAAAGCAGTGGTGGTAATATTTCTCGATCCAGTAATTCCCCACGTGGTACGAGGAAAGGCAGCCGCCAGGTTCGGAGGTCTTTTCTAAAAGATCGATATCGTGCCTGCCGGAGAGCGCGTACGCCGCTGTCAGGCCGGTCAGTCCTCCGCCAATGATACAGATCTTCATGGTATTGCAGATACAGCAGAAACAGGATGGTTCCTGAACTGATCATTCTCCCTATAGTATTAACAAAACGAAGGATAAAAAAGGCTCCGGCCCTGACTATTGACAAAATAGAGGCTCCGGGCAGTTTAGGTTATAAGAAAGTATTTGAACTCCGGACAGATAAGTTCTTAGGAGAGAAAACTGATAATATAAGTCATAATCAGGCTGCCGGGTGTCATTTTATGAAGATATTTTTTATTGGGTTTGGTCAGGCGGGAGGAAAGATTGTGGACATGTTCCTCTCCCAGGACAAGCGGCTCGGCACCAATAGTTTCAGGGGAATTGTAGTCAACACCGCACGGACTGACCTTATGGGGCTCAAGACCGTCCCAATGCGTGACCGTATACTGATCGGTCAGACCGTTGTGAAGGGCCATGGCGTCGGGACGGACAATGCCGCAGGAGCCAAAATCACTCTTGATGAAGTGGACGGCGTGATGAGTGCCATCGACCGTGTCGGGACACACGATGTGGACGCATTCATGATCGTTGCAGGGCTTGGTGGCGGGACCGGATCGGGAGGCACCCCGGTTCTTGCCAGGGAGCTGAAAAAGATCTACCAGGAACCGGTATATGTCCTTGGCATCCTCCCGGCCCCTGAAGAGGGGAGGCTCTACTCGTACAACGCCGCAAGAAGCTTAAAGACGATCATCAACGAGGCTGACAATACGTTCCTTTTTGATAATTCAGCCTGGAAAAATGAGGGTGAAAGCGTTAAAACCGCGTTTCAACGTTTAAATGATGAAATTGTGCGCCGTTTCGGGATCCTCTTCCGGGCAGGTGAACCTGGAAAGTTTGGTGTCGGGGAGATGGTCGTCGACTCCAGCGAGATTATTAATACACTGCGGGGTGGGGGTATCACAACGGTCGGGTACGCAATAAGCAGCGTATCTTCGAAAAAGAAGCAGAAAAATGTCGGTGCATTTATTACCTCTATCAAAGACACAATTATCCGGAGAGACCACGAGGAAGAGGGTCTTCTGGGTGAGGACAGGACCGCGAAGGTCATATCGCTTGTAAGGCGGGCGATGCTTGGACGACTTACGCTCCCTTGTGATTACTCAACCGCAGAGAGAGCCCTTGTCCTTGTAGCGGGGCCCCCGGATGAGCTTGACCGCAAAGGGATTGAGAAAGCGAAGAGCTGGGTGGAAGAGAACATCGCCGGTGTTGAAGTCCGGGGTGGAGACTACCCGGTAAACAGTGAATTTGTTGCCGTTGTCGTTGTGCTTGCAAGTATCGGGAACGCACCACGCATCAGAGAACTCCTCGAAATTGCCAAAGAGACAAAAGATGATGTATATAAACCTGACAGGGGTAAAAAATCAACGATGTTTGAGCAGGAGTCAATTGAACCGCTGTTTGAGTGAGGGCCGCATTATATGAGTACATTAAAGACAAGCCTTATTATCCTGATAATCCTTATTGCAGGAATTGCTGCTGCATCTGCGTCGATAAGTGTAAAAAATGTCGCAATAACCCCGTCGGGGGATCTTGTTTCGGGCCAGACCCCTGCAAATCCTGTTACGGTATCTTTTGTTATAGATTTTACGTCATCTGGTGGCGAAACATTTCCCAGCGATGAGACGCTTACGATGTCAACTGACCTTGAAAACGGGCAATGGTCATATATCACCTCCCTCGATGGCAATCCAAACCCGGCAGTTAATGCAAACGGGCGAAACTTAAATATCAACGGGTGGGTCCTCTCATATCCTTCAAAAAGGGAGTTATCCATGCGTGTTACCCTGAATGGAGAAGTACCCACGGTGACGGCTTCAGGTAACAAGACTATTCTCCGGGTCGCTGAACTGAGCGGCAAATCTGAAGCGGTATCAGGCAGTGAATTGATCAAGGAACGTTATGTCATAAACCCGGCGGATAAAAGCAAGGCTGTATCAGATGTAAAAACCGCCCTCACTGCATTCCGGACATTAATTGATGAAAAAGCAGCGCAGGGAATTGAAACAACGGTTGCGATGGAGAAATATTCGGCGGCAAATACTGCAATTCAGAATGCCGAGAAATCTACTTCGTTTTCAGCAGCCCAGACCTACCTGAATAACGCACAGACACTGCTTAAGGACGGCCAGTCCTCACTTGACAGGGCAATCTCACAACAGACGATAAACGAGGCGCAAATACCTATTGACCAGACTGATGACCTCATCGTCTACTTCAAAGTGAACCGGAGCATGGGAAAGGATCCGCGACTTGAAGCAATTATCCAAAAGCGTGACAGGGCTGCAGACCTTTTATCAGAAGCAAATGATCTCCTGCCGAAAAACGATTTCACCGGGGCGAAAGAAAAGGCACTGCAGTCATCAGATATGGCAGCAGGGAGTTATAATGCTGCCCTTGCATTAAGAAAGGAAATTGGCGAGGCCAACCCGCTGGATTCTGTTACGAAAGGGATAGGGGGAATTTTTGGAGGCGCTGCCAGTGGACTGGGAAGCATCATCATCTATATCGTAATAATTGTCGTTATTGCGGTAGTCGTGGTAATTGGAATAATTCTTTACCGCCGCAGGCGTTCCGATTGGGATGAGCTAGCCTGAAACACCGGCCCTGTTCAGATCCTTACAAAATTTATTTTTTGGATTACATGGGCTTTGTATAAATTACGTTGTACTCTTTAAACACGTGATTTTCTTACCCCTCGACCCTCTACTTACCCACATACGATATTCTTAGAGCGGGGTTTAATTGTAGAATTCCTCTCTCAAATTACAGAGATTAACGATCTATTCCCTATCCCAACCTGGGGTGCTGCAGCGGTGGGGGTGAGCCGCGGGAGCGTTGATAAATTTTGGAATACCCAAATCAAAAAGATATAGTTGAGCGCATCTCATACCTGCCAGTCAATAAGAACCTCTTCGCCGGTCTATGAATTTCCCTGATGAGAAATAAACGGTGAAGGGAACCCGAGGTAAGACAAGCCAGAAAATCTAAATACCTGATCGGTTCAATACCGCGGTCAGGTTGGAAAATGGGTTGGGATATATCAGGGGGACAGGTTTATCTTTGAGGATCCCGGAACCTGTCGATAACGCAAAGTTCCAGGTCCCACCTCCGCTTTCTGGTCCATTCATCATTACATCATCTGCATTTGTCCCGATCCGGGTAAAAACATCGAGGTTTATACTTCCCATTTTTCCATCACGTTTGAAATAATACTCCGGGATCCTGTTCACATTATCAACGACCGAGAACCAGTACGAGAGTTTGTAGGTCCTCTTATGGTATCCCTCCAGCTCCGGATAACTCTCAAGGTCATGGGTGATGACCATATCGGGCAACTGCCGGTAGATCTCATCCGTATTGAGGATCTCACCGTAGAACCGGATCTTATCCCAGCCATGCCCGCGATAGTACCATGGAAGCGGCCAGTAATCTTTCGATGCGATCATAACGATATCTGATGCATCGATAATTTTTACAATTGTCCGTACGTCTTCCGAGTTCTGCACCTGGACAATCGGTTCATTAACATCTGCAGGGACAAATGCGACATGCCATGTCATGACAATGAGGAATATACACGTGATAAGTGCGATGACCATTTTCTTTTTTGTCATCATGTAGACGGCGACAAAGATCAACGGTAACAACTGGTGGATGATCAGCCACGGCACTTTTTCCCCGATATAGGCATAGGCCGCAAGTGAAATAACCAGCCAGAACAGGCAGAACACAAAAAAATCATCCCGCTTGTCTTTAAGAACCGACCTGGCTCTCCTGCTTTCCAGCTGCCGGATACTTGCCCCGACAAGGTCATGCATGGAGCATTCCTGCAATGGTTGTTTTTTAATCCGGTGTAAATATCCGGTAAATGTTGCCACACCGTTTTTCAGCCTACCTCCTTTTCCTGCAAACTGGATAATACCAACGATTGCGAGGATGAAGATCGGTAGCTCGTAAAGCAGGAACAGGAGGATATAGAAGAACCACGGCCCGCATATCCGGCACTGGCCGTGCATCGCAGTCCAGTGGTTCCATGCCTTCATCAGTCCCGTTTCAAGAATCTCGTAATGCATCCCGAATGATGAATACAGGAGCGTGAGAATTGCCACGGCCAGAAGGATTCCGAGGATAGCGTCCCGTTTCCAGTTTTTAGGCAGCACAATTTTTTTCCTGGCAAGAAGGTAAAGCCCGAAGACCAGGAAGACCAGGAGGAAGAGCGGCATATCTTCTTTGAGACCCATTCCCCCCGCTACCCCTATCCCCGCCAGCAAAGCATACCGGAGCTTGCCGGAATTCAGGTAGTAGAGCAGGGCGACAAGGATCAGCAGGGTGAAAAAAAGCTCGAATACATCATGCCTGAGGAACCGGGAGAAAAAGACCAGGTCCGGAGAAATTGCCACGAATAATGCGGCGACAAGTGCCTGCCTCTTGTCGAGGTACCCGAGGCGGTATATAAAATAAATAAGCGGTACAAGCAGCGTACCAAACAGGGCAGGGAGTAATCGGGCGATAAGGTCAGACTGGCCCAGTAGCCAGTACATGCCTGCAGTCAGGTAATACAGCAACGGACCATGGTACATCGGGTCATAGCTGTACACCCCTTTTGTCACGAGTTCATAGGCGAACCATGCATGAATTGCCTCATCGTGGTGCAGTAACTTCAGGTCCAGGAATGCAAACCGTAGAACGATTGCAAAGATCAGTATTAAAAGAAAACATCTCTCAAATGAGAGCCTTTTTTTAATTCCTGAAAAAAAATTGGCGGCTGACACGCCGTCCCTCAGCTCTCAAGAACTATCTCAATGCCGATATCTTTCGGGACTTGTGTGCGCATCAACTGGCGGAGTGCACGCTCGTCCGCATCAATATCGATCAGTCTCTTGTGGACTCGCATCTGCCAGCGGTCCCATGTTGCAGTCCCTTCTCCATCCGGGCTTTTCCTGATAGGGACTACCAGTTTCTTCGTCGGGAGGGGAATAGGACCCGCCAGATTCACGCCGGTGCGTTCCGCGATCTCCTTGATACGGTTACATACCATCTCTACTTTCTTGAAATCTGTGCCTGTCAGGCGTATTCTGGCTTTTTGCATAACGTTTCACCAAAAATGTATTGATATTATCTCATCTGTTTGGGCTGGACCGCAATACACATGCCTGCTGCGATCGTCTGTCCCATATCACGGATGGCGAACCTTCCGAGCTGCGGGAGGTCCTTGACGTTCTCGATGACCATGGGCTTGGTAGGCTTGACCTGGACAATTGCCGCATCCCCTGATTTCAGGAATGTCGGGTTCTCTTCCTTGGTCTGGCCGGTACGTGGATCAAGCTTCCTCTTCAGCTCGACGAATGTGCACGCGGTCTGTGTCGTGTGACAGTGGAACACCGGGGTGTACCCGACAGTGATCGCACTCGGGTGCTGGAGAATGACGATCTGTGCGGTAAATTCGTCAGCGACTGTCGGTGGTGCTTCTGCCGGACCACAGACATCACCGCGGCGGATATCTCCCTTTCCAAGACCACGGACGTTGAACCCGATGTTGTCCCCTGGTAATGCCTGTGGGATTTCTTCGTGGTGCATCTCGATAGATTTGATTTCCCCGTCCTTGTTGGCGGGCTGGAAGGAGACCTTCATACCTTTCTTCATGATGCCCGTCTCAACACGACCGACCGGAACCGTCCCGATACCGGAGATGCTGTAGACGTCCTGGATTGGAAGCCGGAATGGCTTGTCGGTAGGCTTCTCGGGCTCTTTTAACGTGTCGAGTGATTCGAGGAGTGTCGGACCTGTATACCACGGGGTATCAGGGCTCTTTACCTTCAGGTTTGTGCCGCCAAGGGCGCTGATGGGGATGAAGAGAATTTCAGCCGGCTTGTATCCTACCATCGAGAGGAGTGCCGAGAGATCTTTCTTGACCTCTTCAAAACGTTTCTGGTCGAAGGGCGGTTTAAGTGCGTCCATCTTGTTGATGGCGATTATGAGCTGGGTAATACCGAGGGTCCTTGCAAGAAAAACATGCTCCTTTGTCTGGTCCATTACACCATCGGCTGCTGCGACCACAAGGATTGCCGCATCGGCCTGTGATGCACCGGTGATCATGTTCTTGACGAAGTCCCTGTGTCCCGGGCAGTCCACAACGGTAAAGTAGAACTTTGCAGTATCGAACCGCTTGTGAGCGATATCAATGGTGATACCACGTTCACGTTCTTCCTTTAAGTTATCCATAACCCAGGCAAACTCAAATGTTGCCTTTCCTTTCGATTCGGCTTCTTTACGGTACCCCTCGATGATATGCGCGGGTACAGCTCCAGTCTCAAACATCATCCGACCAACGGTAGTAGATTTCCCGTGGTCAATGTGTCCGATGACTGCCAGATTCATGTGAGGCTTCTCAGCTGCCATAACCATCCTCCGATAAATATGCGACTGTCTCTCTACAGCCTATTTATGCGAGTATTACTTATTGGAAACGCATCTATATTAATCATTTCGATAAGGCCGAATCGCGGCAATTCCCCGGATTTCCAAGTAAACCGGTAGAGTGATATCACGAAATGATGTATCTTCCGTTAGCTATGAAGACATTGCCGATGCACCGCGATGAAAAAAAAAGCGACGCAACTATTGAATGCAGCACAGGCGTGTTGTCAGTGTACCGCTACTGCGCATATTGCAAACACTGCCGGGGTGTCCGCGTGGGGTCACGGGTATACCCTTCACCACAGGAACTGGTATGGAACAAAATCCAGCGTGGTGCCCCGGATGATGAAGGACTAATGAATGCCGCCCTGCAGTTTAACCTGCTTGTCCGGGATGGCGATACGATTGAATGTGATGATGATGCGGGCGCCGGCTACCAGAGCCGTTACCGGTGATTTCCGGAGATTATTGTACCTGGGTTGTCTCCTGCAATGCCGGAACCTTTGATGTGATCTCGGCTTTAAACTGCTCAAACTGGAGTTCATCCATCTGTTCGTAGAGGTGCCTGCCACTCCATGCCCTCCGGTAAATCCAGGTCACCACTTTTTCAACCACATCTGCCACCTCTTCCGGGTCAGAGAGTGACACGAGTTCACGGCCGATGTGCGGGTGCCGCCCTCTGCGCCCCCCGACGGTTATCATGTAACGGACCCCCTTTGATTTTAAGAGGTCAAAAGGGCAGGACCGTACACAGGTGCCACAACTGACGCACAGGTCTTCATTCAGCACAGATATCCCGTTTTTAATACTGATTGCATCTTCACGGCAATACATTACGCAACTGCCGCAACCGGTACAAAGCCCCGGTGTCCTCAAAGGGTCAACCCTGCCACTGATACCGATTTCATTCAGCATGGGGCTCGTGCAGCCATTCGGGCACCCTGAGATCGAAATACGGACCTTCACTGGCATTTCCTTTCCGAAAAGGCGCTTATCGATCATTTTTGCTATCATACCCGAATCAATATTCGCAAAAACGCAGCGTTCGAGACCCGGGCAGGCGACAATATTTACCACTTCGTCCCGTTCTGACCCAATCGGTGTACCATTCTTTTCAAGATCTGCTGCCAGTTTGGGAAGAACCTTCGGATTTATATGGGGGATCTCGATCGTCTGCCGTGTGGTAAGGTGGATCATGTCCTTGCCATATCGCTTCATAATTTTAGCAAAACCCCGGACCTGCTCCAGCGTAACAATCCCGGCTGGTATTCTTGTCCTCACGGTGCAGAAGTCGGCATCCCGCTCGGTAATCACCCCGCCCTTCATATGAATCTCGGTATCACGCTTCATCTGGATCACTCTTACCCTTGTTTCGTTCTTAAACTCTATGATAGTTCAGGTCATTTTTTCGGTTTGTCAGACCAGCACCACTGCAATAATGATGAAAGCCCTGGTGATCTCATTCGAGGCTCCGACGACGTCACCATTGACACCACCGAACGCTCTCGTTGAGATAACAAGCAGAACCAGCGGCACAACTACCATGATTACGGCGGCCGCAACCAGTTTCAGGGGTGAAAGCGGTAACAACACAAGGGGAAGGCAGAGAATGGCGGCGTATATTAAAAACCGCGGATGACTCTGTTCGTGGAGGTAGGCATGGATACCCTGCCGGAACGGTTTACCAGACACCGTGAGGAGGGCCATCGAAAATTTAGCGCAAACCTCCGACAGGATCAGGACCCAGATGATCGGGTATGCCGCCTGCAGACCTGCCCAGGTGATCAGGACGATTGATACCGCGAGGGCAAACGCACCCGTTCCAATCTGCCGGTCGGTAAGTGCGCTGATATGTCTCTCCTTCCCTCCATGGGCCATCAGACCATCACCAAGGTCAAGGAGCCCGTCAAAATGGTTGCAACCTGTGATCAGGAGCAGACCTGCAATTGCGAACGCCGCTGCAATGACAGGGTCCGCTATCCAGAAGGACACGAGCGCTGCGAATCCTCCCGTAACGTAACCCGCTACAGGATATAGCCAGGTATTTTTTGCAAATTTTTCAAATGCCTGCGGTTTTCCGAGGGGTAAAACAGTACAGAACTGTAACAGGGCGATGATTGATTTCAGGCACATTCAAAACATTCTGTATAGAGGCGCGAGGTGCATCCGGCAATCAGTCCGGCCACTGCATCATCAAGGAACGGCCCGAGCGTCCTGAGGATACCTGGCTTTTTCTGGTCGTAGCGGGTGAATTCGAACCTGGCATAGGTTCCACCGATACACTCGGCGATGGCCATACCTATAATCTCATCTGACAGGAGGAAGACGGGGTCATCTTTAATTTCTGAATCCTTCCGTTTCCAGTAGAGTTCGTCCTCAAGAAGGATTGCACCGAGTAACAGGGAAGAAACATTCGGGTCATTGAAGCTCTTCACGATCTTGTTGTGCAGCACGCCACGTGCCTCTGCGGCCTCCATTCCGTGTCCTATGTACAGCTCCATCGCACTGTCAACGATTGCCCCGGTGGTCACTCCCTTCTCCAGCAGGCGCTGCTCAATTTCAAACATTACCATAGTAGTTCTCCCGCCTGTAATTATAGGGTGTGATTATCGGTTACGAGGGGCAGACTTTTTTGTGGGGCCTGCTGATTTTTTTGGCTCCCGGGATATCTTGATGTTTGAAAAACTCGTTGACTATTATGATATACATTGCCGGGCGCAACATGTCCCTCAGGTGATAATAAGAATGGAATTTGTTACCCCTCACGGTTTGAAAAAGGCAGATAACCCGCTTTTTGTCGGTATCCTTGCAAACACCATGCTATCAACAGTGCCGGGTGTTTCCGGTGCCGGGCCGAGCGCAGCGAAGACACTGCTCACCCCGGTGCTTGATGCCGAGCTGATTACAAACGGGGCCATCACGAGTATGCCAGTCAGACCAAACACGCCAACCGGTTGTCCGACACCTGCAACAATTACCAGGGCGGTGATGGAACTCCTTGAATTGTCCCCGCTTTTTGTCAACGCAGGGCTGGTGCATACCCCCACGGTGCCCTGCCTTGATCTTTACGGTTCAGGTGGAGAAGACCCCCGGTATTCGGACGCAATGCCCGCGGCCAATGATATTTTTTTGAAAGGCGAGTCTTTGGGCAGGCTTCTGTCACGTTATTCCGATCTCCTTGTCCTCGGGGAGTGTGTTCCAGGAGGAACAACGACCGCGCTCTGCGTATTACGGGCACTCGGCTACCCGGCCCGGGTGAGCAGCAGCTACGCGAAGAACCCGGTTGGTATCAAGGAGGAGATCTGGGAAACAGTAAAAGCACGGGCAGGGAGCTTTAACCCAGAACATCCCCTTGAGATAGTCAGGATCACCGGTGACCCCATGATGGCGGCTGCGGCGGGGATAGTCAGTGGCAGCAAAGGAAACGTGCTCCTTGCGGGGGGGACCCAGATGCTTGCCGTTGCAGCGGTATTAAAGGCAATGGGGAAAGAAGTGCCGGGTATTGCAATGACCTGCTATGTCAGGAATGACCCCGGGGCAGATATTACCAGCACAGGGCAGGCAATTGGTGCGAAAATTTTCTCGGTTGACCCCGGCTTTGGGGAAATCGGGCACCCCGGCCTTGCACGTTACTGTATTGGCGAAGTGAAGGAGGGTATGGGGGCCGGGGGAGCAATGTTCCTCGCCAGCCTGCAGGGGTTCACCCCTGAACGTATCAGGCACCAGATTTTATCGACCGTGAGCAGGTACCATTGAACAGGACTTATCATCCCCTGCGTCAAAACTTCTCCCGCGAATGCTCCCTATCTATGTTGTCAATAATTTTGGGCAGTTTAACCACCTGATCCAGCGGATGCTTCGTGACCTCGATATCGACTCTGTAATGATCAGCAACACCACACCTCCTGGTGAAGTGGGCAGTTCCTGCAGGGGAATTGTACTTGGTGGTGGCCCGGCGATTGAGAGGGCTGGTAACTGCAGCGAATACTGCAAACTCGGTCTTCCTGTCCTTGGTATCTGCCTTGGTCTCCATGTGATCGCTGCTGCGTTTGGCGGGAAGGTTGAGCCAGGGAAGTCCGGTGGATATGGTGCGATAGATGTCGGGATCATAGAGAATAATGGGATACTATCAGGGTACCCGGAAAAAATCAGGGTCTGGGCATCCCATGCTGACGAAGTTGTCATAGTCCCACCGGGGTTCACCCGGCTCGCGAAGTCGGCAGTCTGTTGCAACGAGGCTGTTGCGCTCCCGGAAAAGCATATTTACGGGCTCCAGTGGCACCCTGAAGTGAGCCACAGCGAGAACGGGCGGCTTGTATATGAAAATTTTAACCGGATCACACTCGGGAATTCCGGGTAATACGTCAACATCCGATGCCTTTAGGTAGGTTTGCCGTTATCAATCGTGAGGGAATCAAGGGTCATCCATGAGTGAAGTAAGAATTGTCGGGACTGCACATGTCTCGCAGAAAAGTGTCGAAGAGGTCAGGGAGGCAGTCGAGGAGTTTAACCCGGACGTGATCGCCGTTGAACTTGACCCACCCCGGTATGCGGCGTTGAAAAAACAGGCTGCGGCACCGAATGTTTCGGAAGTCATTGAATCCGGCAACTTCAACCAGCTGCTAGTGCAGTGGATACTGTCCTACCTCCAGCGCAAGGTAGGGTTGGATGTCGGCGTCGAGCCCGGCGCAGAGATGAAAGCAGCGATTAACGAGGCAGAGACGAGGGGTATCGGTATCGGGCTTATCGACCGGGACCTCCGCATCACGCTCCACCGTTTCTGGCATGCACTCTCGCTCTTCGAGAAGATCCGGATGGTATATATCCTGGCCATATCTGTCATGAGTACCAGTGAGGAGAAAATCGACGTCGAGGAACTCAAGAAACAGGACGTCATGGAGATGGCGATGGCAGAGTTCCGGAAATTCTCTCCGAATGGTGCAAAAGCCCTCATTGATGAGCGCGATGCCTATCTCGCAGACCAGATCAACCGTCTCCGGATGAACAACGAACGTGTTCTCGTTGTTATTGGTGCAGGTCACGTTGACGGGGTTAAGAAGTACCTTGACGCACCTGAAACGCTCCCGCCCATGGAGGAACTCGTCAGGGATATCAAGCCCGTCCCGTGGGGAACGATATTCGGCATCGGGGTCACCCTGATATTTGTCCTGTTTATTGTGGCGATTGCATTCTCAGGGGTTGGGATTGAGGTACTCTTCATGGCCCTCGTTTACTGGGTTGTTATTCATGGAGCGCTTACGGCAATTTTCACCCTTGCGGCGAAAGGGCACCCGATTTCTGCGCTGACAGGGTTTGCGGTATCCTGGTTTACCGCATTGAACCCCCTCATCGCGGCAGGGTGGTTCTGTGCAATCGTTGAGGCGAAGATCCGCAAACCTGCCCCTTCGGACTTCAAGCGGATCTTCGAGGCAGAGAGTTTCACCGAAATGTGGCGGATCCCGCTGTTCCGGGTAGTAATCGTTGCAGCGATGGCAAATGTGGGAAGCACGATAGGCACGTTTGCATACATATTCTTCATAATTCCGATCCTCCATATAGACCCTGGTGTCATTATCACCCAGGGTTTCAGTAATATGTGGGCTGCTATTACATCCCGGGTAATACCTATCTAAAATCTATCAGATTTTTTTCATAATCCCTTGTGCCGGGATAAAGAAACCTGTCCTTCTGATAAAATCTTCAATATCAGTGTATTTTTAAAATAAGAACATTTTTGAGCCTGGTGAATAGGTTATCTTATCAGAATGCCTGCACCATCACCGATCCAGTAGAAGAATGTTTATCTTAATCCTAACCTATCCAGTCAGTAATAGAAGTACCAACCAATAGAAGATTCCTGGATGTGAGAACATGAAAGACCTGTGTACAATTTGTTTCATCGCATGCATTATTGCGATGGCTTTCCTGGCAATGCCTGTAACAGCAGCAATTAATACGGTTTCCCTGGGTGGGACCGCGTTTATCGGTGAGCAGGGACTCGATATCCGGTCCACTGGTGTTACTACAGGTTCGACGATTGCATGGTTTGGGAATGCGAACGTGCAAACGGGTGCACCAATGACGTCCTACCTGGTAGACGATGCCGGGAACTACTACATCGCGCCATCATCATTTATCGGGAAAACCGGACCCTGGTTTACATTTCCCGGGAGAAAACTTGCATTTTACGTTGAAGAACCGTCCCTGAGCCTCCAAATTTACGATGAGACCCTGGACTTCCAGGTGGTGGGGACCTCTCGCTGGGTACCAAAAGGGGACATGATTGGATTCCGTGTCGTTTCGAACATCTACCAGATGACAAACCGGCCCGGAGTAGCGGGTGCACCGGTTACAATCCGCATCCGTTCTCCTGATGGAGCGGAATATACCTCGGTATCCGGCAACAGCCTCGTGGATATCCCTGTCGGGGCATCACCGTATTCTACCGGCCCTGTCTGGAGCACCGGATCCTATTCTTCCGGAATCTATTCGGTCTGGGCGGAATGCAACGCAAACAGCATGAATGATAATTATAATGTACCTGGTAAAACGATTACCCCGGTAGAATCCCCGGGCAACCTGTTGATCCAGAGCGTCAACCCGCTTATAACATCCTCCGTGACATCCACAACCGTGGTCCCGGTACAGACCACGCAGCCTGCACCCATTACAACAAGGGCTCCGGTAACGTTTCCGGTGACAACCATCGCGACCACTGATGTGACGCAGGTGGTAACAACAAGTCCTCTACCACCCCCCACCCTGCCACCAACTCAGGTTCCTGCAACTGCATCGACGACGACCAGCCCTGCCCCCGGGGTAGTCCTTATTACTGGTTGTATTGGTGCCGGCCTGGTATTCCTGGTATGGCGGGATCCCCGGTAATTCCCCTGCATCAACATGAGGACATCACCCCTATTCACTAACCTTTTTTAAAAGCAGAACTAATGGGATTTCATGAACCTAGGTACGACCATTATCAAGTGCCGTCATAGTGTCAGGAAGTTTAAAGACACGAAAATTGATGAATGGATAATCCGGGATGTGCTTGAATGTGCGAGGCTTGCCCCTACAGCCATGAATATCCAGCCCTGGCTTTTTGGCACGATCACAGACCCTGAACTGAAGAAAAAAATTGCGGGTCTTACGGATCATGGAAAATTTATTGCCGATGCCCCGGTCTGCTTTGCGATATTCGGAGAAAAGGCAGCAAAATATTATCTTGAGGACTGCTCCGCTGCCACTGAAAATGTGATCCTCGCACTCCACTCCTACGGTATCGGCTCATGCTGGGTTGCGGGTGATAAAAAGGACCATGCGGAACCCGTCAGAAAACTTCTCAATGTGCCTGAGGCATATACCCTCGTCTCACTCGTCCCTGCCGGGTTTGCTGCTGACATTACCCTCCCTGAGAAAAAGGAGATCGGCGCTGTCACGTTCTCTGATATTTATCACGAGGATTGAGTACCATGACCGGTATGTGAGGGTGTCCCTGGACATGCCCTTCCGGGACCGCAATGAACCAGCACAAGATTGCCGGGGCAATGAATATCGGTTTTTTCAGCCCGTTGTTTCGTGTACAGGTTGGACAGATTGACCCCCATATCACCTGCATCGTGTATTGCCTGAAAGGCAACAGGGGGAAAAAGGCCATGGAATTAATGAAGGCAGGTAGTTTTCTGGGGAACTATAACCTATCCGGGGGAATTACCGGTTGGAAAGAGGCCGGCGTGCCGACGGTGCCCTGAAAATGCGGTTTCCCATACTATTCGGGTATAGTGGACACTTTGTAGACCCTGCGCCTCTTTTTGTGATGTGCGGTCATTCAGATTGGATTGTGTTGCCAGCTGGAATAAAGATCTGCTTCCCGTACGTCCTGGTTAAGTAAGTCTTAACATCACGCACTTCACATTCCTCATTGGATGAAGAAGCCCGTTTTGCAGGTGGCGCTCGATCTCTTAGAACTGGACCGGGCACTTGTAATTGCGAAGGAATCTGTTCTTGGCGGTGCTGACTGGATTGAGGCTGGCACCCCGCTGATAAAAAGCGAGGGTATGGCAGCAGTCCGTGCCCTGGCAAAACAGTTCCCGGACCATACCATTGTCGCCGATATGAAAGTGGCTGATACCGGTGCAATGGAGGTTGAAATGGGAGCAAAGGCGGGTGCGGACGTGGTTTGCCTTCTCGGAGATGCTGATGATGCGGTCATTGCCGATGCCGTGAGGGCGGCGTCTGCCTTCGGTGTCCGCTTGATGGCAGACCTGATCAATACTCGTGACCCGGTGACCCGGGCGAAAGAGTTGGAGGCCCTGGGTATTGATATTATCGTGGCCCATGTCGGGATTGACCAGCAGATGGTCGGAAAAAGTTCCATTGACCTCCTCACCTCGCTGGTCGGAAATCTCACGGTCCCCATCGCTGTTGCCGGGGGACTCGACAGCGGCACCGCTGCAGAGGCGGTCAGGTCAGGTGCTGATATTGTGATAGTTGGGGGGTGGATCACCCGTTCTGCAGATGTGAAGTCAGGCACCAGCCGGATAAGGGCTTCAATTGACGCTCCAGGTGTTGGAGTTCCAAGGGGACATCAGGCAGGGGAGGATGTCCGTGCCATCTTCCAGAAGGTCTCGTCCCCTAACATATCTGATGCAATGCACCGCAAAGGGGCGATGAATGGCATTTTTTCACTGTGCGGGGATGTGAAGATGATCGGGCAGGCAGTTACCGTGCAGACATTTGCAGGGGACTGGGCAAAGCCTGTCGAAGCGATCGATGTGGCAGGGTCCGGGGATGTAATCGTGATAAATAATGACGCCGGGACCCATGTCGCACCCTGGGGTGAACTTGCCACCATGAGTTGTGTGACAAAAGGAATTGCAGGTGTGGTGATTGATGGTGCCGTCCGTGATGTCGATGATATCAGGCGGTTACAATTCCCTGTCTTCGCAAAGGCAATTGTCCCGAATGCCGGTGAACCCAAGGGACTGGGTGAGATTAATGCAGAGATCTCGTGTTGCGGCCAGGTGGTCAGGCCGGGAGACTGGATTATCGGGGATGAGAGCGGGGTCGTGGTGGTGCCGAAAGAACGTGCATATGAAGTTGCCCGCCGTGCCCTTGAGGTGAAAAAGACCGAAGAGCGTATCAGGGAAGAGATCCGCCGCGGGAGCACCCTGTCACAGGTTTCTTCGCTCGTAAAGTGGGAGAAAAAAAGATAGTCCGGGTCCTGTTTACCGGAATACCGCGTCAGCTGAAGACCTTCGCTTCCAGCAATGACCCCCCCTGGGAGAGGATGCGGCTGACTGCCTCCTCGACATGGTCAACCCTGATGATCAGTACTGCTGCTTCTTTTCCGCTGTATGCATAGGCATATTCCATATTGATCCCTGCCTCTCCGAGGAGCTCCGCAATCTCGAAAAGGCCGCCGGGCTGGTCTTTCATTTTAACCGCGATCACATCGGTAAACGCCACGTTATAGCCAAGCGAAGTGAGTTTTTTGAACGCCTTGTCGGGCTGGTTGACCAATGCCCGCACGACCCCGAACCCGTCTGCCTCTGCGATGGAAAATGCGAGGATGTTAATTTTATCCTCCTGGAATGCCTTTGCAATCGATGCCAGCCTTCCGGGTTTATTCTCGGAAAACACCGAAATCTGCCTGATGATATAGTTCTTTACGTCCATAGTTACAGATTCCTCCTGTCAATAACCTTCTTTGATTTACCTTCGAACCGTGGTAATGAGCCTGGTTCGACCAGCTCTATATTCACACTAACATTGAGCGCATTACGGAGCTTATGCTCTACCTTGGACCTGATCTGCATCAGGTCATTAATTTTATCTGAGAATGCATCTTTTGAGATCTCGACCCGCACGAGCATGTCGTCCAAGGCTCCCCGGCGGTCGACGACGATCTGGAAATGCTGCCCGACTTCGGGGATCGACATCAGCGTGTGTTCTACCTGGGACGGGAAGACGTTGATCCCCCGTATTATCAGCATATCATCGACCCTTCCCTGTATGCGCCTGATACGCGGGTGGGTCCGCCCACACGGGCAGGGCTCTTCGTCAAGGACGGATACATCCCCGATCTTAAACCGGATCATCGGGAGTGCCTCTTTCTGGAGCATCGTAATTACGAGTTCTCCCCGCTCTCCCGGGGCAATAGTCTCACCGGTATCCCTGTCAAGCACCTCGACGAGGGCGAGGTCAGACCATACGTGGAACCCTTTCTGCTCTGTGCATTCAATAAACATGGGGCCCGAAAGCTCGCTGGTACCATAGACGTCATAAGCCCTGATACCAAGCCATTCCTGTATTCGCGACCTCATTACGTCAGTCCATGGTTCTGCACCAAGGATGCCTGTTTTAAGGTCCGTATCTTTCTTAATGCTTATGCCCATCTTTTCGGCGACTTCCCCCATATGGAGAAGATACGAAGGTGTACAGCAGATTGCGGTCGCATGAAGGTCCTGCATGAGTTCGATCTGCCGTTCGGTATTCCCGACACTTGTGGGGAGCACCGTGGCCCCGATCCGCTCTGCACCATAGTGGAGTCCGAGGCCCCCGGTGAACAACCCGTACCCGTAACTGACCTGTATTACGTCGCCGCGCCCGAGTCCGCACGAGGAAAGGCCCCGTGCCAGCGAGTTGGTCCAGTTGTCGAGATCATGCTGGGTATATCCGACGACGGTCGGTTTACCTGTCGTGCCGGATGAGACATGATAGCGGACAAGGTCGTCCCTGGAAGCTGTAAAAAGATGGTCCGGGTAATTATCCCGGAGGTCAGCCTTAAACATAAACGGGAGTTTTTTCACGTCGGAAAGCGTGGTTATGTCATCGGGATGGACATTTGCCTGTTTCATCCGCTCGTGGTAGAACGGAGAAAAGCTGTATAGCCTGTATACCAGGGTCTTAAGAAGGCGGTACTGGAGTTTCCGGAGGTCCTCTCGGGGCATAGTCTCGATCTGCTGGTCCCAGTTCACCACGTTACATCTCACCCCTTCGATCGATGACCCGTTTTGCCTTGCCCTCAAACCGCGGGAGGGACCCGGGTTCGACCAGTTTTACCGATGTCCGGAGTTCAAGCACGTCCCGCAGGGATTTTACGACCTTCGCCTGGATCCTGGCAAGGTCCTGGAGCTCGCCGTGGAAATACTCGCGGTTCATCTCAACTTCAATTGACATCTCATCGAGATGGTTCATACGGTCGATATACACCATGAACTGG
>Ga0194054_10000212_pt1 | contig 30392 bp, 23 predicted proteins | sample SepL2210m_MetaG_FD_163628 | JGI IMG/M metagenome (GOLD analysis project Ga0194054, IMG submission 163628) | Anoxic zone freshwater microbial communities from boreal shield lake in IISD Experimental Lakes Area, Ontario, Canada - Sep2016-L227-10m | ecosystem: Environmental > Aquatic > Freshwater... | reverse complement strand
GCATTATTCTATTGACCGATCCAGCTAGTATACACCTCCGCCGTGCATTGGCTATTCATTAAAAATGCTCTAAAATGATGCCATGAAATCGACTCCATCAAAGATCTTCCTCGGACTCATCATAACTGCGGCAATATTATGTCTCATCTATTTCTCGCGCCAGACGACGGAGACGATCAAAAAAGCCTATCAAGCCCTCATTTCTGCAGTGCAGAATGGTCAGATTTCCAAGGAGAGGATAGATGAGAGTGTTTACAGAATTCTAAAATTGAAGGAGAGCAAGGATCTATAACTCCTTTTCTGCGTCGAGAAATGCCTGTATGTCACCTTCTAGAACTTTGTCTACTTGAGTTGTCTCATAGTCAGTTCGATGATCCTTCACCATTTTGTAAGGATGCTGAACATATGAGCGGATCTGATTGCCCCATTCGATAGACGTAGTCGAGGAGATCTGCATACCCTTTTCTCTGGCGATGCGCTCATCTTCCAAGCGTTTCCAGATCTTGCCACGCAAGATATCCATAGCCTTCTCGCGATTCTGTGCCTGTGAACGCTCCGAGGTGACATGGATAGATATATTGGTCGGTTTGTGAATGAGACGAACCGCCGTCTCTCTCTTGTTAACGTTCTGTCCGCCAGGACCACCTGACTTGGCGATCGAAACTTCCAGATCACTATCGGCGATAACGACGTCATTGGCGGAGGTTTTCTCGAACTCCGGCACAACTTCGACCATCGAGAATGAAGTTTGCCTTTTTTGGGCGGCATTGAATGGAGAGATGCGTACTAGTCTGTGGACTCCCGACTCATTCTTCAGTATTCCATAAACATTCTTGCCGATGATCTCGACGGTGACATTTCTATAACCGCCATGGTCGTTTTCATTCGCATGAATCTGTGACCACCTCCAACCCTGACCTTCGGCGTAGCGTTTGTACATCCGCAGAAGCATCGCTGAGAAATCTTCAGCATCATCGCCTCCTGCACCTGACAGGATGGAGAGAATAGCGTTGCCCTTGTCGTATTTACCGATACCAGCCAGACTATCCTTCAAGTTCTGAAGTTCCTTGATGATCGCCTGCGCTCTATTCTTGTCCGTCCAAAAGTCACCACCAGACATCGTGGTTTCTAGTTCAGCGATCTTTTGCTCGATTTTTTCCTTGTCTGTTTGCATACTATTCATATTCACACCCGCTTGTACATAGGATAGCAGAAGATGACAGATTGACAAAGGGCTATTTTTTGCTATCATTAGCCTATAAAGCTTGCGGAGAGTCATCTCCTCATCGACATCATTGTCGGGGGCAGGCATAAGAAAAATCCACCTTCGGGTGGGTTTTTCATTTCATATCCATGATACTCAAAAAATGTTTGGCCCCACTACCTATTTGTTGAACTACTACTGAAATAGTGGAGATAGTATCTATAGTATATGTGATTCTCCATAAATTCACATACGTACTCGTTTCGGCACTGATCTTATGCATTTTACGATGAACTGTTCGTTTTACAGTTCTTTTTTCAAGCACTTTACCATTTTCTAATACGATCCTAGAGTATTTCAATAATTTGAATCTTCTTAATTGATCTGCGATAGGTCGCATTTTTCTATTCCGTCTCAATACATGATCAAATCCAATATTTGAAAATCGAACATACTCGAACTCCAGACAAGGGCATTTTATGGATCCGATTGATTGGTAGTATTTTTTTGCTTCATCATATTTCTCTTTGTAATGATTCCTATTCATGAACCCACCCTAACACAATGCAGATCAAGATCTGATGAATTTTTGATGAAGATTTGATAAAGAAAGTATCAAATCGTGATGAAGAAATGGTAGATCTTCGTACGCCAATATACGTTGCAATACATGACTATGTCATCACTGCATAGCCCAGTTCACCAGAAATACCCCGTAAACTTATGACAGCCGTTGCACGAATCAGGCACATATGCTAGCATTATGCCCAATGAAGTCACTCCTTCCCTATATCCAGATCATTCTGTCAGTTGTTTTGATCGCGATAATACTCCTACAGCGAACCGGCGCTCAGGTCGGCGGTGCTTTTGGAGGCAGCGATAACTTCAGTTCCGCATTCCATACACGCCGTGGCATGGAGAGAGGGCTATTCATCATTACCATCATTGTTGCTATCCTATTCGCAGTATCAGCGTTACTCAGCCTCATTTAATAAACACTTTAGATACTAGTTCTGTAACGGTATTGAAAATACCAATATGCGAATAGTTACGAATGGTGCAATTGTAATGGTTTAGTGCGTTATTCGTAGTCATTCGCATATTTGTATCATTCGTATATTCGTATATTGGTATATGAAACAAACCTCATCAACTGTGACCAACCAATCCCCAAAAGAGCTCGGCTTCAAGAAAGGACCGACTATCATGAGTTACTTTCGACAATTTTCTGCAACTGAAAAGGTCATATTCGGTGTATTCGTTCTGACAGTGATCATTACGACGATCATAATGGCCCAGAAGGTCAACAACCTCTTCATGGTTGAGATACCAGGCCGTGGGGGTACATTACACGAGGGTATCGTCGGATTACCTAGAAACATAAACCCTATATTGGCCATCACAGATGTCGACAGAGACATCTCTTCCCTCGTCTATTCTGGACTATTGAAATGGGAAAATGCCAAACTAGTGCCCGATATCGCCACTTCATACAAAGTCTCCGACGACGGACTGACATATACTTTCATACTGAACGATAACGTGCGTTTCCACGACGGTACCCAACTCACTAGCGATGATGTCGCCTTCACTGTACAAAAGATCCAAGATGCGACATTGAAAAGCCCCCGCAAATCAGACTGGACCAATGTAACAGTACAGACGATTTCCCCTGTAGAAATCCATTTTGTTCTGAAACAGGCATACGCACCATTTATTACCAACATGACTCTGGGAATACTGCCAAAGCATATCTGGAACACCGTGAATGATGATCAGTTCATCTTCAATCATTACAATATAAACCCTGTCGGATCAGGTCCGTACAAGGTTGCCAATATCGTGAATGACGGCTCAGGCATACCGACTGATTATGAACTATCCACATGGAGCGGATACTATGGCAAGATCCCCTATATCAGCAACATTGATTTTACTTTCTTCGCAGATGAGGAAAAGGCTGTCATAGCACTAGAGAATGGTGCGATAGATAGCCTAGCGACAGTATCTTCGAACGAGGCCGCCAAACTGGCAGCTGACAAAAGTAGTGACTATACAGTCCTCGAATCAACCTTACCTAGGATATTCGGCGTTTTCTTCAATCAGAACCAGGCACCAGTCTTGGCTGACAAAATAGTTAGACAAGCATTGGACATGTCAGTTGATCGAACAGCGATCATAAAGAAGGTGCTTTCAGGATATGGAGTACCTATAGACAAACCACTCCCTTCGAATATCACTGCACCATTGAACAATCACGCCCAACTAGGAGCCGTCGCCGCTAGCCAAGGCACCTCGACTCTAGTAAAGACAGGAAATATCGCTGGTGCCCAAGCTCTTCTCGAGAAAAATGGCTGGAGGAAAGATCTGACGAGTGGCATTTACACCAAGAAAGACAAGAAGAACGTGACGCTAACTATCTCCTTTGATATATTTACAGCTGATACACCTGACCTGAAGCAAGCCGCAGAGATGGTCAAGAATTCCTGGACAGAGATGGGCGCCCAAGTCGACCTACGAGTTTTCAATGCCAGCGACCTATACCAGAACGTTATTCGCACCAGGAAATACGATGCTCTACTATTTGGTGAACTCATAGGTAAAGATCGCGATCTCTATGCATTCTGGCATTCATCACAGATCAAAGCACCAGGCCTGAATGTTGCCCTCTATGCGAATAGCAAAGTCGACAAACTACTCGAAGACATCCGTGCCACGAATGACGATGATGTTCGTTTAGCCAAATATACCCAATTCAACGACTTCATAACCACCGATATTCCCGCCGTCTTCCTATATTCCCCAGATTTCATCTATGTTGTACCAAAGTCATTGCGAGGCATAGATCTAGAAGATATCACGGTCTCATCTGATAGATGGAATTCCGAGTCGACTTGGTATCTGATAACGGAGAATGTGTGGAAATTCTTCTCGGGAAGGTAATTAGAAAAAACTACGTACGAATATACAAAGCATACAAATTTACGAATGTTACAAATATACGAATGACTACGAATAAGAAAACTTCTGAAAAAGTTATATACCCTGAGCTTTCTTACACTGTCACAGGTATATTGTTCTCAGTTCACAATGAATTGGGATCGTATGCACTTCACACATCAATAAATTATTAAACTATAAAAAAATGAACAACAACCAACCAAACAAAAACCCAGGAGCATTTGCACCAAAACCTAGATTCAGTCCTCGTGGGCCTTCTAGACCGTGGCAGAACAACAGTAACAACAATAGATTTGCGACGCGGACTTTGCGCAACCCGACGCCGACCAACAGGGTCATCCCACAGAAACCTGTCGGCACGACCGCCACTTCGGCAGGTGCGAAACCTTTCGTTTCAACCAAAACATATAGCTCTACCCCTAGGCCTTCCTTTATCCCTTCGAAACCTTTCGTACCAACCAAACCTTTGACGCCCACCACCCCTAATCATTCCCAAACCGCCAACTCGGCAGCTGGAACTAGCCATTCTCCGGTCACCAGTCACTCTCCTGTTTCCTCTGCCCATAATAGCCATCGTATTGTGCTAGGCAAGGGCGCCCACAAACATCCAGAAGCAGCCAAACACATCGCCGGCGCACGCATGAATGTTATCCGCAAAGAATCCCGCCCGATGAAGCGAGGACCCGCTCACGCCCGATCTCTAACCTACCAGAGTGGCGAAGACAAGATCCCGCCCATGGCAGCTGATACTATCCGTATCATACCGCTAGGTGGCGTCGAAGAAGTCGGTCGTAATATGACTGCTATCGAATACGCTGGTGAGATACTAGTAGTCGACCTCGGTTTCCAGTTCCGTGATGAGAACACCCCAGGTATCGACTATATCCTACCAAATACGAAATATCTCGAGGAGAGAATAGGTCAGATCAAGGCCCTCATCGTCACTCACGGTCACCTAGACCATACGGGTGGTATTCCATATATCATGCCCCGCATCGGCAATCCACCGATCTACACACGACTACTCACCTCGATCTTGATACAGAAACGTCAGGAAGAATTTCCTCATCTCGCCAAACTCGATATCAACTTGGTCGAGACGAATTCGACTATCACACTAGGTAAATTCAAAGTGAAATTCTTTGCCGTGACCCACACCATCCCTGATGCTATGGGCGTGATCATCGAAACTCCTTACGGATCGATCGTACACACCGGTGACCTCAAGATGGATCACCTAGATGGTAAACCGACAGAAGAAGAGTCCGCCGAGTATGAGAGAGCCTTCAAGAATGAAAAAGTCCTCATGTTGATGGCTGACTCGACGAACGTTGAAACTCCTGGATTTTCCATACCAGAAAAACAGGTGCACGCGAACCTCGAGGAATATATAAAGAACTCCAAGGGACGTCTCATCATCGCCACATTCTCATCACTTCTCGAGAGACTTCTCAAGATGGTGGAATTCGCAGAAAAATACAACAAAAAGGTCGTAGTCGAAGGTCGTAGTTTGAAATCAAATATCGAGGTATGTTGGCACCTCGGTCTACTCAAGGCCAAGAAAGAAACGATCATCTCTAACGACGACATAGACAACTATCCACCAGATCGTATCGTCATACTAGCAACAGGCGCACAAGGTGATGAATTCGCCGCTCTCATGCGCATGTCGAACAAAACTCATACCAAGATCAAGATCACCCCTCGTGATACGGTTATATTGTCATCATCTATCATTCCTGGTAACGAGAAAGCTGTGCAGAAATTGAAAGACAACCTCTCGCGCCAAGGTGCCAAGATCATTCACTACAGAACGGCTGAAGTGCACTCGACTGGTCACGCCTACCGCGACGAAACATTGTGGATACATAGACAGATCAAGCCTCGATTCTTCATGCCGCTCCACGGCTATCACTACATGCTACGCGTGCACGCTGACATCGCCAAAGAAGCCAATGGCCTCAAGGAAGAGGACGTCGTCGTTCCAGACAATAGTTCCATCATCGAGATACAGAATGGTGGAACCAAGCTAGTAAAATTGAAAGAAAAAGCTCCGGCTGGACTAGTTCTAGTCGATGGATTCTCTGTAGGTAATGTACAGGACGTCGTCATACGTGACCGTCAGGCGCTGGCCCAAGATGGTATCTTCATTATCTTTGGGATATTGAATAGTCAAACAGGAAAACTGAAGAAGTCTCCAGACATCATCTCTCGTGGCTTCGTCTACCTCCGTGAATCACAGGAACTCCTACACGAGGTCAGGATCCTGATCCGAGAAACTGTCGAGAATACCACGCGTGGTCAGAATCCGATCAACGTAGACTTTGTCAAAGATACCGTGACTGATGCTGTCAGCAAATACCTGATGCAGAAGACCGCAAAGAGACCGATGGTGATTCCTGTGATCTTGACTATTTAATAGGAAGGCTGGGGGAGGAAGGAGGAAGGAGGAAGGAGGAAGTGGCGGCGCGAAAAATATGGTGGTGTAATGTGGTGTAATGGGGCGGAATGGGGCGGAATGGGGCGGAATGGTGCGGCCAAATGATGCCGGCTGAAAATATCTGCAAATATCGACAGGCGGGCGGGTAAATGGGCGGGAAATTTGGCAAGCCGCGAGGTCACCTATCCACTTTACACACCCCCCATTTAAAAAAGTTGCCACAGCAACCTCGGACTTTTCTATTTCCAATACCACGGCTCAAATGCTCGCGAATTTTTCGTAAAATCATACCAAAAGTTGTCATGACAACTTTTTTAAATGGGGGGGTCTAGAAAGAACATAGAGGTGTGCCGTTATGACGAGGCCTCACCTTTTTTCGCCCATACAAGGAAGCGCACCTGAAATCTCCCCCATCCTTCTTCCTCCTTTCTTCCTACATCCCCGCCAACGGATCGATCTTATTTCTCTGTATACTATCAACGAGAGTCATAACACTCCTACCATAGACGCAGGTACTACCGCCGCCGCCATAATACCTACAAGCAGCTCTCAACTCAGACGAGTACGTACCCGCTCCTGCGCCGAGATCATCTACGAAGACCGCCAAGGCCATGATGGCATGTGCGGGATTCCACGGATCGAGTTCGGAATTTAGCCCTAGATATGAGGCTGCCTTTTTCTTTATCAGATCCCAGGTCGAAGGTATGAACTGTGCCGGACCCATCGCTCCTCCATATCCTCTTCCAGAATAGTATGTTGCACTACCGATAGGACAAGATACTGACCTAGTCGACCATTCCAAGCCGAGTGCCGCCGTAATGGTTCGAAACACTTCCGTATCTCTGGGTGCTTTCATGACCTTCTCGAATATCACCCCAGAATCCTTACCTCTACCATTCCCTGTACTTAGATCAGTAACTAGACATTTACCAACATTCACACCCAGTGACGATTCCTTGGTCAAGATAGCCAGGATGAATGCTGGCCTAACGCCAGTTTTTTGTGAGGCCATATTTGCATACTGTAATGCCTGTGCGAATGGTATCGCCGCCGCATCGCGGAGTGTGAATAGTGCTGCCCTGATCTGTGTCGCCTTGGCCTGTTTTTGAGCCAATAGTGAGGTATAGGCCTTCTCATTGCCCTTGCTGATATTGAGAAGCTGAGTTTTCTGTGTCTGGTCAGATTGGATATTTTTCTGCTCCTGCTGAATCTCATATTTCGCATCCACCTCTATGTTCTGTCTCGTCATCAGAGCGTCCTTCTCGATCGTTGTTGAAGCCTCCTCTGACTGGAGTTCGTCAACGGCAGTACCCAAACTTTCCCGGACTGATTGGAAAGTATCGAGATCCTGGAAGAATCCAGTAACGCTAGACTGCGACAGCAAAACCTCTAGCAATGAATCAGAACTGATCTCATTGGTCTTTCGCAATATTTGCGCCAACGTCTCCTTACCCTTGGAGATATGACTCTCGAGATTATTGATATGACTCTGCTTCTGAGTGATGTCATTTCCCAGAGTCTGGATCAATAGATTCTTTGCTTTGATCTTTGCCTGTGCGACCTTGATCTTGGCATCCAGGACAGCGATCGCCTGCTTCAATGAACTGCTCTGTGCCTCCGCTTGGTCGAGCTGTGCCTGAGCGGCTTTGGCCTCGACTTCGGCTTGGGCTAGATCGGCCTGACACTGGACTTTTTCCGCAGGTGTATTGCATTGTAATGTCTGCGCATTTACTGTAACAGGTCTACCGGACATGATGACCAGTTCAAAGACAAAAAATAGCGTCATCCCTGCAATAATCTTCATACTTTTCATATGTATGATTATAGCAAAAATGCGCCTTTATTTCTTCTCTCCTTTCTTGTCATCACCCTTTCCTGCAGCACCCTTGGCATCACCTGCTGTTGCGGCACCTTCTTCACCTTCCTTCACTTCCTTGCCCTTGGCCTCGACTTCGATAGCTGACATGTCGATAGCGGCTGGTGCTTCCTCAACCTCTTCCTTGGCTTCTGAGATAGAAGCGATAACTTCTTCAGGACCGATCTTCAGCTCAACTCCAGCGGGAATACTGAGGTCCTTGGCCTTCACAACGTCGGTGAACTCCACCAATTTGGATATATCTACGATGATCTCATGAGGAAGATCGCGAGGAGCAGCCTCGATCTCCACTTCACGACGGACTTTGACGAGGATGGCGCCTTTGTCTTTCACAGCTGGAGAAACACCACTGTATACGAGTTTAACGGCGACTTTGACTTTCTTGCCCTTTTCGATAACATAGAAATCAGCGTGTCTAACATCACCTGAAAGTGGATGTATGTCTACTTCGTGTATCAAAACCTCATGTTCGTTGGCACCTTCCTTCAAGATGATAACTGAGGATTCACCGGCCTTTTTCCAGGTCTTTGTAAACTCCTTTGCATTCAAGATGATAGGTGTCGTGGCTTCCTTGGGACCATAAAAAACTGCAGGAATATTGCCCACTTTTCGGATGGCTTCCGGGTTCAGCTTCATATCTCGCTTTTCTACACTTAGTGACAGCATGTGTGCTATCTTACACTATTTTAAAAAATGTGCAAATTTTGACGCCCGATTATCACCGATATTATCAAGGTTAGACCTTGGCGGTAAAACGACCTACCCCGTACACACATCCCTAGGCTTTCCAGATTCGAAAAGATCAATGATATTTTGGGCACTCATAGCGGCCATATCCATACGCGCCTCGATCGTCGAAGAAGCTATATGTGGCGTGATGACCACGTTCCTGAGTTCCTTTAGACCCTCCGAAAGTGCCGGTTCATGCTCAAAAACGTCCAAACCAGCGCCCAGGATCGTTCCCGATCTCAACGCCTCCACTAGTGCCGACTCGTCGACGACCGCTCCTCTGGAAGTGTTTATGAGATACGCTGTCGGCTTCATCAGCCTCAACTTTTCTGCATTCATGAGGTGATGTGTGGTATCGAGTAATGGTACATGTAGAGATACGATGTCTGACTGTTTCAAAACATCCTCTACGGTTGGCCAATACGTCGCATTATGGAGACTTTCAATTTTCTCATTACGAACTATGTCATAGTAAGCGATCCTCATGCCAAAGCCTAGAGCACCGATCCGAGCGACTTCTGTACCGATACGACCAGCACCGATCAGTCCTAGAACTTTGCCGCGAACTATGGTGCCCTGCAGGAGCATAGGATCAAAACCAGTGAATTTCCCAGCTCGCACATATTCATCCCCCTCGACGGCATGACAAGTGAGCGCCAATATGAGTGCCCATGCATGCTCCGCCACTCGATCTACTCCTCCATGTGGAGTATTGGTTAGAAAAATCCCTCTTTTTTTCGCTTCTGTAATGTCAAAATTGTCATAACCGATGGCGTAATTGGCGAATATCTTTACACTCGGTGCCACATCGTAGACTTTCGCATCGATCTTGTCACTCAACATGCTGAGTACCGCATCATATTGCCTGGTCTCGAGGAAATTGATCAGTTCCTCCTGCGTTAATGGTCTCTCATGCGGACTCACATCCACCTCGTAACCTTTATCGCGCAACATAGTTATTCCATTTTCAGGAATTTTACGAGTTATAAAGACCTTTTTCATAGGTATATTTTAGCAGATCAGAAGGATCTATGTAAGGAGGGGAAAAGTACACTAGGCGATCACCTAGAAATTTCAGCGGCGCACCTCCATGTCCTTTCCGAGATCCCCCCATTTATCCGCCCGTCTATCCATATTTGCAGATATTTTCAACCGGCATTTTTTGGCCACCCTTCCTTCATAGCCGCCCCCCCTGTCCGCCGCAAGACCCCCCCATTCTGAAATCATGGTGTGCCAAGATTTTTACTTTTTTTGTCAAATGAAACCGATTCCACGTTGTATTTGCTGGGGCTAGAAGCATAAATTTTGGCAAATCATGGTGTGCCAAGATTTCAAAACAGGGGGGTGTGGCCGAGAAACATGTAGGAGCGGGAATGAATGAAATCGCGCCATCGCCATCTTACCGTCAAATTCATAGTTTGAAATTCAGACTTTCGCGCTCAGTTATTAGAATTTGTTTAGAATTTAGAATTTAGAATTTTAAATTTAAAAACTTCCCCTTGAACTCCTCGAACTTCCCTTCAATGATAGCCTTACGTGCCACTTTTGTGAGGTTCACCAAATAGTACAAATTGTGAATAGAGGCGAGCGTGGCCGCCAACATCTCTTTGGCTCTGAATAGATGAGCGAGGTACGCGCGAGTATAGTTCTTGCACGTGTAACAACCACAACCAGCATCGAGAGGCCTAAAATCTTCCTTGAATCTAGCGTTCAGCAGATTGACCGTCGTATTTCCCTCACGAACGTAGACAGAACCATTCCTGGCGATCCGAGTAGGCGCCACACAATCAAATGTATCCATTCCGTTCTCGATACCCATGATGAGATCCGATGGTTGACCGATACCAAGGAGGTGTCGTGGCTTGTTATCCGGCAGAGTGTCCGCAACCCAACCAACGGCTGTGCCGATATCATCCTTATCGAACGAACCACCTATTCCGAATCCCTCGAAATTCATCGAACCTATCTCACGAGCACTCTGCTTGCGCAGGTCTTCATAACGACCACCTTGCACTATTCCAAATACAGCTGGTTCATGGAGTAACTTGGAGTTATGGATTTGAGGGACTTGCGAACGCGACTGGCGCGAGTACGAGGAATTTCCTAGCGAGGAAATATCCGTGCCCGTAAAATCCTTAACTCCAAGTGACGACTTCAATAAATCTCTATGTGAAATAATACACCTCTTCGCCCACCTCGTCGTCCTTTCGACGGCCTCCTTCTGACGTTCATATGATTCCTGAGGAGAGATACACTCATCAAAGGCAAAGATGATATCTGCGCCGATGTCGTGTTGGATCTCTATCGATCGTTCTGGCGTGAATCTGTGAGTCGAACCGTCGATAATGGACTTGAAAGTAACACCGTCATCATCGAAAACTGCCGAGGGACTAGGGTCTAGGGTATAGGGTTTAGTTTCTACACCCTCGACCCTATCCCCTATACCCTTTTTCCCGATCTTCGATCTATGCTCCTGCATCCCACCCGCGAGCGAGAATGCCTGGAACCCGCCAGAATCAGTGAATGTCGGTCCAGACCAATTCATAAATTTTCCCAATCCACCAGCCTTCTTCAATATTTCAGGACCAGGCTGGAGATATAGATGGTATGTGTTAGCTAAGATCGCATGCGCACCAACATCCTGACTCATCTGTTCCGGAGTTAGTGATTTCACTGTAGCCTTCGTACCTACAGGTATGAATGCTGGTGTTTCTATGATGCCATGCGGCGTCTCGATAGTTCCTGCCCTTCCGCGACCATTGGCCAGCCGCGCTTGGATATCAAATTTGATCATATGATGAAGAATAGCTGAGAAATGACATACTCGCAACGGCAGCAAGGCCTCACCTTGTCGCTAAGCCCTCTACTATCTCCCCTCCGTAACCGCCTTCATAGATATAGGTCCAAAGAAACCCGTGACACTAATGCCGTGTTCTTTCTGGTACTTCATGAGGGCTGCTCTGGTAGCATGACCAAAGTAGTCTGTCTCATTACCGGGAGATCCTACTCCAGTTGAGTTAACGATGAATCCTTGAGTGTTCAGGAATACCTGTAGAGCCTTGACATCAGAACCAGTGAAATCGACAGTGAGAGAGCGGGTGAAGGTAAACAACGGAGTAGTTGCGGGTGCAATCTCAGATTCATTCAGTAGAGCTCTAGTCAGAGGTCCGACCTGTCCAACTCCTTGTAGGTTGTGGTCAGACTGATATTTCATAACTGCAGCTCTAGTTTGTTGACCAAAGTAGCCTGTTGGGGTGACTGATAGGTAGCCTAGGGTGTTCAACAACCGCTGCAAATGGAGTACCTCATCTCCTCTAGAGCCTAGAGAGATGTCTAGAGTCAAAATAGGAGTGGGTGCGGGTGTGATCTTTGGACTGAGTGTACAGATGAGACCTGAAGGACAGCCAGGAATGGTTGGTGTAGCTGTGGTGGTGGTTGCTGCGGCAATGAGTCGGTATACGGAGCCGCCACCGCTCGAACTGTAATTTGGAATGATGGGTGTTGGCGTAGGAGTAGGCGCTGGTGGCGGAGTGACAGTATCTGTAGTACAGGACACAGAAACACTCGTCACATTGGATGATGATACAATTCCTGAGCCATTTGATATGGTGCACGTTTGACCTGTAGGTTGAGTGAGGATGGTGACAACATAGCTTGCAGAATTATTCAACTGTGTTCCAAAGATGAAAGAGCCATTTGTCGATGTTGAGTAATCATTCCCTGCATTGTTCTGGAGTATGACTGTGCCCGAGAGACCAGAGATGGTGCCTCCGATCGTGTAGGTGGGCACACCCAAGGATGCGGCTGTAGTTGTTGAGAGGATTGTCCCAGTTGAGGTTCCTGCGGAGTTTACGGCGTAGGCACGAAAGTAGTAGGTGGTGTTCGGGGTGAGATTTGTTATATCTTTACTGAACATTCCAACATCAAATATTCCTGCTTCTGTGGTAGTAGCGATAACTGTCGCTAGTTGAGCATCAGTTCCGTAGGCAAACCCACGGACGGTAGAAGAAGCATATCCGTTGCTTGAAATATTTCCATTCAGTGTGAGAGTGGTGGCGGAGACAGAAGATGCTGCAGAAGTGGATACTATAGGAAGTGAGCACGATATACTCGACTCTGTCGAGTTTGCATCCTGCCCGGACAACGTTCGCCATGCAGCGAGAGTGTAATTCGCTACCGGACTGGTGAGGGGCGTTCGCTCAGACACAGAATTTATCGAATATGGATGACAATACAGATTGTAATCATATGTGCCGAAGGCCGAAGCTGTTGCATATATACTTTGGCGGCTTATTGCACCAGTTCCGAGCCAATAGTACACAGATGAGCTTGCTAATGTCTCAAATGTATTTCCCGTAACAGCATTACCGTATACAGTTCCAGCTCCCCCCATGTCTTCCGCTAAAAACAACCCTAGTCTTCTCGACCAGTACACATGATTACCAGAGAAGGTATTGTTATATCCGTTGTGCATAAATATACCGTATTCAGTATTATAGACAGTGTTATTGGATACAGTAAGCCCGTGATTTGAAGTATCGAGATAGATACCTTCAGACTGCAAATATGTCAACGTTGTACCACTATAAGTTCCTATAGAATTCATTATCGTATTACCTCTGATCGTGACGTTCCATGTTGGAGCAATGTAAATACCCCCACAATCATCGAGTACGAGACATGATCTGTCTATAGAATTATTTTGAATCACTGATTGGCTCCCTGTGAAATGTGATATGCCATTATACCCACTATTCGTTATGATATTGCCGTCGATATCAAAAGCTGAACCCATCACAGTTATCGACCCATAGGATGTCTTGGGCATCAATCCAATATTCCCGGCATTATTGATCGTATTATGAATGATACTTACATTACTGTTTGTACCGATAGAGACTTTTATTCCATCAGATAGAGTATCCCGCACAGAGTTGGCTTGAATACTGGATGTTGCCAGATTGGTTCCATATACTCCTATTTGTCCTCCTGTCAGGCTGAGGTTATTTACAGTGACATTGTTGGCACCAGAAACATAAACATCATTTTGATTGGCATTGGCAACTGCCAGATTTTGTACCGTTACGAAATTTTTACCTGTATTGTTTACAGCGTACGGTCTACTCGAAATCTCGACAGTATGACTTGTCGGATCATCACTACCTGATGTCCATATATATAGTTTTCCAGCTGCCGAATCATGGTACCACTCACCAGGAGAATCCAGCATCCAGAGCTTATCTTGTAAATAATATCCCCAACCCGTGCGCATATTCTGAACAGTACTCACCTGCACATTTATGGTGAACTTATTTGTTCCAGGATCATATGCAGTTATATGACCATAAGCCTCTAGCCAAGAGACTGGTTTCACTACAGCCGTAGCCCCTACGATCTGAGCGGTAGTCAAGGAAGCGAGATTAGAGTCTATAACAGTGTAAGCATTAGCCGAGTTGCCCGTAGCATATGACCAACCACTATTCGGATAGTGAGCAACATCGTAGAATGTTCCATCCACATATACTTGTGTTGACGTTGCGAAAACTCCTACATCAGCAACATAGATATTTCCACTATACTGACTCCAGCCAGTCACAACGTCCGCACCAGATATAACTGGAGATGATCCTGTTCCGTAGGCGTCAAAGGTGATGGGAAAATTGACTATTCCCGAAGAAGGTATGTTGAGTTGTTCTCGCCAGACACCTCCGCGTTTGAATAGGATACGATCGTTCAGTAGGAAAGCTGAACTGTTGACCTTAGCGATGGTTTTCCACGCCTGACCAGTCGATGTCCCCGTATTCGAGTCACTTCCGTCGACAGAGTCGACATAATAGATGTTTCCGACAGACGTTATATTCACAGTCTGACTAGCGCTCGCTGAAATATTTCCTGAAATATCTCTGACCCAGGCATAGGCTGTTTTCATATTCATTCCAGAAAAAGTAAATAACGTAGGAACTGTTGACGACCAATTACTATTATTGATCGACGGCATAGAGGATGACTCAGTTATGAGATATCCGGCCACACCGATATCATCAGAACCAGTAAATGATGTGACGGAAACAGTAAGGTTGGTTGCCGTTTCTGGCATACCAAAAGCCGTAACTGTCGGCACAGTGGAGTCGCTCGAAGGATACGCTTCGACCGCTCCAATGTCCCACGCAGATCCATATGGTCTGGTCAAGCCAGCGATGTCAGCACTGAAGGGGTTCTCAGGATCAGACGACAGATTCACACCTTGATCTTTAGCCGCAGAATCCCCAGAAACTAGATGGAAATCATTGTTAGCAATATCAGCGAATGCGACAGTAACCGAACTTATCGGATTGGATATCGCGGCGTCGAAATAAGATGGTATGTTATGCGTAGAGGAGGCAGTGAATGTGCCGTAGCCGACATAGCCATAACTGGCCGTCAAACCTTGGACGATATTATTTTTTAATGTAGTTGTGCTGGGATTCTGGCTGATGAAACCACTGTAGTTGTTGAACATTGTATTGTTATATACATACATAGTGAGTCCGACATTACGAATTCCACCGACACCTGTGTTCGAGCCATTTATAAAACCGTAAACGATATTGTTCCATATATGGGCAATATTATTACCCGCATTCGCATAGGCATATATACCAACACTACTGTTTACACTTCCACTCAGCACCCCTTGGATCAGGTTATTTGAGATTTGTAAATCAGTTACATCTGTAGCCAATTTACCAGTGATACGTATACCTTGTACAGATGATGCGGAACTGGCTATAATCCGAATCTGTAAACCATCTATTCTGAAAAAATTTACACGATTCAGGGCGTCGATGCCTTGAGCATTAGTCACGACCAATCGATACGCCGTATCTGTCCATTTACCATCGTGCCTCTGTGACTGATTGACTTCTGTAGTGCTCGTCGCCGTATATATACGTATAAAATTGGCAGCTGATGTTGTGGCAGTAGACAATAGCACCGACGTAGTGTCTGGACCATTGTCGTAGTAACAAGGGATATTCAAGGTCACATTTAATGCCACCAGATTGGTACTATTCAGATGACTAGCATTATATGCGCCACCATTAACTGCAGAGCTGAGTGAACTAAACTCGTGACCGATCGATACCACAGTAGAATTGGTAATATCTGCAGGAACTCCGCCTGTCGCGGTTTGGAGAGTCCAAACAGTCGGCGCCGTTCTGCCAGAAATATATGCCACGGAACTTGTGTTGTATGTCACTCGGTCACCAACACCGATGTTGCCAGTTTGTATGGTATCGAATGTAGCAACTCCGCTGGCGATGGTGACGTGTAAGGCGCCAGACGTAGAAGCCATGAGGTTACCGCCGGTGTCGTTGTATTTCACTTGACCGACCGAATAGTAAATGTTGGCAATGCCAGAAGTGTAGGTCAGATTTGCAGGATCAGTCAATATACCACTATTGATCGGCGTAAGCGTGATATTGCCTGTCGCAGTTGGAGTGATAGTGAAGGTTTGTGGAGCACTAGAGTTCGAGAAAGTCAGGACGATCGGTAGGAGTCCAAATCCAGTTGTTGTAGTTACGGTGATCGTGCCCGTATATGGTGCATTGGGAGTTACTGTAAAGATAGCCGAGGTGTTGTTAGTATTACCACTCGATGGGCCAGTAAATGTGTAACCCGTAGCGATAGGGTCCACTGTATATACCAAGCTTGGTGGATTGGTCATCGAGTTATCATTAGTCGGCGTAAAGGTAATAGCGCCAGTGGCCGTCGGAATGATGGTAAAAGTTTGAGGATCGCTCGAGTTTGAGAAAGTCAGAACGATCGGAGAAATTCCAAAACCACTCGTCGGGGTTATGGTGATGGTGCCTGTATATAGCCCATCAGGTATCACCGTGAAATCGGTTGACGGACTGTTGATATTGCCCTCTGTTGGCCCACTAAGAGTATATGTTGTGGCTCCTGGCACGTTGAATGTCCATCCCTCATTGTTACCTGCATTTATATTTCCATTGGCCGCATATGCCTGCCACGTTGCACCACCTGTAGCTTTGGAATAGCCCAGTGTACAGTAAGCGCATATGACGGTGCCGGATGATTGCGATATAGTAGATGTTGCTACAGAAGTAGCCCCGATAGTGATCTGATGACTAGCATCTCCTGTCGCTGTAAAAACTCCACCCATCGTCTGAGTAGCGCCCGATGTAAAACTAACCGTTGGACTATTAGTCTTGCTGATGGTGAGATTGTTGAATGTTGTGTTCCCTATGACAGTCTGTGTAGTACCATTCAGAGCAACCGTACCTGAACCAGGTGTAAACGTACCAGAATTACTCCAATTACCGGAAATGTTGAATGGCGACGACACGGTTGATATGGTTCCAGCTGATATTGTTAGATTTGTCAGGGTCGTTGTTCCGTTTAAGCCGAGAATGCCTGTACCTGCTTTGGTTAGACTATATGAGGGATTGTTCAGTATACCTCCCACAGCCATTGTCCCGGATGCGACAGTGATCTGTCGGCTAGCATTGAATATCACTGATCCAGATCCCAGATTCAAATTGTGAATGCTACCCGCATATGTAAAATCCCCATTCCAGTTCATGGGATAGTTCAAAGTTGTAATGTCTCCGACTGAAGTGTTATCGATCGTCCCGCCGTTGATAGTAGTTGTCGCGGTCACGTTTCCGAGAGCATGAGCATTGTTGATATTCAAGGTGCCTGCATTCAGGGTCGTAGTACCGGTATATGTATTTGCCCCTGACAGTGTCCACGTGCCGGCATCCTGTTTAGTGAGACCTCCTGATCCAACACCGAGAATACTTGCGAGTGTTCCTCCAGACGCGCCACCTAGAGTAAGGACGAAGCCTGAACCTGTGATGGTTCCGACATTGCTCACATTGATAGTACCTGTCGCGGCAATGATACTACTAGACGCTGTAAGTTTTAATAACCCGGGGTAAGTGGCCGCGGTAGTAGAACTATTCATCAGTGACCCATTGGAAGAAAAGCCTGTACCCCAGAGTGATAAAGCCTCAGCAGTGGTTAGACTGTAGCCGTTCAGATCGAGTGATGCGCTATTAGGAGTATTGATCGCGGTTCCACCGACTACCGTACCAAGTGGACCATTTGTACCGTCCCCTGCTCCGCCAAGCCGGAGGATACTGCCATTAACATAGGTTGTGCCAGAATATGTATTGTTGCCTGATAGAATAACAATTCCTTGGTTACCAGTACTAGGTATTGTCAGACTATTTGCACCAGAAATGACTCCAGAGAACGTCAAAGTTCCTCCGGCAGCATTTGACCTCATTGAAAGATTCCTATTCAAAGCGATATTACCAGAAATAACTGATGCTACCGCACCGCTATTGTATATCGTTATGGTTCCAGAGCCTGATTGGACGGTCATGTTACGACCTATAGTGTAGGCACTCGTTAAATATACTTCCAAATTTCCGGTAGTATCTCCAACTATGATATCGCTCGTGGCATTACCAAATACACCAGGTGAACCTGAGGGGGCATTTCCGCTAACCAATATAACTCCCCCTAACAAGGACGTCGTACCCGTATACGTGTTTGCGCCAACCAATACCAACGTCCCAGGGCCCGCCTTTGTCAGACTCGTTGCCCCACTGATAACACCACCAAACGTTAGTGAACTGTTGCTAACGTTACTACAATTGATCACGATATCGGCGCTCATCTTTATTGTACCGGTATTGTTACTCAAACTTTTCGTACCAGCGAACGTAAAATTTCCGTTCCAGTCCATTTTGTAATTCTGAAGAGTGATTGTACTCGCTGTCGTGTTATCGATCGTCCCACCATTGATAGTAGTCGTTCCTGCTGTTGTCCCCAATGCAGAGGCATTATTTATATTGAGTATCCCAGCGTTCAATGTCACGCCTCCCGTAAACGTATTAGCGGCACTCAGCGTCGTAGATGATGTGCCTGATTTTGTAACAGAACCTGCGCCCGTTATGACGAGACTGACAGCCGTACCGGTAGCAAAGGAATTGTTATCAGTTACACCAGTCGTGATGGAAACAGAATTACCAGCCAAAATATAACCGCCACCATTGATCGTTATTGAGTTGAAAACTGTTCCAGCGGTAAAATTGTTATTTGTTGTAGACGCTACGGCACTAGCGGGAAATACTAGATCATCGTTTGCCGCGGGCAAGGTGTCCCAATTTCCAGCTACATTCCAATTACTACTACTAGCCCCCGACCACGTCCTTGTTGCAGCATCGACATCAGATATACCAACACCAATAAAAAAAAACACTGTCATCAACAGAACAGAAAATATATAACTGCGCAGGGTTAATGATTCACTTTTAGAGGTAGTTAATAACTTGCTCTTCCTCTTTCCTTTATTCTCGATAATCGCTTGCTTGCCAGACTCGATGCCATTAGGAATGTTTGTATTTATAGAATTGTTCATATTTGGTATGTATTGTATGGAAGTATAGCACATATAGTTTTACCAACTCTGCTAAAGGGGGATAACTGCTAACTTCACTCAGCTTATACAGGAGCAACCTTCCACAAATCCTCATTCGACGCTATAATTCACCAATATGAAAAAACCAACCCGGGCGTTGCCAGTTATATTGATGGCCATATTTCTCGACCTCATCTGTAACGGCATCATCGTCCCGATCGTTCCGCAGCTCCTAGCAAATCCTGATTCGCCATACTACTTGCTCCCTTCCTACGTACCAGTCTCATACGGATACATCATCCTCGGACTACTCATCGCCGTATTCCCTATCGCCATGTTCCTCTCAACACCGATACTCGGAGAATATTCCGACTATGTCGGTAGACGCAAGATCATGGCACTATCTCTAGCTGGATCCGCTGTATCACTAGGCCTCTTTGCAGGTGGTATCTATATGGGGAGTCTGACACTGCTATTTATCGCTAGAATACTAGGAGGCATCATGGGGGGAAATCTGTCTGTTGCGCAAGCCGCTATCGCTGATATAACACCACCCAAACTCCGCGCATCGAGATTTGGCTTGATCGGTGCCGCGTATGGTGTCGGCTTCATCGTCGGACCAGTCGTGGGCGGAATATTGGCTGACAACAGCTTAGTATCATGGTTCAATGCGTCCACTCCATTCCTCTTTGCCGCTCTCCTGTCATTGGTCAGCGCCGCATTGGTCTATTGGTTAATGACGGAAACCAGAACATCCAAAGAGAAATTCGTCATTACATGGCACCTCGCCATTTCCCATATTTATCATGCATATGGAATGAAACGCCTACGTGTGATCTTCGCCACCAATTTCCTATTCCAAGCAGGCCTAGCACTTTTTGCAACATTCTTTAGCGTCTTCCTGATCAGCGGTTATGGTTACGATCAGATGGGTATCGGATATTTCATAGGTTTCGTCGGTATCTGGGCGATAGTATCTCAAGGAGTACTCTTGCGCATACTCAGCAAAAAGTTTGACGAATTCCTATTGCTTCGTGTCTTCCTATTACTCGGTTCTGCGGCCGTCTTTGCCTTCTATATTCCGAACCACACAGTTGGACTACTCATCGTCGGCGCCCTATTCGCCCTGACGAATGGTATCAGTATGGCCTCACTACCAAGTATCGTCAGTCGCCGAGCTTCCGCCGATTCTCAAGGTGAGATCCTCGGCATCAATGCCAGCGTCCAGGCACTCGCTCAAGCTGCCCCACCTATACTCGCAGGATTCCTCGCAGCAAAGATCTCTCCCTCCGCACCTGTCTACATCTCAGGTGGTGTGATCGGTCTGGCGTGGATCATATTTATCGTATTTGTAAAGAAGGAAGAGTGATGAATAATATAAAATGGAAAATGACAATTCGAACTCATAAAATACCACCTGATCAAATTTTACATTCTACATTTTCAATTTTACATAAATATGCCATAATATCACCATGAAAACACCCGCATCATTAGGTCAGGACGAATTATTCAAACGAGACATTCACGAGGGCGCGATAGAAGCACACATGGAACATATCCAGGCGGAGCTCAGACAAGGATTCGAATTCCTACGCAAATATCCGAAAACAGTGACTGTCTTCGGTTCAGCACAGATCAAACGTGACGATCCCATCTATGAAAAGGCCGTCAATCTAGCTGCCAAGATTTCCAAAGAAACAGGATACGCCATCCTCACCGGTGGAGGACCTGGCACGATGGAGGCCATCAATAAGGGTGCTGCCGAAGCAGGTGGCAAATCACTAGGATTCAATATCAGCTTGCCTCACAATCACGAAACCAATGACTTCGTCAATGATTCATTGAAATTCTCATACTTCTTCACGAGGAAGGCGATGATGACATTCACCGCAGAAACCTACATTTTCTTCCCAGGCGGATTCGGTACTTTCGATGAACTGTTCGGCTTGCTAACTCTGATCCAGACAGGCAAGATCCCTCATATACCAGTCATCCTTTTTGATTCTGAATATTGGAACCACGCCCTTACTCTCCTAGAAGATACGATGTTCCACGAATTTCACACCATCAAGGCGCGCGACCTGAAACTATTTACCATCACTGATGACCCCGCAGAAGTGATCGCTATCATCAAGACTGCACCAGTTACAACATGGTGGAGGAATTTGAATTAGGTTCTGAATATTAAGTACCAGGTTTTAAGTTCAAAATCGCAAACTATTGATTTGGTGGCGAGGTGGCAGCGAGGCGATTTCATTCATACTCGCTCCTACATGTTCCTCGGCTACCCCCCTCATTTTGAAATCTTGGTGTGCCATGATTTATTCATTTTTTGTCAAATGAAACCGATTCCACGTTGTATTTGCTGGGGCAAAAAACATAAATTTTGGCAAATCTTGGTGTGCCATGATTTCAAAATGGGTGGTCTCGCGATAGATAGAGTAGGGCGCGGCCGCCGGCAATCAAATCAATAGAATGATTTATTGTCCACCGGGTGTGCTGACCTTCAATACTTAACACCTAAGATCGACAACGAAAACACCCCGCAGTCTTACGACCATGGGGTGTTTTCTATAGCTAGAGCCTGCAAAATTATTGCTGGGTCTTTGGGCGAGCCTCTGAAACAACGATCTTGCGACCATCGAGTTCAGTGCCATTAAGCTTCTCTACAGCGGCATCTGCATCAGCATCATTTGTCATCTCAACGAAGCCGAAGCCCTTTGAGCGACCGGACATTTTGTCCATGATAACTGCTGCTGACTCTACTGCGCCGGCCTGTTCGAAGTGCTTCTTCAGGGTGGCCTCTGTGGTACCCCAGGCAAGACTGCCTATGAAAAGTCTCTTTGACATTTTCTTTATTACCCGCGATACGGATCACTTAAGACACGTTAGCGGAACTCTGCGTCATTAATTGCTAACGCGTAAGTGACGAGAAACTTACACGTGACAAGTATAGCATACTAAATAGAGAAATGCAAATTTTCTGCTAATTTTGATAGCATTTTGCATCAACGAAACGTGAGCGTAATTACAGCGCTAGAGAGCTGTTATAATCCTTAACTGCTTTCATCACTGCCGCATTCACCGTATCCACAGAACTTGTCGTAGTTGTTGGTTCTTTTCTAATCTGAATGTGTGCTGGGATAAGTGTTGTAGTCGTCTGCTCAGAAACAGGTGCTGGTATGGCAATACTATTACAAGAGAAAGATACGCTCTCACCAGCGCCATCAACGGTCGTCTGGGCAATACCACCACAGGAACTTCTCCAAGTTAACTTGGTGCCGTTAGTTGCGGTTACATTCGTAGTACATGTATTCGATCCGCTACAGGAATATAGATTCTCAGTACCAGAACTTCTCCCGCTGGTACATGATTGCTGTAAAGATGAACCACTAAAGACACATGTTACATTTTCTGATATCGAGGTATTAGCCGCATTAACTGTCGTAGTAACTGGTATGCTAATAACACTAGGATTGGTTGTATCCCTAGAAGGTACTGGCACCGTACCAGGAATAACTAGACTCAGATTTGGCGAGGAAGTATTCGCACCATAAGCTATACCATACCAATCATTGAGTTCACTCGTACCATTGACCACAGTGCAACTCGGTGCACGTCCCAGTTTCTGCATAAATATCTGAATTATCTGTTGCTTGGTAGGATATTCGATGCTTCCATTCTTCATGGCCTCCGTAATATTGCTCATGTCCCCTTCCCAATTCGTCCAATATTCCCAACCTTGAGCTTCTGGGTCTCGACACTGTATTGTATTATAAAGATTCTTTACTATATTCCTCTTTGCTTGATAGTCCATGCAAGTGGAACCTGTAGCAACCTGGCCGGATGGGCAACTTTGACCACCGTAATAATATGACCGATTCAAAACATTGTTGATCGTCGGATTGGTAGTCGTAATTTGAGTACAGGTGTATCCCGTTGGACAAACTGATGTCTCACTCACTCTCGGGACAACTCGAATAACTCTCTGGTCAGCCACACCGATAGTCCTGTCACTAGGATCGCGAGCTTCAAGGTTGAAATATATCTGCGAAACGGCAGAACTAGTATTTCCTGCATCGGCAGTAAGCATCAAATAGTCCGTTGTCGAGTCAAACATATTACTGCGATAATATGTCTGTGATGATTTCCCTGCTGCAAAACCGTCACATAATTTGCTTTTACCTGTGTCGAGCACAACGCCGCTTGAACATGTATAGGTAAGTACCCAATGATCGATTTTGGTATTCGTAGTGTAACCCGCTATCGATAGGCGTACGAACACATTACCAGCACCATCATATGTTGTACCATCTACAAGTTTGACTGGGAGTTGCTGTGTAGGATTCGTAGAAGTTATAGGGGTGCAAGTATAGCCTACTGGACAATTAGGAACCACCGTAATCGGTTCACAAACAAAGCCCTGAGGACATGCGGCGGCTCGAGTGTTCGTGATCGGTGCGGACGCCTGTACTACTGACCTCTGAGATATGAGTAACGAAGCGGCAATGATAACTGTGGTGACTGATGCGTATTTAATTGATATTTTCATAGATTTACTTTTATTAGCCACGGCCGATAACCGTAGTTGTATATACATGATACAACGATTTTTCGAAATGCGCCATATTACATCCCACCCCTACAACCACGACCTCATGAGCTGTAAAGTCTCTTCCGGACCACTGACTTCTATGCAATCAACCCCCGTAGCTCTGGCCGGAAAGTCATTGCCCCCTTCGAACAAAGCGTCGCCGACGAAAAGTATCTTTTCTGGAGCCAATTTCAGGAATCCCTCTATCTTCCTAATACCGTAGGCCTTGTTTACTCCCTTTCGAGTGATGTCTATAGAAGTCATGCCACCTATGTGAGTGTCGAACTGTGGAATTTTTGGTGCCAACAGATTGACGATGGCCTTCCTCTTCGTTCTATCTAGGTCCCAATCTTTCTTCGCTTCGATCGGCGCGTTCTGACCGAGCGCAGAGAATGTCACCTGTGAACCGCGATCTTCGATCGTTTCTCCATAGACTTCCTTGGCTTCGACGTATCCACTCTCCTTCAGAGCTTCCTCCAACGCCGCTCTGATAGTCATCTTTTCTGCCGGCGAGAGATTCTCGGCGTATTGTAGATCCCAATCATTCTTCCATATATATAAACATGATCCTGAAACTGGCATGATGAATAAGTTTGCATAGAATGATGAGCCCGATGGTAACATCTTCAGGAATTGATTCTCGAACTGTGCATAGGTACCACCAGAAATGACTGCCACTTTCTTGTGCTCCAATAACTTTAGAAGTACACTCGCCATCAATCCTTCCAATGGACCCTTGCTCGGTGCCAGAGTACCATCGAGATCGAACATTATGAGATCATATTTTGAAATGTTTTCTGACATATTATAAAATTTAAAATTGAAAAGTTACCTGCCTGCCGTCATGCGGGAAATGTAAAATGGGCACGTGTACATGAGAACATTTCTATTTTTACAGTGTAATTTTCCATTTTGCATTTTGCATTTTTTACCATCACACTTTCAACATCCCCTTCAGTACTGACAACTTCACAGTAACCACTCCGACAACCTTGTCTCCTCCACCATAGTAGATCATGACCGTATCGTTACGTACTATCATACCACAAGGAAAGACTACGTTCGACACAACACCAGCCGTCTCATATGCTTCCTCTGGCTCCAGGAACGGAACGGCTGTGCGTGCCTTTACCACAGTCGGATCATCGAGATCTAGCAGGATCGCACCAACACGATATATCGAACTCCATGATACTCCGTGATAGAGCAGGAGCCAACCATCTTCCGTCTTTATCGGCGGTGTCGAAATTCCGACCTTGTGGCCATCCCACATGCCATGTCGCGGCCCTACTATCTCGATGCATTTATTTACTTTTTCTTTACTGAAATCTAGCGAATCCACGAAGTCCGCACAGATACTGTCGTTCACTCGATGTATGACCATGTATTTACCATTAACTTTTTCTGGCAGAATGACGGCATCTTTGTCAGGTATACCCGGTGGCGTGATCGCTTCGGGACTGGCCCATGCTCCCCAACGCTTCTCCAGAAAATCATTCTTGGCTATCGAAGACACGACGACTCTAGGCGTCATACCATCATAACCGCTATAGGTTATATATAGACGTCCATCGATCTCGGTGATGCGAGCATCCTCACAACCACAATTATTTCCCGATCCATTCGTTTCGAACGGTGCTCGTCCCATATATATCGGTTTGTCAGGACGTTCACTCACAGTATATCCGTCGTGCGATATGGCGTATCCCATCGTCGAAACGTTCTTGTCAGAAACTGCGCGATATAGTATATGCACCTTGTTGTCTATGTCGATCGCCGCGGGATTGATCGTACCATTCATTTCCCAGAACAGACCATTCCTAGGCGAGATGATCGGGTTACCAGGGAAACGTTTTACCGCCTCCTTGTCGCCTCCAGTCATCGCGTAAAGTAGATCATTGATCGGTATTGTCGCCAATGCACAGTGTGTATCCGCCGCTCCATAGTATATCTCCAACTTGTCTCCACGGATCATCGTTCCAGACGGGAAAATGACATTGGCAACGTCGCCGACTCGCTCATAATATACCTCAGGGATCATGAATGGTCCCTTGGTACGACCGATCACTTTTCTCGGATCATTCTTGTCTAGAAGGACCGCTTCAACACCGAAAGCTTGGTCACTATGTCCATATCTCTGGATATGAGCGTAAACTATGAGCCAACCCTTGTCAGTCATGATCGGTGCCGCACCCAACTCTATATGCTCATCTGGCCTACGTCTGATATTGAGTTTGTTATCATCTATCTTCTTCATCCACTCAGTCCAGAAAGTAGGCGCCAGGATATCCTCCATCTTGTCAAATTCGACATAGACGATATGTGATGGTGGTTGGTCAGTATTGATAGTCACCAGTGCCGCGTATTTTCCATTTATCTTCTCAGAGAATAGCGCCATACCCTTGGAATTGAATGTTGTTACTAGATGTTTCTCAGTGATCGTCTCCAGATCATCTGATATAGCTACCGCGATACGGATGTTCTCTGCAGAAAATGGATACCCCCCGAGAGCGGTATAGAAAATGTAATATTTTCCGTCCATCTTGGTGACGCGCGGATCCTCGCAGCCGTACCTATCAAAATCCCGATCAGGATGTATCAAAACTTTGCGATCAGTATATTCACCATTTACAGGCACGGCTCTAGCGATCACCGACATACGCATATGTGGAGGTTTCAATAGATCTGGACCTGACATCGCTCGGTATACGAGTACAGTCTTCCTGTTTCTAACTACAGGGCAAGCGTTGAACGCGGCCATCGATTCCCATGGATGTTCTTCGTTCGGTGAAAGAAGTGGATTTTTCTCTGATCTGGTTAATGTAAACATTTTAATTAGGGTAAGCCTCTAAATATTTCTCAAACCTTGCCATATTCCACCATCCAATCTAGTAAAGTTTTGAGCGGTGTCTCGGCGATACATACATGTTTGTCGCCACCACCATAATACACCATCAGATTGTCACCTAGTATGACCGCACCAGAGGCATAGACAATGCCAGGTTTACCATCGTTCTCATAATGTGCATCCGGAGCCAGGATCGGCTGAGGAGAACGATACAAGATCTTGCTAGGATCATTCATGTCCAAGATCATCGCACCCAGCTTGTACTTGCTCGGCTCACGTTCATCGATCGCATGATATAGGAGGAGCCATCCCTTGTCAGTCTTCACAGGCGGTGGTCCAGCGCCACGGATCCTCGTATCCCAGAAACCTTTTCTACCGGGCTGTGGGCCATGTAGTCTCGGACTGTCGATATGCTGAGCGATGTTGTCGAGGTTATCGACATATTCGATGCCGATATTTGGCACGATACTGTGGAGAATAGCGTACTTGCCATTTATTTTTTCAGGGAAAATCACCCAATTCTTGGCGACTTGACCGACCGGCGAGAGGAATTGCGGTCTTTTCCATTTCCAACGCCTATTTTTGAGATCATCCAATCCGATCGAGGTGAGAGCGATACGTACAGAATTCCATCCTTCAAAAGCGACATAGGACATATATACTTTGTCACCTATACGAACCATTCGTGGATCTTCCGAACCTCCCCATCCTCCACCCGATGTGTATATACCTGGGTCATAGACCTTCGGCCCGGTTGCTTTGGCTGGATCTGGCATACCATATCCGATGAGTGGTTCAAAGACAGGATATGTCGAACGATAATTGAAACTCTTGCCATCAGTACTAGACGCATAGCCTATGCGTGACAGACCATCAGCGCCGATCGCTCTGTATAGTAGATGCACTTTGTTCTCGTCGTCCTTTATCGCGGCAGGATTGAACGTACCTCCCATCTCCCAAGTGCGGAATGGTAATGGTGAGATCACGGGATTCTTCTCGTGACGAGAAAGTTTATGATGTTTGTGATATTTGGATTCCCTGGAAGCATCCTTGCTGCCCGAAAAGTAGATATATGTGCAAGCTAACAGAATGACGACGAAGGCTATGATTGAAAGAAGGATGATGATATTCATATGCTAATGTTGATACTACTACACAGTCACAACTCTAAACGCGGCCGTATCGATCTTCTAGGCGTACGATATCCATTTCATCAAATTCGCCGTAGATGATCTCGAGCAACACCAAAGGTTCTGTTCCGCCGGTAAAGCGATGTCTGGTCTCTCTGGGTACGAAATAGTCTTCCCCGACGGTAGCCGGAACGGTCTCGGTGCCGATCACGACCGATCCATTTCCAGACAAAACTCGCCAATACTCATCGCGATGGTGATGATATTGGAGGCTGCAAGATTCTCCAGGTTGGACGGTAATGATCTTCACCATCGAAGGAGAATTTTTCGTCAACCACAATTCTGCGCCCCAAGGACGAGTATTAGTGAAGGGTTTAGGTTTTTCCATATATATCTTAATCAGATTATATCACATGCCGAGGCAAAAAATATGCAACATCTACCTGTGTATAACTCAGCAAATGTTCCTCCATGGAATACCTGTGGAATAGCTCAAAATCGATATTCCCTACCATCTACAAATCCAGTAGAACGGTCTTTTCTCTATATGTTGCACCACTTATGATCGCCACTCTAGCTTTCGATGTATGAAAATGCTCGGCCAGGAGCTCCACCACTCGTTGATTGGCCTTACCATTCTCTGGTGGCGCATTTACACGCACTTTGAATGATCCGTCGGCCATCTCCTCGACTTTCTCTGTTTTTGCACCAGCGGACACGCGGATTTTGATGATTTTTGACATGATGCTAGTTGGCTGTTCCCAAAAAAACTTTCTCCAGAGTTCCCTTGGCGATGATCTCTCCCGGATCCCCTTCAGCGTAGACTTTTCCTTTGTCGAGAACGTACGCCCTCTTCGTGATTTCCAGTAATGATTTTAGATTGTGTTCAACAACGAAGATGGCCGTCTTCCTGCGTTCATTGATTTCTCTGATTTTCTCGAAAACTTCCTTGACGATCTTTGGTGCGAGACCGAGAGAAGGTTCATCGAGTAACAATACTTTCGGATCCGGCATCAGTCCACGTGCGATAGCTAGCATTTGTTGCTGACCACCAGACAATGTTCCAGACTTGGCCTTTAGCTTACTTTTCAATACAGGAAATAGATCGAGAACATTCGCTAGTCGCTCCTTGCGTTCAGATGCACTCCTGATATTGATACCCCCAACTTCGAGATTCTCGAGAACTGTAAGGTGACGGAATACTCTGCGACCCTGCGGAACGAAAGAAACTCCCCTTTCAACAACTTCATAAGAAACAGGTTTGAATGGTTGCCCCTCCCAGAGTACTTGTCCCGCATCTATCGGCGCCAATCCGAATATGGCTTTGAGTATTGTCGACTTTCCCGCTCCATTCGGTCCCATGAGAGCGACTATCTCTCCTGCGTCTATGAAAACTGATGCGCCATCGAGTGCTTTCACACCGCCATAGTGGACATGGATATCTTTTAGTTGTAATAGGGTTTCAGAGTTTGACATTTGTCCTAGCGTAAAAACGACAACAATACTAAAGAAAATAATTTTCGACCGCGAAGTCAAACTGTTCCAGAAACAACTTTTTCATATAAGCAGCATTCTGGAGTTCATAAAATATCGTGATGGCCTTTTTGTATTCAGTTTCATCAATACTTCGCAGAGACAATGGACAAATATTATTAGCGATCAAGCACGCATTGGCAATAATACGAGAGGTTCTCTTGTTTCCATCTTCAAATGGTTGAATGTACGCGATCATAACAAGTGCGATAAGTGCCATGCTCCAAGGATCAGATGCTGAATTAATTTTCTTTATGGTCTTTTCTAATGCCTCAGAAATCTGTTGACCATTGTCGAGTGGACGGTAATGGCTCCCAGTAATGCCAACAGCCCGCGACCTGATTCCAGTCTGTATATCTAACTCATCTGTTAGAAGCCTGTGAACATTTTCGACTTCTCTCAGAGAAATAGACTTGAATCTTTCTCTGTTCGAAAAGATGTAATCCAGCGCCTTTTTATGATTTAAAATCATATTTGCCTCTTCCTTGCTATGTCCTTTAGCCTCTTTATGTTCCTTGATAAGAATCTCCGTGTCGATCAACGAATAGGTATTACCCTCAATCCTGGACGATTTCCACGAAAGCTCTATCGTAATCCTCTCAAATTCTTTTTTGAGTAATGTCGGGGACAAACCTATTATCC
>Ga0194054_10000210_pt1 | contig 30610 bp, 23 predicted proteins | sample SepL2210m_MetaG_FD_163628 | JGI IMG/M metagenome (GOLD analysis project Ga0194054, IMG submission 163628) | Anoxic zone freshwater microbial communities from boreal shield lake in IISD Experimental Lakes Area, Ontario, Canada - Sep2016-L227-10m | ecosystem: Environmental > Aquatic > Freshwater... | reverse complement strand
GCTCGCCGGGCTCGGTCTGCTGGCACCGGTGACGATCGGCCCGCAGGTCGGCGGGATCTTGGCTCTGGCCATGAACGGACGCCCGCTCCGAATCTTCGTGGCGCTTTCGGCCGGCGTCATGCCGTGGTGTGTGCTCTTCGCTCTCCTGGTGTCATTCGGCGTGAAGATCGCGCGTTGACACGGGGGCTTCACCCGCGCGCCCGCAGCGAGGTGGGAACGAAAACGTGCGCCATCCCGGCGGGTCGGAAAGGCGATGTCCATTGTCAAATCAACGCGCGGAATTTTTACCGGCCGCCTCCGGAGCCGTTCGGAAGCTGCGCCAGCGGTCGGTCGGCAGGGAGGCAACCGCCATCAGTACGAGCTGGCTGATCATGAAGCCGGCGAGCCACGGCACGGCTTTGTTCATGAACCCGTAGGAGTGCAGGCCGACGCCGAGCATGTTCACCCCGAACCACGAGAAGCTTGTGATCACGCTCCCGAACAGCGCCATCACCATCAGCCCCCGCTGCCGGATGAACCCGCCCAGCCGCGCGTGCAGGATGATCGCGCACCAAAGCACGATGAGGAGCGCCCCGTTTTCCTTCGGATCCCATCCCCAGAACCGGCCCCACGACTGGTCGGCCCAGATGCCGCCGAGCACGGTGCCGACAAAGCTGAACAGGGTCGCGAAGCAGATCACGCCGTAGGTCATGCGCGTGAGCGATTGCGCGGATTCCTTTGTCAGCGAGCGCGTGAAAACGCCCCGCACGACGTAGATGAGCGCCAGCATCCCCGCGAGGAACATCGCCGAGTAGCCGATGGTGATCGTCACCACATGGGTCGCCAGCCAGATGTTCGTGTCGAGCACCGCCTGCAACATTTCCAGCGTGTCGCCGCTGCCCGCGAGGTGGTGGGCGATGATCAGCGTGAGGAATCCGATCCCTGCGGCGCAGGCCGCGCCGATGCCGTCACGGAAAATCCTCTCAAGAATGAGCCCGATGATGACCGTCCCCCAGCCGATGAAAATCGCCGACGAATAGAGGTTGGTGACGGGCGGGCGTCCCTGCAGATACATGCGGGAGGCAAGCCCGAAGGTATGCACGGCCAGCGCGAGCAGGAGCACGTAAAACGCGGCCCGGGCGAGGTTCCGGTTCCCTCCCAGCCACGAGCCGCACACCAGGAGAAACGCCAGCACATAGAGTCCCATGGCCTGATAAAACGGCGCGAGCCGGTTGAAAAGAAACTCATATGCCGCGCGGCCGGCTGCCCGCGGCTCGTTCTTCGCCATCCCGTCCGCGAGGCCGCTCATGTGCCGGTTGAAGAGCGCGGCATTCCCGTCGTGATAGGCGTCGCCTGCGGCCGCATACGCCTTCGTGATCGGGTTCAACCCGCCGGTGGAAATCGTCCGCAGCAGGCTCCCGCCAATGGAAAGCCACTCCTCGCGCGGCCGGCTGCCCGCGGGGTCCGGGGGCACGGGCAGCACGTATCCCATCTCGGCCATGGACTCGCAAAGCTCGGTGAACCGGGCGAAGGCATCGAATTTTTCCCGGTCGAATATTCCGCCGTTTTTGCGTGCGGCCGCCGCTTCGAGTCCCGCGGGAATCGCTTGCACACCTGCGGCGATGTCGCCGGAAAAATCCCGCGTCCCCTCCGGCCGCATGCTGATTTTCAGGCGCTGGTAAAGCATCAGCGAGTTGCGCAGGTTGGAGATCGCGGTTTGGTAGGGGGTGCGCTTCGCCGACTCGACATTTTCCACCTGCTGCGCCTGCCCGTCGATTTTTTCCAAAAACGGCTGGAGTTCGGAGTAGCGGAAATACTTCCGCTCATTCTGTTCCCATCCGAACAGGCCGAGCACCTCGGGGTTGTTGATGACGAACGCGGGGAAGCTGTCGGCGACGGATGCGTTGAACAGGACGTCCGCCAGCCAGCGTGTCGCAGTGATGCTGCGGCCGTCCTCCAGTCGGAGCGTCTGCCTGCCGTGGATGATGAGCAGCGCGTTGCGCGCCACCGTGTCGAACGGCTTGTTCCGGCCCTCGGAGAGCACGGGAATTTTTCCGAACGTGGCGAGGTCGAAATCTCCCGGCGCGGTTTTTGGCGCCCGCGAGTTCGAGGCAACCCAGAGGGCGGCAACCGCCAGGACGATCCATGGAAAATAACGTTTCATTTTGCGGGGTGGGTTTTTCGCCGGCGTAAAAATCCGACGAAGTGCCAGGTGAGCTGGAAAAGAAGTCCGACGCCGACGATGACGCAGGCGAGATAAGGCGCGATGAAGCTCGGGTTGTAAACGACCTGAAGGATCGTGGCCGCCTCGTTCTCCTCGAAGCCCGACTGGAAAAACGTCTCCCCGCGATACCGCAGCGGGTGGTTCATGTAGATCAGCACGTCGCGGCTCTCGTTGCGCTCCGGGTCGTTGAGCGTCGCGCTGCTCGCAAAATTCTTCGGGATCTGCGTGCCGGGGTAGCGCTCGTGGGTGAACTTTTTCAGCGTCAGGCTGAACGGCTTGTAATACCGCGCCTGGCGCATCGCCAGCCGCCAGGGCTTTCCGGCGAAAGAAAATGTCTGCGGTGTGTCGAGCTGACCGGAGACCAGCCAGGTTCCGGGCGAAGGCGGGACATCCGGGCCGGGGACCGGGGCGATCTCGATCACCGCGCTCACCAGGTCGCCCTCGTTCTGCGCGGTCGCCCGCGGCAGTTCCGACACCGCGACCCGCGCGCCCACGCCCTGGCTGGCGGCAGGCACCGCATTCGGCCCGGCCTGGTCGAGCGGCTGAAGCTGGGAGTTCTGGTAAAAATGCCGGACGATGATCCGGAACGGCAGGCTGGCAAGCGCGATCGTTCCGCCGCGCTTCAACCGCTCCTCGGGAATCGCCGTGACCTGCTCGAATTCCTTGTCCGATCCGTCAACCACCACCAGCTCGACCGCCCGCGAATCCTCGGAATAATTTTTGGTTTCTCCCGGTGCCAGCCGCATGAAGCTCTCGACCGAGAACAGATCGGTGAAAAGCCCGCCGGCCAGCAGGATGATCAGCCCGGCGTGGGTGAGGTGGATGCCAAGCTTGCTCCACGACCACCGGAACCTCCGCAGGTGCGCGGCGACCAGGTTGACCAGCAACACGCCGCCGATCAGATGCCCGCCCGGGAACACCGGTATCCGCAGGCCCTGCGACCCGGCGGGCCACCAGACGACCAGGCTTTGAAAATAGCGCTCCTGCACTTCATGAATGCCGAAATTCACCTGTGCCAGCGTGCCCACAAAGACCAGGATCATCGCCGCGGAGAGGCAGACGATGGTGAGCTTCAGCGACGAAATGAAATCGAAAAAACGGTGCGCCATTTCGATCAGGGATGGAATTGCACCGACCGGAGAAACTTCTCAAATCCCGCTTTCTCGCCTCCGGCCAGCCGGTCGGGAGCGATCAGTTTGAAAAACCAGCTCTTCCCGTCAACCTTTGCCCAGCCGACCAGCATGCGGGCTTTCGGGCCGGCCATGTCCACCGTGAAAATTTCGCCGTCATGGCAGGCCACGGGAACGACCAGTGCTTTCAGCTCTCCGGCTTCGACATTTCCCAGCCCGATCTGGTCGCGCCAGCGGTTCACGTTTTCCAGATCGCCTCCTCCGTCGCCGCCCAGAACACTCACCGAAATATCCGCCGATTCGCCGTCCTGCCCGGCGACCGAAAAGCTCGCCTGGCGCATGGCCGACGTCGCCCCTGGTTTCCAGCCCGCCGGGGCTTCCCATTTGATCCGGGGCTTTTCCGAATCAGCGGCGGGTGCGGTGCCGGCCACGGGACAGGTTGCGGGTCCGGCAACGGGTGTGGCGCCTGCAACCGGACAGGTTGCGGAAACCGGTTCTGTGGCGGCAACGGAAGCGGCCGGAGAAACCGCCTCGGCACCGGAAACAGGACCGGCCGGAGGAGCCGATTCGCCCTGCCGCATCGTGCCGATCCATTGGATGAACGCCTCTTTCTGCGACTCTGCCAGCGCGGCGTTTCCGCGCATTTTGAAAAAGAAGGACCGGCTGTCTCCGGAGATGATGCCCGCGACGATCCGCCCGTCCTTCGCCGCGTCTCCGCCCTGGGGCAGGCCTTCGAGATCCACCACCGTCGCATCGCCGAGCGGCGAAGCCACATGCCGCGCGATTTTCGCGAGCTGCTCGGCGGTGATTTCGGGCTGGCCGAGCTGGGACAGCCATCGGTTGATGTTATCGAGAGCGCCGCCCGCAGGTCCCGCAAGGATCACCAGGGAAATGTCCGCGGTCGCCCCGTTGTCTCCCTTCACGAGATAGCTCGCCTGCCGCATCGCCGAGAGCGGCCGCGCCTCCCAATTCGATGGAGGGGTTCCCGTGACTTGGGGAGGCTGCACGGAGGCCGGCGCACCGGGTTCCGCAGGGGCGCCCATAGCCGGCATCACGCCCGTTCCGGGGCTTTCGGGCGCGGAATTCCCGGGGGCCGCAGCGTCCGACTCACCCTTGGAAACGCGGTAAACCTGCACCGCGTTTTTGTCCTTGCAGGCGGAAAACAACACGCACGGAAGAACCAGGCCGAAACACAAAAGAGGTCGGGGAAATTTCATAAGGATGCCGCCATTTACACCGCATGTATCGGGCTGTCCAATTCTTTCGCGTTTTCCGCCCGCGCATCTCCCCACCCGCACCTTGGACGCGAAAGAATGGAAATTTTGCCAGCACAATAGACAAGCAGTAAATGACAACAGGCAAGTAGCCTGCCGATTCCCCCCCCGCTAAACAACACGCCAGTCAAATTGTTAGAAAATATTAATCCCATGAACAAACGACCGTCTTTCCCATTGGCCCCCGTCCTGAGCCGCTGCTTCTCCAGCCGCCGCGCAAAACTTCTCTGGTTGTCCGGCGGCGGGCTTGCCCTGACGCTGGCGCTGATTTCCTGCGGCACATTGTCTCAGCCGATCATGGCGCCGCCGAGCATCCCGGGCGCGACGTTTGTCGGGTCGAAGGCCTGTGCCGAATGCCACGAGGTGCTGGTGCGCGATTTCAAGACCGCCGGGCATGCGCGCTTGCAGGCGCAGGGCAAGAACGCGGAAGGCGCGGGGTGTGAATCCTGCCACGGACCGGGCAGCAAGCACATCGCCGCCGGCGGCGGGGCGGGATCAATCATCAATCCCCGCAAAGATCCCGAGACCTGCTTCCGATGCCACCTGGAAATCCGGGCGAAGTTCAGCCTGCCTTACCGGCACTGGGTGCTCGAGGGCAGAATGGGCTGCGGCGACTGCCACAACCCGCACAAGGGATCGGTGATGAAAGGCGGCGGCGCGACCAACCTGATGAGCAAAAACGAAGTCTGCTTCCAGTGCCACCAGGCGCAGCGGGGACCGTATGTCTTCGAGCACGAAGCGATGCGCGAAGGTTGCGTGGTCTGCCACGACCCGCACGGCTCGGTCAACCAGAAGCTGCTCGTCTCACGGAACGCGATCCTCTGCCTGAAGTGCCACTTCCAGAACCAGAACGTATCCGGGCAACCCGGACAACCAGCCTTGGTGCCCGGATCGATCAATATTGCCGATGGCAACCACAGGTCCAGGCTGTCGCAGGGGACTTGCTGGTCCGGCGGCTGCCACGAGGCGATGCACGGCTCGCAGGTTAACTCCCATCTTAGATACTAATCTCAAATAAATTCAGACTATGAAAATCATGTTTCCCTTCACACGCAATCGCAGTGTTCGTGCCGTCGCCATTGTTCTCTGCGCCGGATTCCTGGGCGGATATTCCCTGTTGGCCGGAGATGCGAAGATTGTCACGCCTCCGGTTGAGGAGGAACCCGTCTTCACCAACTGGATCGATCTGTCCCTTGGCGGGCTGATCCTGCACGGCACGCGGCAGGAATTCCAACAGCAGCACCCCATCACCGGGCCTGTCTTCGGCGGAATCAGTGACATGCACTTCGAGAAAACCCTTCTCAACAAGGCGCTGCTGACGATTGACGGCCATGCGCTCTTCGACAACAACGACTACAAGGTGAAGATTGACCTGTCCCTGCCGGATGTCGGGTATATCCGCGCCGGCTTCACGGAGTTCACCACCTACTTCAATGGCAACGGCGGCTACCTGCCCCCCAACAGCGGCGAGCCCGGCTATACACGGGGCGTGCAAAACAGCCTGCCTGCCGGCGGGATTCCCAACGGCCAGTTCTTCACCGGACCGGAATTTGCGCTGACCCGCACCCTCCTCTGGGCCGAGATTGGCCTGCGGATGCCGAACCTGCCGGAACTCACATTGCGTTACGAGCATGCCACCCGCAAGGGACAGGAGGATTCCACGGAGTGGGGGTCAACCGCCTTCACCGGATACGCCGCCACCACCAACAATTCCGCGAGCCGCAAAATGGTGCCTGCGTTCCGCAATATTGATGAAACGCGCGATACGTTCACACTGGATGGCAAATACACCATCGGGAAGCCCGACGCATTTGGCAGCACCGATATTAACCTGGGAATGACCTACGAGCGCACCAACACGGATGACTCGCTCAACACGCGCAACAATCCGGGGGCCTATCCGACGGTGCAGGCCGCTAATAATTATTTAGGTATCCCCATTGCGGCAACGGATTACTTCACGACTCAAACCGACACGCAGCAGATGAATCTTTACAGCGGCCAGCTTTCCACCGTGACGCATTTCGGTGAGAAGCTGTGGCTCACGTTGGGTTTCTCCTACACGGCCATGAACACCAATATCGGAGGCAACCGCGTCGCCGGTCCGGAATACGGGAACCCGTATGCTCCCGTGATCGACAATAAAATCTATGCCGGCGTCAACTCCGCATACCTTGACCTTGGCGGCGGATCGAACGTCGGGCAGAGCGTGGCGGCCGTCAACCTTCTGTGGATGCCGATCCCGGGCTTGTCCATCACCCCGTCGTTCCGTATCGAAAACACCAAGACAAACAGTGAGTCCAGCTTCATCCAAGAGGTCGGACAGACGAATGGAACGATGTCCATAACACTACCAAATAAGAAAAAGGTCAACGCTGCATGGATCAAGTCGCCTGCCGGGCATATTGGCAATCCCACGACTGTGAACAGCCAGGTTCAGGTCACCGAGTTGGCGGAGAGCCTTGATATCCGCTACACGGGGTTCGACAACTGGGTGCTTTATGCACAGGCCGATTGGGCGCAGAATTTTGAAGACCGATCGGACACCACGCACCAGGGCAGCTATACTTTCAATAGTTACAATGCCACCACCGGCAAAGACACCGGCATTCCCTCTAACAGGCTTGCCTTTAGTGCCTTCAACACATGGGTAAACCAGAAATATTCCATCGGAGCGAACTGGTATCCGCTGCATCAGATGAACATGGCGTTTCAATACTATTACTCGATCCAGGACTTCTCCCAAAACATTAACCAGGATGATCCTGTCCGGGTCAACCAGAGGCTGCTCAGCCAGAACTGGAAAACAAGCGACGTGAATTTCCGGGTGACATGGAAGCCGGTGGGCTGCCTCTCGCTGGTGACCCGGTATGACTTCCAGTCCACCGCTGTCTATTCGGAATGGGAAAAAGATCCCATTCGCAGCGGATTCATCGCGCCGCCCACGCTGAGCAGTCGTATGACGAACAACATGCTCACCGAGTGTGTCACATGGACCCCTCTGGATCGCCTTTATATCCAGGCGAATCTCGCCTATGTGCTGAACGTGACGAGTTCGCCCTGCACGTCGCAAAGCCCCGGGGTCCAGAACTCCAACAACGACTATTGGACCGCGAGCATCGGAGCCGGTTTTGCGATCGACAACAAGACCCAGCTCCGGGCGGACTGCTCGTATTACCGCGCAAACAACTACCAGTACACACAGTATACCATGCCCTACGGAGCCGGAAACACGGAGGTTGACTTCTCGGCAAGCATCAGCCGCCAAATCACGAGAAACGTTGCCGTCTCGCTCAAATACTATTGCAGCAGCTATACCGACCAGACGTCCGGTGGAAACAACAACTACCTCGCGCAAACGATCATGTCCGGGATGCAAGTCCGATTCTAACAGGCAAGCCCGCTAAAAACAACCGACAGAATATGAAATCAATCATTCGCACCTCCCTGATCGCTGCATCCCTCGTGTTTGCCGCCGGCGCTGCCTCGGCATCCGATGGCAAGACGCTGTTCGACACCAACTGCGCCAAATGTCACGGGTCCGACGGCAAAGGGGCCACTCCCATGGGGATGAAGGCCGGAGCCAAGGACCTGACCGACGCCAAGGTCCAGGCTGCCATGACCGACGCCCAGATCGCCACATCCATCAAGGAAGGCATCCATGTCGGCGACAAGACGAAGATGAAGGCGTTCCCCGACCTGAGCGCGGACGACAACAAGGCGCTGGTCGCCTATGTCCGCTCGCTCAAGAAGTAGGCGGGTTTTACGATTTGCAGGATACATTTCCATAGCTTAAGCTGGCCATCTGCATTCCAACACGATGCCGATGGCCGGCTGAAAGCTGGGTGGCTGTCGGGGTCGAGCATTTTTAACAAACACAATGGCCGCATGGAAGACGAAGTGCGCTGTAGCCGCGTCCGTGCCGGACGCGTCGGCGGAGCACACCCGACACGGGCGTGGCTACAGTTTTACAAAAAACGCTGTTAGGTTGTGTGCGAGACGATGAAAGACTCCACAAAGACCTCGATCGTGATGTATGCCTTGGCGGTGGTTTTTCTGGTGCTGGCAGGGGCTTTTCTTTCCAGGGGATGGGGACAGACTCCCGCCCTTCAGCCCATTCCGCTGGTTGATTCGGAATTTCTCAAGACGGCGACTGTCCGCACGTCCTATGCGGAGCTCGTCAGCTCCAAGGCCGATCTTTCCGATTTCGATTGCTATGGGTGCCACGAGAAAGGCAAGCCGCCGATCCTGCGCTTCGATGAGAAGCACAACCTGATTGTTCCCGAGGAACACAAGGACATCGTCATGGGGCACGGGCGCAACAACCGGAACAACCTGTGCACCAACTGCCACGACGAAAACAATCTGGAGCTCTTCCAGACCCGCGACGGCCGGGAACTCAAATTCTCCGAGAGCACCGAGTTGTGCGGCAGTTGCCACGGCCCGACCTATCGGGATTGGGCGGCGGGCGCGCATGGCCGCACGAGCGGTTATTGGAACCGGGAGATGGGGCCGATCACGCGCAAGGACTGCGTTTCCTGCCACAACCCGCACTCGCCAAAGTTTCCCGGGCGCCAGCCCGCCCCGCCGCCGCACACCCTGCGGCCGCTCAACAAGCCGGCACATGAGGGGGAGCGCGAAGGGGAGCATGAGGGGGAGCACGAAGGGAAACATGACTGATCAACCATCCAACGAAAGCCGACGGGACGTCGGTCCTGAGAGGGAGGCCGGCGGAGAACCCAATCCCGAGGGGATGAGCCGCCGCAGTTTCCTGCGCACGTCGGCGGTGTTCGGCACCGGCCTCGCGGCCCTCGCCGCCGGTCTGGCCCCGCTCCTCGATGTCAAAAATTTCCCGTCCCTGCAGCAGTTCATGCAGAAGTATTACAAGGAGATGACCCCGGAGGAGATGGCGGTCGTTTTGAAGCGCATCGAGAACGAGGTCGAGCGCCAGTATGGGATCCGTCCGCATGTGCGCGACCTGAAGCCGATGGATGGCGTGGAGTTCGTTTACTGCCTGAATCTCACGCGGTGCATCGGCTGCCGGAAATGCGTTCACGCCTGCGTCGCGGAGAACAATCAGTCGCGCAGCCCGGAGATCCAATACATCCGGGTTCTGCAGATGGAAAACGGCTCACTCGACATGGAAAAAGCGGTGCACGATTACGACCCGGCGAAGGTGCCTGAAAAGGGGCATTTTTACATGCCCGTGCAATGCCAGCAGTGCAAGAACCCGCCTTGTGTCAAGGTGTGTCCGGTTCATGCCACCTGGCAGGAGCCCGACGGGATTACGGTCATTGATTACGACTGGTGCATCGGCTGCCGGTATTGCGAGGCGGCCTGCCCGTATTGGGCGAGGCGTTTCAACTTCGCCAAGCCCTCGATTCCCAAGGATCGGATCAACCCGGAGATGGACTACCTCAGCAACCGGCCGCGGAGCCAGGGAGTGATGGAGAAATGCCACTTCTGCCTCCAGCGCACCCGCGCCGGCCGCTACCCGGCCTGCGTGGAAGTCTGCCCGACGGGAACGCGGAAATTCGGCAACATCCTCGATCCGAACAGCGAGGTCTCGTATATCCTCAAAACCAAGAAGGTCTTCATCCAGCTCAAGGAGGAACTGGGAACGTCGCCGCGGTTTTTCTACTATTTCGACGTATGATTCGACGCATCCAAACAGCGGTCAGAAATTATTGCGTGTTTCTCGGGCGCTGTGCGCGCATCGCCTTCGTGGGCGACTGGCGGTATTATGCCTGGATGGGCGTCCTCACGGTGATCTCCCTGCTGGGGCTCAACGCCTATTGCAGGCAGTTTGCGGACGGGCTTGTTGTCACCGGCATGTGCGACCAGGTCTCGTGGGGGGTTTACATCGCGAACTTCACTTTTCTCGTCGGCGTGGCGGCCGCGGCCGTGATGATGGTCATCCCGGTCTATATCTACGACAACGAGGAACTGCACGATCTGGTGATCTTCGGCGAACTGCTGGCGGTGGCGGCGATCATCATGTGCCTCGCGTTTGTCACGGTGGATCTCGGAAGACCGGACCGGTTCTGGCACCTGATCCCGGGGATCGGCCAGCTCAATTTTCCCGCGTCCATGTTGAGCTGGGACGTCATCGTCCTGAACGGCTACCTCCTGCTGAACGTCTATATCTGCGGCTACCTGCTCATCTGCCGGTATCAGAATAAAAAACCCGCGGTTTGGTTTTATATTCCGTTTGTTTTCATCGCGATCGTCTGGGCTGTTTCGATTCACACGGTCACGGCCTTCCTCTATGTGGGGCTGGGCGGAAGGCCGTTTTGGAACCAGGCGATCATCGGCCCGCGCTTCCTGGCCTCCGCGTTCACGGCCGGGCCCGCGTTGATCATTCTGGCCCTGCAGGTCATCCGCAGCGTGACGCAGTACCACATATCCGACAAGGCGCTGCTCACGCTGCGCGGCATCGTGCAGGTTTCCATGATCATCAACGTGTTTTTGTTGATGTGCGAAGTCTTCACGGAATTCTATGCGGGCGGCCTGCATATCGCGTCGTCCAAATACCTGTATTTGGGTTTGCACGGCTATCACGCGCTGGTTCCCTGGATCTGGACGGCCATCACTTTCAATCTCACCGCGATGGTGCTGCTGGTGCTGCCCGTCAGCAGGAGTCTGAAGTGGCTCAACCTGACCTGTGTGCTGTGCATCACAGGCATCTGGATCGAAAAAGGGATGGGTCTGGTCATCCCCGGATTCATTCCCACGCCGCTCGGCCAGATCGTCGAATACTCCCCCTCCATCAACGAAACTCTGGTTTGTTTCGGCATCTGGGCATTCGGCCTGCTTTGCTACACCGTGTTCCTCCGGATGTCCGTCCCGATTCTCCAGGGAGAACTTTCCATGGCCAATGAGCGCCGGGGCACCGTTCCGCGCTAAGGGGTTTTCCCCCGACCCGATGGCGACACAACTTACCGCTGAAGATGCGAAGCAATCCCTGACCGCGCACGTGGCGGCGAAGGGGGCGGAAATCCGGGAAAAGTACGGACCGCAAATCGGCCGGGACGAGCTGCTGCGGATTCTGGACGACCGATCCGCCTGCCGCTATCCGTGCGAGATTGTCTTTGATGACGGGCCGCTGCACGAGGGGGAGTTTGCCTTTCCCATGCCGAAAGGAAATCTTCCGGAAGAAGGGTTTTCTCTGTTCGTCCACCCGTTCTTCATGAACCAACCCGACCGGTTGCCCTGCCTGGTTCTCTATCAGCTTGTCGTGGTGAACTACGGAAATTTTGCCTCGGCGTTGGATGCGGAAACATTCGGAGCCGCGGCGCTGGGGATTTCCCACGACGAATACCACCGGCTCCTTTGCGCCATGGCCGACGAGATCCCGGGTTGCGGGGAGTCGGGTTGCGGCTGCCACCCTGCGTGTTAGAAGAACGTTTTTTCCATAAAATTTCGCTTTATCAAAACCATAAATCCTATAAAAATAAATCCATCATGAAACCAATAGCCACAACTCTTCTCATTGTCGGATCCCTCGTTTGCGCTTCCAGCCTGGCTTCGGCGGCCGACGCCGCTGAAAATTGGGGCAAGTTCTGCGCCTCCTGCCACGCCAAGGACGGCAGCGGCAGCACGGTGATGGGCAAGAAAAGCGGGGCCGAGGATTACCGCGAGGCCAGCGTGCAGGCCAAGTTCACCGACGCGGACGCGGCAAAGATCATCGCCGACGGCAAGGGAAAGATGAAGCCTTTCCAAGACAAGCTGACTCCCGACGAGATCAAGGGGTTGGTTGCCTACATTCGCGCTTTCAAGAAATAGGCGCCGGTCTTTGGAGCGATCGGAAAAGTGAGCGGCCCGGTGCGAGCCATGGCCCCCTGAAAAAATGAAGAACGCACCCACAAGCCGGTTCACCCTGCGCATGCTGATCCGTAACTGGATCAGTCTTTCCGGGGCTGTCATTGCGGCCGGCAGTTTCTTCGCATTCCTGCTGCTGTTTGCTCTCGATATTTTCGCGGAGCGCGGGAATCCGTACATGGGCATTCTTGCCTATCTGGTGGCGCCGTGTTTCCTGCTCCTCGGCGTCACGCTGGTGCTGCTGGGATACTGGCTGCATCTCCGCCAGGAGCGGCGGGCGAGGGACGATGCGCCTCCGGTGGCGCTGACCATCGATTTGTCGCGCAACCGGGACCGCCGGATCCTCGGTGTTTTCATTGCGGGGAGCGTGGTGTTTTTGTTCCTGACCGCGGTGGGCAGCTACCAGACGTATCAGTTCACCGAGTCGGTGCATTTCTGCGGGCAGTCGTGTCACCTTCCCATGGATCCCGAGTTCGTGACCTCCCAGCATTCTCCGCATGCGCGGGTCGAGTGCGTGGCCTGTCACGTGGGGAACGGGGCAAGCGCCTATCTGAAAACAAAGATCAGCGGCATGCGCCAGTTGTATCACATGATGCGGAGCGACTTTCCGCGCCCGATTCAACTCAACCCCGACAAATTGCGGCCGGCGCGCGAAACGTGCGAACATTGCCACTGGCCGCAGAAATTCACCGGCGGTTTTGAGCGCACGTTCCGGCACTACCTTTCTGATGAAAAGAACACCCCGTTCTCCGTGAGGCTCCTTGTCAATGTGGGTGGCGGCGACCGGCGAAGCGGTCCCGTGGGCGGGATTCACTGGCACATGAACCTTGCCAACAAAATCGAATACATCTCGACGGATGACCAGCAGCGCGACATTCCCTGGGTCCGCCACACCGATGCAAAAGGGGTTGTCACCGAATACAAAAATCCGGATTTCAAAGGCGACCTGTCGAAGTATCCCAAACGCACGATGGACTGCATTGACTGCCACAACCGCCCCGCGCATAACTTCCTCTCTCCCAATGACGCCGTGGACATCTCGCTGTCCACCGGGCGCATGGATCCCTCGATCCCCTGGGTGAAATCCAAAGTGGTCGCGGCGCTTTCCGCCTCCTATGCGACCCGGGAGGAAGCGCTGAAAAAAATTAACGAATCGCTGCGGGCCGCATACCCGGGAAACCCGAAGGCGGACGCGGTCATCGCAGAGGCTCAGGCGATCTACAATGCCAATTTCTTCCCGGAAATGAAGGCCGACTGGCGGTCCTATCCCGACCACCTCAGCCATAAGAATTGGGACGGGTGTTTCCGTTGCCACGACGGCAAGCACAAGACAGCCGATGGCAAGGACACGATCAAGGCGAACGATTGCAAATCGTGCCACCTCATCCTGGCCCAGGGGAATGACGAAGAAATCAACAAGCTCAACGCCAAGGGGTACGACTTCTTCCATATTGACGGCGAGTATTCCGATTTCTCCTGCACCGACTGCCACACCGGAGCCGCCCCCAAGGAGTAATGCCCCGCGCAACAAAAACCCGGGTGCGAAGCGGCAACAAAAAGCAACGCGCGAATTTCTGATTGCGGGTTGATGATTCGCGGGAATGCGGGCATCTTGATTTTTCTCTCATGGAAGGACACCTCTTAACCGGCGCGACATTTTGCCTGCTTGTGAGTTTCGGCTACACCCTGTTCGCGTTGGGCGCGGGAAGATTCCGTCCGGGCGTCGTGAATCTCGTGGCGATTATCGGAGGGTTTTTACTTTTGACGATCGATCTCAAAATTCGCGGGCAGGCACAGGGTTCGTGTCCGATCAACTCACTTTTCGACGTGCTCGTTTTCATGAGCTGGTCCACACTTTTGATTTATTTGATTGTCGGCCCGGCCTACCACCTCTCGCTTCTCGGGGCGTTCACAGCCCCTCTGGTTTTTCTTGTGCTGCTGTTCGCGCAGTTGGGTCCGGTGGGTCACGTGGTGACCGTGCGGGTCTCACGCAGTCCGTGGGTCGAGCTTCACGCCGCGCTTTCGCTCATTGCTTACGGAGCCTTCGCGCTCGCGGCGGTGGCGGGCGTGATGTATGGGGTGCAGGACCGCCAGTTGAAGCGGCACAAAGCCGGCGCGCTCCTCTACAACCTCCCTCCGATCACCGATCTCGGGGTCGCGAATGCCCGGCTCCTTTGGCTCGGGTTCTGGCTGCTTACGGCCGGGTTTGCCGCCGGCTTCCTCAGCGGGATGCAGACCAACAGCGTGAAGTTTCTGGCCTCGGCGATGATCTGGGCCGGATACGGGCTGATTCTCGTCCTGCGCCGCACCCACCGCCTGCCACCGCGCCGCACGGCGGCCGCCTCGATCCTGGTTTTCGCCTTCGCTCTCGCCTCCCTGCCGACCATCCAATACCTCTCGTCGCCGAAATGAACATTGTTTGCGCGGGGATCAGCCACCGGAATGCCGCCGTGGATATCCGCGAAAAATTTGCCATCGGCCCGCACGAGCTCGAGGAAACCCTCGCCCGCATCCGCCAGATCGACGGCCTCGCGGGCGCGGTGATCATCTCGACCTGCAACCGCGTCGAGTACTACACCGCCAGCGTGTGTCCGCTTCGCGTGCTGGACGGGCTGCGCGGGTTTTTGCAGGAGCGCACGGGAGTGGAGGACGCCCCGCTCTACACCCACGAGTCGCCGGCGAGCGTCCGGCATTTGTTCCGCGTGGCGAGCGGACTCGATTCGATGGTGCTGGGCGAGACCGAGATCCTCGGCCAGATCAAGCAGGCGTATGCCGCCGCCAGCGGATGCGGCGCCACGACCCGCCACCTCAACAAGCTTTTCCAACACGCGTTCCGGGTCGCCAAACAAGTCCGCAGCGAAACCCAGATCACACGCGGCTCGACCTCGGTCGGAGCCGTCGCCGTGGACCTCGCGGGGAAAATTTTCGGGGATTTGAGCGGGCGCAGGGTGATGCTCCTGGGGGCCGGTGACACGAGCGAGCGCACCGCGCGCAGCCTCGTCTCTCGCGGAGTGCGGACGGTGATCGTCGCGAACCGGACGTTCGATCGCGCCGCGAAGCTCGCGGAGGAAATCGGCGGGCTGGCCGTGCATTTCGACCACTGGCCGAACGCCTTCGACAATGTGGACATCCTCATCTGCTCGACGTCCGCCCCGCATCCGATCGTCACGCGCGAAAGGCTCGATCCGCTCCTGGCCGCGAGGGACGGCCGCCCCCTTTTTATCATTGATCTCGCTGTGCCGCGCGACGTCGAGGCCTCGGTCAACGATCTCGAAAATGTTTATCTCTACGACATCGATTCCCTCGAACAGATCGTCCGCCAGTCGCTGGAAGTCCGCCGCGCCGAAATCGTCCGCTGCGAAAAGATGATCGAGCATCATGTCCGGGAATTTGTCGAATGGACGCGGACCCACATCTCCTTTCTCGCATGAACTCCCTCATTCTCGGAACCCGGGGCAGCGACCTGGCCCTCGTGCAGACCCGCGATGTTGCCGCGCGGCTCCGCGCCGCGCATCCCGGCCTCGAGGTCGCGGAGAAAATCATCAGGACCACCGGTGACCAGCGGCTGGATGTGAGCCTCTCCGCTCCGGGACCGCTCGACAAGGGCCTGTTCACCAAGGAGCTTGAAGACGCGCTGCTGGCCGGAACCGTGGCCGCCGCCGTGCACAGCCTGAAGGATCTCCCCACCGAACAGCCGCCGGGGCTCATGGTCGGGGCCATTCTCGAACGGGCGGACTGCGCGGACGCCCTGGTGTCGAAACACGAAGGCGGATGGCAGGGCCTGCCCGATGGCGCGACCGTCGCCACTTCGAGCCTGCGGCGAAAAAACCAGATCCTCCACCTCCGTCCGGACCTCCGGATTGTGGAGATCCGTGGGAACGTCCCGACCCGGTTGCGCAAGGTTTTGGAAAACCCGGATCTCGATGCGCTGATCGTCGCGAGGGCCGCGATCGACCGGCTTGGCAGCGGGATCGTCCCCGGCGGACTTCACCTCGCGGTCATTGAAGAAATGCTCCCTGCGCCCGGACAGGGAGCGGTCGGGGTGGAATGCCGGTCGGATGACACGGAGACGCTCGCCCTGCTCGCCGCGATCCACCACGAACCCACCGCACGCTGCGTCCATGCGGAACGCGAGCTTCTCCAAAAACTCGGAGGAGGCTGCCACATGCCGCTCGGGGCCAGGGCCACCATCGAAAACGACCGGGTCCGCCTGCTCGCCGCGCTCTTCGAGCCCGACGGCATCCGCTGGCTTTCGCAGGATCTTCCCGCGCAGTAACCCCGCCGATAAAACCGCCCGGTCATCCCAATCATTACGATCCCCCGGACTCCGTGGCTGATCGGGTGAATTTGTAGAAGCGGCATCTTGCCGCTTGCCGAAAAACCCCAAGCGGTGGGATCTGGAGAAGTTCCTGAGCCCGCTTCAGGTGGTGGACTTTCCCGCCGCAGCCGGAGAGGACTACGCCCGGCTCAGGGCGCGTCTGGAAAAACAGGGGCAACTCATCGGTCCCAACGACCTCTTGATTGCGGCTTACTGCCTTCATTTGAAAAACACACTCGTCACCAACAACGAGCGCGAGTTCCGGCGCGTCCCTGGACTTCTCGCCGTCAATTGGCTGTGAAAAAAAATTGCGACGTTTCTGCAACTGGGAGCGGATTCATCCCTGATTCGTTTTTCAACATCCCGAAGCTGAAACTCCTTCATGCCCTTGATTGCATGCGCTCCTGGGAACGGCATTGCGCTCAGGAAAACGTGAGAAAGCCCCAATCCTGTTGGCGGTGAAAACTCACCGGCGGGCGGTGCGGCGAGGTGGACGACAGGACTGGCTTGGGATTGGCGCGGGAATAATCATAGCGGCTGAATGAAAACAGCCATTGCGATCCGGCTTCCGGTTGCCGCGCTTCCGCGACCATGTCGAAGGGGATCGCCGCGAGCACCCGCCATTGGCCGGCCGCCACACAAACCTGAACGCGGCTTTCGATCAGACGGTTTGCGATCATCCAGCAGGACGGAATGCCCGAACCCGTTTGCCGTGCCGCAAATTTCCGGGCCGAGGGAACCCGCAGCTGGAATTTTTGATTTTGAGGCGTCACATGAAATTCATGGTACGCCTCCTGCCCGATCGGGCGCAGGAACATCTCGAACACGTCGCCGTGCAGGTAGGACGGGGAATTCAGCGCGGTGACGGGATTGAAGATATCGTCGTCATCCAGCTCCGCGAACACATACAACTTCTCCCCGGTCCAGCCGGTGCGAACGCGAGCGGAGCGGAAACCCGCCTGAGGATGATCCAGCCAAAACTGCTGCAACAGGATCGGCTCCGCCTCACGGAAGACGTCGGCGACCGAGTCCCAGTCATCCGGGTCGAACCCAGGCAGGCTGCGACAGGCAAGTTGGTGCGGTTGTCGCTGACCAACCATCTGGCGTCCGGTCAGGCACCCCGCCGGGAGCTTGGAGGCGCCGGCTTCGGCTTTTCTTTCTTCGGCTTTTTGACTTCTTTTCTTTTGCTGTTGTTTCCTTTTGCCATAATGAATTCTTGGTTGATCACCAGTTACGCCTCTTTGAACGCGCTTTGCAACAGAAGATGCCCCGACACAGAAGATGCTCGCGGAGAAATCCGCTTGAGTATTCCTGGCCTGAGGCGAAGAATCACGCTTGATGCGACTGCCGCTTGCGATCCTGATCGTTCTCACTCCTTGGGCGGGACTTTGGGGGGCGCCGGATCTGGCGGAGCAGATCAAACTGGCCCGTGGAGATCTGGACAAGTATGCGGAGATCGAGCTTTTGCGCCGCTGGGTGGACGGGCATCCGGACGATCAGGCGGCACTTCAAAACCTCGCCTCGCTTTGGCTGGGGATTGCGGATTTCGGGATGGCGGCGGAGACGCTGAAACTGGTGAAGGAGCCGGGGTTCCTCGCCCGATCGAATGCCGAAATCCTTCTGCGCCGGAATGAAAATCTTGATGAGGCGCTTGCCATTCTGCGCGATCGCACGGCCGCCGCGCCCAAGGACCGTGGCTCGCTGCTGCTGCTTTCCGAATATCTGGCGAAGGGCGCGCATTACCCGGAACAGATCGCGGTTCTGGATTCTCTGATCAAAGAAAAAGCCGATGCGGGGCTTTATCTCGACCGGGCGGCGGCGAGATTGGCATCCGAAGATCCCGAGGGGGCGCTGGCGGATTTCCGCCGGGCCTCGGCGGACGACCCCGACGGAGAACGTGTCCGGAACAAGCGCGCATCGTTCGAGCGCCTGGAAAAAGCGCTTGGAGAAATCGGAAGAGCCGACAAGCAATCGCCCGCCGACCCGCTGAGAAACGGCTACTGGCGGCTTTACGGGGGCATGCCGCGGCGGGCGTTGGCCGATGCCCGCGCAGGGCTCGCGATCCTGCCGGGCTCGGTCTATGGAAAAATTCTTGAAGCCCGCAGCCTTGTTGAGGCCGGCGAAATGGATTCCGCGAAAGCCCGCGCCGAGCGCCGCGTCGAGGTGTCCGCCGCATTCGAATCCCCCGATACCCTCGACGGATTGCTTGCGTCGGATGCCGCGCTCGCCGCGAAGCCCGGCGATCCCGGGGCCATGCTCGACCGTGCCGCCTGGCTGTGTTTCTCCGCCCAATACCTCCTCGCGAGCGATGCGATCGAATCCGTTCTGAAGTCCAAGCCATCAAGCATCCCCGCCCTTCAACTCGCGGCCGCGATCAACCAGCGGATGGCCAACCTGCCCGCCGCGACCGCCTATGCCGCCCGCCTCACGAAATTGAAAGCCCCGAAGGCGATCATGGCCGATGTGTTCGAGGGCCTGGCCGTGCTCGCATTCGAACAATCAAAATTTTCGCTGGCGCTGGACTTTGTTGCGCGGGCGCTCGCCGAGCAGCCGACCCCGGACGCATGGAAATTGAAGGCCGCCTGCCACACCCGGCTCGGCCAGCCGAACGAAGCCGCCGACGCGCTCAAAAACGCGGAGAAACGATGAAGAAGGGAATTTGCCTCGCCGTCCTGATGGCCTGCAGCGCACACGCGATGCAGGTGCCGCCGCCGAAGCCCGCCGGACCGCCGCCGACGGTCTCGCCGACGCCTCCGGTTTTCCAAATCCCCGAGGACACACGGCTTTTCAAAAACGACCAGAAAGCCGGCGGGGTCACGATCTTGCCGGAGGACGGAACCATCGAGCCGTTCGCCAGCTTCAGCATCACGTTCCCGGCGGACATCGTCGCGGCGGATCAGATTGATGCCGAGGGCGCGGAGTCCCCGGTTGTCGCCTGGCCGCCGCTCGGCGACAAATTTTATTGGCGTTCGCCCGCCAGCGGCGACTGGTTCGTGAGCGGCCCGAGGATTCCGGGCCAGACCTACCGGCTGCGGCTCCGCGAGGGGCTCAAGGCGCTCGACGGCAGCGCGCTTCCAGTCGGAACATGGGGTGCCGCGCTGGTTGCCCCGCCCATGAAGGTTTCGAGCTGGTATGACGAGCGCGACCAGCTCAATTCCCGCCCGGTCGTCCCGCTCGAGTTCAACTACCCGGTCCGCTTGGGCGATGCCGCCGCCGGGCTGTGGTTCCAGGATCGCGCGACGAGAAAAAGATTTCCCGCCGAGATCTCGGTCCGGGCGGATGAAGCCGACACGAAGCCCGTGCCGACGCCGGTGACGATCCGGGCGACGCCGCGCGGGCCGCTGCCGGTCGGCGCCTATTACGATCTGGTCGTCGAGAACGTGTGCGATGCCCACGCGGGCCGCACGCTTGAATATCCGCGGGTATTCCCGCTGGGCACCACGCGCCCGCTGGCGGTGGATTTCGTCGCCGCCAGAAACTGGGCGACCGACAAACCGCACATCGAAATCAAATTCCCAACCGCCCTCGCCGACGGCCCGCTGCCCGCGAATGCCGTGACGCTCGATCCGCAGGTCAAGGACATCGCTCTGCGCAAAGAGGACAACCGGATTTTTGTGGATGGAAAATTCGACACCGCGATCCGCTACAAGGTCACGATTTCCGACAAGGTGACCGGCGACCGCGGATTCCCTCTGGCGGCCGATTCGCGCTGGGGGGCGACATTTCCCCGGAAGCCGCCGACGATCCTTTTTCCTCCCGGAGAATTCCGGCAGCGCGCGGCTCTCGGCCTGCGGTTCGCGCTGGTCCAGTGCAACACCGGCGCTCTCACGTGGCGGCTCGCAAAAATCCCGAACGGCAAGCTGCCCGCCGTGCAGAACGCCTTGGGCCGCGAAGCGAAATCCGGGGATCCCCTGCTCATGGACTCGCTCGGCCTCGAGGTCGTCGGAAGCGGGGAATTCGGCGCGGTCACCGACGACAGGGAGGAGCTTCGCAAAATCGAGTGGAAGGAAAAATTGGGCGGGCCGTGTTTGATCGAGGCGACCGCGGTGGCCGATGACGGGTCGCGCATCGCCAACCGTTCGCTGATCTGGTTCGGCGAGCTTGCCCTCACGCAGAAGCTCGGCCCGGAGGATCTGACGATCCGGGTGGCGGACATGGGAACCGGCGAACCGGTCGCCGGCGTGCGCCTCCAGCTCCTCACCAAAGAGCTCCTCGAAGTCGCCTCGGCGGACAGCGACTCCAACGGGCTCGTGCGATTCCCGCGCACCGCTTCGACCGCCGCCTCGTTCTTCCAAACCGTCCACAACGGCGCCACCACACTCTGGCCGGCCGCGACGCACGGCCAGTTTCCTTCGGGATCCGGCTATTTTTCCCCGCAACCCTCGGTGCTCGGGAAAATTCTCACCGACCGCCCGCTCTACCGCCCGGGGCAGGATCTCAAGATCAAAGGCTTCGTGCGCGTGAAACGCGACGGACGCCTCACGGTACCGGACGGACGGACAGTGGCATGGCAGATCACGAAAGCCTGGCAGGACGACGTGCTGGCATCCGGCACGGCGCGCGTGAATGCCTCCGGCGGATGGGACGCCGCATGGACGGTGCCCGAAGCCGGCGATGTGGGGGAATTTCGCGTGCGCGCCAAACTCGGCGCGGCGGAGGCCGGCAGCCCGGCGGATTTCAAAATCGAGGAGTTCCGGAACCCCCCGTTCTCGGTTGCCTGCGAACCGGAGAAATCCCCGAAGCCCGCGGAGTCGGTCGTCCGCGTTGCCTCGCGGTATTTTCACGGCGCTCCGAATGCCGGCAGCCGGGTCAAGTGGAAGGCGACCTGGACGAGCGACGGGTTTTATTTCGGCGAGGAGGCGTTTTGCCCGATCGATCTCTGCTCGCAAATGGTCAAGCCGCCGGTCTTCGATGCGGTGGCCGAGGGCGAGACCGCGCTGGATGGAAACGGACAGGCCACGATCACCTGCCCGCCTCCCTTCCCGGATCCCGGCAACCGCGCGGAGGCAAACGTCCTCTGGCAGGTGGATGTCACCGGACCCGATGGACAGACGATCACCGGTGGGATGAGTGAAAAAATCACGATGAACGACATCACGCTGGGCGTGAAAGAAGTCCTTGGCTGCCCGGCGGGGTTCGTCCGCTTCGAGCTGCGCGCGCTCCCGCGCATCGCAGGCCGGCCGGTTCCCGCGAATGTCCCGGCCGTCCTCTATCTCGTCAAAACGAAATCGGTGAAGGAACAGGTCGCCCCGTTTGTTTATCGCTACCGGAATTTTGACGACTTCATCCGGCTCGCCGCCAAGGATGTCCCCGCGAATGGCACGGTGGATTTTCCCGCGAAGGAACCCGGCCGCTACGTCCTTGTGGCCGGCCCGGTGGCGGGCGGAATGCGGGTCAGCGCGCAGGCGAACGTCACCGGTCCCGGCGATTCGGAATTCCCGGTGCGCAGCGACGAGACCCTGGTGGTCACCTCGCCGAAGGAGCCGGTCGTGCTCGGCGAGATGGCCTCGTTCGATGTGCTCTCTCCCACGGGCGGCATCGCGTGGGTCACGGTCGAGACCGATCGCATCCTCGATTCCCGCACGATCAGACTCCCCGGCAACGCGACAAAAATCGAGATCCCGACCCGCGCGGAGTTCGGTCCGAATGCCTGGGTCGCGGTCTATGTTTTGAATCCGGGCGGCAACGACCGGATTCCCGGCGAGATGTTCGGCTACGGGACGTTCACGCTCAAGGATCCCGCCCGCGAACTCAATGTCCGCCCGCAGGTCGGCAAGCCGTCGTACGAGCCGCGGGAAAAAGTCGCGGGCACGGTCGCTGTCACCAGCCGGGGCGCACCGGTGGCGGGCGCGGAGGTCACGGTCTATGCGGTGGATGACTCGATTCTCGAACTTGGCGGGTGGGGGTTGCCGGGACTCAACGCGGAATTTTTTCCGCGGAATTCCTACAACATCATCACCTCGCCCGCGCTGCGTGGACTGGTGGACGGGATCCGGCCCGCCGAGCTCACGCAAAAGGGGTTCACGGTCGGCGACGGGGGAGGGGACGAATTGGGAAATGTGAATTTCATCCGCAAGGATTTCAAGCCGCTCCTGTTCTGGAGTCCTTCGTTGAAAACCGGCGCGGATGGCACCGTGGCATTCGAGGCGACGGCCCCCGACAACCTCACGAGGTTCCGCGTCATCGCGCTCGCCCAGACCCCGCAAAGCCAGTTTGGAAGCGCCTCGGAGACGTTCGAAGTTTCGAAGCGCCTCCTCATCGAGCCCGCGTTGCCACGGTTCCTTCGCGAGGGCGACGCGATCGAACTCCGCGCGGTCGCCCGCCAGAAGCTCTCCGCGAAGGAAAATCTCACCGTGCGCTGCGTCACCGGACTCGACCTCGCGGGCGCGCACACACTCGAACTTGCCGCCGCCAAAGACGCCCCCGCGGTTGTGCGCTTCCAGGCCAAAGTGAAAAAAGGCCCGTCCTCCGTGCCTGTCCGCTTTGATGTCAGCGCACCGGACGGAAACAGGGATTCCGTGGAGGTCGCCCTCCCGGTTCTTCCGCGCACGATCACTGTCAACGAATCCACCTCCGGCAGCTGGTCGGGCGAGAAATTTCCGACGGCAGATTTCCTCCCGCCCGCATGGACGGCCGGCACGTTCGACGCGACGCTCTCGACGTCTCCCTGGCTCACGAAACTCATGGGCATTCCCTCGGTGCTGGACTACCCGCACGGCTGTCTCGAGCAGCAGTCGTCGCGAATTCTCGTTTTCACCTCGCTGGCCGATCTTTTGAAATGGATCCCCACAAACAAAGAGCGGGATGAAAACTACAGGCACACGATCGCGGAGTCGCTCCAAGTCATGGAGGCGTCCCTGCTGCCCGGCGGGATGCTTCCCTACTGGCCGATGGGGACGACCGGCAGCCCGTTTGTGACGATCCAATCCGCATGGGCGGTTTCGATGGCGGAGGGCTTCGAGGTCTCCGACCGCCTCTCGGGCGAACTTTCCAAAGCCCTGCAGGCGATCATCGCCCGCACGATCTCCACCTCCCCGACGCTCCGGGCGTTCGCGCTGTTTGTGGCCGCGCAGACCGGGGAGTCCCCCGGCCTCGCAGCCGCCGCGGACGAGCTTTATCTCGAACGCGACCGCCTCACTGACGATGGCAAGGCGATGCTGGCTCTCGCGCTGCATCAAATCGGCGCGGCACCGGACAAACAGCACCAACTGCTCGGCGAGCTTCCCGAGAATCCCGGCGACCGCGCGTTCGACCCGGCGACGTTTTCCTCCAAGGCCCGCTCGGAGGCGTTCCGCATCATGGCAGGGCTGGCGATCAAACCGGACGCCGCAACGAATGCCCTGCGCTCCCAATTGGACAAGCTCATGGAGTCGTCGGCATCCCTCTCAACCCAGGAAAATCTCTGGCTCCTGCTCACGTTCAAAACCCTGCTGAAATCCCAGCCCGCCACGGCCCTCGACAAAGCCCTGAAGCCCGCGCCCGATGCCGTTTCGCCAAACAAATCCGCCGCCGGGTGGACCGGGCGGGATATCGCAAATGCCGCCGGCTTGAAAATCTCGGGCCTCGGCGCGGGCGCGAAAGGAGCGTTCGTTTTGAAGGCGCGCCGCCAGCTCGCCGAATCCGAGAATGCTCCGGTGCGGAATGGCATCCGCTTGGACCGCATGGTGAAGGATCTCACCGATCTCTCGCGCAAAGGAACCCCCGAGGCCCCGTTCCGGCTCGGCGACGAATTGCTCGTCACCTACCGGATCCAGTCGTCGAAACCGCAGAGCTTCCTCGCCCTGGAAGACGCTCTGCCCGCCGGCATCGAGGTTCTGAATCCGAACCTTGCGCTCTTCGCAAAATCCTACAACGTCCCCGATGAAGCCGGCGTGGCCACCGCCTCGCTCTCGCATTCGGAAATGCGCGACAGCCGGACCGACCTGTTCTTCGACGAATCCCCCGCAGGCCTCCAGTCCTACTCCGTCCTCGCCCGTGCGACGGCCGCCGGCTCGTTCACCTGGCCCGCCGCCCAAATCTCCCCGATGTATGACAGCCGGTTCTACTCGAGAACCGCCCCCTCGACATGCACGGTGAACGCGGAGTAGCTAGAACTTCATCCCGAGGCCCATTCCGCTTGTGTTGCTGAGATAATTCGATCCCTGCGTGGAGTTCATCCGCTGCTGGAGATTGTTGAAGAGTCTGAGATTGACGGCGTCGGTAAGCATGTAAGTCAGCGCCAGGTTCCCCTGGACGTAGTTGTAGTTCCCGAGCTGCTGTCCGCTCATGCCGACATTTTCGACCAGACCTGCGGCCAGTGCCGCCTGGAGCGTCATGGAATGAAAGACCTTCCAAGAGGCGGCGGACTCGATGCCGGTCGTGATCTGGAGGTTGCCCGCGTTGAAGGCATCCATGTCCACGTTGCGGAAAAACCGCATCGACACGTAGGTTTTCGATGTCGGACTGTAAATGAGGGAGAGGTTCACGATCGAGGTGACGGCCGAGGAGGAGGCTCCCACGGAAGCGCTGGACTGGCGGAACTGGATCCCGCCTTCCCCGCGGAAGACGATCTTTGACGTCGGTTTGTAGAGCAGGCGCAGGAGGAACGATTCCGAGGTGGTCATCCCCATGGAGGAATAAAAATATCCCAGCGCAACGGATCCTCCGAATGTCGTCTTCTGAGAATAACGATAATCCACCGCCGCGGTGAAAGTGCCTTGGAACTGCTTTCCGCCGGGGTTCGATTCGGTGCCGGTTCCGTCAAAATTGAAAAGCAGATCGGTTTTTTTTGTGAGGGAATAGCCGGAGAAAAGGCGCGCATAAACCGCCTTTTGCTGGGCTTGTCCCTGGCTGTTGAGGAAGAGCCCGCTCTGGGCGATGTAGCTCAGGTCCAGGCCGACACGAAGCTTTGTCCAGCGATAACGGGAGCTGAACACGAACGTCTGGTTGATCGAGTTGAGCTGCGTGTATTTGGCGTATTGCAGAACGCTCGGCGCCCAGAGAAACCGCATGGTTCCCTTCTTTCCGGTCTCCAGGTAAAACGCCGGCTGGAGGGCGATGATTCTGTCTCCCTGGGGGTTCGAGGGCGCCGCAAAGACATTGTTGTTGTAGGCGACTCCGGCATCCACCGACACGCCGAAGCGAACCCGGTTGTTCCCGATGGGAAAGGAATGCCTGGTGCTCATGAAGGAGGGCACGCCGAGCGTTCCCAGAGGGCGCTGCTGCATGGATGGTCCCGCGACGGCCAGTGCGCTCAGGGGAAATCCGACCATCGAGGGGCCGAAAATATCCGGAATCTGAAGCGTGGGCAGTTTGTCATTGGGGGCATGGAGTTGGACGGCTTCGAGCCCGGGCTGGAGTGACGGGGCATTCAGATCCGGAGCGGCGAGGTTCGCTTCCAGGGATTTCATCTCTCCCGGATCGTTGGGGCTTTTCCGGACCGCTCCGGCAAGGGGATGTCCTTGGAAGAGCGCCTCCGCGTCGATAATCGGAGGTCCGAAATCTGGATCTTTCACCAGCTTCAGGGAATCCAATCCATCGAGGAGATCGGGAACATGCAGAGGTTTTACCACGTTTCCCTGCACGGGTCCGCTTGGCGGGGGATCCGCCGGAGAGGCGGGCCCGTTGAGTTCCGGCGCAACGTCCGCGGCGGACTGGAGAGATCCGGTGCCGCTCGCACTGGCGATGGCCAGCGAGAACCATGCGGTAAAAAACCTGACCCGGCGGAATGCCCAATCTCTGGATCTCAGGGATGGGGGGGATTTTTTTGCGCGCGCACGCATGGCGGGCTCAAGGGGCTTTGCGCCAAGTTTCCGCGGCTTGGAGCATTTTTTCGCGGGCGCGATCAAGGGGCAGCCCTGCCTGGACCAGGCGGTCGAGCAACTCCTGGAACATGCGGTTCCGTTCCTGTCCGGCCTCGGAGGAATGGAACCGGGCGTCGACGGCCAACTCGTTGCGCCAAACTTTGAGGGTCAGAAGGAGCTGGCGGCGCGCTTGATCCCCGGTCATTCCGCCGGTCTGCAGGAGCCCGACCAGCTCGCCAAAGACTTTCCGGCGGGAGCTGCCCTCGCCCGAGGTGTCCCGCTGGGTGACCATCGCGGGGGAAAAAACATGCCCGCAGGCGCACTGGCGCTTCCCGGGTTCTCCTCCGGCCGGCTCCCCGGCATCGGAAGTCTCCGCCAAACACGCGGAGAGATTCGCATAGGACCTGCCGCACGAAGGACAGGAAATTTCCGAAGGGAGCGTGGCTGTGACGAACTCGGCAGGCTCGGTTACCGGACTGTGAAATGGCCTGGGAGCAAAGTTCAGGACAACGCCGGAAATCTTCGCGCCCGAACGCTTGAGAAGCTCCAAAGCCCGCTTGGATGCCGCCTTCGGGGTTTTCCCCGACCGGATCAGCAGGCAGACAAACGGAAAAAGGCGGGCGAAGGAAAGGGTGTCGCTCACCAGCGTCACCGGCGCCGAATCCACGACAATCTTGTCGTACAGCGGCTTGGCTTCCGTCAGAAAATCCAGAATCCCCTGCCGCGTGATCGTCTCCGCGGGAAACGGGCAGGGGGCTCCGGACGTGACCATGTCGAGATTGGGCAACGGGGTCGAGTGGATGATGCTCGGAAGCCCGCACTCTTTCCGGAGGTAGTTCGAGAGCCCGTTGCGCCCGCCATTTCCAAAAACAATTCTTTCCAGGGAAGGACGCCGCAGATCGGCATCCACCAGCAGTGTCCGCTGCCCGGCCTGGGCCATCGCCACGGCCAGGTTGGCCGCGCAAAAGGACTTCCCTTCGTCCTCGACGGCACTCGCAATGAGAACGAAATTTCCGGCCTTCTCCTCCTCCATCACACGCAAAGCCGCCCGCAGCGAGCGAATTCCCTCCGCCGCGCTCGAAAATTTGTCGGTGATTGCCGGACAATTGTCCCATGGGGAATCCGGGACGCGATGGGGCGGGGCGTCTTTGGGAAGCTGGTATTCCGGAATGGCACTGAGGACCGAGAGGCCGAGAGCCTGCTCCGCCTCCTCCGGCGATTTGATGCTGGAATCCATCTGCATGATCAGAAAAACCGCGCCGAATCCGAGCATGAGTCCGACGACCACGGACGTTGCAAAAAGTTTGAGCGGCTTCGAGCCCGCGGGCACTCCGGGTCCCGCCGGGTTGACAACCTGAAGCAGAACCGGCTGGCTGCGCGCCTGGGACAGCTCCTCGCTCAACCGCTTGAGGGCGGATTCGTATGCCAGGCGGTCGGCTTCAATCTGCCTTTGATAAACATTGGAAGGAACAGAAAGGTCGCGGAGTTGGATCACCTTCTCCTCCTGCAATGCCTGCTCCTTCAGCAGGCTTTCCTCTTTCTTTCTTGCCCCGGCCAGCGTCACTTCCACTTTTTTCGGGGCCGCGAGGATTTCCGCGAGCAGCGCGGCCTGGAGCTCGTTCAGGTCGGATCGGGCCTGCCTCATGTAGGGGTTGTCCTCACGATAACGAAGGGACAGCTTGGCCAGCTTGTTGTTGCTCTCGGCAATCAGCGAACTCAGGGAGATAATCGAGGGCATCTTCTGGATGGTGTCGATCTTGAGGAGCTTCTCCGGGTCGTTCTGGCAGCTCTGGATCTGCCCCAGGTCGCTTTCGATTTTCAGCCGGTCGGTTTTGGCTTCCGTGCTGCGCGAGTTGAGGTCCTTGAGCTGGTTGGCGACGATGTTCATGTCGCTGTTGATCGACACATTTCTGGTTGTCCGCGTGTAGGTGTTGAGCTTCTCCTCGGAAGTCCGCAGATTCTCCTCCATCTTTTTCACCTCTTCCTTGAGGTAGCGGATATTCACACCCACGGCCGAAATCCTCTGGTCCCGGTCGTATTCGATCCCCTGATCCACGATCATGTTGCAGAGGCGTTGGGCCATGATGGGATCCTGATTCGAGAACGAGACCTGGATCAGCCGGGTGTCCTTGATGAGGACGACACTGCAATCCTTCATCAGGAATCCCGCGACCTTCTCGTCGCCCAGCTTGCTCAGCGGCCACCCGCCAAGGATGAGACCGTCAAGTCCCGCGGACTTGATCTCCTGCACCACGCGCCTCATCAGCATCGGGTTCACAAAACTTTTCTCAATCGTCTTGAGATCTTCCGGTGAGGTCGCTCCCTCGACAGCGAGGGGGCCGCCGCTCAGCGAGATCGCGGACGTCGAGGCGCGACGTTCGACTTTGATCTCGGAGCTTGCGATGAATTCCGGCTTGGCATTCTTCACAAGAAAAATTCCGGTCCCCGTGCCGACGAGGAGACAGGCGGCGGGGATCCACCAAAACCGCAGCACGGTGCGGGCAAATGTGGGGATGTCGAATGCCGCCGCGCCGCCGCCGCCCGAAAACGGATCGCCGGAGTTCGGTTCCTGTGTGGCCATTTAAAAGAGGGTTTCCTTCACAAAAATCGCATCGCCTTCCTGAATCAGGAACTCGGCCGAGGACGGGTTCAGGGCATTGAGTTTGATCTTCCGTGTGCCGCTGCTGTCGCGGCGGGTGACCACCACATTTCTCACATCCCCGATGTCGGTGTTCCCTCCCGCCATGGCGATCGCCTGGGGAAGAGTCAGGTCTTCCTCGCCCGGAATCACAAAGGCCCCGGGTGTTCGAACCTGTCCCCACACGGTGAACCGCCGGGGGGCGTAGGACTCCACCGAGATGTTCACCTGCGGATTGACGAGCTGCTTTTCGTTGAGTTGCGCCGCAATTTTTTTGGCGGTCTCGTTGATGTCAAGCCCGGCCACCGCCACCCGGCCGATGAGCCCGACCGAGATCGTTCCATCCGCCAGAATCCTTTGCCGGGTGGTCATGTAGGGCTCTTGAAAAACCTCCAGAAGCACGACATCGCCCGCCCGCAGGCGGTAAACCTCCTTGCCAGGAGTCGAGGACATCGGCGGGAGGACAGAGCCGCCGCCCTGGCATCCGGCCAGACAGGCCAGACAAAGAAGAACAATTGCAAATCCGAACAGGCGAGTCATACGAAAGCCGGAAAGGGCGGATTGGGTTCTCTGGATGGGCATTGGAGGAAGGATCCCGGTGGTGGCGCAGGACCCGCTGATCCATGGCATTGACATCCAATGACATTAGTCCCATAAGAATGGAATTGAAAGGCTTTTCTCTGTTTTTGAGGCGCTGGCTGCCGGTGGCTCTGTGGGCTGGCTTGGTGCTCTATGCCTCAACCGGCGTGGGATCCGGTGACCATACGGACAAATTTCTCAAAAAGATTCTGGCGTGGTACTATCCGGATTTTCCCTCCACCTTGATCCCGGAAATCAATTATTACATACGCAAGACCGCCCATGTTTTGCAGTTTATTATTTATGCCGTTCTTCTCTGGAGGGGGCTGATCCTGCCTCCTCCCCTCGAGGTCGGAACGAGAAGGATCGTGGGCTGGATTATCGGATCCGCGGTTTTTCTCGGCTTCCTGAGCGAGAGCATACAACTTTTTTCTCCTCTGCGAACGGCGTTGTTCACGGATGTCCTGCTTGACACGGCGGGTGCCGTCGTCGGATGCGGCCTGGTCCTGGGAGTCATGCGATTATCATCCAAGGGGCCGTTTCGCAGGGCTTGCGCATCCGGATAATGCCCCCTCCCCGGCCGGGGGAGCTCATTCTCCGTACGGAACCACAGGGAGCGCATTCGTGCCGAATGTGTTCGGAAGAAACCGCGGGTTATCTAGGATCGCCTGGTCCCAGCTCCAGAGCATTTGATCCACCGATTGGTAGCCGAAAGCCCTTGCCATGTCCTCCGATGTCCGGAAGCCGCCGATCTCGGCCACCTTCACGAGCGCCCGCCGGTTTTTCTTTGGCAAGGAGGAGTAAATCCTGCCGAGGTCGGCCTCGCGGATCTCGCGATACCCGGGCTGTTGTGCAAAGTCGATGT
>Ga0194054_10000206_pt1 | contig 30957 bp, 22 predicted proteins | sample SepL2210m_MetaG_FD_163628 | JGI IMG/M metagenome (GOLD analysis project Ga0194054, IMG submission 163628) | Anoxic zone freshwater microbial communities from boreal shield lake in IISD Experimental Lakes Area, Ontario, Canada - Sep2016-L227-10m | ecosystem: Environmental > Aquatic > Freshwater... | reverse complement strand
GTCTGGGAAAAATCCGGGAGACGGCGCTACGGCACAAGCATACTTTCCCGCATTATGACCGCTTGACCTCCTTCCTCACTCCGGCTCAAAAACAGACGGCACTACGCGCTATTTGCGGGAAATAACACCAAAGTTGTCCATGGCTACCCAGAACGTGGATCCGCTGTTCGGGCTTCATGGCCGCCAGTTGAGGGATGATCGCAATGGGTAATGTCATAATTTATCTTTTCTTGTTGCTGAAAATTCCGATTGGTTGTTGCCGTGACGGAAGATGTTAGCGTCGTCAGCAGTTCATGACAAGAAAATCGATTAGGATTAGACTACGGTAAAGCCGACGGGGCAAGCCGATCGCTGCCTCCGCCTCGCGGGATCCGTGAGAGTCGCTGGAACTGGCTGGGCGGCACGCCTTCAATCTTGCGGAAGACGCGTGAAAAGTGGAAGGGGTTGGCGAAGCCCAGTTCCGCCGCCGTCTCCGAGGCCGTCCGCCCCTCCAGCAGCAGCCGTCGGGCAGCCTGCATTCGCTCGCGCGCCAGCCAGTTCATGGGCGTGAGCCCAGCCTCCGCCTTGAAGCGGTGCGAAAAGGTGGACGGACTCATGTGGCAATGCCTCGCCACGGTGGTGAGCGAGACGGGGGCGCGCAATCGTTCGCGCAAATAGGTTGTCGCCCGGGTCACAAAAGCGCTTTCGCCGCCAGCCTTTCGGCCCGTGCGCTGGGCTTCGGCCTGCCGCCGGCACTCGCCCAGAATCTCCAGCGTCAATCCCAGCGCCGTCAGCTCGTCACCCGCCGCCCGCCGGTTTAGCCTCGCCAGCAACTGCACGAAGCGGTCGAAGAAGGCAAAATCGGCGCGAAAAGCCATTGGCGCAGAGGGCAGTCCGGCCGCCAGCGGTGCCTGGGGTGTGGTATGTGCCAACAACACCACATATTGCCAGGACCCCGCGCCGGTGTTGGTTTCGTCGAAAGCCCGGTTGGGAGGAATCACGTAGACATCTCCTGGACCGACCTCGACCCGGAGCGAGTCGCAGACCACCCGGCCTGTTCCCGCCACGGTTCCCGCCACGATCCACGCCGACTGGCAGTGCCGCTGTCGGAATCCCCTTGGCTCCGTTCCCGCCGCCGCTGTCAAGTGGCGCAGGCCCATGCTCCGGGCCAAAGGCGACTCCGGCAGGAGTCCGCCAAACGGCAGTGTCAGGTCGCGGGTCAACAGCGCCAAAGGATTGGCAGGATTGGATATGCTTTCTGCATTTCTTGGCATTCACAGACTATAAAGCATGGTATACTGTGTTGGCAACTTTAGATATGAAAGGAATCATGATGATGACCAACAAACAACGTGTCCTCGCCGCCCTCGAAGGCAAGCCGGTTGACCGCCCGCCGGTGACCTCGCTCTATAATTTTCTCTACCAGCAAGACCACTTCAGCGAACTCACCGGTCTGCCGCAGTGGCGCTTGCAGCAGTGGCTGGCCATGCCACCCGAGGAACATGTCGAAATCTATGCGCAGATGCAGGCGGCGGCTCCTTTTGAATTGCTGCAACCGCAGCACAGTGCGCCGTCGCGCGCCTGGCGTACGCGGCAGGAGTTCGTGGAGAAGGACGGCCACCCGTTCCGCCACGACCGCGAGACCGGCGAGTGGGTGCAACTGGACAAGGCGACGGTCAGCGGCCATGCCACCGACGGTCATGCCAACGAGGATCGACATGTCTTCACCTGCGCCGACGTGGATGCGCGCGTGACCGTCACCCCCGCCACCCAGCAGATCGCCGACGGCGCCAACGACTACATCGAGGCCATCGTGAAGCGGTTCGGCAACGAGGAATTTATTATCTCCGGTGGCGTCATCGGCACGATCTACTCCTGCCACTGGTATGTCGGGTTGACCAACCTCTTCAGTCTGCTGATCGAGGAGCCGGAGCTGATCGACTACCTTTGCGAGAAGATCCTGGCCCAGAACCTGGAGGCGATCCGCCGCTTCGCCGCCGCCGGGGGCGATGCCATCTACATTGACGACGCCACCTCCACCAGCGACATGATCTCGCTGGCGATGTACGAGCGCTTCAGCCTCCCCTACATGAAGGCGATGGTCGCCGAGATCCACCGCCTGAAGCACAAGGCGATCCTGATCTACTTCGGCGGGATCATGGACCGGCTGGAACTCATTGCTGCCACCGGTGCCGACGGCCTGCTCCCCGAGGCGAGCATGAAGGGCTTCGTCAACGACACCGCCGAAATCGCCCGCCGTATCGGCGACCGCATGACGATCTTCAGCAACATCGATCCGGTGGAGGTGCTGCAAAACGGCACGGACGCGAATCTGGCCGCCGAGATCAGCCGCCAAGTTGAAGCCGGGCGGGCTGCGCGCGGCTTTATCCTCAGTACCGCCAGCCCCATCACGCCCAGCACGCCCCTGGCTCGCGTGCAGCGGTTCCTGGAACTGGGACAGCGTCAGGCAGCGTTGAAAGGGAAACAACTATGATCAGTGATCGTGAGAACCTGCTGCGGGCGATCGAATTCCGCCATCCGGAATGGATTCCCATCGACTTCGACCTCATGGCGTCCATCCGGTTCCGGCACGGCAAGAAACTGGCAGAGATGATGAGCCGGCATCCGCTGCTCTTCTCCGACGCCCAGGTGGCGGGGGTGGCCGCGACGGTGCCGCCGCCGGAGGGGCAACACGAGCGGCGGTTCACCGACGATTGGGGCTGCGAGTGGCTGGAGGTGGAAGCCGGTATTCTCGGGCAGGTTGTTGGCCATCCGTTATCCGAATGGGCCAAGCTCGCGGATCTCAAGGTCCCCGATCCCCGGCGTCAGTGGGATTGGGATAGCGTGCGGGCCGAGTGTGCGCGGCAACGCGAGCGGGGCGAACTGGTCAACGGCTACATGGACATCGTCAAGGGCAGTTTCTTCGACCGGCTGCAGTTCCTTCGCGGGCTGGACAACCTGCTGGTTGACCTGATGGAGCGGCCACCGGAGCTCGACCGGCTCATCGCCCTGGTGCTGGACTACAACCTGCGCCTGATCCGTCTGTGGCTGGATGCCGGCGCGGAACTGATCCATTTCCACGGCGACATCGGCATGCAGAACTCGCTGATGATCAGCCCCGCCACGTTCCGCGAGGTGCTCAAGCCCGCCTACCGCGAGATGTTCCAGATGTGCCGGCGCGGCGGGGCCCACGTGAAATACTCCTCGGACGGCTGTCTGCTGGAGATTGTGGACGACCTGGTCGAGTGCGGGGCGTCGTTTCACGATCCGCAGGTCCGGGCCTGCGGCATCGACGGCATTGCCCGCACCTACGGGGGCAAGCTCTGCGCCATGGTGGATATCGACGAGCAGATGCTGCCGTTTGCGAGCCCCCCCGACATTGACGCGCAGATACGGGAGATTGTCGAAAAGGTGGGCCGTCCGGAAGGCGGTCTGATGCTCTACGCATGTCCTAGCGCCGATGTGCCACTCGAGAACATCGAGGCGATCTGCACCGCGTGGGAACAGTACTGCGCCCCGGGGAACTGGCGCTCGCCCGCTGTGGGCAGCCTCCAGATTCCCGGCGTCAGCAATGGGCTGGCGCCAGACCGACGGGTCGCCGCGCCGCAGGCCGCGCGCCCCCGCTTCGTCCTTGAAGGGCACGAGGACGAGATCTACCACGAACTGCGGGTCGGCGCACGGGCGACGGAACCGGACTATTGCGCCTTCCTCGACCAGTCGTGGACCTTCAACCGCGCCATGCGCTGGGTGACCGGCCCGGGGGACACGCTTTTCTGCTATGAGGCCGGCGGAACCCTCGCGCTCACCGGCGAGCAACGCGTGGCGGACTGGTTCAGCGATCCGGCCAACCGTCTGACGCACAACGGCGCGACCTTGCGTTTTGAGAAGACCGCCGCGCGCCAACGGGACGCCGTGGTACTGCCGGGGTTCCAGACCAACCTCGACCAACACCCGAGACTCCGTGTGACCGTGAGCGAAGCCAACGCTCCCTGGCAGGTGTGCGTGCTGGTGAAGGGGCGTAGCGGCCCGCCGCTTCTGGCGAGCGACTGGCAGAGCGGACCGGGCTCGGTCACCCTCGATTTGGCCGCCGCTTGGGCGGCGAAGGGCTATGCCATACGGTTCGCCGAACTGCATCTTGCGCTCGGAGTCTGGACGGATCGGGCGGAAACGCCGGCGGCGTTGAGCTTCGCTGCCGAACTGCCCGGTCAGGCCGCCCTCGTGCCTTGCCTGCCGGTGATCCGCACGGCGGGGAAGCCAGCGCCGGTCGCGGTGCTTGCAGTTACCGCCGATGGCACTCTGCTGGGGGCGGAGCAGGTTCAGGTAGCCGCCACTGTCGCGGGCCGCTCTGTGCCCCTTCAGCGGGAGGGCGATGTCTGGCGCGGGGAGATTAGCGGCTTGCCGGTCGGTGAGCACTCCGTGGCGCTGCAAGCCACCGGCGCGGTCGTGGCAACGGCATCACTGGTGCTGCACATCCCGACGGGTCATTTTCTGGACTACGATGCTGGACACAAGACCCTCACCCGCGCCGGGAAGACGGTCGGACCGGTCAGCGGCTCGTATCAAGGGATGGTCTTCGCTCGCGCCCCCGGCACGCCGCACGAGGCGCTGGTGCAGGGGCAGGCGGCATGGGAAGCCTGGCATCAGGCCGAGCCCGAAGCCGAACACTGGCACTACTGGGAAGCCCTCACCGAAGCCGAGTTGGAGGAGCGCTTCGCGTATCTCCAGCATTGCGGCTGGGACATCCTGCATATCTGCCAGGGCTGGGGCGTGTGGGAGAAACTCGATGCTGGCGGACATCTCGCCCCGCACGGTGCCGAGCAGCTCGCTTTGCTTCTGCGCGTCGCCGGCCGTCACGGCCTGGCCCTGCTACAGGCGCTTTCCCATTATCCCTACGGCAGCAAGTTCACGCCGGTGCTGCGGCAATATCTCGAAGCGGGCTATCAGGACAGCGATTGGACGCATCCTGAGACTCCGTTCACTGCCCTCTTTCAGCAATACTTGCGGGAATACGCGACGCTGTTCCGCGACGAGACGGCGCTGTTCGCCATGTCCACCTCAGGCGAGGGCGACATCGCGGCCGGCCCGGCGCGGGTGAACGAGACCTACCGCTTCATGCGCGAGCACATGCCCAACCACCTCTTTCTTGCCGAACCCATTCATCGTCTGCACCGGCTCCCGGAGCAGCAGCGCGCGCAGTGGGCGGTCCACGGCTGGTCGGAGGGCTTCGCCGCGGGCTGCCGCAAGGACGTTGCCTGGGAACCGCAACTGGCAGGCAGCCGGATGTACTGGATCGGCGAGGCGCTGCACCCCGAACTCGACCTGGGGGTGGAATTCAAGTTTCTCCAGTTGGCCAACACGTTCATGGGCGAGGGGAGCTGGCCGTGTCCGCACCGCTATACCCGGTTCATGGGGCACCAGGACTCCTGGGCCGGCACCGAGCGCTACCGCCGCCGGGTGCGTGACAGCCTGTACCTGGGGTTGGTGCATCGCAACCCGGTCCTGCTGACTTGGGAAGAGCAATACACCGAGGACGAACGGATTGTGCTGCGCCAGGTGCGCGAGTTGATCGACTGGTCCCAGCCGTTTCAACAGGCGCCGGTGGGAATCCGGGTGGACTCGCCCAATGTTGGCGGCGGGCCGTGGGGTGCGGAAGGCCGGGCCGTGCTCGGGCGCTACGAGGCGTTCTTCTCGGCGTTGCCGCTGATGACCCGCTATCTGACGCCGGAGGAAACGGCACCGGATGGGCTGCCGGTCATCGACGCGCGCCAGCCCTACGCCGAGCCGTCGCTACCGGCCGCGCTGCTCGCCTCCGGTCCGCTTCAGGTGTCGCCGGGTTACCGGGCCAACTATCTGTGGTCGGCGGACCGGCGCACCCTGCTGGCCTACGTCTACAACAGCACGCATCACGAATGCCTGGAGGGGCGCCCCGATCTCTCCGGCAACTGGCACCGCCTGCCACAGCCGGCGGCCTGCGGGATTGGTCTCCGCAACCTGCCCGAGGCGCCATTGCGGTGCCGCATTTACTCGCTGGCGGAAAAGCGCATCGTGCGGGAACTCTCGCTCAGCGGGGGCGCGGTGGTGGACCTGGGGGTCTCTGCCGACGACTACTGCGTGCTTATTAATCAAGACTGGTCGAAAGAATCGACTCATTCGAATTAGTCGAATGAGTCGAAAAAAGGAAAAACACAAATGCCCACGCCCAACACACTCACCCGCCCCTGGGAAATCTGGCTGATCCACCACACGCACGTTGACATCGGCTACACCGAGCCGCAGGACGTGATCCTGCGCAAACATGCCGAGTTCGTCGCCCAGGCGCTGGATTACTGCACCGCCACCGACGCGCTGCCGGAGGGGGAGCGCTTTGTCTGGACCTGCGAGGTCGCCTGGACAGTCAAGGCCTTCCTCGCCCGCTACCCGGAGCGCGCGGACGAATTCTTCCGCCGCGTACGCGAGGGGCGGATCGAGGTGACCGCGCTCTACCTGCAACTCACGGACCTCTTTACTCAGGAGTTGCTGGAAGAGACCACGGACTACGCCCTGGCGCTCGGGCGACAACATGGCTTCGAGGTCGTCACCGCCATGAACGATGATGTCAACGGCTGGGCCTGGGGGCTTCCCGACCTGCTGGCGACGCGTGGCGTGCGTTTCATGGACACCGCGATCAACGAGACCCGCGCCCTCGGGGTCCGTCCGCGGCCGGCGATGTTCCGCTGGACCGGTCCGCAGGACGGGACCGTGCTGTTCTGGCACTCCAACGGTTATCTGACCGGCAACGGGCTGGCCCTTGACCAACCGGGCGCGGATGAGCGTGTGGCCGGGTTCCTGAAGGGACTCGAGGACAGCGGATATCCGCATCATGTGGTCGAGGTCCGCATTCAAGGTGAGAACCACGACAACGCGCCGCCGGGGCTGTGGCTATGCGAGACGGTGCGGCGCTGGAACGCGACGTATCCCGCCGGGCCGAAGTTGCGCCTGGTCACCCCGCGCACTTGGTTCGAGGAGGCCGCCACGTGCTGGCCGGTCCCGTTGGTGGAGCACAAGGCCGGCTGGCCCGACTGGTGGGCTGATGGCAACGGCAGCGCCGCCCGCGAATCCGCTCTGGTGCGCCAGGCGCAGGCGGATTTAGTGACGCTGAAGGCGTTGGAAGGGGCGGATGTGGCTTGCGGCGGGCAAGGTACTGCCCGCCGTACTGAACGTGTCGACCGCGCCCGTGAGGCGGCGGCCTTCTTTTGCGAGCACACGTGGGGCGCCTGGTGCAGCACGGATTCGCCCGACAGTCTGACCAGCAAGGCGCAGTGGAACACCAAGGCCGGGTTTGCCTACACCGCCGCCGTCGAGGCGCGTAGCCTGGTGCAGGACGCGCTCGCCGCCGAGGCTCGGCGTCAGCCGAACGACCAACCTGGCGTACTCGTCTTCAATCCGTCGGATCATGTCCGGTCCGATGTGGTCGAGTTGACCGCGGCCGATGCCGACCTCGGCCTGCCCGTACCGGGCTGGGTCCCGGCGCCGGTGCGCAACGAATCTGGACCCGTCTTCCACCTGATCGATGAGGAGACTGGCGCCGCAACGGCCGTCTGGCGCGAACCCGCCATCGCGGACTCCGCGCGTCGCCCGGCGCAACGCATTCGCTTCTTCGCCCGTGACTTGCCGTCCCGCGGCTTTCGTCGCTACCGGGTGGTGGCCGGCGAATGCCCGGCGGCCGTCTTGGACAGCCATTGCCTGGCCATCGCTGCGAACGAACGCGGCATCGTCAGCATCCGCGATCGGCGGAGCGGCACTGAGTGGTTGCAGTCGGCGGAGTTCGCGCTCGGGGAAGTCATCTACGAGAGCATTCCCGGTCCCTTCGGACGCGAGAAACTTTGCGGCTGGAGCGGTATCCGGCGCGACTGCCCGTTCGAACGCACGTCGTTGCGCTTCGGCGCGCCGGAGCCGTTGGCCTTTCCGTACGGTAGCGGCCTGCGGCTGATCGCGCACGATCTGCCTGGCAGCCTGCGGTCGCTGACGCTCGACATTGTGACCTACGCCGATCTCCCTCGCGTGGACCTCTGCTACCGTCTCGACAAGATCCCCAACAACGAGGCCGAAGCCCTCTACGTGGCCTTCCCTCTCTGTTCACCGCCCACTGCCCACTGCCCACTGCCCACTGTCTTTCTCGATCTCCCCGGCGCCGTGATGCGACCGGGACTCGATCAGGTTCCCGGTACCGCTACCGACTGGCATAGCCTCCAGCACTACTTTGCGGTGGAGAGGGGCGCTAGTTCCGTGGTGGTGGCTTCGCCCGACATCCCGCTCGTGCAGGTCAACGGCATCAACACCGGCAAGTGGCAGGAGACGCTGCCGGAGCACAACGGCCTGGTGATGAGCTGGGTGATGAACAACTATTGGTTCACGAACTTCCCGGCGGCGCAAGGCGGCGAGTTTGTCTGGCGGTACAGTCTGCGGGTGATGCCGGGCGGCTTCGACCGTGACGCCGCCCTCCGGTTTGCCCGCACCATCCGGCAACCGTTGGTGGGCGTTTGACACCCTGCCCACGCGGCTCACGCAAGGTTCGCCCTCCAGCAGAATAATCTTTAGCTTCTAGATCGTGTCCTTTCGGCAGCAGTGCATGGCGGCATTTTTCTGCGACTTCTGGAGGGTCGGGCTCTGTCCCGACCGTCTTCCCGAAGGGTTTTTCAGCGGAATCATATGTTACGATGACCCTGCTGCCTTCTGAGGGATCTCGAACCGCGTGGTGTCTATTCGGTTGTGGCGGGCCTGGGCGGGCCTGCGCGACGGCTCAGTGGCCGCGAATTGATGGAACCGGGACTGACGATTGCGGTACCTGGTGGCGGCTTTGACCGGACGAATGCCGCCGCGGTGGTCACGGTGCGGTGTGTGTAACCGGGGCCCGGCCGGAGGGCGCCTGACCGGTCACGGCGCGGTAGCTGCGGGCGAATTGCTGGCGGGACGAAAAGCCCAGGCGGAACGCCGTTTCGCGCACCGACAGGCCGCGTTTCAGCATCTCCCGGGCGACCCGGATGCGGTGCTGCCGAACCCAATCGCCCGGAGACTGGCCGGTCTGCTCCTTGAACAGTGCCCACAGGACCTCGCGACGGACCTGGAGCCGTATGGCGAGCTCCTTGATGGACCAGGGCCGGTGCGGGGCTTCCTCCACCAGCGACCTCACGCGGTCCACCAGGTGATCGCTCGGTAACGGCGTTTTCCGGCGGGCCGATATCAGTGCGCGGGTCAATTCAGACGCCGCTGCGATGAAGCGCCAGGGCCAGTGGGGCGGCCGCTGAAACACGATCTTCGTGGCTTCGGAAAGTGTGATGGCCAACTCGGCAGGTGCCCCCGGCAGGATCAGGGGCCGGTCAGGCGAGACCTCCAGGGCTTGTTCAATTGCGGCCGCCAGCGGCCCTCTCAACCGCAAGTACTCGACATGATCCACCTCCCCTTGTGGAATCTTTTCCGTTTCGATCCGTGTGCCCGCCGCAAAAACCGAGAAGGTTCCGGCTTCAGTCCGGTATTCGCGGCCGGCAATCCAGCGCTGATCAATGCCAGCCTTCTGGAGCTCGATGGTGGTTTCGTAGGTCTGCGGCGCGGTGGTGCTGGCCTCCCAGTTCTCTTCATGGGCTTCAACCAGCGTGAGCAGCGAGGGAACGCCGATGTCCGTTTCCACGGCAACCGAGATATGGGCAAACGTTTTTTTCATGCGAACAAAATGATGCCTGTAAATAACCGAATGTCAATTGTAGATTTGAAAACGTCCCCTATAATTACACGAAAAGGTTATGTAAGGCGGAGAGCCCGGTAGCCGGAATCTGTTAACGGAATCATGCCGAGTTGGTTCGGCAGTGAATAGTCAAAGGAGAAGTTATGCCCCTGTACGAATCGAGGAAGTTTGCCGAGAACCGCATTGAAGTAAAACCCGAATGGCGCGAGGCCCTGGTCCTCGGGCCGGACAAGGTCGTGCAGTCCATCATCGGGCTGATCGCCGGACGGGCCGATCGCAAGCGCCCGCTGCGCCTGGCCTTCGACGGCTGGTATAATATCGACTGGTCCGCGATCACGGCCGGGCTCAATCAGCAGGCGACGGCGGCCGGCCTGAAGCTCGCCTTTCGTCCCATCGTCGAGAGCTTCAAGTCCCGCGACGAGATCGCCGCCTACAAGCGCACCTTCACCGAGACCGACGATCCCGGTTTCGGCGTGGTCAACACGGATGGGCGAATCGGCGACCTGATGGACGCCGGCAAGGTCGCCGCGCTGAAAGCCGATCTGGCCAAGGCTGCCGGCACGGACGCCGTGATCGTCTACGGCGCGGGCGCCGCTGTGCCCGAACTGTGCGACGGCTATGACCTGCGCTTCTACTTCGACAAAACCCGCCAGCCGATCCTCTGGGAGATGTGGGACGGCAAGCTCACCCCCTTCGGCTGGAACGAGCCCAAGAAGGATTTCGGCTGGAAGGACTACTATTACTGCGACTACTACCTGCTCGACCACCAGAAGGAACACCTGCTCCCCCGCATGGACTACTGGGTTGAGGGCATCGCTTTTGACAGTCTCAAGCTGCTTCCCCGTGCCGCCTACGACGGCATCCTGCAGACCCTGCTGCAATATCCGGTCAAGGAAGTCCCCATCTACCAGCCCGGCCCCTGGGGCGCCTACCGCTACAAGGATCTCGGCGGGCAGTTCGATGTGCCCGGCCTGGAGTGCAATGCCTGGAACGAGCTGGCTGGCCCGGAGCTGAGCATGCTGGTCGACATTGGCCGCGAGCAGATGCTCAACATGCCGACCATGAACCTGATGCAATATGCCGACAAGTTTCTCGGCAAACACATCGCCGAGACCTATCCCGGCCTGTTCCCGATGGACGTCTGGCTGGACGATGGCTTCTTCCCCAAGCCGACCCCGGCGGAGCGCATCAGCATGCCGATCCACAACCATCCCAGCACAGACTATGTGAAGCGCCACTTCAAGGAACCTATCGGCCGCTACGAGACCTACTACATTGCCGAGGCCTACGAGGGCGCCAATACCTGGATGGGTTACAAGGACGAGGCCGACCTGGAGGAGTGGGAGCGCCTCTGTCGCGACTCGAAGAATCTCAAGCCAATCCAGAACTGGAAGGATTTCATCGCCAACTGGGAGACCAATACCGGCGACCTGTTCCTGATCCCGCCCGGCACCACGCATGGACACGGCGGCAACCAGATGGTGCTGGAGATGGATACCTGCCCGAGCGTGGCCGCCACGGAGTACTCGTTCTTCACTTATGACTTTGCCCGTCCGTCCTGGGATGATAAGACCAAGACCATGACCGGCAAGCCGTGCAACATGCATCTCGACCACAGTTTCGACAACGACAAGTACGTTCGCGAAAGCTGGGTCAAGGATCACCTGCGCGCCAAGCCCAAGGTGATCAAGTGGACGAAGGAGTACCAGTTCGACCGCTACAGCTCCGACCCGCGCATGCCGTTCGAGATTGAGCGCTATCACTTCGAGCAGCGCGCCGATGCCGACACCGAGGGCAAGTTCATGCACATCGTGACGCTGACGGTGGGCAAGGAGGTCACGATCCGCTCAAAACGCAACCCGAAGCTGACGAACACCATCCGCAAATGGCAATCGGCCCTGGTGCCGGCCTGCTTCGGCGCATACGAGTTCGTCAATCCCGACGGCGGCTTCTGCACCGTGGTGCAGTTGCGGTGGAAGAAGGGGTAGGCCCGGTGGCCGAATTCAAGGCGGAGTAACAATGACTAAGATTGAAGATCATATTTCCACAAATGGAGCGCTTGCTGTTGGTGCGCGGCGGCGGGGGGCATGAGATGAACGACGCCTTATCGCGACCTGACCAAGTGCTGCGCCGGCAGTCGCCGTCGCATCTGGTCTATGCGCCCAATTACTGGCAGTGGTTTGCACATCAGCGCAACCACGGCCGTCTGCCGGCGGAGATCGCTGCCTGCCGGACGCAGCTCGATCTGATCCGCCACCTCGGACTCGACGTCTTCAGCCGCAACGTCTACTGCGACCAGCGCCGGCGCTGGTTCGGGGGACTGGCGGACGAGGCGTGGGATGCGTCCGTCCGCGTGGCCGACGAGGAAGTCGCGGAGGGGGCGGATACGGTTTTCACGCGCACCGTCGAGACCCGTCACGGCACGCTGACCGAGCGGCGGCGCTACGTCCACGCCGAGTCCACCCTGGTACAGGAGAAGTTCCTGGTGGACGATTACGCCACCCAGCTCGACGCGCTGGCGGAGTTGCTGGCGGCGCGTCGCTGGCGGTTCGACGCCGGGCGCTGGCGGACCGCGCAGGCGGAGGTGGGCGACGCCGGACTGGTGGTCGCCGGGGAACTGCACAGCCCGCTCAAGATGCTCCACTTACTGCTCAATCCGGTCGAGACCACCTACCTGCTGGCTGACTACCCGGAACGCGCCGATGAACTGCTTCGAATCCACGAGGCCGCCCAGCTCGACTTGGTGCGGCAGATGGCGGCGGCCGGCGTGCCGGCCATGATGTCCATGGACAACCTGGACACCATGTTCCATCCGCCGCATTTCCTTGAATCCTACTCCGCCCGCTACTACGAACAGGCGTCCCGCGTCTGTCATGAGCATGGAGCCGCGTTCTTCATCCACGCCTGCGGTCAACAGCGCGACAACCTGGCCCATGTGGCGGCCCTGGGGGTGGATGGTCTGGAGGGCGTGGCCTTCCCGCCGCTTGGGGATGTCGAACTCGACGAGGCCCTGCGCCTGACCGGCGACCGGTTCATCATCACCGGCGGCATCAGCGCGATGGAGTTCGAGCGCCTGACGACCCGCGAGGCGGTGTGCGCCTATGTCCGCGAGTTGTGTGGGTGCATGAAGCCCTATGCGCACCGCTTCATGCTCTCCGCGAGCTGCAACACGCCGGTGACCGCGCCATGGGAGCGAATCGTCTGGTTCCGGGATGCCTGGCGGGAGTATGCGTGATGAAGATTATAGACCATAGACTATGGACCATAGACCAAAGACTAGAGAGTGAAGACGGAGAGGGGATGGTGGATCATGAATATCAGTACTTTTGCGACGAAGGATGAAATGGGGAGGGCGGCCGCCGAGTGTGGTGCGGCGCTCATCCGGCATGCGCTGGCGCGGCGTGGCGTGGCCTCGATCATCGTGGCCACCGGCGCCTCGCAGTTCGAGATGCTGGCCCACCTGGTCAAGGCCGACGGCATCGCCTGGAACCGGGTGACGATCTTCCACTTGGACGAGTACATCGGGTTGCCGATCGCGCATCCCGCCTCGTTCCGCCACTATCTCTGGACCCGCTTCGCGCGGCACTTGCCCCTGCCGCCGGAGGCGTTCCACTTCATTGACGGCGAGGCCGACCCGGCGCGCGAGTGCGCCCGGCTTGGGGAATTGATCCGAAAGCGTCCCATTGACGTGGCCTTTATCGGCATCGGCGAGAACGGGCATCTGGCGTTCAATGACCCGCCCGCGGATTTCGAGACCGAGGAGCCCTACATCGTGGTGACACTTGACGAGGCATGCCGGCTACAACAACTGGGCGAAGGCTGGTTCCCCTCGTTGGCGGCCGTGCCGGAGCGCGCCATTTCCATGTCGGTGCGCCAGATCCTGAACAGCGCCGCCATTGTCTGCACCGTGCCCGACGCCCGCAAGGCCGAGGCCGTTCGCCTGGCGGTCAAGGGGCTCGTCACCAACCGCCTGCCTGCCTCGATCCTGCAGACTCATCCCGCCGCCACACTGTTTTTGGACCAACCTGCGGGGAGCCTGCTGGCATGAAGACGACGGGCTATGTTGACCTTCAGGTGAACGGCTACGCCGGTGTGGATTTCAATGCGGAATCCCTCTCCCTGGAGGACATCCGCCAGGCCTGTGTGGCGCTGCGGCGCGACGGCGTGGCGATGATCCTGGCCACCGTCATCACCGACGAGGTGGATGTGATGGCCACCCGGTTACGGCGGCTGGCGCAGGCTCGCGCCAGTGATCCGTTGGTGGCGGCGGTCATCGGCGGCCTGCACCTGGAGGGGCCCTTCATCAACCCGGCGGATGGCTATCGCGGCGCGCATCCGGCAACGGCGGTACGCCCCGCTTCGATCGAGATCGCCGCCCGGCTGCACGAGGCTGGGGAGGGGTTGATCCGGCTGGTGACGCTGGCCCCGGAGTGCGATCCCGGGCTGCACGTGACTCGGTACTTCGCTGAGGCCGGGGTGCGGGTGGCGGCCGGGCATACGGACGCCTCACTGGAGATCCTGTGCGCCGCCTGCGATGCCGGGCTGTCCCTCTTCACCCACCTGGGCAACGGCTGTCCGCCCGTGCTGCCCCGGCACGATAACATCATCCAGCGGGCGCTGGCCCTGCGCGACCGCCTCTGGTGCTGCTTCATCGCCGACGGCGCGCACGTGCCGTTCTTCGCCCTGCGCAACTACTTGGACTTGACCGGGAGCGCCCGCGCCATCATTGTCACCGACGCCATGGCAGCTGCAGGGATGCCCCCCGGCCGGTTCCGCCTGGGCCGGATCAAGGTTGAGGTGGGTGAAGACCGGGTCGCGCGGCTACCGGGGAACCTGCAACTGGCGGGGGCGGCGGTGCCGATGGCGCTGGCCGCCGCCAACCTGGCCCGGGAGGTCGGCCTCACTGCGGAGCAGATACATCGGCTCACCGTCGTCAATCCCTGTGCCGCCCTCGCGCTGCTGGATGACGCGGGATTACCAAAGACCAAAGGAGTGAGATCACATGACACCACGTGACATTATCAAAGCCAACATCGAATGCCGGTGCGACGACCGCATCGGGTACAATTTCGACGGCGGCCGGCGGAACGATTTAGCCGGGGCTGGCATTGCCCGCCCGTTCCAGTCGAAAAAACGGGAAGAGGGCGGCTATGAATTTTCCACCGACGAGTGGGGCAACGTGTGGCATCGGATGGTGGGCATGTCCCAGGGCGGCGAGGTGTTCCGGCCGGCCATCGAGGACTGGTCCGAACTCGACCGTTTGGAACTGCCCGACTACGACAACCCGGCCTACTACGACGGGGCCCGGCAACTGGTAGCCTCCGATACGACGAACTTCCGCATCGGCTGGATGCCGGGCTGGCCGTTCGCCATCTGCCGCTACATGCGGAAGATGGATATCTACTTCATGGATCTCATCGCCGAACGGGAGCGGATCGACATCTTGCACGACCGGGTCACGAGCCTCCTGGAGCGCGTCATCGACCGCTACGGCGAGATCGGCATGGACGGCATCATGTATTGCGAGGATCTCGGGATCCAGGATCGGCTCCTCATGTCGCCGGAAATGTGGCGCGACATCTTCCGCCCGCTCTACGAGCGCCTGACCAGCCGCGCGCACCGCTACGGCATGAAGGTGATCCAACACTCCTGCGGCTACAACTGGCTGCTGGTGGACGACCTGTGCGAAGCAGGCGTTGACTGCCTGCAGTTCGATCAGCCGGCGGTATACGACCAGCCCGCGCTGGCTCAGAAACTCCGGAAGCACAAGGTTGGCCTGTTTGCCCCCTGTGACATCCAGAAGGTCCTGCCGACGGGCGACCGGGCTCTCATCGAGGCGGAAACCGAACGCATGGTCCGCACTTTCCGCGGCGGATTCATCGCCAAGAACTACACCGACCTGCACGGCATCGGCGTGAAGCCGGAATGGGACCAGTGGGCTTACGACACCTTCGTGCGCGTGGGCGGGCTTAAGATGGGAGGCAAGTGATGAGGCCCTCCGGTCTATTGCGCGGCCTGATGCTCGACGCGGCGCGGCTGGTCGAGGCGCCGGACTACTACCGGCGCTTCCTCGACTTCTGCGCCGATTGGGGCGTCAATGCCGTGATCTTCCGACTCACCGACGACCAGGGCTGCGCGCTGCGCTTCCGCAGCCACCCGGAACTGGTCACGCATCCCAACGCCCTGACGCCGGAGGAGGCGCAGGCGCTGGCGTCGTACGCCGCCGCGCGCGGGGTCGAGCTGATCCCCGAAATCGAGTCGCTCGGCCACTCCCACTACATCACCCGCTCGCCCGAGCACGCTGACCTCGATGACCAGGCCCCGGGCGGGCACTCGTGGGCCAATGCCCTGATTCCGCTCCACCCGAAGACGATGCAGATCCTCGGCGACCTCTACACCGAGGCGGCCGCGCTCTTTCCCGGGCGCTACCTGCACACCGGTTGCGACGAGACCAACTGGGGCGGCTCCACCTTCGCGCAGGAGTTGCTGAAGACCCGCACCAAGGCGCAGGTCTGGGGCGAGTACCTCAACGCACTCAACGCCAAGGTGCGCGCCTTGAACCGCGAGATGATCATCTGGGACGACATGGTCCTCCAGCACGAGCCGGCGATCCTCGACGGCCTCGACCGGAGCATCATCCTGCACGATTGGGAGTACGCTGGCACGGATCCGGCGCCGGTGGCCGCGCGCCTGGCTCTGGCTCGCGAAAAGGGCTTCCGCATGCTCGGCGGCCCGGCCTTGCAATGGTGCAAGTGGGGGCCGCGCGCAGGCACTGCGCAATTGGCCAACCTTGACGCTTTTGCCGACGTGTTCAGCATGGGCGGTGCCGAGGCGTCCCTCGGCGTCATCACCACCAACTGGCTCTCATCCCGCTACCTCCGCGACGCGGTCTGGGACGGGCTGGCCTATGCCGCCGTGGCCATGAACGAGGGCGGCGCGGTCGCCCGCGCGACGGCCTTCCGCCGCTTCGTCGAGCGGCACTACGGCGCCGAGTGGAACGAAACATGGGGCGAGGTGTTCACGATGATCTATGCGGCCGCACCCACCCGCCAGGGCGACACCCCCGTCCGCATGCTGGTGCCCTGGGCGAGCGCGGAAGAACTCCAACAGGCGATCGTCGCCGCGCCACTGCCGCCGCAGCCATTCGCCGGCCTGCTCGCCGCGCTGGACCGGCTGCAGCCGGCGGTTCGGAGGAACCCCGCCGACTTTGCCGCCGTCCACCTGACCGTCGCCTACCTCACGCACTTGTATTGGCGGCAGGCGGCGGTCGGCGGGCTCTCGGGCGACGCGCTGCAAGCGGCACTGGCCGAAGTCGCCCGCCGCGACGCCGAACTGGCGGCGCAACTCGCCGCCGACTGGCGGGCCACGCGGGCCGGTGATCCGCTGGCCGGCTATGCCCATCTCGACGTGTGGGGCTTCGGCCCTGAAGACTGGCTGCACGGGCGTTTCCTGGCGGCGGCGCGGTTCACGAAAGAGTGCGCATGAGCAAGATCACACCCCCTGCCTCCTCTTTGATTGCCTGCCTTGGTCGCAAGGGCGATTCCTGGAACGAAAGGCTAGATCGTTATCCCGCCCTTCGCGCGGTGTCTTCGCAGCCGCCCGGCCAGCAGTGGGTCTATCAGTTGGCCCGCGCGTTTCAACTGAGTCCGACGGAGATCGGGTTGCTGGTCAATATCCGATGGTGCGCGATCCGCCCCGTGGACATTGAGGTGGGCAACGACCTGGTCATCGTGGATCGGGTGGACCGCATCGAACCGAAAGCGATTGTGCCGCTGAACCGCGGGGATATCGGCAAGCATCCGCGCACAGGCGAGCCGCTCCTGCTGAGCCGCTACCCGCTGGCGGGCGGCTTCGTTCCGCTGGGGGCGTGCCGCAGTGATGGCTCGCCGCACCCGCACGCAGGCACCGGTTTTGCCATGTCGCACGTCATTGGATATCCGGTCGATGCCGCAGGCCAGGTGACCGTCTACGGCCTTTGGGACGTGCCGGTGGCCGACCGCTATTTCAGGATCGAATTGCAGCAGTACCGCTATGACGGCATTCGCTTCACAGTCGAGGACACGGAGTTGTTCGCGCCCGATGTGTTGCTGCCTGGCTGGGAGTTCACCAGCATGCCGCTGGGCAACTGCCTGCCGGACGGCGACGACCTGCTCGGTGGTCTGGTGGGCAAGCCCGCCGGCAGCCATGATGCGCCCGGCAGCGGTCTGGCGCGCTGGCAACGCCGCGACGGGCACTGGCAACTGGCGGCCTTCACGCCGGTCACCGGGCCGGACGGTGCGTTCGAACCCAGCCTGGTGCGCGACGCCGACGGCAGCCTGTTGCTCTCCGCCCGCGGCGGCGCCCGTATCGAAGGAGAAGGCGGCGAAGAGGTCAGTCTGATGTCCACCGAGAACGATATCCGCGTTTGGCGCTCGATGGATGGTGGCGCAACCTGGGCGCTGATCCTGCACGCACGCGGGGTGCGGGCGGGAACTCCGGTGACGATCAACCAAGCGGTGGACGGCACGGTCTATATCGCCGGCAATCCCTACCGTGAGACGGACACGCGTGGGCAGAGCCAACCCTCGATCGAGATGCGCGAGACGCTCTGTCTCTGGCCGCTCGCCGCCGACCGGCGGAGCCTGCTCGATCCGGTGGTGGCCCGCGATTGCAGCGCCGATTTCGGCGTGCCACCCTATGGCTCCATCTGGCGGGCCGATCATCCGGTGGGCATGAACGTGCGCCTTGCGGACGGCCACTGGCATCACCTGCTCGCCTACCGGGTGCTGGAGCAGAACGAATGCGTCAGCGACGCCCCGGCGACGGCCTGCACGGGCACGTATCTCGAAGAAATTGTAACCTCAGAAAGCACGCAAGAATGAATACACGGCAGTTCCCACCTGATTTTCTCTGGGGCTCGGCGACCTCGCCGTACCAGATCGAGGGCGCCTGGGACGAGGACGACAACCTGGAATGGGACATGGGCTGGGGCCAGCGTTTCGGGTTGATCCATGTGGACTACCAGGCGCTGAAACGGACGGTGAAGGACAGCGGGTGGTGGCACCGGGATTGGATTCAGGGGAAGGCGAAATAGACATGAGCAAACAACAAATGCGTGCCAGCCGTGTGCTGGCGAAACTGCGGGCGGGACAGGTGGCGAGTTGCTTCAAGCTCAACCTGGCGGACGCCCGGGCGATGGAGATCGCCGCCATGGCGGGCTTCGATTGCCTGTGGTCGGACATGGAGCACGTACCCAATGACCTGGCGGTCATCGAAAAGGGCATCTGGGCCGCCAAGAGCCAGAACGTGGACGTGATGGTGCGGGTGGCCCGCGGAAGCTACAGCGACTATATTCGGCCGTTGGAGATGGACGCCGCCGGCATCATGGTGCCGCACGTCATGAGCCTGGCTGACGCGCAGGCCGTGGTGCGGATGACGCGCTTTCACCCGATTGGCCGCCGCGCGGTGGATGGCGGCAACGCCGATGGCGCCTACTGTGGTGTTGAATTCACGGAATACCTGCAGCAGGCCAACGCACAGCGGTTCGTGGTGGTGCAGATCGAGGATCCGGAACCGCTGGCGGAACTGGACGGCATCGCCGCGCTGCCGGGGATCGACATGCTGTTCTTCGGCCCCGGCGATTTCAGTCATGGCATCGGCGCCCCCGGCGTCTGGGATCACCCACGCCTGCTGGACGCCCGCCGCCGCGTGGCCGAGGCGGCCGTGGCCCACGGCAAGTTCGCTGGCACGGTGGGCTCCGCCGCCAATCTGGACGAATTGATCGGCCTCGGCTACCGCTTCCTAAGCGTGGGCGCCGACGTGGTGGGGCTCGCGCAGTACTGTCGGTCCATCGTGGCCGAGTTCACCAAGCGGCCCCTGACAAGCATCCGTGGCATCTATGGAGATCAATAGCATGATTCCATGTGCCGACTTCCGAAATCACCTGTTCCTCGACGCCGCCAGCCTGGCGGAGATCGAGGGCATCGAGTTTCGCGTGCATCCGCCGCGCGCGGAGGGCGTTGTGCTGTCCCCGGAACGCGAGTGGGAAGCGTACCGTGTCGCGCCGCTGGCGGTCATCGCGGACGGCGGCGTCTACAAGCTCTGGTACTCGGCCATCGCCTGCCATCCGGGCGTCGAGCACCCGCTCTCCTGCCAGCGCTGCCGGCGGGAAAACCCCGGCAGCGCCGTGCATCCGCTCGTCTCCGATGAAGCCGGACCCGTGCGTCACATCCACGGCTCGTGGCTGACCGGCCCCGACGGCCAACCGACCGTGCTCCTGATCAACGATCAGCTGACCGAAACCCAGCGCGTGGAACTGGCCCTGCCGGCAGGCTGTGAGGTTGCGGCCTGGTCCTGGCTCATTAAGGATGCCGTGCGCATTTCCGAGCAGCCGTGCACACTTGCGGATGACGGCGAGGGACGTCTGGTAGCGGAGCTCGCGCCGATGTCGCTCAACGCCTGGACACCTGAAGTGCGGCTGACCCCGCTGAAAGGAACCTGATCATGCTCACCCTGAACGAAGAGCATTCTTTCAGCCCAGGCACCCGCTGGATCTGGGCGCCCGACGAGACGACAGCGGGCGACAACTGGTGGATGTTTCGCCGGACGCTGACGCTACCAGCGGACTGCCGCGAGGCGCAACTGCGCATCACGGCGGCCTTCCATTACTTGCTCTATATCAACGGCACGCTGGTCACCCGCGGCCCGGCGCGGTCGTACGATTTTCGCAAAGCCTACGACACCGTGGATATTCAGCCGTACCTGCGGCCGGGCGCGGAAAACGTGGTGGCGATACTGGCGCCGACCCATAAGACAGCGAGCCGGCGAGGGGTGTTGGCAGAGTTGCGCTGGCGCAACGCCGCGAGCGAAGACTGCCACATGGTTACGGACCAGCAGTGGCGGGTGCGGCGGCATCCCGCATTTCCACAGGAGGTCGCCGGCTGTGCGCCGGGCATCGAACTTCTGTTGTGGATAGAGGAACGGTTCGACGCCCGCGAGGAACCGCTGGGATGGACCGTCCCCGGCTTCGACGATAGTGGTTGGGACGCCGCCGTCGAACTCGGCCCGGCGCTCAAGCCGCCGTTCCTCGCGCTGGAACCGAGCGGCATCGGGCTGCTCTCCGACGACCCGGTCCTGCCGCAAGCCGTGACCGCCATCGAACTGGCCCGCCTGCGGTCCGGGTACCGGTTCCGGTTCGTCGCGCCCGCAGCGAACATCAACGACATCAAGGTTTACGCCACGGAGGTGGCCTGCGCGACTCCGGCCACGGTGCGGGTGCATAATGGAACGGGTGTGTCACTGGACGGACTGGCAGTGGCAGGCGACACACTGAATCTGACGCCAGGGCGGCACCTGCTCTGCATTTGCCAGCGCGGGTACTATGCCCCGGAGATGGAAGTGTTGTTGGAGACGGAGGCGGAACTCGCCTTCTCCGCCGCCGGATTGCTGGCGGGTGGCGAGGCGTCCTGGGCCTGGCGGGCATTTCCCGCCGCTGCCGTGAATTACCCCTGGCACGAGACTCCCGCCACCATTCCCGATCCGCCGGAATTGGTGGAGTTGATCAAGGCGCCATGTGCCGATGCGTTGACGGCGGCGGCCCGCGCCGCCTTCGTGCCGGCCCTCCCGCGGTCAACAAGCGTCGCGCTCGATGTGCGAACCCAGTTGTTCCACCGCGTGCGGGGCGGGCATACCGATCCGATGCTGGAGAAGGCGCAGCCGCGCCTGCCATCCGACGATTCCCTGGCCGTGCCGTTGCGGACTCCGCAAAACCTGCTGCATGCTCATGCCGATCCGGCGTCGTTGTTGCCGACACCGGGCTACGACGCGCATTTCATCGTCGATTTCGGTATCGAGACCATCGGCTATCTCGAGTTCACGGTCGATGCCCCTGCGGGCACGGTCATCGACATGCAGGCGTTCGAGTATATTGGCCCCGGCGGCATCGCCTGGATGACGCACAACGGTTTCCGCTACCAGTGCCGCGAGGGCTTGCAGACCTTCACCTCGCACCACCGCCGCGGCTTCCGCTACGTCTCGGTCACGGTTCGCGGTTTCGATCGACCGGTGCAGTGGTATGGCCTGCGCTGTCGGCGGGTGGCCTGTCCCGTGCAGCGGGCCGGCAGTTTCGAATGCAGCGACTGGCAGCTCAACCAGGCCTGGCGCATGAGCGTCGAGACCGCCGCCCTCTGCATGCTCGACACCTATGTGGACTGTCCCGGCCACGAGCAGAGCTTCTGGGTGGGCGATGCGCCCATCACCAGCCTGGCCAACCTGCTGAATTTCGGGGCCTACGACCTCGATCAGCGCTCGACCCGGCTGGTCGGACTCTCCCTCACCCCCGAGTGGGTGGCGGAGTATTGCCCGAATGACGAGCGTTACACCAGTGGCCGCTATCTGCCGATTGCCGCCTTCCCGAACTACCCGCCCGAGGGCGGCCTGCCCATGTGGCCGCTGCTCTGGCTGATCCAGTGCTGGAACCACTGGCTCTACGGCGGCGACCGCGACGACCTGAAGGAGAACTATGGCTACATGGCCGACATGCTGCGCCGTTGCCGGCTGCTGACAAACGAGCGCGGGCTGCTTGACATCCCCGGCGCTTGGAACCTGCTCGACTGGGGCAACAACGATCTCTCGCCCTATGGCGAAGTGACCGCCAACAACATGCACGTGGTGCTGGGGTTGCGCCTGGCCGCGCGCATGGCCCGTGACCTGGGCAAGGCCGACGAGGCGGCGGCGCTGGAGGCCGAGGCCGACGAACGTCAGGCCGCCATCAATCGCCTCTGCTGGGATGACGAGCGCCAGGGTTACGTGGACACAGTGCGCGATGAGTGGGCCTACCGGCGCTATCTCGAGTTCGCCGCGACCAAGGGCTGGACGCCGTGGACCTGGGAGCAGTTCCAAGCCTGCCGCCGGGTCAGCGAGCAGACGAACATCGCGGCGCTCTATTGCGGCTGCGTGCCGCCTGAACGGCGGGCGGCGGTGCTGCGTATCGCCCGGCGGGTGGAACTCGGCCGCTTCGTCGGCGGCTCGCCGGCGGGACGGACGGTGGGTGCGCCCAGCGAAAAAGAAGCGCCCGACGGCATCGTTGCGCTCGGCACGCTCTACTTCCTCTTCTTCGCCCTGGACGTGCTCTTTGAGGCGGGCGAAGGCCGCGCGGCCATCGAAGTGATGCGCCGCGAGTGGGGGCGGATGGCCGCGCTGGGGTTCAGGACTTGCCCGGAATCACACGGCTGGGCGCGCAGCGCCGCGCACGGCTGGAGCGCCGCCCCGGCGGCGTATCTGCCGATGCGCGTGCTCGGCATCCGGCCGATCGAGCCGGGTTACCGCACCTTTGTGGTTGCTCCCTGTCCCGGCGATCTCGCCTGGGCGCGCGGTTCGGTCGCCACACCGCATGGGCCGATTCACGTCAGTTGGCAGCGCAATGACAAAGGCGAATTGGCAATCGAGTGCCTGGCCCCGGCCGAATGCCGGAGGGAACTCGCGCAAACGAAAGGTGGGGCAAACGCATGAGTGCCGCCAACACAGCTTTGGCTTTCGTGGCGGCTCACCGCGCCGATGGGCCTGGCCGCTACCGCTATGCAGCCGGTTGCGCCGTTCCCACGCTCTACTCCTCGACCTACGCCGCCATGGCGCGGCATCTGCTCGACGATCTGGACGCGTTGCCGACTGTGGAACGCGCGGCATGGGTCGCCTATCTGCAGGCGCATCAGGACGATGACGGCTTGTTCCGCGATCCGGCGATTTACGATCAGGGCTGGTACAAGGACGACCCGCTCTGGTGCGGCCGCCCGCACCTGACCTGTCACGTGGTTGCCGCGCTGGCTTGTCTGGGCGGAGCGGCTGAGAAGCCCTTGCGCTGGCTCGACCCCTGGCGCGAGCCGGACGGGTTGGTGCGCTGGCTGGAGGCGCGCGACTGGGGCGAACAAGTCGCCTGGACCGGCAACGAGATCATGAACGTTGGTGTGCTGCTCCAGTACGCGCGCGATTTCCAGAACGACACCCGCGCCGAACGAGCCGTGGCGGTGCTGTTGGAGTGGCTGGCCACGCATCACGTGAATCCGGCCACCGGTGTCTGGGGCGCAGTGGATACGAGCGATCCGAAGTGGCGCAGTCACGCCGTGCAGGCGGCTTATCACTGGTGGCCACTGTTCTTTTACGATGGTGTGGAACCGCCACACCTGAAGCGGGCAATTGATACTGTATTGGCGACTCAAAATACGTCTGGCGGGTTTGGTTGTGGTGTGCATAATCCGGTGGAACCATTTATGTCCAGCGCCTGTGAGGATATAGATTCAATCGACCCGCTGTGTCGGATGATGCAATTAACGAATTATCGGAATGACGATATCAGTGATGCTCTTAATAAAGCCGCAGAATGGGTACTGACGAACCAAATGCCAGATGGCGGGTTTGTATTCATGCGCAACCAACCATTTGAATACGGTCACCCGGAAATGCGTAGTGAAGCCAACCAGGGAGCAATGTTTCCAACCTGGTTCCGTTTGCTTTCTTTGGCATTGATAAATAAGGCCTTTGCGGAGATTGAACAGAATACCGCGCCGTGGCAGTTTGTGCGTTGCCCGGGTATGCAATTTTGGAGGACCCGATGCTGAAGCAGAACAGGCAGGAAGTGCAGGATCGGTATCGCGCCTTCTGGCGCAACGAACCGGTGGATCGGCCGCCGGTGATCTTCGACACCATCGGATCCTGGCGCCACCCGATGTACAACGGCGCGGGGTACGACTACACCCGGTACGGCACGGATATTGCCGCCTTCTGCCGCGACTTCCGCGCCGTCTGGGAGGCGCGCGCTGGCGTTCCGGACGACACCGTGCCTTGCATCGCTCCGCAGATGGGCGGCGCCATCGAGGCAGCCCTGCTGGCGGGGGAGATCGAGTGGGGCACGGAACTGAGCGTGCTGACACCACACAACCCACTGGAGAAATGCGAGGACCTGCGAGGCATACGCTTTCGACGCGATAATCCGCACTTCACCCGTATCCGCCGAGAACTGGAGTATTTGTCGGCTGCCTCGCATGGCGATTTTGGCGTCAATGTCGAAGCCTCGATGTCGCTGACCACAACGATCTCGCAGTTGCGCGGCGGCACGCCGTTCATGTTCGACGTGACGGACCGCCCGGACGAGGTCCGCGCCCTGGCTGAGGCGGCATTGGAGGCGTTGCTGGCGCTGCAGGCGGAGGTCGTTCGGCTGAACCCGCTGGCCGACGGCACCGCGCATCGCTGGCTGAACTATTGGCATCCCGGCACGGGTTTCTGGTTCTCCGAAGACGATGCCGTGATGCTCTCGGCGGCGATGTACCGCGACCTGTTTCTTGATCTCGACGCGCGGCTGTGCGCCGGGGTGGACATCGCCGTGGCACACTGGCACACGGTCGGGCTGCACCTGTTGCCGGTACTGCTGGAGATTCCGAACCTGCGGATGATTCAACTGTCGCCCGATCCCAACGGGCCAGACTTCGAGACGGTGCTGGCAGCCTGCCAGCCCATCGTCGAAGCGGGTCGCAAGGTCTGCTTCCAGATCGGCTACGAGGAGAACCGCATCCGGCAGATCTTCGCGGCGCTGCCTCCGGACGCGTGCCTGTTCTACTTTGGATATGCGAACGATGCAAGGGACGCCGGCCGTATTGTCGGCGAGATTGCCCGACTGGCGGATGGGCGCCGCGGATTTTGAAAGGAGTATGGCATTTTATGGAATTAGACAAGATTCTGCCCGTTGAGGTCGTCTTTGCCGCCGACTGGTGGCATGCGCATGGGGGGATTTCCTTCGACCGCGACTTCTTCTTTCATCCGTTGCGTCGTGTCGAGGACGAACGGAAGATGGAGCAGGCCCTTTATGAACGTTGGGGCGCATTCGGCTTGGGCGCGGAGCGCGGACAGGACTTGCCGTTGGTTGGAGCCACCCATCTGGCGGCTGGCTTTCTTATTCCGGAAATGCTCGGGTGCGGGGTGGATTATGTCGAGGATGGCCCGCCTCTGGTGCATCCTGCGAAAGTGCCGAGTCTGGAAATGGACGAGGACGCGCCGTTCAATAGCGAAGCCTTCCGCCGGTTCGAGCACCTGACTGAAGCTTTGAAGACGCGGTACGGATATTTGCGCGGGGATGTGAACTGGGGGGGAATATTGAACGTGGCGTTGGACTTGCGCGGCCAGGATCTCTTTCTCGACATGGCGGATCAACGCACGGAGGTCCGGAATTGTCTTGCGAAGATCGGCCGTGTGCTCGATAGGTTCGCTAGCGGGGTGCAAGAAGTAACCGGCACCAGTAGCATCTCCGTCAATCGCAACGTTCGCCATCTCTGTTCCCCGGTGTTTCTCCATTCGGAATGCAGTCATACGATGATCTCGCAGGAGGATTATGAAGACCTGCTTCTTCCCGTCGATATCGAATGGAGCTGTCGGCACAGGCCTTTCGGGATTCATTTCTGCGGCGCGGATCCGCACCGGTTTGCGGAATCGTTCGCGAAAATCCCGCATCTCGATTTTCTCGATGTCGGCTGGGGCGGGGATGTCCGTGAGTTGCGGCGGCATCTGCCGGATACGTTTCTCAACATCCGCCTGAACCCGGCAACCGTCGTCCATCAGACCGAGAATGAAATCCGTCAAACCATTCGCCGTTTGGTTGCCGACTCCGGCGATCCCGCCCTCACCGGGGTGTGTTGCATCAACCTCGACAAGACGGTCGCGGATGCGCAAGTGTCGGCGATCTTCCAAGCCGTGGAGGAGTTGCGGATGGAGATGCGCGCCAATGACTGACTTTCGAATGAATCGATTCCCTCGATTCTCTCGAAACAAACAAACAAACAAACAAACAAAGGCAACTATGAAAGAGCAAACCAACTTGAACGGAACCTGGGATTTCGTGGCCGACCTCGACCCCAAGTACCACGCCATCCACGGCGGCTTTCACAACCCCGCCGCCAACCGGCGGCACTGGCAGAAGGTGCCGGTGCCGGGCGTCTGGCAGAAATACGGCGAGCGCTACGACATCTACGAGGGCGTCTGCTGGTTCGCGCGCGAGTTCATGCTGTCCGAGGCGCCGACGAACGCGCGAGCACTGCTGCGGTTCGGCGCAGTGAACTACCTGGCGAATGTGTACCTCAACGGCGAGAAGGTCGGCAGCCACGAGGGCGGCTATACGGAGTTCGTGCTCGATGTCACCGGTAAGCTCAAACCCGGCACGAACCACCTCGCCGTTCAGGTGGATAACCGCGCGTTGATCACGAAATGGCCCCCGTGCCTAGGCTACTTCAACTACGGCGGCATCCACCGCGGCGTGAGTCTGGAGATCGCCGACGGCCCGGCGCTGGCGGATCTGCGCCTGGAGGCCGTGCCGGCAGCGAACGGCTGGGAACTCGCCGTTTCCGGCCGCATCGAATCCGTCGATTCTCTCGATTCTCTCGATGGTCTGCTGGCTCGCATCTCCAGCGACGGCCTCTCTTGGGAAGCACCGCTGGCCGCCGATGGCTCGCTGGCCACGCGCGTGCCTTTCTTCGACACCCCGGCCTGGACGCCCGAGAACCCGCACCTCGTGCCGATCACGATCGAGTTGCTTGACGCCGCCCGCCAGGTTCTCGACCGCCGCGAGTTCCAGTTCGGTTTCCGCACCCTCGCCATGCGGGACGGCAAGGTGCAAGTTAACGGCCGGCCCTATCCGCTCAACGGCGTTTGCTATGTCTACGATTCGGAGGCGAGCGGCCTGGTCATGACGCCGGAGCAGATCGAGACCGATCTGCGCCTGATGAAAGAGGCTGGCATCAATGCCGTCCGCTGCCATTACCCGATGGACGCGGCGTTCTATGCCGCCTGCGACCGGCTCGGCCTGTTGGTCTGGATCGAGCCGCCGGTCTACTGCTACCACCCCGGCGACACCGAGACCGGCACGCGCTTCGCCGATCCCGAGTGGCTGGCGCTGGCGCAAAACATGGCTCTGGAAATGATCGCCGTGGCACGCAACCACCCGAGCGTGGCGATCTACAGCATCGGCAACGAGTGCAACACTGCCAACCCGGAGGCCGAGGCCTTCTTCCGCGCCCTCGCCGCCACCATTCGCGCGGCCGACCCGACGCGGCTCATCTCCTACGCCGCGCTGTACGGGATCGTCGGTCCGATCGCCGACATCGTGGACGTGCTGGGCATCAACTCCTACTGGGGCTGGTACGACAAGATCTGGGGCGGCAAGGGGCTGGCGCCAGCGGACAGTGAACAGTATTCAGTGGGCAGTGTTCAGTGTTCTGTTGAGAAGGAGCCCATCGACCTCGCGCCGATGCGGAAGATGATTGACGAGGTGCTGGCGAAGAAGCGCAACCAGGCGTTGCTGCTGACCGAGTTCGGCGCCGATTCCGTGCCGGGCAACTACTCCGCCAGCCGCGACATGTGGAGCGAGAACTACCACGCCGACCTACTCCGCGAGATCCTGGCCCTGGCCAGGGACTACCCGCAAATCGTCGGAACCTTCCCGTTCTGCTTCAGCGACTACCGTGACCCCTCGAAGGTGCACAACGGCTACTGGAATGAACTGAATCTCAAGGGACTGGTGGACTACCGGCGGCAGAAGAAGCTGGCGTTTGGTGCGGTGAGCGAGGCTTACCGGCCTGCCGTTCCGGAGGCAACCTGACCACATGAATGAAACGAATCCCTCGATTGATTCGACAATGAGAAGTGCCATGACCAAACTCGAACGCGTTCTCGCCACCCTCAACCACCAACCGGTGGACCGCTGCGCCGTGCTGGAGCAGCTCAGTTACAACCCGCGTGTGATCGCCGATTGGACCGGCAAGCCGATTCAGGGCTTCGACTACACCGTGGACGACATTTGCGCCGTCATACGCCAGACCTGCGACCTGGTCATGCCGCCGACGGCGCCGAAGGGAACGGGCCGCTCGGAATGGGACGGATTTGTTGTCCAGCACGACAACTGGACGAGTTGGCACGTCTCCCGGCCCTTCTCCGATGCCGAAGGCGCGCGGGATTGGCTCGCGGCCCGCACCGCGGCGATCCAGGCCGCCCCCTTCGATGCCGGCCAGGCTCGTGCCGACTACCGTCGGTACATGCTGGATCTGCAGGCGAAGATAGGTGACACCGTGATCCTGAACTTCTCCTCGACCGGGTTCTGCCACCCGTTCGACAACATGGGTCTCGAGATTTTCACCTTCTTCCAACTCGATTACCCCGAGGTGCTCAAGGCCTACATGGAGGCGTCGGTCGCCGCTGAACTGCGCCGGGTCCACGCCGTTGCGGACTCCGCACTCTCGCCGGTGATCCTGATCCCGGAAGACTTCGCCACCAAGCAGGGGCCGATCTTCGGGCCGGAATTTCTGCACGAGTACCACTACCCCTACATCCGGCAGGTGGCCGATGCCTGGCACGAGCACGGCGTCAAGGCGCTCTACCACAGCGACGGGAACTGGAAGAAGGTCATTCCCGACCTCAAGGCCTGCAACGTGGACGGCTTCTACTGCCTGGAGCCCAACTGCGGCATGGATATTGTTGAACTGAAGAACACCTGGCCGGAGATGGTATGGGCCGGCGGCGTGGACGGTGTGGATCTGATGGAACGCGGCACGCCGGCGCAGGTGAAGGCCGAAGTGCGCCGCCACATCCGAGCGACCCGCGCGCTCGAGACCGGCGGCATGTTCGTGGCATCATCGAGCGAGATCAATCCGCCGATCCCGCCGGAGAACTTCCGGGCGATGGTCGAGGCGGTGTGGGAGACGATTCGATGACCTATTTTCCTGCAAATTTTCTCTGGGGCGCGGCGACCGCGCCCTACCAAATCGAGGGCGCCTGGGACGAGGATGGCAAGGGGCCGTCCAACTGGGACTGGCGCGCGCACCATACCGACAAGATCAAGGGCGGCGCCACCGGTGACGTGGCGGTAAACCACTACCACCGCTGGCGCGAGGACGTCGGGTTGATGCAACAGATCGGCTTGAACGCCTATCGGTTCGGCATTGCCTGGGCGCGGGTGCAGCCGGAGGGGCGCGGGGCGTGGAACGACAAGGGGCTGGCCTTCTACGACCGGCTGATCGACACTCTCTGCGCCTCCGGCATCACGCCGCTGGTCACCTTGAGCCACTACGACATTCCGCAGGCGCTGGTGGAAAAGGGTGGCTGGATCAATCGCGACATCGCCGATTGGTTTGCAGACTACGCAACGGCCATGGCCAAGCGTTACGGCGACCGCGTGCGCTGGTGGGCCACGCTTAATGAACCGATCTGCATTGCCGACGGCTTTGTGCCCGCGCCCGACGACCCCCAGGACATGGCCGCAGTGCAGCACCATCTGTTACTGGCACACGGCCGCGGGGTGCAGGCCATCCATGCGGTGGATGCGAAGCTGAAGGCCGGGCTGGTTACCTGCCTGTGGCCGGCGCACGCGATGCTCGGCGAGGGCAATGCGGCTGTGACCGGGAAAGCCGGGGAACGTCTGCACTTTGCACAAGCCGCGGGCGAAACGGCCGGCAGTTTCACGCCGGAGGATGCCGCCGAAGCGGCGCGGCAGGCGGACGTGGCGATCAACCGCGCCTTCCTAGATCCGATCTTCCTTGGCCGCTATCCGCAAGACATCCTCGACGCGCCGGTGAAGCGCCCGATCCGTGACGGCGACATGGCGGTCATCGGCACACGCCCGGATTTCATGGGGATCAACTACTACAGCCGGGTGGTGGCTGCACCGACGCGCCGCGAGGATGGCGGCATCGGCTGGCGCTGGGTCGGCCCCGCCGAGCGCGGCGCGCCGCACACCACCATGGGCTGGGAGATCTATCCAGAGGGGCTGCGCGAGATCATCATGACCGTGCACCGCGACTACGGCGCGCCGGAGATCGTCATCACTGAAAACGGCATCGCCCGGGAGGACCAAGTCGAGCCCGACGGCACGATCCGCGACACGTACCGCATCGAGTATCTCCAGACGCATCTGGAGCAGGTTGGCCGGGCCCTGGCCGACGGCGCCAAAGTCCGCGGCTACTGCTGCTGGTCGCTCCTGGACAATCTCGAATGGGACATGGGCTGGGGCCAGCGCTTCGGGCTGATTTATGTCGATTATAAGACACTGAACCGGACCGTGAAGGACAGCGGTTGGTGGTACAGGGAATGGATTCGCGGGAAGAGAGAATAGACAACGGCAAAGATTACGGTAAAGACAACGACGGAGAGCTGAGATCATGAAAACCTGGACCCTGACATTCTGGACCCCCGGCCATGCGCCGGTGGACGACGGACGAACCTTTGGCTGCGCCTCGCACGGGATCGCCGCGGCG
>Ga0194054_10000205_pt1 | contig 31119 bp, 28 predicted proteins | sample SepL2210m_MetaG_FD_163628 | JGI IMG/M metagenome (GOLD analysis project Ga0194054, IMG submission 163628) | Anoxic zone freshwater microbial communities from boreal shield lake in IISD Experimental Lakes Area, Ontario, Canada - Sep2016-L227-10m | ecosystem: Environmental > Aquatic > Freshwater... | reverse complement strand
GTTTTGATCTGCACCCGCACCAATGCCACCGGCATTGTGTGGCCGAGGCACTGGAGAGCGGTCGTCGAGGCAAATGGAAGGCCGTTCATTTGTAAACGGAAGCCCCCCTATGGCCCTGGAGCGGATTCTCATCACGGTAAAAACCTACCCGACGCTGTCGCGTAAACATGGCGAGACAGTCTGCACGGCGGGAATCAGGAAAGATGGCTCGTGGGTGCGGTTGTATCCGGTGCCGTTCCGACGCCTGAATGAAGAGGAGCAGTATCGGAAATTCGATTGGATCGAGTTGGATCTCAGAAAAAGCACCTCCGACCCCAGACCGGAAACATATCACCCCACAGATGCGAAGTCGATCCAGGCCGTCGATCACCTGGACACCAAAGATGGATGGAAAGCCCGCTCGAACGCGCTCGAGTCGGTCGCGGTTTACGAACGGTTGCAACCGTTGCTCGACGGCGCAAAAGCCAACACGATCTCCCTGGCGATGTTCAAACCAGCGAAAATTCTGGATTTTTTCTGGGAGCCCTGCGAACGCAATTGGGACGACGCCAAGGTGGCTGCCATGCGCGAAATGGCGTCACAGGGAGAACTTTTTGCTGATGAAGAGTGGCGACAAACTTTTCGCCTGATGCCCAAGTTGCCATACAATTTTTCGTATCGCTTTGAAGATGCCGATGGCAGGCGCAGCGAACTGCAAGTGCTCGACTGGGAGGCCGGGCAACTTTTTCACAATTGCCTACGCGACGCCCAGGGCGATGAAGCGGTGGCTTTGGCGAAGGTAAAACAGAAGTATCTGGACGCTTTCCTGAAAACAGATCTCCACTTCTTTCTCGGGACAATGAAGGAGTTTCACGGCTTTTCCCCGAATCCCTGGGTCATTATCGGTGTGGTGCCAATCCCGCATCCTCCCGCAAGGGAACAACTGGAGCTGTTGTAAATAGTGCCTCACGACTACACCGAAGACCAGCTTGTCAAGCAGCCCGCCATCGGATTGTTCGCGGAGCTTGGCTGGACAATTGCCTGCGGCAACCCTCACCCCGGCCCTCTCCCAGCGGGAGAGGGAGAGAGCGGCGTTGGATTGCCCCCCTCTACCGCTGGGAGAGGGGGCGGGGGCGATCTTCGAGCACGTTTACGAAAGCTATTCCGAACGCAACGCGGGCACCTACATGTGATCAAAACGCAAAACCCCCGCTGACGGTTAGGCGGTCGACGCTGCGCGGAGATCCCGTTGACCGCACCCGCTCACGGCTGCAGAAGCGGGATGATTTGGCGCCCGTTTTTCCGGTAGGTTTGGAAATCGCTGTCGGTTGTAAAAACCGAGGAGTTTCCATGCGTCTCGGCCATCCGGACAAGGCACGCATCCGCCAGGCTCATCGGGGTGTCCCGGTAGCGGCGGATCAGGCGCAGCACATCGGTCAAATTCCGGTCCATGGAAAAATCCAGCCTCACCACCCCCCGATCGATCAGCGCACACAGATGTTCCTTGCCCTGCCCCGACCGTTCGAGGAGGAAAAAGCACTCGGAAAGCACCGCTTCGCAAGAGAGGAACGGGTTCAAGGCCGCTTCAAAATGCGAGCGTGCCCACTCGTGGTGTTGATCCCGGCGGCTCAGTGCGGCCACGATTGGCCCGCTATCGATGAGAACGCGACTGACCATATCCGCTCAGATATTTCGGGTTCGTGGAAAGGTCCCGGGCAAGGGACGGATCGTCCAGAACCAGATCCTCGATCCGGCTCCAAAGCGATGGCCGGACCGTCTGATCGACATTCAATCGCTCGCGGATCACCTGCGATTTGGAGATATTGCGCTCGCGGGCCGCGCTGGCAATTTCCGCAAAGACCGGATCGGACAGCTTGACGGTGACCGTTTTCATAAGGCCGAATATATTACGCTTGTGTCAAAATGGAAATACCGAACTCCCTCAAACTTGGCTTGTCGCTCAAAGCACCTGGCGGAGCTGGATCGAGTCGAAGCGTTCGCTGCCGGCCTTCACGTCGCTGATGATGATGAGTTGGTCGCCTTTGACCACGAGGCCGCGGCGCGTCAGCTCGACTTCGGCGTCGGCGATCGTGTGCTCGGGATCGATCCCGAACGGCATCTGGATCGGGTGGACGTTCCAGCTCAGGGCGAGCCTGCGGACGACATCCGCGGTGGGGGCGAACGCGAAGATCGGGGCGTTTTCCGGGCGCAGGTGGCTGGCGTGGTCGGCCATGTATCCGCGCCGGGTGAACACGACGATTTTCGAGTTCGGAAACGAGTTGGCGAGGGCGACCGCCGACTTGACGGTTTTCATGCGCGTGGAATCGACGATGGCGTCCTTCGCGTATCCGGCCCCGCCGCTGCGCGCGATCCTCCGGGCGACACGGTCGAGGATCTTGACGCACTGGACGGGATATTTGCCGACCGTCGTTTCGCCGCTGAGCATGACGGCGTCCGCCTGCTCGAAGACCGCGTTCGCCACGTCGGTGATCTCGGCGCGGGTGGGCAGCGGGTTTTCGATCATGCTCTCGAGCATGTGCGTCGCGACGATGACCGGGCGCCCGATCTGGATGCATTTTTTAATGATCCGGCGCTGGATGAGCGGCAGTTCCTCCATCGCGCACTCGATCCCGAGGTCGCCGCGCGCGATCATGACGGCGTCCGAGGCATGGATGATGTCGTTGACAAACTTGACCGCGTGCTGGTCCTCGATTTTGGCGACGGTGTGGGCCGAGCTGCCCCGCTCGCGGAGCAGGCGTTTGAGCTCGAGGATGTCCGCCGCCTCGCGGCAGAAGCTCAGGGCGACGAAGTCCACGCCGACCTGCACGCCGACCTCGATGTCGGCAAGGTCTTTTTCCGTGAGCGGGGGGAGGTTCACCTTGACCCCCGGGAGATTGATGTGGCGGCGCGAGCCGAGGGTTCCGGCCGTCAGGACCTCGCAGCGGATGCGGTTGGCATTTTTCGCGAGCACCTTCATGTGCATCACCCCGTTGTCAACCAGCACCGTGTCCCCGACCGAAATGTCGTCCACGAGCCCGTCGTAATTCACGTCGGTCGAGAACTGCTCCTCGCTCCTCGATCCCCGGACCGTGAACTCGAAGATGTCGCCCGGCTTGAGGTTCAGCTTGTTTTTCAGATCGCCGGTGCGGATTGCCGGCCCCTGGGTATCCATGAGGATCGCCGTCACCGCGCCGAGATCCGCGGAGACCTTGCGGATATTTTTCACGACCTCCCGGACCCACTCGTGCGTGCCGTGGCTCATGTTGAGACGGAAGACATTCGTCCCCGCCAGCATCATTTCCCTCAAAACCGCCGGGGAATCCGTCGCCGGCCCCAGTGTGCAGATGATCTTCGTCTTGCGCATCGGTCCAAGAACAATGCGAAGCGGAAAAATGCAAGTGTGAAGCGCGGCGTGATTTTACCGTCCGGCTCGCGCGGGTGAATCGAGTGAGATACGGTAAGCGAAGACCTTGTCGAAGGTGGCGAAGCGGACAGTTCCTCCGTCCTGATGGAATGCCACCGGGGGCTCCGCTTTTCCGCCCTCGTTCAGCGCGGTGATCTCCCGGACATTTTGCCCCGAGGCGCCGAGTTGATCCAAACGAAGTTCGATCTGAAATGCCGGGGATCCTGGCAGCGGAATAAGTTGCCAGCTCGTTCCGCTGTGGGTCAGCCGGAATGCGCCGTTCGTGGATGCGGGACCGAAATCGACCATGCTGCCGCCCATGTTCAAACGCCCGGAGCGCTCCGCCTTGTCGGGATCAGGCGGCTCCGGCTGCCAGGAAATTGCTGTCTGCCCCACATGAATTATCCCGCCCCGTGCGCGGCCGGCGCGATCCATCGCGACTGGCATGGGCAGCCGCTTCCCCTCCATGCCCGGATGAAAAAGCCCGAAGCGGACGGCAATGTCCGCCGGTGCGGCAATGCTGTCGGGAACGGCAACCTCCGCCGTGCTGGAACACTTTCCCGCCGCGCTCAATTTTGCCGGATCCAGAACCAGGCCACCCTGAAACAGGATCCCTTCGTCTTCGGCGCGCTTTTCATCCACGAAATGGACAAACGGTTTGAATCCTGGCGGCACCGGCCGCTGCACCTGCCAGTCGATGCGGAGACGGAAACGGCGGTTGCCGAGATCCTCGACCCCCGCGACTTCGGGCAGCACCAGCCCGCCGGCGTCGGAGACATCCGGGCGCGCGTCCACAAACAATACGCCAGGGCTTTTTGCGCAGGCGGAAATCACCCCGTCACGCCGCGTGACGTCCGCCTCGCATCCCCCGGCCTTGGCAAAAAATCCGAACGGCGGCAGGAGGCGACCGCCCGTTTTCCAATCGGTTTTCCCGCGGTTGACCCGCGCTTCTCCGCCATTCGAAAAGCGCGAGATCTGGCGGTGGATATCGTCGCCTGCAAATTCGAGCGAGAGCATTTCATCGCGGGCCAGGCAATTGCAGACGTCATGCAGCAGCCAGTATGTCATGACGGCACGGCGGGAGAACGGGCCATCGCACATGGGGTTGCGCCCACCGAGCACCGTCATGCTCAGGTAGTCGTCGCTGGCGTAACCGTGCAGGGCCTCATCCTGCCCTCCCGCGTAGCGGGGACCGAGGCCGCCCCCGAGCAGGACAAAGCTGCCGTGCGACGCGATGTCGTGCCAGGGGACGCGCTCGCCATCGCCGGCCTTCATGCTCCAGCGAAACGCCGTCGGATCTTTGATGTCCGGCAGCCAGCCGCTGTGATCGGATTCGCCGGCATCGAGGTGGCCGATCAACGCGTCGTGTCCGGCTTCGCTGATGGTTGGCGCGTTGTTGCCGAGGATTTCACGGATGCGATCGAAGGCCTCACCCCAGCGTTCCGCGGTGACTGTCTTCGGAAAGAAGCGCCCTTGGCTGTCATAAAAATCCACCGGAGGGATCGCGGTGAAGACATCGACGAAATAGGCGTTTGGCGCGAAGCCGGCTTTGACCTGTTTCAGATTCGCTTCCAGCTGCGGGCCGAACGCGTTGGGCGACCAGCGATACGATTGCGCGTCGCGACCTTTATTCAGCCACGCCTTTTGCGGCGTGCCGTCGGCGTTGAACAAAATGTGATCGTAGGAATAGCCTGTCGCGTCGGGGTAAAAATCGATGTAGTTGTCGTGCGGGCAGAAGAGGATCCCGTGACGTTTGCACGCCCCGACCATCGCGCAAAAATCCTCGAAGCTACCCCGGGGCGGATAAATGTCGGGCAGCCGGTAATCGTAGCCCCATCGCTGCCAGTCGTGCTTCACGAACACCGCGTCGGTGACGCCGTAGCGCGCCGCCATTTCCACGTCTTTCGCGGCCTGGCGGTAATCGCCGCCCCATTGATCGAGGCAGACGCGACCGAGCAAATTCGCGACGCCACCGGCGGGCTTGAATCCGGCGAGGCCGCGATAGACCCGCGCGGCGGCGAATGCCTGGCGGGTGGATGGCACGAAGGAAAACGTCGCGTCATGGTGCACCACAAGCGAATAGACGCGATGTTCCGGATCGACGTGGAATCTGTCGGGAAAAATGTCGCTCGCCTGCACGAGCGAGAGGCCGTTTTTGAAATCCATCCCGACATGGCGGGTGGAAAGTGCGAACCCGCCCGCCTGCAGGTCGAAGCGTCCGGGGTCTTGAATCACGTTGCCGAACCCGGCGTAAACCCGGCGCGCCGGTTCCGAAGCCGGGCCGATGGCCAGAGCTGTAAACCTTGGTTCTCCGCGCAAACCGCGTTGGGTTCCCGGCATCGAAAACGCGATGCGCAACGCGCCTTTCTCCGCCCACACACAGGCTTGCACGGCGATGGAGGCCTCGCCGTGCGCCACGTTGCAGGTGATTGTGCCGCGCCCCGCCGCAAAAACATTTTCCACGTGCCCGCCCGGAAGATCCGTTTTTTTCGTGCCCACGGCCTGCCCGTCCACCTGCACGGTGAAACCATCGAAAACGAGTTCGCGCCGGTCATCCACAAAGGCGAAGAAGGCATCCACGAGTCCGGATGGCCCAGGCACAAGCGCGGCGCCCATGGTGCCCGCATCGCTCTCCAGCTTCCAACCCCATGGCGATGAGCCACCATGCAGCGCGGATTTCGCCAACTCTAAAGCATTTTGGCGGCGGGCGAGTCGTTCGGCCTCGGACTCGGGATTTTGCGGACCGCCTGCGACGGGCGTCGGCGCTACCACAGGGGTGGGGGCTGCGGCTGCGGACGTTGGCACCGTGGTGATCAGGATGGCATGGGCGGCGAGGTGATCGGGGCCCAGGGGGAATTCCGCGAAGGCATGCACCGGATAGAGCGCGGCATGGCTACCCTTGCCCGGAGTGACGTGGAAGGAGAGCGATTGAGTCGAGCTTGCCGCGACGGAAAACGGCTTTGTGGAAGAACCCTCGACGAGCCAGCCATCGATGACGGCCAGGCGCACGGTGCCGTCGAGCTTGGCCGGACCAGCGTTGTTCAAGGTGATGTCGATGCGCAGCGGTCGGCCGAGCGCGGTCACTTCGCCGGGATCCGCAATCGACAGAGTCAACGGGCCGGCGGTGTCCACTGGCGGCAGAAACGCGAATGCAGGGTGAACGCACGCGAACGCGGCCAGCAAAAAACAGCCTGCCTGACGGGTCTTTCGAAAACGCATTTTCAAGTGCCATTAATTATGGCAGCCGGGATGAAGGTGGCCATCCGGGAGTTTCCGGAGTAAACTGCCGACATGGCCAAGGCAGAAATCGGATTTGAACGCACGCTGGAGGACGGCACGAAGCGTGATGTCTATGTGGCCCACAACGGAGGGCAATACCGGTTTTTTGCGAGGGAGAAGAGATTCGACCAGTGGGAGCCAGTGAAAGAACCCCCGATTGAGGACTGGCTTGAGTTTCTGGATTGCGTCCGGCGGCGGATCGCGCGGCGGAAGCTGATGCCCCCAGAAGAAAACCGGGTGATGCAGGCCATCCGCGAACATTTTCCCGACCAGGAGTTCTGAGAACGAGCTGGCATCCGGAAAGCGGGCTTGAAGAACGGGGAGTTCTCGGCGATGCTATGCTCTGTGAAACGACCTTCGCGCTCTTCCCTTTTCCAAGACGGCTACACGCTTTTCGAGATCATGCTGGTTCTCGGAATCATCGCCGTGCTGGTGGGTTCCGCCATTTACATGCTGGTCGGCAACATTGACGTGGCAAAAGACCAGCGGGTCGAGAGCGACATTCAGGCGATCTCGATGCAGTTGCGCACCTACGAGATGCTTAATTACCGCAAGCCGACGACGGAGCAGGGGCTCAAGGCGCTCGTCCAGCAACCGACCTCGGATCCCAAGCCCCGGAAGTGGAAGCAGCTCATGAAGGCCGTGCCAATGGACCCCTGGGGCGCGGAGTATGTCTACCGCAATCCTGGCAAGTTCAACCCTGGCGGTTACGATCTGTATTCGCTCGGTCCCGACGGCAAGGAAAGCGATGACGACCTCGGGAAAGAGAAGAATGGTCCCTCCTCGAACTAGGGAAGCTTACACGCTGCTCGAAATCCTCCTCGCTCTCGGCGTGGTTGCTGTCCTGCTCGGCATCGCGGTCCCTTATCTCGCAGATTCTTTTGGAAAGTCTCCCGGCGAGGAAACCGCGGATGCGATCGCCAAGGCGGTTCAAGGGGTGCGGAACAGCGCGCTGGAGAAAGGCGAGGCCCGGCAGTTCGCCATTTTTGAAAATGGGTTGCGGCCGGAGATCGACCCGGACAAGGCCGTCTGGCTTCCGGCCGGCTGGAAGCTTGAGATCCGGAGGATGACCGAATCGAAATTCCGCAAGCCTGCCAAGAACGAGAAGTGGTTGTTCAATGGCGCCGGGATCTGCGAGCCCGTGACGTTCAAACTCCGCGGCTCTAAGGAGACGGTCGAACTCCTTTTCGATCCGCTCACCGGACTCGTCATCGATGAGTAGGAGAATTCGGAAACCGGAAGGAGGAAAGCGGAGAGTGAACGCCGGATCGCGCGTCCCTCTGGTCTCAGACCTCCGCTTTCCGGTCTCGGCCTTCACACTTTTCGAGGTGCTGGTCGCGCTGGGAGTATTTGCGATCGCTGTTACCGGCCTGGCGATCGCGCTCGATAGCGCGGTGATGGCGGCGTTCGAGGCCCGAGAACGGGCGCTTGCTCGGATGGTTCTGGAGTCGCGCCTGTCCGCGGTTCTGAGCGATCCGCCGCCGGGTGGCCGCCGGGTCATCGAGGCTCGCGACAACAACGGGGTGAGGGTCGAGGAAACGATGGACCAATTCGAGGCCAAGACGACGAACGGAACGCCGGTGACCGGGCTCTGGAAGCTCAGGGTCACCGCCGATTGGGGCCGGCGCGACAAGAGCAAAGAAACTGCGGAGGTCCTCCTCTTCAGGCCATGATTGGAAAAATGTGGAATTTAAAATGTGGAATGCGGAATTGGGACGCGTTGCGTCCGAGTGCCCGCCTGAGGCGGGTGGATACATTTCGCATTCCCCATTCCGCATTTCAAATTGCTCCGCGTCCCCGCGGAGCGTTCACGCTTTTCGAGGTCATTCTGTCTCTCATGATTCTCGCGCTGCTGACCGGCGCGGTTTATTCGATTACCTCTGCGGCGACCGAGACCAGCAGGGCCACGATGGAGGAGCAGGTTGCAGTAAGGCGGATCGAGGCATTCTTGAAGGTCACGCGTGACGCTTTTCTCAACCTGCCGCACGAGGGAAAGGTTCATCTCCAGTTTTCCAAATCGCCCACCGGCGCACCAATTCCTGAAATTGTCTTTGAGGAGACCGCCGGCTTGTTCGGGATTCCGAGTCTCGGCGGAGGATCGCTGATCCTTGCCGCGCGTCCTCGGGCGGACGGATCCCGGACCATGTCGATTCTGAGGGTGCCAAAGGATGTTCAGGGAATCGAATTGGAAGACCTGAAGGCGGGGAATTCCTGGATTCCCCTGCTTCCGCGGGTGGAGATGGTGAAGTGGTCGTTCTTTGCCAACGGCGAGTGGAAGGACGAGTGGCTGCCCGAGAGCGGCCGGCCGCTTTCCGCGCGCCTCCAGATGGATTACCTCGACATGGCCGGTTCGAAAATTGACAGCCAATTTTGGATTCCTCCTGTTTCCGCTGCAGCCCAGGCGCAGACGCCGGCTCCGAAACCAAATCCTTCGCCCCCGCTAGGAGGAGACCGATGATATCGAATGCTCAGGCTGGAGGGCCGGTTGTGCCAACCGCCCGGCGTGGGATCAGGCGGTTGGCACAACCGCCTCTACAGCAGAGCTCGAGGCATGTTTCAAAAATTCGAGGCGGCAGCAGTGCCCGGCGAGGTCTGGCACTTCCGCTGGTTCTGTGGAGCATCGCCTTTCTCGCGGGGCTGGTCGTTCTTGTTGCGGGCATCGTGGGGGACTGGGTGAATGCGGAAATCCGCGCGGAAAAAACCTTTCGTGCCCGACAGTTGGCTCTCAGCGGGATTGCCATCGGCTTGAGTCCGCAGGTCAAGACCGGGGACCCGCTGCTGAAAACCGGCAGCCCGGAGACCGATGGGTTTGAGGTGAAGCTCTCGGACGAATCCGGAAAGCTCAATCCGAACTACTGGATTGCCCAGAACAACCGCGATATTTTCTTCCGCCTTTTCGAGGCGTGGGACGTGGACGACGAGCTTCGCGATGAGGCGATCGACGGGCTGGTGGATTGGATCGACACCGACGATTTCCGCTCTCTGCACGGGGCCGAGCGTGCCGAGTATGAGGCTCTGGGCCGGCCGGGTTTCCCCGCGAACCGCCCGCTCCTGAACATCCGGGAGATGGAGGCGGTGCTCGGCCTGGACCAGATTCTGGCCGCGAAAGAAGACTGGCGAAGTATTTTCACGGTCTGGTATAACGGCAAAATCAACATTCAATATGCATCCGAGCCCCTGCTGGAGGCTCTGGCGGAATTGACCCCCAAGCAATGCCAATCACTTTTCGAGTTGCGTGCGGGGCCGGATGGCATCGAGGGTAATGAGGATGACCTCAAATTTGAATCCGTCGAGGAAGCGGCCGGTCTCATTGGCGCGCAGGGGCGCCAGCTCGAAGGGCTCGTGGCATTCTTTGACGTGGCCGGTTCGGTCCGGCGGATCGAGAGCACCGGCTTCTGCAATGGGATCAAACACAAGATTACTGTCATTGCTCCCGAGAACGGTGGAGGGCAGATCATGAACTGGGAGGAGGAATGAGCGCGCAGGGTCCGGAATCGGTGCTTCGACCCGGGGCTGGCGGGTGGGAGCTTTGGCAGTTCCCGCCCAAGGATGTGCCCAAGGTCGAGTTGAATCCGGGAATCAAGTCGGTGGCTTCCGCTTCGCGGCTTCTGCTGGCGCTTCCCACGCGGAGCCTGACTGCCATTCCGCTCTGGGTGGCCGGGCAGGGAGACCCCCGCGAATTGGCAGAGTTGGAGCTCTCCGGGCGGCATCTCATCAAGAAGGACAGCGAGGTCCGGATTATTCCAATTGATTCGGCGGAAGGAAGATCGCTCATCCTGGCCATTGCCGTCGGGGATGAATCTCCGGCGGCGGAGTATTTTTCGAAAGCCCGGTTCTTCGACATTCCGGCCCGGCTGTTTGATCCCGGCACCGCCGACGTGCTGGTCTGGCGTGAGTTTGGGGATCTGGTTTATGCCTTCTACAAAAACCATCGCTGCGTGTATTTCTCCGCCAGTGGCGAAAGTTCGCCGGGCCCGGCGTTTTGCGGGCTGGTCGTCCGGACCGCGCTTCGGCTGAGGGTGGAGCAGGTGATCGGAGGCTTGCCCTCGTCGGTCCGCATGATCGGGGATTTTTCCGAGGCCGACTGCCAGGCCGTGGGCAACGGGCTGCGCCTCACAGTGGAGTACATCACGCCTGAACCGCCTCCGCTGATACCCGCGGTTCCGGCGGAGGTGACGCCACCCGCCGCGCTCCGGGCGAGTGCGAAACGCCGGGTGGCCAGGAAGTTCGCGGGCGTCGCGTTTGCTGGTCTCGCCGCATATCTTCTGCTGGCAGCGGTGCTCGGGAGCGATTTGCTCCTCAAAAGAATCCAGCTCGACCGGCTCAACAAAAATGCTGCGGCGATTGCGCCCGAGGCGGAGCAGGCGAAAAAACTGGTGATCGAGTGGAAGGAGTTCGAACCGGCCGTTCATCCCCGGAATTTCGCGCTCGACCAGCTCTCCGCTGTGGCAGCGGAGCTGCCTGGGGACCAGGTGCGCCTGACACAATTCACCATGGAAAACGGACGGATTCTCCTCGCTGGCGAGGCCACGGACATATCCCAGGCCTATTCCTTTTTGGAGAAGGTCAAAAAATCCGCCGTGCTTCAGAACTACGACTGGACGCCGCGCCAGCCACAACTCGCCGGAAAAAACAAAGTTCGATTTGAAATGGAAGGAGTCCGACCCGATGCGCAAGCTCGCAACCAATGAATTCCGGCTGCTGATTTTCTTCTGCTCGGCCATTTTTCTGGCGGTCAACCTGTTTGCTGTCCGCGCATGGACGGGAGCGAGGTCATCGCTGATCCGTGACTTGGAGGCGGCGCACGGCCGGATCGCGGAGAGCAAGATGTGGATCGATGGAGCCTCCGGGATCGCGTCGTCGCACGAATGGATCAAGGCGCATCCCCCGCAGACGAACACAGCCGAGCAGGCCAGCACCGGGCTGTTGCAGGCGACCCGCTCGGCGGCGGAAGAGGCGGGGCTCAAAATCATCGAAGAAAACCTGCTGCCCGCCGCCGCAACCACCACCGGGAATGCCGCGTCCCTCCAGGCCAAACTTTCCGGCCCGTTCTCCGGCGTGACGAAGTTCCTGTTCGCGATGCAGAATCCGACGGCCTGGAGATCGGTCCCCAAACTGATCATCCGCAGCGACACCGAGCCCCCGAATGTGCTGGTGGACATGGAAGTGCACCAGTATTATCTTCCATCGACACAAACCGGTCCATGACCACTCTCCGAAAAGCGCTCGTTTCTTCATTTCTTCTGGGGTCCGCAATGGCCCAGAATCAGGATCCATGGACGCAGCCGCGGGATCTTTCGCAATTTCAGTTTCTCCTGGACCGCTCGCCTTTTTCCCTTCCGACGGCGGAAGAGAGCTCGCCGATCGCGGACAGATATACACTGACCGGGGTGGTCTCGATCAACGGTGAGCCGATGGTTTTTGTTTTGGACAAAACCACGCAGGAGCGACACATGCTCACGAAGACTCCCAATAAACTCGATATGGGGCTTGTTGACTATCTGCCGGATCCCGACCCCCGTCGGATGCATGCCACGATCAAGATCAATGGCCAGATTGCGACCCTCTCCTACTCTGAGCCTGTTGCCGTGCAGGGCCAACAATCTGCTGCGCCGCAAAACACGGGAGCGGCACCCCAGAATCAAAATCCCACGGCAGTTGTGAATCTCCCGCCCGGCCAGGTAATGGCAGCCGGGGCACCTCAGAACATGCAGCAGCCGAATGCGCAGTCTCCCCAAAGGCACGTGATCCGTCGCAGAATCATCTCGGGGCAACCCGGCACAGGCCCATGAAGTTCCGATTTTTTCGATTTCTCCCCATTATTGCCATAGCGACGGCGGTCCATGCCCAGAATCCTTCCCCGGTTCCCGCGCAGGGCAGTTCAGTGCTTCCTCTGCCTGCCGCCACTTCCCCGGTGTCCGGTTCGCAGGTTCCGATTCGGCGTCAACAACCCGCGTCAGCCCCGCAGCAAACCAACCCTGCTCCTCTCCCGTTGCCCGCGACGGGAAATGCCGGTCAGCTGTCGTCCTCTTCAACCCCTGCTTCCCCGGCCGTTCCGCACGTTCCAGCCCAGCCCCCGCAGCCAGCCCAACTCCCTCAACAGCCGGCCGCTGTGACTGCCCAGGGAAATGGCGACAGCGTCAATATCCAGTTCCCGCGCAACTCGGTATTTGACGTTCTTATGACTTACGAGACCCTGACCGGGAAAAGGCTGATCAGGGACGCGAACCTTGCCGGGCCGGAGATCTCGATCATGGTGAGCCAGCCGGTTTCCAGGCAGGATGCGATCAAATTGATCGAGAGCTCGCTCCTGCTTAACGGCTACAGCATTGTGCCGGTCGATGACCAGACGGTGAAAATTCTCGGGCCCTCGCGTGCCCCGCGCACCGAAGGGCTGCCGCTCTACATCGACAGCACGGCTCTTCCCAGGGAGGGCGACCGGGTTGTCAGTTTCTACAAGCCGCTGGCATTCATCTCGCCGGAGGAGGCGATTGCAGTGCTCGAGCAAGTCGTCCAGCGAAACACTTTCGGCAGTTTCGCACCCGTCCCCAACACCAACGCGATCATCCTCACCGAGAAAACGCCGGTCATCCAGAAAGCCCTCGGAGTGCTCAACCTCATCGACGTCGAGCCCGCGCAGGTTGTCACCGAATTCGTCCCGCTCCAGAGGGCGAATGCCGAGCGGATCGTCGAGATTCTCGACACGATGTTCGGGAAGGATGACCCCTCCTCGAAAAACGGGGGGAATATCCAGGCCCCGAACACCCCGGGCGGCCAGCCCGCCGCAGCCGGAGCAGCAGGCGCCACCGGGGCGCGTTACGAAAACCGCCTCGTCACCGGCAAAGCCAAGTTCGTTGCGGACAAACGCACGAACAGGATCCTAGTCGTCACCCGCCAGGAAAACTACCGTTACGTGCGTGATGTGATCACCCAGCTCGACGCGGCGGGTGCCTTCGAACAGCCCTATGTGAGGGTCTGCAACTACGTGCCGGTCACCGAGGTCTTCCCCGTCCTCTCTGACATGCTTGCCGAGGCGGACAGCGAGAAAAAAGGCGGGCAGGCCGGCGCGCAGCCGACGCCTTCCAACCCTTTCAACAACACTAACAAGTCGCAGGGGAACTCTTCGAACTCCACGCTCGGGTCGGGCTCCGGCTCGGGAGGGACCAGCAAGATGGAGAATCTTCTCTCGGACGAAACGACGCAGTCCGCCCCGCAGTCGGTGACGATCGGCGAGATCAAATTGATCGCTGACAACAGCTCGAACAGCATTATTGTTTACGGTCCCCCCGAAAGCAAGGAGCGGGCCAAACAGATTCTCCAACTCCTCGATCAGCGGCCCAAGCAGGTCTATCTCGCCGTCGTCATCGGCGAGTTGAATGTCACGAACAGCACCGAATACGGCGTCCAGTATCTGATTAGATACAAAGGGGCGTCCGGCAACGGTCTGGCGGCGGCGGTCCTGAATCCCCTGCTGTTTAACAGCGGCACCAACTCGCTTCCCCTTGCCTCGGCGATCAAGAACCCTGCCGCCCTGGCAGCAAATGGGATCGGGGCACTTTCCGGGCTGACGGTTTTTGGGACCATCGCCGATTCGGTGGATGTTTATGCGAGGTTCCTCGAATCCAGAGGCAATTTCCGCACGCTCTCCCGTCCGGTCATCTACACCAGCAATAACCGGAAGGCTACGATCTTCTCAGGGCAGAGGGTCCCGTATCCCCAGAGCTCTCTGACGACCGCAACCGGCGGAGGAGTCAACAACAACGGCACCGCCGTCAGCTCGAGCATCGCCTACGAAGATGTCGTCCTCCAGCTCGATGTCATCCCGCTCATCAACTCCGACCGCGAAGTCAACCTCATCATCGCCCAAAAAAATAACACCCTCGGCGCGGAAAAAAATATTTCGGGGAATCTGGTGAATATCATCAACACCCAGGAAATCAAAACCAGCGTGCGCGTCCCGAACGGCTCGACGATCGTGCTCGGCGGCCTGATCACCGAGACCAAAAAAAAGGACGTGGCCGGTATCCCCTACATTTCGAGAATCCCCGTGCTCGGATCCCTCCTCGGCGGTCGGACCAGCAACGCCGTGGACAAGAACGAGCTGGTCGTGATGATCCAGCCGGTCGTGGTGGACACAAATGCGGAGATGTTGAAAGCGAGCGCCTACGAGGGCGACCGCACGCCTCTCGGCCAGGACGCCCAGTTCATGACCGCTCCTCTCGCGGAGCAGGCGCACGAGCCGGCCCTTTGGAAGCCCAAGCCCACGCCCACGCCGACTCCCAAGCCCAGGAAAAACTGAGCCATGGTCAACCTGATCGAGGATCTCACCGCGCTCGCCAAAGACGCCGGGTGCGTGGAGGTGGAGAAATGCCGCGAGACTCTCCAACGCGCGGCCTTTGCCCAGAGGTCGCTCGTTGCCGCGCTGCTCGATTCCCAGCTTGTCCGGGAACCCGAATTCCTCAAATCCCTCGCGGCTTCGCTCGACCTTCCGTGGAGGGAGGAGAGCGATGTGCAGATCATCGAAAACGTCCGTGAAAAATTTCCCGCCCGGCTCGCCCTCGGCCAGACCGTCCTTCCCGAGGCCGCGGTCGAGGGCGGGGAGATGCGGCTCCTGACTTTCGACCCGTTCGACCACGGCGGCTGGCAGGCTGTCGTGCAGCACTGGCCCGGGTCCGTGAGGCTCGTGCTCACCACCCGCAGGCGGCTCATCGAGACGTTGAAGACCACCTACGGCGTCGGGGCGGACACGTTCGAGGAACTCATCGAGGGCCGCGAAAACGAAACCGGCGGCACCCAGGAGGAAGTCAATGTCGTCGATGAGGAGGACAGCGAGGCCTCGGTCATGAAGTTCGTGAACCAGATCCTTCGCGAAGGCCTCCAGCAGGGCGCAACCGACATCCACTTCGAACCGCTCGGTCAGGATCTTCGCATCCGCTACCGCATCGACGGCGTGCTCCACGAAACGCCGGTGCCACCGCGGATCAAGGTGCTCCAAGATTCCGTGATCTCACGCCTCAAAATCATGGCGGGCCTCGATATCGCCGAGCGGCGCCTTCCCCAAGATGGCCGGATCTCGCTCGAACATGCCGGCCAGCCGATCGATGTGCGCGTGGCCACGATCCCCTGCGTCTATGGCGAAAATGTCAGCCTGCGACTGCTCGGGCAGGAGCACTTCGATTTCGCGCGCCTCGGCCTCGACCCGGTCTCGGAAAAACGGATCCGCAACCTGATCTCGATCCCGAACGGCATCGTGCTCGTCACCGGCCCGACCGGCTGCGGCAAGAGCACCTCGCTTTACACGTTTCTCAGCAGCCTCAATGTCAAGGAACGCCGGATCGTCACGATCGAGGACCCGGTCGAGCACAAGCTGGACGGGGTGATCCAGATCGCGGTGAAGCCGGAGATCAACCTCACGTTCGCCAACGCCCTGCGAAGCATCCTGCGCGGCGATCCGAACGTGATCATGGTCGGCGAGATGCGCGACCACGAGACAGCCGAGATCGCCATCCGCGCTGCGCTTACCGGACATCTGGTCTTCAGCACCCTGCATACCAACGACGCGGTGGGAGGGATCACCCGCCTGCTCGATATGAACGTCGAGCCGTTTCTTGTGGGGTCTTCCGTCCGGGCCTTCATCGCCCAGCGCCTCGTCCGCCGTCTCTGCAAGCACTGCTCCCAGCCCGCCCACCGCAAACCGGAAGAACTCGCAGAATTCGGATTTCCCGTCGAATGGGCCGACAAGGTCCGGCGGCCGGTCGGCTGCGAGCGCTGCCGCCAGAGCGGGTATTCCGGACGCACCGCCCTCTTCGAGATCGTTCTGATGACCTCCCGCCTCCAGGAGGCGATCCAGCGCCGCGGAAGCGGCCCGGAACTCCGCGAACTCGCCGTGCGCGAAGGGATGATCCCGCTCCGCAAGGACGGCTGGCAAAAGGTCCACGATGGAGTCACCTCGATTGAGGAAGTCCTGCGTGTCACCTCGAGCGAACTCGAAGCGCTCGATGAGTAGCTCCAGAGAACGTGAAATGAGGAATGTGGAATGTGGAATGGAATGCCGCGCTCCGCGCGGGTTGCTTTCGATTTTAAATTTCAAATATCAAATTTCAAAATATCTTCGACGTGCCTGATTTTTCCTACAAAGCGACCGATCCCGAGGGCGGTATTTCAAGCGGGGTTATTTCCGCGACGACCCGAGCGGAGGCATATCGCATCCTTCGAAACAAGGGGCTGCAGCCGGTCAGCGTGGGGGATAGCGAGGCTTCGCCGCGGAAGGGGAAAGCGGCGGAGATCGGCCTCACTCGGCTTTCATCCGCCCAGTTGCTTTACTTCACCGAGGAACTCGCGGAACTGCTCGAGGCAGGGCTCCAACTCGAGGGAGCGCTCAAGGTCATCGAACAACGCCAGGAAAAATCCGAGGTCAAACTCGTTGCCGCCAAGCTCCGGCAGCGGGTGCGCGACGGGGTCAGCTTTTCGCAGTCCCTGCGGGAGTGCGGCAAAACATTTGACGCGCTCTACTGCAATCTGGTGGCGGCCGGGGAGGCTGGCGGAGCTCTTCCGCAGATCCTCAAACGCCAGTGCGCCTATCTCGAACTCATCGAGGACCTGCGCAAGCGGGTGATCAATTCGCTGCTGTATCCGAGCATCGTCTTCGCCTCGGCCATCGTGCTGATGTTTATTTTCCTGACTTTCCTCGTGCCGCAACTATCCGTGCTCCTCGGGAAAACCGGCCACAAGCTCCCCTTCATCACGCAGGCGCTGATCTCCGTGAGCGGGTTTTGCGGGAAGTGGTGGTGGGCGATCATCGCGGTCATAGGGGCCGCGGCCATGCTTACCCGCGCAGCCGTTCAGACCCCGCCCGGCCGTGCCTGGTGGCACCGGGCGATGCTGGACATACCGGTGGTAGGACCGGTCCTGCGCGCGAAGTTTTACGCGGAAATGCTGCAGACGCTTTCTACGCTGGTCTCGAATGGCGTGACGCTCCTGAACGGCATTAACCTCATGCTCGCTGCAACCGCAAACGTCTATCTCCAAGGGCTGCTCCGCAAGGTAGCCGACCAAGTGGGGGAGGGGACGAGCCTCGCCTCCGCGCTCCGGCGCGTGGGATTTTTTCCGCCTGTGCTCATGGATATTCTCGGTGTCGGCGAGCAAACCGGCGACATCGCATCGGCTCTCGAACGGGCGGCCCGTCGCTACGACCGCGAACTCACGTCGCGCATCGGACACCTGACCACGCTCATCCAGCCGGCCATCATCCTCCTCGTTGCTCTCTTCGTCGGCGTCGTCGCCTACTCGATGATCGCCGGCATCCTCACCAGCGTGAGCGCTCTCCGCGCCAGGTGACGACTACCTCCGCGAGCCGATAAACAGCCGCAGGACATACCAGAACAGCAGGGCCACGCCCGCGAAAAGCTGGATCGACGCGGCCACGTACGCGTTCTCGGGAAAGTCGCGCATCACCGAAGAGGTCGTGTAAAGGATCGATCCGCCGGCGAGAAGGACCATCGCGACCGAAAACCACGTGCCGAGGTCAAAATGGAAGAGAACCGCACAGGCGATGGTCGCGAGGGACAGAATGCCTCCCCAGACAAGAAAGGTTCTCATGAAGGAAAAATCCTTCCTCGTCGTGACGACCACGCCGGTCAGCAGAAAAAAACCGCCGAGTGTCGCCTGGGCCGCACTGGCGATGGTTCCAGGGGCCGCCTGGTTCGCCAGCACGAGCAACGGCACGGTGATGATCGCCTGCCCGAGCACGTAAAGAACCAGCCCGAGATACTGCACCGGCTTGGAAAGGTTCGGGCTCGCAAAAAAAGTCGCCATCCAGGAAAGCACCATGAAACCTCCCAGGATGATCAGCCATGAAACGCTCGCCACGGCGTGCATGATAACGTTGGCGATGCCACTCGAAAAAAACCAGAACTCGATCCCGACGAACAAGAGCACGGCGAGTGTCAGGTGCGCGTAGGTGCGGACAATGAATGACCCGCGATCATCGGCGGAAAGGTCTGCCACGGGAATGGTGTAGGGATTGGTCATAAAAAATGGACTTTCTCACCCGTAACTCAGGAACGGCTGGTGCTCCATGTTTTTTTTTGGAGTGTTTACCAGCGGGGGGTGGGATAGATGGCAAACGCATTAAACCAGAAAACCTTGTTTACGAAACATGTTCCGCTACAGGAAAGCCTCATTGGCTTTTGAGCCTCTTATGCCGTCTGAGTCTCCCTACTCGACTAATCGGGCCGGCGGGATTCGAACCCGCGACCTCCTGCACCCGAGGCAGGCGCTCTACCAAGCTGAGCCACGGCCCGTATTTAAAAAATATTGCGACGACAAGTCGGCAACAAGAACGGCTACGATTATGCCTTGATCCACTCCTGGGCAAGTAAATTCCGTGAGCTACGGGAACCGACCGTGGGGGCTCCGTTCTTGTGTAGGGCTAGGGGGGGCCTTCCGGAACATGGGTTCACGACGGAATTTTCCATCCGGGTTTTGAGATTTGCATAGCCGTTCGTCGTTTCGTAGATTGCTTAAAATACTTCCATCGTGGGAAGCATCTTCATCGCAATCCTTCTGGCAGTTGGCACACCTGTATCCCAATCCACCGAACCGGATTGGATGCTCGTCAAAGGGAGAGTCGTTTCGGTCACAGACTCCGGGGCGGTTGTTCATTGCGAGCGATCCTCTGTCGGTTCAAATTTCGTGGAAGGAAATCTGGTTTTGCGCGGGAGGGAAGGGCTTGCCGATGCCGATTCGGTTTACTGTCGGGCCACGAAGACGGACGAGTCATGCAAATTTACAAACGCGGTGGGTGAGGTTTTCACTCTGCGAATTTTCGATTGCTTGTCCCCGGCTTTGGGCGACTGAGCCGTCATGGCATGGGAAAGCGCTACCATTTTTTCAGGCTTCGTCATCCCGTTTGCCCCGCAGGATTCTTTGGAGGCCTCTGCCCCAAAGCCCTGGGCACACCACAAGGAGCTGCGTGAGTAAAATCGGGCGATTCTCCCGTGTCGCTGTTCGCCGATGGTTGTTGAGCCTGTTGCTTCTATGCCCTGTCATTTCGGCTCACTCGGGATCTTTGGAGTTCCGATCCGACGGGTTCTTTGCGTCGCCGGACACGGAAGTGAAGTTCTTCCATGAGCCTTGGCGGGCCGACCCGCATTTGGATGTGAATGGAAAATTCGCCGTCAACTTTGTCGGCCCTATTCTCCGTCCCGGCTACAACACGCTTTCCAGAGCCGAGAGCACGACCGAGCTCGATCCCGCCCGCCGGCAACTGGTGGATTCCGGAGTGATCGGCAGCCTGGCAACGCCGTGCCGAAGGATTCTCAGCGAGTATCGCGGGGGAGTGCTGATGCGCCTTGAGTATGGCCCGGCGCCTGCCGGGGTCACAGAGGCAACGGCCCGCGTCCTTTTTCCAGTCGAGGTCTTTGCAAACCGCCGCGCCAGTTGGAGTGGCGGCGAAACCATTTTCCCTTCCGCCAAACCCGACAGTGACCATTTCTTCTTCCTCAACGACCCGCAAGGTGCGGCCAACCTTTTCCGTTTTGACCTGGGCAATGGCATGGAATTGGGCGTGAAATTCCTCTCCCGTATCAAAAAGGTTTCCCTGTCGGATTGCAGGCAGTGGAACGAAATGAACTACCATTTGGAGGCGGCGTTCGAAGGGCGCGAGATGCTCGTGTTCCTCTGCCTGCTCAAGCCGCAGGATCCCTTTCCTGACGTTGAGCCTCCACGGGAACCTGGAAGCAAGCCGGAGGCCAGGGGTGTCGAGGAGGGGGCAGCCCTCGCGGCACTTGACGGGACGTATGAAATCCTCGTCGCAAAAACCGGCCAAATCCAGGTGCGCAAGAAAGGCGAGCCCCTGTTTTCCATCGCGCCTCCGAACCTGAAGGAAAATGGAGTTTATTTCCCATTTTCAGAACCGGTGAGTTTCGATTTGAAACGCGACCGGGTGGATGTCGTCTCCAAGGTGAAGGACAAGCCGGCCCTCGTGCGGCAGTCGTTGTCAATGGATGATGGTGGATGGCTGATCGTTTCTGCTGCATTCGAAGGGATGGCAGATGCCGGGAGGGACAGCCAGGTGGAGCTATCGCTCCCCGCAGAAACTTTCGCGGGGAAAACAGTGCGCGCCGCCGAGCGGTTCATCGATCTTTCCAAGGAAAGTCCGCCCAACGAGACGCTGCTTGATGATTGGGAGGGCAAAGTCCTCGATTACGATCTCCCGAACGATGGGCCGGACCGCGTGGCGTTAATCTGCGACCTGAAAACGAAAACGTTCTTGAGGGACTATCGCGGATGGAACCAACAATGCTTCAAAATCGGGATGACCCCAAAAGGTGGATCAGTGAAATACCGCCTGCATTTTTGGAAAGAGGAAGGGACGCCGCCATCTATCGGCAGCGGCAATCTCCTGCGGGATGGTGCCAGTTTCGAAGCCGGTCCGGAGGGCGTTCGCCCCTACTCCTGCTACAGCTGGAACGAAAAGATGGTCGAACCCGGCATCCCTCCGTTGTTCGATGTCACGACGGCGGTTCATGGCACCACCAGCTTGCGGCTGACGGCTGGCGATTCCTTGAAGAAAGGAGCCCCCCGAGGTTTCGCGTTCGTGGGAGCGGCGTTCAATCGCGTCGAGTTAAAGCGCGACCACAAGTATACGGTTTCGGCTTGGATAAAAGCGGACAGACCGGGAATCAAAGGCACACTCTACTGCGGTGAGAACACCTGGTCCGGAGAGGACTGGAATTCGTTCCCGGTGACCACTGAGTGGAAACGCTACCATTTCTCATTTTACACCTCCGATTTCGTGAAGAGCGGATATTTCCTGACCTGGGCCGGCATAGCTTCGGAGTGCAAGGAAGGGTCGCTTTGGATCGATGCCGTTCAGTTGGAAGAGGGAGAGTTAAGCGATTTTCGGCCTGCGACCGATGCCGAGTATGGGGTGGAATCTGGCAGCAGTGAGAAGCTCTTCGAAAACGGCGGCCCGTGCGGGGCCATCCTGCACGTGCGCAACAACGGAAAGAAGCCGCTGGCGGAGAAGGTTCCCTATGTGATCAAGGATTACTGGGAACAAGTCGTGCGATCCGGGGAGATCCCCGTGAACGTGCCGCCCGAAACCACCGCCTCCTGCCCGGTGGAAATCGGGAAGCTGCCGGTTGGTTATTACCGCGGGTATTTCACTGTGCCCGGCGGCGAGGCGAAGGAACTGATCTTCGGTGTCTACCAGCCGCAACCGCTGACCCTTTTGCCTGATGACTGGCCGCTGGCTTGCCACAACGACCCGGCTCCGCTGGTGCGAAAGATCGGTTTCGGCTCGGTGCGCGCTTTTGAGACCTTTGAATTCTCGGAAATCGCTCCGGAAAAAGGGAAGTTCGATTTTTCCCGCGCCGATCGCATGGTGGAGCAGGCTCGGATTTGCGGCCTGACCGTTATGCCGATTCTCGGGGAATTCAGGTGGCCATCGTATCGGCCATTGCCTCCGGTTCCCGCTTACGCGCAGGAGGCGGTGATCGAAAACGTGGTCGATGGCGGACCGGTGCGCTTGGCGCTGCCAAGAACCGCGGCCTGGAAAGACTATGTCCGCGCATTGACCAGCCACTACAAAGGCAAAATCACCTGCTGGGAGGTCTGGAACGAACCGAATCTCTCCATGACCCCGCAGCAGTATTTTCCATTCCTTCAAGCTGCCTACGAGGCGGCGAAGGAAGGGAATCCCGACAGCAAAGTAGTCGGAGTCTGCGCCACTTCGGATTTCGCCGGCAAGCCGGGCTCATTCACTGACAGCTTATTTGCACTCGGCGCCGCGAAATTCTTCGACATCCTTTCCGTCCATCTCTACGACACCAAACCCCCGGAGGAGAGCCTGGGCGTTGGCTCGGACAAACTGCTCGAACAATGGCGGCAGACCCTGAAGGAAAAATACGGCAAGGAAACTTCCGTATGGCACACGGAGAAAAGCTACATCGCCCGCGAGCTGGGCTATTCCAAGCACAAGAACAATGTTCCCGTCGAATACTGCGCTGAGCCGCAATTCCTGATCGATACTTTCAAGCACAAGGCGGAATACCTGATCCGGGAAACCCTGCTTGATGCGGTCTCCGGCAAGAACGGGCGATTCTTCTGGTTCGGAGTATTCGACTACGAATCCTGCTTCATTTCCATTCGCTCCTTCCAGCCATACGGCCTCGACCATACCGAGTTCGACCAGTCCCCCTGCCCGGAACTCATCGCCGCCAACGGGCTCGCCCGCGCGCTGGATGGAATGTCCCATCCTTTTCGCCGGCTTTCTCCCGGTGACACGTCCATCTGCTGCGTGTTTGCAGGCGACAAAGGATCGGTGGCTGCCCTGTGGGACTGGAAGACGAAAAGCCGAATCGTCATTCCCGTCGGAAAGGCTCCTTTTGTCCTCCGGGATTTTTTCGGTGAACCTATCAAAGTTACTCCTGATGCGAAGGGCGAGATCGAGGTGGAGCTGGATGGTGCGCCTAAGTATTTATCGCTGCCTGGGTGCGATGCGGAGTCCTGTTGCCGCCTGATAGGCCAGGCAAGGAGGATCTGAGTAAGTGATAATGCTGGCGTTCCCCGCGGGAATGGGGTGCAATCTCCTTCGTCTGCCAATCGCACGACCAAGCCAGGGAATTTCCCGCAACCAATCCGCCGCATCCCGCACATGAAAACCACCCTCCTCAAAACGCTCGCGACAAGCTGTGCCGCCGCGCTGTTGCTGCCCGCAATGGTCCAAGCCGCACCCTCCAACCCGTCGGTCAACCCGAAGGCGCTCGCGGCTCTCAAGCGCATGAGTGACACGCTCGCCGCCGCGAAGGCGTTCACCTACAAATCCTCCTCGATCTTCGAGGTGCCCGCCAAGACCGGCCAGTTCCTCACGCTCTTTTCGAATGCCGATGTCGCGCTCAAGCGCCCGGACAAACTCCGCGGCATCCTCACCGGGGAGGCGCCGCATTTTGACTTTTTCTACGATGGCAAAACCGTCGCCGCCTTCGCCCCTCACACGAAGGTTTATTCCCAGGCCAAAGCCCCGGCAACGATCGACGCCATGCTGCCCGACCTCGAGCAGGAGACCGGCATCCGCTTCGTGACAGCACCTTTGCTCCTCAGCAACCCCTTCCGCGTGATGACCCGCGGGCTCACGAGCGCGGTCGTGGTCGGCCCTGCCACCGTGCGCGGCGTGGTTTGCGAACACCTTGCTTTTCGCTCGCCCGGCCTCAATTGGGAGATTTGGGTTGAAAACAACCCCGCCGCCCTGCCGCTGCGGCTTGCGGTCACGTTCACCGACCGGCCGAACTTCCCCCGCACGCTGGTGGAGTTTTCCAACTGGAACCTCCACCCTTGGCTGGGTGCCGGCGACTTTGTTTTCCACAAGCCGGCCGGGGCCGCCGAGATCCCGTTTCTTTCCGTCATGAAGTCAGCCGGCCGCTGATCCCGCCAACGCAAAAGTTATTATGAAACACTCATTCTCCCTCCTCGCCATGATGGCTCTCACAGCTGTCCTTGCGCTCTCGCAAACGGCCTGCACCGGCTATTACGCCGCCGGTCCTGCTCCTGCCTACTACGGCCCTTCGCCGGTGGTCGCATGGGGTGGTGCCGGATTCTATGGCGGCACCTACTACGGCAACCGCAACGCCTACTACGGCGGCTCCTATTACCGTGGCGGAAACAGCGGATACTACAACGGATACCGCGGATCGGCCGACTGGCACAACGGCTCGGGCAGTGCCAACGGATGGCGTGGCGGTTCCGCAAACTGGAACCACGGTAGCGGCAGCGCGACCGGATGGCGCGGCGGCTCGGCATCCTGGAGCGGAGGCTCGGGCTCGTGGCACGGATCCCGTGGCGGAGGCGGTTCGTGGCACCGGTGAGGTTGTCGCGCGAACACGATAACCCGCCGGACAGGCAGAATATTTCTTCTTCGGGCAATCACTCAATGCCCGGCAGGTCCGCCGCAGCATCTTTGATGACACATGGGCTCGTCGGGCTAGTCTTTTTTGCCTTCGCACTCGCCGCGGTGCCGTGCTCCGGATCTCCTTCGAAATTGGAAAGCGGACGCGATACCAAACGCCTTGGCACGGTGTCTGAGGCCATTGAAGACGCGAGTCTTTCCACTGGCCTGATCCAGAGCCTGGTCATGGATTTTTCCGACCAATACACATCGGCGATAGGGGCGGCCTTGGACGACTACATCGCGGCCGAATCCGATCCGGCCAAGCGCGTGGCTGCCCGGTATTGGAAGGTCCGCTTCGGGTCGGCTGCGATGACGATTGCCTCCTCCCACGATCCTCGCACAAATCTCCTGGACATGACGGTGTTTATTTCCGCCGGAAAATGGGCGGTGGACTCCTACTGGATACCGAAGATCTTCGGAGAAAAATCCTCCCGGCTCTCGGACGTGTATCGCCAGATGGATGACAAAATCTGGCGGCTGTCTGGCCGGGTTCTCACGATCAGGCAACAGGCGGATCTCCACGAACTCATCAGAACATGGGAGCGCCAGAACCCCCGGGCGCATGAGGTCACAGATGTCCGGCTGAGGAACCTCGAGGGCGTCCACCTGAGCGCGTTCGATGACGGCATGGCCGCCCGGGGGATCCTGGCCGGCGTGCGGAAACTTCTCAGCCGGGTGGATAACTCCCTGCTCTACGGCGAGCGGATGATGTTCTGCTTGGAGCGCACCCCGCGCATCATTTCCCTGCAGACCGACCTGACGATCGCGCAGATCGGCGAAGCCTTTCCCATCGCCACCGTGAAGCCGGATGCCCTAGTCAATACCGTCAAAGATCTGCCCGCCATGCTCCAGGAGGGGCTGGACCGCAACGAGGGCTCGCTCAACGCCCTTCTGCCACAGATCGTAGCCACCTTGGAAAGCGCCAACACCCTCACGGCAAGCCTCGACAAAACCCTCCTCTCCGTGCGCGAACTCGCCGAAAAAAACGGTGACTCCGCGCTTCTGCGCGCCGATCCGGCCGCCCTGCTCAAGGACGCCAACCAGGCCCTAGCCCACCTCGACTCCAGCATCAGCGGCCTGAACCAGCTCCTCGGAAAAACTGCCACCGGAGAAATCAAAGCCGCAGAGATCTCCCGGCAGATCGACGCGCAGACCGACCGCCTCATGGACGCCGCGTTCCGCCGTATCCTCATCCTGATCGGGGTTTTCTTCGGAGGAGTAATAGTGATCCTCGTGCTGGCAAAAGCATTGTTCGGTCATCGAAAAATCAATCTGGCAAGCTGATTTTCTTTGCCCGCGCCGCCGAGGATACAATCTGGTTATTCAGCCGGTTTTTGGCTGAACCGCAGAAAGCATCCGGAGCGCGGTGGAAGCCAGCATGCTGCCGGGAAATTCTGTGAGTGCAGTTTCATAGAACGTGCGCATACGTTCCCCGTCCCCGATCTGACCATAGGCAAACGCCAGATTGCACAAGGCCATTTCGCGGTAAGTCATCTTCGAGGCGCTGGCCAGCAGGAGCCAACGAAAACGATCAATCCACGGTCTCGCCTTGCTGGCGGCATAGGCCTTTTCAAAAAATGGAATGGCTTCCGCGAACCGCCCTTTCTTCATCAAGGTGATTCCCCGCCTGTGCGCCCCGGTCAGGAGCCGCCTCATAGTCCATGCATACAGCCAGTATAAAATTGCTCCGGCCAGCGGAAAAGTCACGGGACTTGCCAGGAAGTTGACGGCAAGAAAAAGGGCGAGCGGGATGAGGCTGACTAACAGTCCCAGCCACGAAATTGGCCGGATCATTGGAACTTTCATTGCCCTTCCTTGGTAATGAAGTTTTCCTGCAACGTCAAAGCCAACAAGTGCGCGCTGCCACCGCCCCAACGGTCGAGACGCATTCTGCAGTTGCCGCTGCGGCGAGTGGTCAGGCATCCATGGATTCTGCTTGTCTGTCTGCGTTCGCCACGGCAAACTGAATGCCTTTCCGCTACGGCATCGGATGCTCTGGTGCCGACACTCCGCCCAACACTTTCCTCGCTAAATTCCATGCGAAAATCCATCCCGCTCCTCTCCCTGCTCGCATTATGTGCGGGCATGCTTCTCCCCGCCACTGCCGCAGATAAAGCTCCAGCCAAGCAGGCGAAGAAACCCAACATCCTCGTCATTTGGGGCGACGACATCGGCTGGTTCAATCCGAGCTGCTACAACATGGGCATGATGGGTTACAAGACGCCCAACATCGACCGCATCGCAAAGGAGGGAGCGCTCTACACCGACTGGTATGGGCAGCAGAGTTGCACCGCCGGCCGCGCGTGTTTCATCACCGGCCAGAGCGGCTACCGCACCGGCCTTCTGAAAGTCGGTCTGCCCGGCGCGAAAGAAGGGCTGATGGCGAGGGACGTGACTCTTGCCCAGTTGCTCAAAGCGCAGGGCTACATGACCGCACAGTTCGGAAAGAACCATCTTGGCGACTCCGACGACTCGCTTCCCACCATGCACGGATTCGACGAGTTCATGGGCTCGCTCTACCACCTCAACGCCGAGCAGGAACCGGAAAATCCCGACTACTTCAAAGATCCTGCAAACATTAAGAAATTCGGGACGCGCGGTGTGCTCCACACTTGGGCGAACACGGACGGCACGCAGAGGATCGAGAGCACCGGCCCGCTCAACATCGAACGCATGAAGACGATTGACGAGGAAGTCACCAAAGCCTCGCTGGATTATCTGGAAAAGGCGAAGAAGGCGGACAAGCCGTTCTTCCTCTGGTGGAACTCCACCCGCATGCACATCTTCACGCACCTCAAGAAGGACAGCGAAGGCAAGACCGGCCTCGGCATTTATCCTGACGGCATGGTCGAACACGACGCCCAGGTCGGCCAGTTGCTCGACAAACTCAAAGAGCTCGGCCTCGATGACAATACGATCGTCATGTATTCGACCGACAACGGCGCGGAGAAATTCAGTTGGCCTGACGGTGGTACCGCGCCTTTCCGGGGCGAGAAGAACGAGAACTGGGAAGGCGGCTACCGCGTGCCCTGCGTCATGCGCTGGCCCGGCGTCATCAAGCCCGGCACCGTTGACAACAATATCTACTCCCACGAAGACATGCTGCCTACGCTCCTTGCCGCCGCCGGCGTTCCGGACGTGAAGGAACAACTGCTCAAAGGCATGAAGGTTGGCGACAAGACCTTCAAGGTGCACCTCGACGGTTACAACCTTACAGACTCGCTCGCCGGCAAGGCGCCCGATCCGCGTCACGAATTCTTCTACTTCAATGACGACGGCTCGCTCGTGGCGCTGCGGTTTGACCAGTGGAAGCTCGTCTTCCAGGAGCAGCGCGCCCATGGGTTTCGGGCCTGGGCGGAACCGTTCGTGACGCTGCGCGTGCCGAAGCTGTTCAACCTCCGCACCGATCCGTTCGAAGAGGGAGATCAGGTCGCCATGGATTACGACCACTGGCGTCTCGACCGGGTTTTCCTGCTCGTCCCAGCGCAGCAATACGTCGGCGAGTTCCTCTCCACGTTCAAGGAATTCCCGCCGAGCCAGAAAGTCGGCAGCTTCAGCCTCGACCAGGTGATGGACACGCTCCAGAGCGCGCCGCAGGGCGGCAACTGATACCCGAAAGGCTTCGCTCTGGATGCGACGCACACCCCACACATCACGATGATCCAGCGTTTCGTCGGCACCGCGGATCTGGAGAAGGTCTATGCCGCCGCCTGCCAGATTCTCGCCCGCGCCAACGTGACAAACATGAAACTGGAAGCCTTCAAATACTACTACATTCCAGCCGGAGCCAATGGCCTCGCGGGGATCTGTGCGAAGGCGACGCCGGAATTGCACAAACTGCAGGCGGACCTGATTGCAGCCGTGGCCCCGTTCACGGTCGGAACCGGAGACGCTGCGGCGTTTTTCATCACGCCCGATGATTCAGTCATCGATTCGGCATTGATCGGCTACATTTCGGCATTTGTGCCTAAGGGTTCTGGTGAACAATTCAATCCGCACGTCACCACGGGCGTCGCTCCCCGGGCGCACCTGGATCAGATGCTGGCCGAGCCGTTTGAGCCATTCACTTTTTCACCGGCCAGCGCGGCCGTTTATCAACTTGGCCAGTTCGGCACTGCGGCGAAGGAACTCAAGGAGCTGGAAATATGACGCTGAGCTGCTATAGTAGCCAACGGAAACCAACATCCTCCGACTTATGATCCATTTCGAATTCCTACGCGATCAGGGGATCCTGACCGTCACCCCGGAAGGCCCGCTGGAGAGCGCGGACTTTCAGAAGCTGGCAGAAGCCGTGGACCCGGCGATCGAAGCAGAGGGCGACCTCAGAGGTCTGTTGATCGACGCGCCCAAGTTTCCCGGCTGGCAGAGTTTCGGCGACATGATCTCCCACTTCAAGTTTGTGAAAGGTCACGTGCGCCATATCAAAAAAGTCGCGGTGGTCTCCGACAATAGTTTCCTATCCATCATGCCGCGTGTGGCCGGGCATTTTGTCCGAGCCGAGGTGAAACATTTTGGCGGCGGCGAAAAAGACCACGCGATGGCTTGGCTGACGGAAGAGGGAGAGGACCTATAAAAACCATCCGCACGTTGGCCCGGCTGGCGATTCTCTTCGCCGGTCTCGCCATCACCCAGGCCCAAGACCCGCTCCCCTCGTGGAACGACGGCCCCGCGAAGCAGGCCATTGTCGACTTCGTCAACAAGACGACTACGGCCGGCAGCACGGATTTTGTCCCGCCTGCGGAGCGCATCGCCACGTTCGACCAGGACGGAACGCTCTGGGTCGAGCAGCCGGCCTATACGCAGGTTTTGTTTTGCTTCGATCGCGTTGCCGCCCTCGCGAAAGAAAATTCAAAATTGAAAAACGTCGAGCCGTTCAAGACTGTCCTGTCCGGCGACCGTAAGGCCATCGCCAAGCTCACTGAACAAGAGCTGGAAGAGATCGCCATCACCACGCTCACCGGCATGAGCGTCGAGCAATTCCAGGCCGAGGCGAAAGAGTGGCTCGCCGCCGCGAAAGATCCTCGCTGGAAAAAGCCCTACACCGAGCTGACCTACCAGCCAATGCAGGAAGTCCTGCAATACCTGCGCGCCAACGGCTACAAGACTTTCATCGTGACGGGCGGCGGGCAGGACTTCGTGCGTGTTTATTCCGAGGCGGTCTATGGCATCCCTCCCGAGCAGGTGGCCGGCACCGCGACCGTGACAGGGTTTGGCTACGACAAAGCCGGTAAACCGGTTCTGACCAAGAAGCCAAAACTTCTGCTCAATGACAATTTTGCCGGTAAGCCGGAGGGCATTCATCTGATGATCGGCCGCCGTCCATGTGCGGCTTTCGGCAACTCGACCGGCGACCAACAGATGCTCGAATACACCAAGGCCGGCAGCGGCGCGCGCCTCACCATGCTTGTCCTGCACGACGATGCCGTGCGCGAATTCGCCTACGGCCCGGCCGAGGGTCTGCCTGCCTCACAGGTCGGCACGTTCACCCAGGCGCTCTACGACGAGGCCAAAAAAGATGGATGGACGGTCATCAGCATGAAGAACGACTGGAAGCAGATCTTCGCGTTTGAGGGCAGGTAAGGCCCCATCTGCGGGGTCACGGCTCCTCCTCGGACTCGGCTTCTTCCCGCGTGTCGCCGAAGATGGCGGCGACCTCGTCGGCCTCGGTGCTCCTCACTATGTAGATCCAGCCCTCCTCGGTGCGGAGCAGATCGGTCCAGCCGGCCATCTGCAGGGCGAGGAGAAGTTTGCGGAGGCGTCCAGGGTTTGGGAACCAGGCACCCAGGGAATGGAGCGGACAGCGTTTTTCCGTGTAGATGTGGTGCAGGAGATCGAGAGCCTCGGCTCGCTCGGAATGGTTCAGGCGGATGAACGCAGCCAATTGGTGTCCGACTCCAAACGTCAGTCGGGCCGGCAGGAGCAGGATGTCCCCGAGAAGGTGCCATCCGACAACCGCTCGGTCGCTTACGGGATGGAACCGGTGCAGCCGTTCATCCACCGCCGCCCAGACGAGTAGGACGAGTGCGGCTGCCATCGCCGCCGGATGGACCCATGGCGGAAGGCTCATCAGGCGCTCCCCGAGGAGAACCTCCTGCCCGTGCGCGACGGTGAGCCCACCAAGGATCACCAACACAAAGAGCCCGTAGGCGATCGTCCATCCGAGCCATGCGCCTGCGAAACTCAGCAGGGCGGCGATCACCGCATGCCGGTTGTGCGAGGTAATCCGCTGGTGGAACAGCGGGTTCACCGGTAGCCGTCCGGGTCGATGACCACGGTCTCGAATCCCGCGTTTTTCAATCCGCTTTCGATGGCCGACTCGCGCCCCGCGAGCATTGCCATTTCCTCGGGCGCGACCTGTAGCCTGGCGGTGACAGGAGGGCCTTCGAGGAACCTGACGCGAAAGATTTTGAATCCGAGCGAGCGCACGAATTCCTCGCCTTGTTCGACCATGGAAAGCGCCGCGCCCGTGACGCGCGTGCCGTGCGGGATGCGGGAGGAGAGGCAGGGC
>Ga0194054_10000200_pt1 | contig 31326 bp, 31 predicted proteins | sample SepL2210m_MetaG_FD_163628 | JGI IMG/M metagenome (GOLD analysis project Ga0194054, IMG submission 163628) | Anoxic zone freshwater microbial communities from boreal shield lake in IISD Experimental Lakes Area, Ontario, Canada - Sep2016-L227-10m | ecosystem: Environmental > Aquatic > Freshwater... | reverse complement strand
GAATATACCAGAGAAGGAAAAGTCCATATATAGACAGATATTTAGGACATTTACTCACAGGAGTGACTTGTATGTAGCCTTTTATGAAAAAAGTCTTCGCCTTCTAAACGAAAATGGAATCCTCTCATTCATATGCTCCAATCGTTGGCTAAAAAATCAATATGGTCAAAATCTCAGAGAATTAATAGGGTTAAATTATGCTCTTGATGAGATTATAGATATTGAAGGAACGTGCCCTTTTGAGGAAGATGTGATTGCTTATCCCGCAATAACCACAATCAGAAAGTCTGATAAAAAGCTTAAGGGGAATTATTATCGAATTCACCATATTGATGACTTAAATAAAATAGATTATTCAATAATGCCATCCCGAACCCTGAACACTCGTGTAGCGAAAAATTGGTTTTCATATATATCAAATGGGAATAGTCATGAAAAATATCTCGATTCCATTGAGAACCAGGGCTTCAAAATTGGTATTGGTGTCGCGACAGGTTCTGATAAGGTTTTCATCCGAAATGATTTTAACCATATTGTAGAAAATGAGTTATTACTTCCTATATTGACTTCAAGAGACATTCATGACAACAAATTCGATTGGTCAGGCAAGTTCATTCTAAATCCATTTGCAGAAAACGGTGAACTTATCGACCTGGAACAATATCCAAAAGCTAAAAAGTACTTTTACTCTCAAAGAGAAACATTACTCAAAAGACATGTTTCCAAAAAAAATCCGAAGAAATGGTATAAGACGATTGATAGAATAACGCCGGATTTGACAAAGAAGGATAAGATAATTTTGCCCGACATTTCAGGTAATACTCATTTGTTCATTGACCAGGGAAATTACTATCCTCATCATAACTTATATTATATCACAGGAAGATCATACGAAAAACTTGTTTTACTTGCAGCTATTTTAATGTCTGATTTTGTTAAGAGTCAACTTTGTGAACTTGGGAATAAGATGAATGGAGGATATCCAAGATGGCAAAGCCAAAATCTGAAAAAACTTAGAGTGCCGATTATAGATGCTATTCCTGAGAGCTCTGCTAAAGAAATTGTACGAGCCTACAATGCCAGAGACTACCCAAAAATAGACACTCTAATAACCCCGGCAAAGATTTCGCATTATGAAACTGCTTGCGGGCAAACTCGACTTTTCGAGCCGAAACCTCGGAAATATGGTAGCCGTTTCAAATCCCTTTCACCTTGATAGAGAATTTCCAACAACCTGTAAACGCTTTATGCTACCAATTTTAAGTAAAATATAATTTTAGGCACTTTATAGATTGACCGTAGAAGAAATTGCATTAATCGTACAATCATAATAAACTATGGCCCTCCCTATCAACATAAAAGATTTGGTTCACGGAAAGGTTGTGGAATGGGAACGTCTGGAATTTAAGGCTGGCTGGAATCCCGAAGATGTCCTGCATTCGATCTGTGCGTTTGCTAACGATTTTAACAATTGGGGTGGCGGGTACATCATTGTGGGTATTGCAACGGTCGATGGGGTGCCTCAGTTCCCTCCGGTTGGATTGCCGCTTAATAGTCTCGATGCGATACAGGGTGAACTGATCAACATCTGCTATAAGATTCAACCCAACTACCTGCCCATAATTCAACCGTATAGTCTTGATGATCGGCATATCCTGGTCATTTGGGTCCCGGCCGGGGATCTCCGCCCATATTCTGGTCCTTCAACCCTGGGCAACGATTCCCGCAGGCAATATTATATCCGTGCTGGTTCCCGTAGCATTGTGCCCCACGGTGATAATCTGGCCCGGCTTATTGAGCTCACGGCAAAGGTTCCTTTCGATGATCGTGTAAATCAGCAGGCCCAGCTCAACGATCTGGATTTGGGTTTAATCCGAGAGTTCCTGCAGGAGGTTGGAAGTGAATTGTTCGACGAGAGTGTGAAGATCCCTTTTCCTGAATTGTGTCGGCAGATGCAGATTTCCCGGGGCCCGGCCGAGTTTTTAAGGCCGGTGAATGTCGGGCTGATGTTCTTTAACCGGGAGCCTCACAAGTTTTTTAACCGTGCCTGGATTGAGTTGGCCATTCATCCTGACGATACGGGCCGCAATTTTATCACCGAAACCTTCAAAGGGCCTCTGCACCATCAAATCCGAAATAGCCTCGCCTATCTTAAAAAGGAAGTGATCCGTACAGAAGTCCTGAAAATTACAGGCCAGGCCGAAAGTAAAACCATCAGCAATTATCCTTATAATGCACTGGAGGAAGTGATCAGTAACGCGGTCTATCATAAAAGCTATGCCGAAGAGGCGCCCATCGAAATACAGGTATTCCCCGATAAAATCACCGTGCTGAGCTATCCTGGCCCCATGCCGCCCATCACAAATATCGATTTACAGCAACGTAGGGTAGTCTCCCGCGCCTACCGTAACCGCCGTATTGGAGATTTCCTCAAAGAACTCGATCTCACCGAAGGCAAATCCACCGGATTCCCGATCATTCGCGATGCCTTGGCCGCCAACGGTAGCCCCGAACCGCTATTCTATACCGACAAAGACCAGGTCCTCTTTATGGTCACCCTCCCCTGTCATCCCGAGCTAGAGGGGACTAAGTCATTAACTAAGATATTAACTAAGACGGGGGCTAAATTAACTAAGCAGCTTATTGCACAAATCTTCTCTGAAGGTGTTGATTTGCAAGCATTAAGTGACCTGTTGGAAAGTGATACCAGTGAGGTTGTAAATGAAATAAGGAATAAACTAAGCGCTCAAAAATTAACTAAGACATTAACTAAGATACTTGTCATCATAGATTATCTGGAAACAGAGAAATCAAGAATTGAACTGTTCGAATTTCTTGGATTGGAAAATCAAACGCTGAATTTCAAAACCAACATAAAGCCATTGATTGATTGCGGCCTTATCGAAATGACATTACCGGATAAACCTCAAAGTCGCTATCAAAAATACCGATTGACTGTAAAAGGGAAGAAACTGCTGAAACAATAACCTCAGGTACCAGCTTGTTCGCTTCAATGCAAATCTCACGTAAGGTATCTCCGTAAATTCCTAATAATCACCCTGGTTATAAAATATGTGGGACACTGTTCCACATATTTAGTTGGAGTCATTTTTGTTTGCTTCAATGCAAATCTCACCAAAGATATCTCCGTAAATTTATAATCCGCAAGGCCATGGCCCTACGGGTGCCGTCATTTTTTTCGATTGTATATCTTCCGGGGCAAAAAAATGACCGGCAGCCTTGCGTATTAAAATTTACTCCGCTGTGTAGTGCTTACGATTTGCATTTTATGCACTAAACCATTTGTAACACTTAAAAGCGGAGGTTTGTATGTCAACAACCATCAGTCATTCTTCAACTCAGGTAATTCATGATTTAGCCTGTGATTATCATGTCAATGAAAACGGTCAGGTCATCCTGCACCACAACGGCCGGCCGGTCAAGTGGTCGTCCACAATCAAAATCACCTTGTTTTCCCCAAGTGGTAAAGAGGCCGCAAGGTTCAGGTTCCTCAATATCCATGAGGCCATGAACTTCATCCGCCTCAATGATCCGCCCAGGTATATGATCTGGGGGTGATTTTCCTGGTCATAGTATTTCAGGTTTCCCTGCGGGTGCCAAAACCTGCAGGGAAACTTTCTTCATGGACGAAAGGGAATTTAATAATTCAGATCCAGCAGCCTTTTGACAAACCTGAAAAAGAAAAGTTTTAAACGGAAATATTCCGGAATAGATAATTGTAAATGCTTGAAAAATGCTTGAAAAAACGAAAACAGCCACTTTACTTTTTATCGTAAGTGGCTGATTCTCTGTGACCCCGACAGGATTCAAACCTGTAACCTTCTGATCCGTAGTCAGATGCTCTATTCAGTTGAGCTACGGGGCCAAATTCGGTGCAAAGGTATAAAATTTGGATTTAGCGGCAAAGAGAATTTTACGCCGTTTGATTAATCACACGCCTAATATTGATCTGCACCGAACTTCTGCCCTGTGTCCCTGCAGATGATCTGTGCAAGATCCCTGGCCGATTTTATGGCAACAGGCAATCCGCCCCCGGGAATGCTCCAGTGACCGGAATAGTAAAAGTTATTGAGACCGGGAAGTTTGAATTCAACTGGGGACTGTTCGATCAGGTTCTTTCCCGGCAGCCAGCCCTGGGCCGATCCTTTCCAGTTATTGGTGTACCTGAAAAATGTCGCAGGAGTTGCAATATCCATTTCTTCAATAAACTCCTTTATCCTTCCGTATTTCTTCTCAAGGGTTTCGATTATTTCTTCGGCAAACCTGGTCTTTGCATTATCGTACCCTGCCCTGTCGGTTTTCCTGAGGTTGATCCAGTAAGCGGCATTACTGGTATAAAAACTCACCGAAACAACTGTTTTAGCAGCGGGTGCAAGGGTGGGGTCATAATTGTATATATGGGCTTCAAGGCGGGGGTATGATGTGCCGTCGGGCGAGACCAGGTCCTTATCGAGAGGGAACCTTAGAAAATGGGATTCGTCTTCAAAGGACCTGTTTATTCCCAGGGAGACGATAAATAATGAATAATACACTTTCAATTTCTCCTGCTTGCCTAGACCAAGTATCGTTTTGTTTACATAGTTGCCATCCAGTGCATCAAAAACAGTATAATGCCAGTCGGCAGCCGATACCACAATGTCGGAGGTAACCTTTTCCCCATCCCCAAGAAGTAAACCGCCTGCATGATTATTTTGGACCAGGATTTTATTAACAGGGGAATTATAGCGGATCTGTCCTCCCAGGGAAAGGTATTTATCCTTTAAACGGTTTACAAAGCGGGTGGCCCCCCCAACCGGGTAGCCGGCAGCCCTGAGATCGTTATAGGCCAGGGGCATGGTAACTATCATCAGTGGAAGTTCTTGACCGTCGTAAAGCAATTCAAAAGCCTCCTTTAAGAACGGGTTTTTAAGTCTGGAAGCAAATGAGAAATTGGTTTCTTTTTTCAATTTATTCAGGAACAATAATAAAGGCAGGTAGCGGATGTACTTTATTTTTTCTTTCAGGGGCAATAGTTTTGGCAATTTCTTGATCATGGGAGGTATCTCAAAGCCCTGGACCTGCCTCATGGATCGGATAAGTTTGTTGATTTGACGCTTGTCCTCAGGCGAAATCCCTATAAGATAGTCCCTGAGCCGGTCAAGGTTTGTATAAAGATGAAAGACCTTATCACCCTTTGGATCTGCATTATCCCTGACCTCAATGTCCATGCGGCTTTCATGTGTAATAAAAGGGATGGATCTCATGTCGAGCAATTCCGTCCATAAGTTGTAAAACGGGTTTGCGGGTCCTGACCCTAAAAGCCACTGGAACCCACTTTCAAACGTGTAACTGCCTTTCTTCCAACTGGTGCATAATCCGCCAGGGGTTGCATGGCGCTCAAAAATCACTGTATTAAAACCACTCATCTGCAAATAGCAGCCTGCGCTCAAACCTGATACTCCCGCCCCGATAATGCTAATATTCATTGATTTAAAGTAATAGTTAGTGCCAAATGTAAGAAAATGATATGAAGCTAATCCAAAAAAAAATTACCTTTGTAACAGAATTGATAGGCTATTTCCGGATCTTCCGGAGAAAGCGATAAACACTGAACAACAGACCATGATTACAGTCGGAAGCAGGAAACTCACTGTCAATGATTTCTTTAAAGTCCTTTTTGAAGGTGAGCAAATAGATATTGATATTGAAGCACGCCGCAAGGTGGAAGAAGATTTTGAGTTTCTGAAAGAATTTGCACAGGGGAAAGTTATTTACGGTATCAATACTGGCCTAGGTCCCATGGCCCAGTTCAAGATCAATGGGAACAAGGAGCTTGAGTTGCAGTACAATTTGATCCGCAGCCATGCTGCCGGTTGCGGCTCACCCCTTCCACCGCTTTATGCCAAAGCCACTATGCTGGCAAGGATCAGTTCACTGGTCCAGGCCAAATCGGGGATCCATATCGAGGTGGTGGACCTGCTCAAGGAACTCATAAACCGTGATATAAATCCTTTTATACCCGAACATGGTGGCGTTGGAGCCAGCGGCGACCTGGTTCAGCTTGCCCACCTGGCCTTAAACCTGATCGGTGAAGGCGAGATGTTGTATAAGGGACAAACTGTTCCTGCTGCGGATGCATATACTGCCGAAGGCCTCTCCCCTATCACCATGCATATCCGCGAAGGCCTTGGCCTGATAAACGGTACCTCGGCAATGACAGGCATAGGGATGATCAATGTGATCCATGCCAGGAACCTGGTCGACTGGTCAATCCTCGCTTCATCGATGATCACCGAGATTGTTGAATCGTATGATGATCATTTCTCCGACGGGCTCAATCGTGCCAAAACACATCATGGTCAAAGGGTAGTCGCCCGTACCATGAAATACATCCTTAAGGACAGCCAGTTGATACGCCGCCGTGCCGACCATTTATACAACAACGATAAACTGGTCGAGGTTGAGGTGTTCAAGCATAAAGTCCAGGAATATTATTCGCTTCGCTGCGTCCCCCAGGTAGTGGGCCCGGTCCAGGACACAATACTGTATGCCACCCATGTGCTGATGAACGAAGTGAACTCAACCAGCGACAACCCGATCATTGACGGGGAACATCATAATGTTTACCATGGCGGGAATTTCCATGGGGACTATGTCGCCCTGGAGATGGATAAGCTCAAGATTGCAATCACCAAATTGTCGATGCTTGCCGAACGCCAGCTGAATTACCTGATGAACCCCAAGCTTAATGAAAAGCTCCCTCCCTTTGTCAACCTCGGCAAACTGGGTCTGAACCTTGGCATGCAGGGGGCACAGTTCACTGCCGTTTCAACTGTTGCCGAAAATCAAACCTATTCGTTCCCGATGTCGCTGCACAGCATTACCAACAATAATGACAACCAGGATATCGTGAGCATGGGAACCAATGCCGCCCTGCTGACAAAGAAAGTTATTGACAACACATACCAGGTCATTGCTATAGAAATGATCTCCATACTGCAGGCTATAGACTACCTTAATATCAAGGATAAGCTGTCTTCATACTCAAGAAATAAATATGAAGATCTCAGGAAAATAGTCCCCGTATTTACAGAAGATACCAGCAAGTATAAGGACATCCTAAATATTATACAGTACATCATGGAGAACAAGCCCCAGTTTTCAGTTGAAGAATAATTTACTAACAGGAAAAATAGCTTCTGAATGAGATATGCGTTAGTAACAGGCGGGTCCCGGGGAATCGGAAGAGCTATCTGTTTAAGTCTGGCCAAAGATGGTTTTTATATCCTTATTAACTACAATTCAAATTCAGCAGAAGCTGAATCCACGCTTGCCCTGGTTCGTGAAAACGGCGGCGACGGCGAGATCGTTCAGTTTGATATTTCCAGCCAGGAAGCCGTTGAGAAGGCCCTGGGGGACTGGCAAACCAGGAACGAAGGGAAATATATCCATGTGCTTGTCAACAACGCAGGTATCAGGAAAGATGCCTTGCTGATGTGGATGAAGAACGAGGAATGGAACGAGGTTATCAATACCAACCTGAACAGCTTCTTATATATTACCAGGTTCCTTTTAAAAGATATGCTGATCAACAAGTTCGGGAGGATCATCAACGTAGTGTCCCTGAGCGGGATCAAAGGCCTCCCCGGCCAGGCCAACTACTCGGCCGCAAAAGGCGGGGTCATTGCAGCAACCAAAGCCCTGGCCCAGGAGATTGCGAAGAAGAATGTGACTGTGAATGCCGTAGCCCCGGGCTTTATAAAAACCGATATGACAAAGGACCTCGATGAGGCCCAGCTTAAAATGATGATCCCTATGGGACGTTTCGGCCGGCCTGAGGAAGTTGCTTCAGCCGTGAGGTTCCTTGCATCTGACGATGCTTCTTATATCACGGGTTCAGTAATCAATGTTAACGGGGGGTTATACACATAAAGCAATGATCATTTTCGCCAATCCGCTATCCCGCTATCCCGCTATCTGATGACAAGAGTCGTAATCACAGGCATGGGCATTTACTCCGTCATTGGCAAGAATCTTGCTGATGTCAGGGATTCATTATTCCATGGCAGGTCGGGGATCATCTTTGATCCGAAAAGAAAAGAAATGGGATTCCGCTCTGCACTCACCGGTATGGTCGACCGCCCTGTTCTCAAGGGGGTCCTTGACCGCCGGATGCGCGTGGGAATGCCGGCCCAGGGTGAGTATGCCTATATAGCAACACTGGAAGCGCTAAAAAATGCAGGCATCGACCAGGCTTTCCTTGACGGCCATGAAGTTGGCATCCTATACGGAAATGACAGTTCCGCTGTGCCGGTGGTTGAATCGGTTGACATACTCAGGAAGGAAAAAGACACCATGCTCATCGGTTCGGGCTATATTTTCCAGTCGATGAATTCAACCGTTTCAATGAACCTCTCGGTTATCTTCAGGCTCAAAGGAATAAATTTTACGGTAAGCGGCGCCTGTGCCAGCGGTTCACATGCAATAGGGATAGGCTATTTAATGATCAAGCAGGGGCTGCAGGAAATGATCATCTGCGGAGGAGCCCAGGAAATAAACCCTGAATCAACGGCCAGTTTTGATGCCCTGAACGCATTTTCGATCCGGGAATCTGAGCCCACAAAAGCTTCAAGGCCTTTCGACCGCGACCGCGACGGCCTGGTACCAAGCGGAGGGGCAGCCACAGTAATCCTCGAGAGTTATGAATCGGCAAAAAAACGCGGAGCAAACATACTTGCCGAATTGGTTGGCTATGGTTTTTCATCAAACGGCGAACATATCTCACTTCCAAACGTTGAAGGCCCTGCAAGGGCAATGCAGATGTCGCTGAAGGTTGCAGGCATGTCGCCAAAAGATATTGATTATATTAATGCCCATGCCACCTCCACGCCAGCAGGCGACGGCAATGAAGCCAAAGCCATTTGCCAGATCTTCGGGAAGGATATGCCGCTGGTGAGCAGCACAAAATCCATGACCGGGCATGAAATGTGGATGGGAGGCGCCAGCGAAGTGGTGTATTCGACCCTGATGATGAATAATAATTTCGTCGCACCGAATATAAATTTTGAAAATCCCGATGAAGCTACCGCTTCCCTGAACCTGGCAACAGTCACTACTCCCCATGAGATCAATGCATTCCTCTCCAATTCTTTTGGTTTCGGGGGTACTAATTCCTCCCTGGTAGTAAAGAAAGCCTCATTCTGAATTCTCATTTTTTTTTTTTACTTTTGCAGCCTATAAGAAGATCGTATAATGCAAAACGACGAGATTATCGGTAAGATAAACCAGTTGCTGGTGGACGAGATTGAAATTGAGGAGGAAAAGATAAGCCCCGCCGCAGATCTTAAGAAGGATCTTGAGATAGACAGCCTTGATTTTGTAGACCTGTTTGTGATCATCGAACGCAATTTCGGGGTCAAAATGAAGGCTGAAGAAATGGCTGATATCAAGACCCTGCAGGATTTTTACGATTATATCATCAAACGTGTCCATTCAAATTAGCACAAATGGAGTCCTGGGAAGGTAAAACCCGCGGAGGAGTCCTTGGCTATAAAATCTTTATCTGGACGCTCAGGAACCTTGGAATTTCTTTCGCTTATTTCCTGCTTGTTTTCGTTGTCTCCTATTTCATTTTCACATCCGGCAAAGCCTTTGGCTCAATCTACAGGTACTTTCGCGGGAAAATGAATTACGGGAGGCTGAAGTCATTGATCAGTATTTACCGCAATTACTATGTCTTCGGGCAAATCCTGGTCGATAAATTGGCATTGCTGGCAGGTTTTCAGCATAAGTTCACTTTTGAATTTGAAGGTGAAGAATACCTCAGGCAGATGAATAACGGGGGCCTCCTTATAAGCGGCCATGTGGGGAACTGGGAAATAGCAGGACAGCTCCTGGTCAGGCTCGAAAAGAAGATAAATATCCTGATGTATGATGCCGAGCATCAGAAAATAAAGGGTTACCTCGCCGACATCCTCAAGCGAAACGTGAGCTTCATAATAATCAGGGAAGATTACGCCCATCTTCAGGAAATCAAAGAAGCATTTTCCAGGGGTGAGATCATTGCGATGCATGGCGACCGGTATATAGAGGGAAATAAAACCGTCGTGACCGATTTTCTCGGTTCGCCTGCAGCCTTCCCCCTGGGCCCGGTTAACCTCGCTGCAAGGTTTAACGTCCCCGTGGCTTATGTTTTCGCAGTCAAGGAAACCAATTCGCACTACCATTTTTTCTCCACTCCGCTTCAGAATATCGAATTCTCAAATAATCTTAAGAAGAGGGATGCCATACTGGCCGGGGCCGTCAGGAAATTCGTTGATGCTTTTGAGAATGTCGTTTATAATTATCCCCTGCAGTGGTTTAATTATTATGATTTCTGGAAAATTCCTGATCATGTTCATCAGCCACCGCTGAATACAGGCCCTGAAACCGTAACCTCATCCGCCGACAAAACAAAAGGCCAGAGAGAACCAGTCAAAAAAAAGAGCAGGAAACTGCTTCTTATATCCGCTAACCGTTATGCCAACCCATACCCGGTTTATCCATTGGGCATCTCCTATCTTTATTCCTACCTCAGCGACCATATGCCCGACCTGGATATACGTTCGTTTGATTTTAATCTTAACGGCAGTGAAGAACTGAAAGATCTGCTGCAGTCGTTCAAGCCTGATTATACAGGCCTTTCACTGAGGAATATCGACGATGTTAACTTTTATACCAAGGAAAGCTTTATCGGCGGTTACAAGACTATTGCCGACATAATCAGGGAAGCCGGGAATGGCACCACCTTTATTGTTGGCGGATCGGCTTTCTCCATTTATCCAAGGGAACTGTTCGAGCTTCTACAACCTGATTTCGGGATAACGGGTGAAGGTGAAGAAAGCCTGCATATGCTCCTGAAAAGTCTTGATTCGGGGCTTGCCGACCAGGCGATAGAAGGCCTGATATACAGGAAAGACGGGAATCTGCGGCTTAATCCAAGGAAGCAGTTCATTAAAACACCTGAACTCTCCTTTGACCATAACCTGGTTAAATATTACTGGCAGAAAAGCGGGATGATCAACATCCAGACAAAGCGAGGCTGCCCGTTTAATTGCATCTATTGCACCTATCCGCTTATTGAAGGCCATAATGTGCGAACCCTTGATCCCGACAGGATACTGCATACCCTGAGGGACCTGTATTACCATCATAATATCGATTATTACTTTTTTACTGATTCGGTCTTTAATATCAGTAATAACTTTAACATAGAACTCGCCGAGAAGATCATCAAGTCGAACATGAAGCTGAAATGGGGGGCATATTTTTCACCATATAAACTTTCGAGAGACCTGCTTGACCTTTTCGCAAGGGCCGGGCTTACGCATATCGAATTTGGCACCGAATCGCTGTCGGATACCACTCTGAAAGCCTATGGGAAGCACTTTGACGTGGATGAGGTCGTGAGGGTTTCAGAGTATTGCAATGAAACAAATATCTACTTCTGTCATTTCATGATCATTGGCGGATATGGAGAGACAGACCAGACCGTGGATGAGAGTTTTGAAAATTCGAAACGTATAGATAATACGGTATTCTTCCCATACGTGGGGATGCGGATCTACCCGGGCACAAAACTTCACGAACTTAGTATTGCAGAGGGGATAGTGTCGGCCGGCGATCCCATTATTGAGCCTGTTTATTACATTTCAAAAAAAGTGAATTACGAGACACTCAAAGAAAGGGCCGAAAAGTCGGGGCGCCGCTGGGTTTTCGCCGATGAAGACGTGGCCACGGCTATGAACAGGATGAGAAGCAGAAACCGTAAAGGATCCTTATGGCATCATTTAAAGAAATAAACCTGCCCCAGAAACCACCCATGGTGATGGTGGACCGCATCGTAGGGATACAGGATAGGACAACTGTGACTTCATTCCTGGTAAGGGATGACAATGTGTTTCTTGCGGATGGCGTTTTGCGGGAACCCGGGCTGATTGAAAATATCGCCCAGAGCGCGGCTGCGGGAATTGCCGCGAATCCCGCAAATACCCTTGATGAACCGAAACTCGGTTTCATAGGGGCCATAAGGGATCTCAGGATCATAAAACTTCCTGAAGCAGGTGACGAGATCATAACATCGGTCACCGTTACACACGAAATATTGAATGCGAGCGTTATTGCAGGCAGGATTAATCTGAAAGGCGAACTGATAGCCGAATGCGAGCTCAGGATATTCCTTGAAACCGCCTGAATTATCAATGAAGCAAATATCCCCGATGGAAAAAGAAGAAAAAGAAGAACTTATTTATACCTATAACCGGGAACTCCATTATTCCTTTGAGCCCGGGAAAGGTTATACCCGTAAGGTAGATTACCACTATCCCGGTAACCAGGTCATTATAAAACAAAGCTGGGATGAAGCCGAAAGCAGGCTTAAGGATATATCTTCAAAAATCAGAGTAGGCCAGCTCAGCCCCATCGCCTTTTATATGGAAAAGAACCTGATGGAAATCCCTATGCTTTCTGATTATACCGGTTTTATGCAATGGAGGATCAAAAGGCATCTCAAACCAAAGGTCTTTTCAAAATTAAAACCCGGAATACTTTCAAATTATGCCTCGGTCTTTAATATCGGGGTCAACGAACTTATGAACCCTCCATTAACCTGATATGATCGAACTGAATTTTGAGCACCGGCAGGCCGGGCATTGTGAAAGCGGCGTTACCTCCAATCTCCTGCATTATCATAAACTGGATATCAGCGAGCCCATTGCCTTTGGCATCGGGTCCGGATTGTTTTTCAGCTATCTCCCCTTTCTTAAAATGCAGCATGCCCCTGTAACCTCCTTCAGAGTATGGCCGGGAATGGTGTTTGACAGGGCGACTAAAGCACTGGGCGTGCAAACAAAGATCCACCGGTTCAAGAAACCTGAGGATTCAATGAAAAAGCTTGATGAAGTTCTCGAACAGGGCTTTCCTGTCGGATTGCAGGTAGGCACATTCCATCTTACCTTTTTCCCGCCCGAGTACAGGATGCATTACAATATGCACAATATGGTCGTTTACGGTAAAAAAGCCAATAACTACCTCATCAGCGACACATTGATGGAACATAAGGTCGAGATCACTTATGATGACCTGATGCGGGTGAGATTTGCCAAAGGAACTTTTGCACCAAACGGACGCATGTATTATCCTACTGCAGTACCGACCGAAGTAGACATCAGGCCTGCAATCATCAAAGGGATACGCAAGACCGCCAACAATATGGTTGGCGTTCCGTTCCCTCTCATAGGAACCAAAGGCATCAGGTATCTGTCGCGGCGCCTGAGAAAATGGCCTGAAAAGCTGGGCGAGGAAAAGGCATCATATTATCTTGGCCAGGTCCTGAGAATGGAAGAAGAAATTGGTACAGCCGGCGCAGGTTTCAGGTTCATTTATGGAGCTTTCCTCGATGAGGCAGGTATTATACTGAAGCAGGACTGGATACGGGAGATTGCCGTTGAGATGGGCGAAGCTGCAAATCACTGGAGGAAATTTTCGTATCTTGGTTCAAGGAATTGCAAGAAGAGAGCCAAACCGGAAGAATCATACGATATGCTGGCCGACATGCTTATGGAATGTGCCGATATGGAGGAGAAGATCTTTCGAAAACTGGCAAAAATAAGATAATACTTGCCAGTGATTATTTTTTAATAATTTCGCGTCATTATTATGCTAAATTGATCTGCATGGAAAACTCATCAGAAAACAAAAATCCTGTTTATAAAGACCAGAATTACGGTCAGTACAGGGAGATGTTGTTCACTTACGACGAAAAAGGCAATTTTCAGAATTCTGTGGGTTATCACGGAGAGCCCGACAGGGTTGTACTGCAGCAGGCCTGGGATCTGTTTGCCGAACGTATTGAGGAGGCACGTAAGAAAGTACTGGCAGGGAAAGCCAGTCCAATCATGTATTATATGGAGAAAATACTGGCCGATCCGTTGAGTTTGTCGATGATGGCCGGTGTCTCGCTTATAAGCGTCAAACTCCATTGCAAACCGTTTTTCTTTAAACACCTGGGTGATAAAACCCTGGCAAAATATGCCGGGGCTTTCAATATCACTGTTGAACAACTGAAAAAATTCGAATAATCAAAATAAGGCAAATGGATAGTAAACCTATAATGATCAATTATACGCATCGCCAGGCAGGCCATTGTGAAAGCGGTGCAACTTCAAACCTGTTTAATTTTTATGGCTATAAAATGTCGGAACCCATGGCGTTTGGGATAGGTACGGGGATATATTTCAGTTACCTCCCCTTCCTGAAACTGATGTTTGCGCCTATGATGTCATTCCGCAACCTGCCCAATACAGTGTTTCACCGTTCAATGAAATACCTTGGGGTGGATGGAACGGTCATTAAAAAATTCAGCAATGAAAGGGAGTCAATGGAAGCCCTTGACAGGAACCTTGAAAAAGGCATCCCTACGGGCTTGCAGGTTGGAGTGTTCAACCTGACTTTTTTCCCTCCCGAATACCGCATGCATTACAATATGCACAACCTTGTTGTATTTGGCAGGGAAGGCAACCTCTACCATGTCAGTGATACGGTAATGGAACATCCGCAGACAATCACCTATGATGATCTTGTAAGAGTGCGCTGGGCAAAAGGCGCCTTTGCTCCAAAAGGCAAGATGTACTGGATCAATAGCATCCCCAAAGAACTTGACATCCGTAACGGGGTGCAGCAGGGCATCAAAAAGAGCGTTTATGAGATGACCAAAGTCCCTTTCTGGCTCATTGGTATAAAAGGGATGCGCGTGATGGCCAGGGATATAAAAAAATGGCCCAAAAAGCATGGTAACCAGAAAGCGGCTTTCTATCTCGGCCAGATACTCAGGATGGCTGAGGATTTCGGGACGGGCGGAGCCGGCTTCCGTTATATCTTCGGCTCATTTCTGAAAGAAAGCGGGGAGACGTTTAATAACAAGGAACTTCTTGAAGCTGCAGATCTTATGGGGCGTACTGCAAATAAATGGAGGGAATTTACGTACCTTGGCGCCAGGAACTGCAAAAACAGGTCATCCCAGCCGGTAGAGGATTATGTTACACTCGGGGATATGATGCTTGAAATAGCAGGTATGGAAGAACAGGTGTTCAAGAAAATTGAAAAAGTAACAGTCTGATGTCTGAAAAGGTCATTATTGAAATACGGGACCTGGTTAAAATATATAAGGGATCTGATGAGCCTGCGATCAAAGGTATCTCGCTTGATATTTTCCAGGGCGAGATCTTCGGGTTGCTGGGCCCCAACGGTGCTGGTAAGACCACCACGATTTCGATTTTGTGCGGACTGTTTCATGCAACCAGCGGCAGTGCCAGGATTGACGGGATGGATATTCATTCCCATCTCAATGAGATAAAACGCATTATAGGGGTAGTTCCCCAGGATGTGGCCCTCTACCCTACCCTGACAGCCTGGGAGAATCTCACTTTTTTCGGGAACATGTACGGCATCAGGGGAATAAAGCTCAAAGAGAAGATCGCCGAAGGCCTTTCGGTATTCGGGCTGGAGAAACATGCCAACAAAAAAATCGCCAACTGCTCCGGCGGCATTAAACGCAGGATCAACCTGATCGCCGGCCTGCTTCACGAGCCCAAAGTAATTTTCCTTGATGAGCCTACTGTGGGTATCGATGTCCAGTCAAGGGTTGTGATCCTGGATTATCTTAAGGAGCTTAATCATAAAGGCACAACGGTAATTTATACTTCCCATTATATGGAGGAAGCCGAAAAACTCTGTTCACGCGTAGTTATAATTGACCGGGGAACGGTCGTTTCCATGGGAAATCCAAGGGAGCTTGTGGCGGAACATCCCGAGTTCAAGGACCTGGAAAATATTTTCCTGCACCTCACGGGTAAGGATCTAAGAGACTAATTAGGAGAAGAAAGCACAATGTTCAAATTTTTTTCCGCTTGCCGAAAGGAATCATTGATACTGATAAGGGACCTGGCAGGCCTTGTCATGTTGTTTATCATGCCCATGATCATGGTCATGATCCTCGCCCTGGTACAGGAACAGGGCTGGAGCTCGCTGTCGAAGGATCCTTCAATACCGGTCCTGCTGGTCGATGAAGATCATGATACTCTTGGAGCAAAGATCCAGGATGGCCTTAAAAGTTCCAATATTTTCAAAATATTTACAAGCATTGAAGGAAAACCCATTACCCGTGAGTTTGCAAAAGAAAAAATTGCCAAAGGGTCATACAATGTCGCTGTAATTATACCCAATGGTTCCACGAAAATAATACGGCATAAAGTACAGGTGATGGTGACCCAGATCGTTTCAGGTATCATGATGCCTGTCGACAATCCATTCCTGGATATCCAGTCAAATGATTCCATAAATATTATAATCTATTTTGATCCCGGGATAAAGGGCACTTTTAAATATGCCTTTATGGCGACCATGAAGGAGTATAGCATGTTTATAGAGTCGTCGATGATTTTCGGATCCTTTAATACCGAACTGAAGAAAATGTTCCCCCAGTACCGCCCTCCCAAAACGGAGTATAAAGAATCGGTATTTTTTACCGAGATCTTTCCTGCCGGCAAGGATGAGAAAGCTGTACCTTCAACAACCCAGCACAATATCCCGGCCTGGGCCCTGTTTGCAATGTTTTTTATAGTAATCCCGATGACCGGCAGCATGATCAAGGAACGTGATGAAGGCAGCATGATCAGGATTTACACCATGCCGGTTTCATATTTCATTATTTTCATGGCCAAGGTCAGTGTTTACGCAGTTGTATGCATTATACAGTTCATCCTGATGATGCTGGCCGGTAAGTTTATTCTTCCCCTCGCCGGTATTCCCTCTCTTACAATCGGATCAAATTATATGGGCATACTTCTCATGATGATTGTCTCAAGCCTTGCTGCACTGGGTTTTTCAATCGCAGTTGGGACAATTGCCAGGACTCATCAGCAGGCTGCGGCTTTTGGTGTAGTCTCTGTGGTCGTACTCTCCGCATTGGGAGGGTTGTGGGTCCCGGTTTACCTCATGCCCGAATTTATGAGGAACCTTGCTACATGGTCGCCCCTGAATTGGGCTCATGTAGGCTTCATTGACCTTTTCCTGAGGGATGCCACCATAGTGGATGTCATTCCGCAGATGGCCAAACTGCTCGCATTTTTTATCGTGATGATCTCTGCTGCTTTATTCTACCGCAGGATAAACTCTCCAATAAACAGCTAAAATGACACTTACCGACAGCAAAGAAATCACTGTGAGATTCAGTGAGGTTGATTCAATGAAAATTGTCTGGCACGGGAATTACCTTAAATATTTTGAGGACGGCAGGGAATCGTTCGGGCTTAAATATAACCTTGGGTACCTGGATGTTTACAGTCATAATGTGATGATTCCGATTGTTAGAATAAACTGTGATTATAAACGGCCCCTGGTTTACGGTGATGATCTTATTGTTGAGACCAGGTATATCCCTACAGAAGCCGCCAAGATTGTATTCAATTATACTGTTTCCAGAAAGAAAGATGGTGAAGTTGTGGCCACAGGCAGTTCGACCCAGGTGTTCCTTACCCCTGAAGGGGATCTTCTGCTTAACTCACCTGAATTTTATACAGGATGGAAAAAGAAATGGGGAATTGAGTAATTTGAATTAATGAAGACTGTTTATACCGTTTCCGAGAACATCATTTCATCGCTGGGATTTACAGCCCGCGAAAATGCAGTGTCACTTTCCGGGGGGGCAACAGGGATAAAATTGCATAATGACCCTAAGCTTTACGCCCAGCCCGTTCCCCTGTCGCTTGTTGATACAGCAAGGCTTGAACAAAATTTTGAAGCCATCCTCGGTAAGTACAAGAAAGACAATAAACCTGGTTTTTATACACGGCTGGAGAAAATGCTGATCCTATCGGTGGCCGACGCATTGGCCGGTACCCCGGTGAGGCCTGAGAATGAGAAAGTTTTACTTCTGCTTTCAACAACCAAGGGGAACATCGACCTTCTTGAGGACCGGTTTACGGCAAAATTCGACCACAAACGTATTTATCTTTGGGCCGTAGCGAATATCCTGAAGGATTTCTTCGGATTCATTAACATGCCCCTGATCATTAGCAATGCCTGTATTTCGGGTGTTATGGCCCTTATTGTGGCCAGCCGTTTGATACGCTCGGGCAAATATCAAACTGCAGTGGTGGCAGGAGGCGACATTGCCACTGAGTTTGTGATCTCGGGCTTCCAGTCCTTCCAGGCATTAAGCCCTGAACCATGCAAGCCATTCGATCTTCACCGTACCGGGCTTTCACTCGGCGAAGGCTGCGGGACGATAGTGCTTTCCTCAACTGGACCGGAAGGCGCTAATAGCGGGATCCTGCTCATGGGAGGATCGGTAAGCAACGATGCCAATCATATTTCGGGCCCTTCAAGGACCGGCGAAGAACTTAGCATGGCGATTGACGCTGCGATCGGTGAATCGGGAAGCCTGAACCGGGATATTGATTACATCTCTGCCCATGGAACAGCTACACCATATAACGATGAAATGGAATCTAAAGCCATTTCCCTCAGTAAATTGAATGATGTACCTGTTAACAGCTACAAAGGATACTGGGGGCATACTCTTGGCGCCTCGGGTTTAATGGAGTCAGCGGCCCTGATCTCATGTATGAAGTCCAACCGGCTTATTAAATCGGCGGGATTCGAAACTCCCGGCGTTTCTGAAAGAATTAACGTGATAACCGAAACGATACAAAAACCGCTTGATACCTGCCTGAAAATAGCGTCCGGTTTCGGAGGATGCAATGCAGCCCTGGTATTTCAGAAAACCTGAGCATGGAAAAACTGATCACTGCATATACCTATATTGGGGAAGGGAAAGTAGTTGTTAACAAGCAACTTATCTTTTATCAGGAAAAAATTGCTACTTTTGCAGAGTTTATTAAGGCTCTGTATAAGCAGGAACAGATTTCATATCCTAAGTTCTACAAGATGGATTCATTGAGTAAACTTGGGTTTATGTGTGCAGAACTGCTGCTCAGACATGAAAAACCCGGTAGATTCAAGCCCGGATCGCTTGCAGTGGTACTTGCTAATTCAAGTTCCAGTTTGGAAACCGACCTGACATATCAGGACAGCATAAAAAACAGGTCGGCCTACTTCCCAAGCCCTTCGGTGTTTGTTTATACACTGGCGAATATCGTAATCGGAGAGATCTGCATTCGGCACAGCCTGAAAGGGGAAAACGCTTTTCTTGTAAGTGAGAAGTTCAATCCCCGGCAGCTGCTTGATCATGTTTCAGATCTCCTTGATAATAACCGTGCAGGGGCCTGCATCTGCGGCTGGGTTGAAATTCTGGGCAATACATTCAAGGCAATGGTCGCACTGGTTGAGAAAGAGAATGACGGGACCCTGAAAACAAGCTTCGGCAGTATGCCTTTCACCGAAGCCTCACTTAACGAATTAATGAATTTAACTGAAAAGAGTATATGGAAGAATTGATCAACAAACTTAAAAAAGAAGTAATTACACAGCTAAATCTCGAAGATATTTCTGTGGAGGATATTAACCCCGATTCCCCCTTGTTCGGGGAAGGACTTGGATTGGATTCCATTGATGCACTGGAGCTTATTGTCCTCCTTGAAAAAAATTACGGCATTAAAATAGAAGATCCCAAGGACGGGAAGAAGATATTTTTCTCGATTCGTACCATGGCCGAATATATCACCGAGCATCAAAAGAAAGCCTAAATGCCTTCAAGGATTTTTGTTACCGGATTGGGTTTTATTTCAGGTCTGGGTAACAATGTTCAGGAAAACCTTAATTCATTGCTTAACCTTCGTTCCAATATTGGCCCGATAAGGCATATTGATACCAACCTTAAGCACGAACTGGCCGTTTCGGAAGTCTCCATGACCAGTGATGAATTGATGAGGGATGCTGGATTGCCTGATGATTCAGCCTATTCCCGCAATGCGCTGCTTGGAATCATTGCGGCAAAAGAAGCTTTTTCCCATGCTAAACTTGATAAACACCCGGGCCTTAATATCGGATTGATTTCAGGCACTACAGTTGGTGGCATGGATGAATGTGAGAAATATTACCAGGATTTTCTTACCAACGACAGCAAAAACAGGTTTATTGAAACCTATGATTGTGCCGACAGCACTGAAAAAATCGCTGATCACCTGGGGCTTAAGGGATTTATGACAACAATCAGTACTGCCTGTTCGTCGGCAGCCAATTCAATCGGGTTTGCCGCAAGGATGATGAAGGCAGGTAAGCTTGACTGTGCTGTTGCAGGAGGTACCGAATCCCTGACCAGGTTTCACCTCAACGGGTTTAATGCCTTAAAGATACTGGATAAATTTCCCTGCAGGCCGTTCGATGCGACACGTAACGGGATTAACCTGGGAGAGGGTGCAGCATATCTTGTTCTTGAAACTGAAGAGACCAATCAAAAAACAGGGAACCCTGTTCTTTGCGAGCTTGTTGGTTACGGCAATGCCTGTGAAGCCTTTCACCAGACTGCCTCCTCCCCCGACGGAGCCGGGGCCTACCTGGCGATGAAAAAGGCCCTGGATATGAGCGGGGAAACCCCTGATGCCATTGATTATATCAACGCGCACGGCACGGGAACCGACAATAACGACCTTTCGGAAGGACGGGCCATTGAGAAGCTGTTCACCGGGAAGATCCCGTATGTAAGTTCAACCAAACCCTTCACCGGCCATATGACTTCGGCCGCCGGCTCTGCCGAGGCAATAATCTCTATACTTGGCATGCAGCAAGGTATTATATGGCCTAACATGAACTTTTCAAACCCCATGCCTGAACTAAAATTTCAGCCGGCGGGGGAAATTATAAGAGGCGTTGATATTAAACTGGTAATGAGCAATTCCTTTGGCTTTGGTGGAAATGACAGTACCCTGATTTTTAAGAAACATGGCGTACATTAACGGTATAGGCATTATCTCGCCCCAGGATACCCTTCCCGGTTCCGCTTTTCTCGAGCCGGTCATAGAACATACTTCCGAATTCATGAAATCGATTGAGCCGGTTTATAAGCAATATATCGATCCCATTGCCTCAAGGAGACTCAGCCGGCTGATCAAAATGGGTATAAGCTCCGCCAAAATGTGCATGCTGGATGCAGGCCTGGAAGTGCCGGATGCCATCATAACGGGAACCGGTTTAGGAAGTGTTGAAGACACTGAGAAGATACTGGGGGAGCTCACGAAAGAGGAGAAATTTCTCAACCCCACCCCTTTCATACAATCTACATATAATACCATTAGTTCCCAGATTGCAATAAACCTGAAGTGCCACCAGTACAATTCAACTTATGTTCATCGCTGTTTCTCCCTTGAGAGCTGCTTAATTGATGCACTTCTTCAAATAGATGAAGGCTCCGCCCAAAATGTTCTTACAGGCGGGATTGATGAGATGACCCTGAATCATCTTACTATTATCAGGAGACTTGGCTTATGGAAGATGGAAGCAGTCAGTAACCTGGACTTATGGTCAAGCCCCCTGCCAGGCGCCCTAGCAGGTGAAGGTGCAGCCTATTTCAGCATTTCAAAAGAACGGAATGAAAAAACCTATGCCAGTCTTTCGGCTGTTGAAACCCTTTACAAGCCCTCTTCTACCGAACAAACCGCTGAAGCTGTCGTAAGGTTTGTTACCGAACAAGGCCTCAGGCCCGAAGACGTAGACCTGGTCATGATGGGAAACAACGGGTATGATGAACATGACAAGATATGTAATGAAGTGATGATGAAGGCGCTCCCCTCGGCATCCAGGATGCTTTACAAGCATCTTTGCGGCGAATATCATACCGTTTCGGGATTCGCCCTTTTTGTTGCGGCGAATATTCTCAGGAAACAGTATATCCCCTCTTCCCTTATAACTATTCCATCGGCCCCAGGGAAACTTCAAACTATCCTGATCCACAACCACTTCAGGGATACAGATCATTCCTTTATCCTGGTCAGGAGGTAATACCTCCGGAATTTTCCTAAATTTGCAGCTCAAATTTTTCAGATCGCATGGGGATCCGTGTAGTAGTTACAGGTTACGGAATTGTCTCTTCCATTGGAATGAATGCCGGTGAAGTGCTGCGTTCATTATTGGACGGGATCTCAGGTATAGGAGAGATCACCCGGTTTGACACCATTTATAAAGGGAAGCTCCCCCTTGCCGAAGTAAAGAGATCCAATGCTGAATTGCTGGAACATCTTGGTCTTAAAAACAAAAAGAATTATTCGCGAACAAGCCTTCTGGGAATGGCCGCAGCCCGCCAGGCGGCAGGAATGGCCAGGATTAAGCCGGGCCAATCGCTGAGGACAGGCCTTATTTCGGCAAACACCGTTGGCGGCATGGACCGTACGGAGGATTTTTATCCCCTCTTCCTCGAAAACAATTCAAAAGGCAGGATTTCAGAAGTGGCTACCCATGACTGCGGCGACAGCACTGAGAAAATCGGCGAATACCTGGGTGTCAGGGATTTTATCACCACGATAAGCACAGCATGCAGCTCTTCCGCTAATGCGGTCATGCTTGCTTCGGAGATGATCAAAGCCGGGCTTATCGACAGGGTCATTGCAGGGGGAACCGATGCTGTGACCCGTTTTACCCTGAACGGCTTTAACACCCTTATGATACTCGATAAAACAGGCTGCCGTCCCTTTGATGAGGAGAGGGCCGGACTTACCATAGGTGAAGGAGCTGCGTTTCTTGTGTTGGAATCAGAAGAACTTGCAATACGTGAAGGACGTGAAATTATCGGTTTGGTTAGTGGTTACGGCAATGCAAACGATGCCTACCACCAGACGGCTTCTTCCCCTGAAGGCATTGGAGCCGGGCTCGCCATGGCCAAAGCTCTTGAGATGGGTTGTATTGAGCCCGCGGCCGTCAGCTATATAAACGTTCATGGCACAGGTACACAGAACAATGACCTCAGCGAAGGTATTGCGGTCCAGAAACTCTTCGGAGATACAGTGCCCCCTTTCAGTTCAACAAAATCCTATACAGGACATACCCTGGGCGCTGCCGGGGCGATTGAGGCTGTAATATCCCTGCTCTCTGTTCAGAACAGTTGTATTTTCCCCAACCTGCGCTGGGCCACACCCATGAAAGAACTTTATATCCGGCCGGTAACAAGCCTTCTCAGGAATATACCCGTTGAACACGTACTGTCAAACTCTTTCGGATTCGGAGGGAACAACTCATCACTGCTATTATCAAAATATAACTCCCGGTGATCCTATGACAAATTTAAATGCCATATACATCAACGGCCTGGGAAATTTATCGCCCCAGAAAACAACCGACAGCAGCCGTTTCCTTGACGAAGTCAACAGGGTCCAGTCAAACCGGCTTGCATGTATTGAGCCAAATTACAGGGATTTTATTAGCCCCGACATCCTCCGCAGAATGGGCAGGCTGATCAAGATGGGCATTGCATCTTCGAAGATATGCCTGGAAGATGCAGGATGCAAAATGCCTGATGCGATAATTACGGGAACCGGCCTGGGCTGCATGGAGGATACAGAAAAATTCCTTTCAACAATGATCAGGAATAAGGAAGAACTCCTCACCCCTACTTCTTTCATCCAGTCGACCCATAATACCGTTTCCGCCCAGATCGCCCTGCTTCTGAAATGCCATAACTATAATTTCACTTATGTACACCGCGGCTGGTCTTTTGAGTCGGCCCTGCTGGATGCAATGATACAGTTGAGGAACGGCAGGGCTTCAACAGTTTTGGCTGGCGGGATGGATGAACTGACCAACGGCTCCTTTGAGATCACCAGGCGGCTCGGCCACTGGAGAACGAAACCGGCAGATACGTTTGACTTGCTTAAGACAACAGTAAGGGGAAGCATAGCGGGTGAAGGATCGGCCTTCTTCCTCCTCTCATCCGCCCCCGGCGATCATACTTATGCTGTTTTAACCGGACTGCATACCTTTAACCGTAAAGCAAGCCCTCTTGCCCTGCCCGGTATCCTTAATGAATTTCTTGAACGATCGGGAACCAGTCCTGAAGCAATCGATCTGGCAGTATGCGGGTTTAACGGTGACACCTCATCCGCAGGACCATATTATGAACTTACAGGCTCATTGAACAATGCAGGCATTGCAGCATGGAAGCACCTGAGCGGAGAATACATGACTTCCTCTGCCTTCGCACTCTGGATGTCTTCAATGATCATCAAGAACCAGAGGGTCCCGGAAGCTGCGGTAATCAGGGCCCCGGGCCCAGGAGCCATTAAAACAATTTTAATTTACAACCATTACCTGGACCTGAATCATTCCTTTATCCTGATACGGAAGCCTTGAAGATCCTGAATTTCAGAAACACCTCCACCCTGTTCCTGCTGCTAATGTCAGCTTTCACTGCATGCAGGATCTTCCTCTGTCCATGCGAATCCTGCTTCATGTCGGGCTTGTGCAACCACCCCTGGCTGTTCTATACTATACTGATAACAGTATACTTAAGTATTTCGGTTGGGATGGCCTTCTTCCCTGCCTCCGGATTTCACTACAGGGAAGTGTATTCCCGTGGGAAAATCGGTAAGAAATTGCTTTCACTGACTTTCGATGATGGTCCTGATCCCGTGAACACTCCCGGGATCCTCGATATTCTCGGAAAATTCAAGGTCAAAGCAGCTTTCTTCATTATCGGAAGAAAAACAGCAGGCAATGAAGGGATTCTCCAAAGGATTGCGGGGGAAGGGCATGTAATCGGGAACCATTCCTGGTCACATTCTTACTTATGGGACCTTTACTCCTCTTCAGCAATGGCGGATGATATTGAGAGAAATATCAAAGAAACGGAAAGGATAACAGGCAAAAGGATGAGATTTTTCAGGCCGCCCTACGGTGTGATCAATCCGATGGTCGCCAAAGCTGCCGGAAAAACCGGTGTTGATGTAGTTGTGTGGAGTTTCAGGTCGTTCGATACGGCAGCAAGGGATCCGAAGGCCCTTCTGGATAAGACCTTACGCAGCGCCAGGCCCGGGGATATCATGCTTTTCCACGACAGTTCGGCCCTGACTGCAGGGATCCTTGAAAAAATAATTGTATCATTGCAGGAAAGAGGTTTTAATTTTATTCCACTGGATGAAATGTTAACATTGAAAGCATATGAAAACTGCTAAGATCCTGATATTCACAATGGTCTTTCAAGGTGTTTGCATGCTTTTGCATGCCCAGACCAAACCGCTTTCCCCGACCGATGCAACGGATGTCAGAAAAAGGATAAGTGAAGCAGCGAAGCAGACCGTTTCGCTGGAAGCCCAGTTCATTCAAACAAAAGAACTGAGCGTTATCAAGGAGAAAATTATTTCAAAAGGAAATTTTTATTTCAAAAAGGAAAAGCTTCTCCGCTGGGAATATACAGAACCTTTTCCCTACCTCATTATTTTCAATAACGACAAAGTCTACGTCAAGGACGAGGATAAGGAAAACCATATCAACCTGCAGTCCAACAAGGTGTTCAGGGAAGTTAACAATGTACTTATCGGTGCGGTCCAGGGAAGCCTGCTGTCCGATACTAAAAACTTTGAATGCAGCATCTCCGACCTTCGGGATCAGTACCAGGCTACCATGGTTCCGGTCAGCGCGCGTATCAAGGAGACCCTGAGCGAGATAATCCTTTATTTCAACAAATCCGATTATACTGTCGACAAACTGATAATGAGGGAAGTCTCAGGCGATTACACCAGGATTGAATTCAGCGGGAAGAAGATTAACCAGAATGTTCCAGATGCGAAGTTTAATATCCCTTAATATAATTCTTATACTCTTATTGTCGGCTTGTGACCCTGTTAAAAAGTCAACATTAAGTTTAAGCCTGGAAAAGTCTGATAAGGCTCCAGTTTGGAGTTCCCCTTTTCGCAACGGATTTGAAAAGGCCTTATTCCGCACTTCGCTTGATGTGGCCGATAAACACCTTACCGGTATCTCTATTATCAAAAAAACTTCCGACAGCAGTTTCCACTTCACTTTTGCCAATGAAATAGGATTAACCTATTTCGATATAGAAATCCTTAAGGAAACATACAGGCCTGATTATATTTTTGATCCTATAAATAAAAAATCGTTCCTGAAAATTTTACAGCGGGACTTTTCCGTACTGTTTTTCAGTGAATCAACAGGTAAACAGCCATTAAGGAAGTATATACAGAATGGTTCAGGGGAAGCAGTATACCTCTACATTGGAATTAAGCTGTATGCATGGATGGATACGAAACAGAATTCACTGACAGGCCTGGTTGGATGGAGCAATTACTTCGATGCCGTGATCGTCAGTTTCAGAGAATACGAAAACGGGTTCCCAAACGAGATCAGGATTGTGAATCCGAAAATCAACATGACCCTGACATTTAATTTCTTAGGTCATTAGAACCGTTTCAGGGCGGCGGGCTCAATGTCCCTGCCGGCCGGCAGTCAGGTATTTTTTAACTTAATTTCGTATTTTTACGCAATCAGAAACCGGAATTTCCAGGGATGTTAAAGGATAAGTTATATCAGGTCAATACAATAGGGCTGGTTCGTCAGGATCAGGAACTCCCGGGTGTACAAAAATATATTGTTTCACTCAGTCTTGACGGCAGCCATGATATCTTCAGGGGCCATTTTCCCGGCAACCCGGTTTTACCCGGTGTTTGCCAGGTTGAAATGGTGAGGGAAGCCGCAGAGGAGATAAGCGGTAAAAAACTCATGCTGATACAGGCCAGCCAGGTCAAATATCTCGCCCTGATCAATCCGTCGGCAAATAAGCAGCTTTCGATGAGCTTAAAGTTCACTGAAGCCGGGCAGGACGAAATTGATGTCACAGCTGAAATTTCTTCAGGTGAAACTGTTTTTATGAAGATGAAAGGCCGGTTAAAAGAGTTATAAATTCGATTTGATGTTTCAAAGCAGGATAATTGCAAGGGGATATGAGCTTGATTCATACGGTCATGTTAACAACGCTGTATTTTTCAATTACTTTGAGCAGGCCCGCTGGGAGTTGTTTCAAAAGCTTGGATTGCTTGATGAGCTCACCGGGAAGGGATTGTTCCTTGTTGTAGTGGAGGTTAATTTGCGCTACCAGCATGAAATAAGGCTTGGCGACGAAGTCGAGGTCACCACGAACGTGAAGAAAGACGATCCGTTTATTATTTTTGAACAACGGATGAAGATTGTGCCAGGGGGACAGGCTGTGGCAAGGGCAAGGGTAAAGACTGTTTTTGTGGATTCCCAAAGGATTTCGCATGATATCCCCCGGAGTATAGAACCGGTTTTCAAACTTAATTTCTTAGGACAGGATGGAAATAATAGATAAAATAAGCTGGGAGATAAGGAGTGATATCGGTATAATTACACTTGACAACCCGCCTGAGAATTATCTCGTTCAGCCGGAATTTGTGCCGCTTGAGGTCCTGAAGAAATGGACATCGTATGATTACCTGAAAGGCATCATCATATGTGGAGCGGGAAAGCATTTTTCGGGCGGTGGAAAGCTTGAGAACCTCTTCAGGATGATCCGTAACAAAGAGAACATCAGCGAGAGCATGGACAAAGGAAAAGCGGTGCTGGACCATCTTGAGGAATTGGAGATACCGGTGGTGGCGGCTATCCAGGGTATTTGTTTCGGCGGAGGGCTGGAAGTTGCTTTGGCAAGCCATATCAGGGTTTGCTCTGAAAATGCCTTGTTTGCCTTCCCGGAGATCAACCAGGGAGTCATCCCCGGGCTTGGCGGTACTGTAAGGTGTTTCGGTAAAACTGGTTTCCCCAGGGCTATGAAACTCATCATGAGCGGGGATATGATCAATGCCGAGGATGCACAGGAAATGAACCTTGTGGATTTCATTGTAGGTAAGCAGAAAGTATTTGATTTTTCATTCAACCTCCTTCAGAAACTCACGAGGGACAGGCCCTTAACGGTTATAAATGCCGTTATGAAAGCTTTGAAAAACGCCAGGTCCATGAGTATAGAGGATGCTATGAGAGAAGAAACCAGGATGTTTTGCGAGCTGGCCCTTGCCGAAGCAAGCCGCAGAAACAGCTCACGGGAGATTAAAAAATGAACATACCCGTTTATTCTACAATTCACCTGGATTTTGATGAAGGCATAGGCCTGCTCGAACTGAACACCCCTCCTTCAAATACCATGACAATGGAATTCTTCGCGGAATTTGCATCGGTGCTGGAATTTATTAGGGCGCATACCGAGTTCCGCGCACTTATAATCAGCGGACGTGGCAGGCATTTTTCTTCAGGTGCCGATGTGCCGGTTCTTTTGAGAGAAATTCTCGAAAAAGCCGGGACTGATAAAAACGGGAAACTGACGAAAGTGCCCGATTTCCTTTCAAGTAATTATAAATCACTTTTGATCCTTGAGAGTTTTAACATCCCGGTGATTTCTTCCATACGCGGGGTATGCCTGGGCTCAGCCCTGGAACTCGCCCTCTTTAGCCATTTCAGGCTTTGCGGTGAAGATGCTGTATTCAGCCTGCCCGAGGCATCTTTCAACCTTGTTCCCGGACTGGGTGGAATATATAAACTCTGCTGTATATCAGGACAGGCATTAGCGCTTGACCGCGTTCTGAGAGGCAGCACATTTACAGCTGAAGATGCCTTTAAATACCGGATCGTTGATAAGCTGGTCCCGAAAAAAATACTCCTCTCAACGGCAACCGGCTTTGCCCGGGAGGTGATGCAGGATTTCAGGATTGAAAAGAAAGCGATGTATGTTAAGAAATATCTGGCGTGAAAGAAAATACACCCACTTTTTCGGCACCCGGCGGGGTCATGGTTTCAGGCAGCGGTTCTTTTCTGCCGGGCCAGCCTGTTCCCCGTTCAGAAGTTGATCATTATCTTGGGGAACTTCCTGAAGCTCCCCTGAAAACCCGGAAATGGCTCCAGCGGGTCAGGGGATTGATGGCTGAACTTCTCGAGATAGAATATTACCATTTTGCACTGGACCCGGTAAGCAGGAAATTTACCGAAGATAATGTAAGCATGTCGGTCAAAGCCGCAAATCATGCGTTGCAGTCGGCTGGTGCAATGGCATCTGAAGTACAACTCATAGTATACGGCAGCGCACACCAGGACCAGATGCCCACGGCATCGGTAAGGATACAGGAGGGTCTCGGGATCGACCGTTGCGGAGAACTGTCGATTCATGCCAATTGCACTTCCGCCTACAAGTCCCTGCTACTGGCTTTCGACATGATTCGAAACGGACGTTATGACAATGCCCTGGTAATATCGTCCAGCATGTCATCATCGGAACTTGTCGCTGAATATTACAACCAGGCCCTGGTTACAAAAGAAGAATTGTTCCTGAGATATTTCCTTTCCGACGGGGCCTCTGCCCTTTTCCTGAAGAAAGCCGGCGGGCAGGAAAGCGGTTTGTATATCGACCATGTTTACATGGAATCGGCGGGTGGGAACAAACCATCGGCTATGGGTAACAAACGTCCTGCCTACTGGATGAACCCAAAGGAAGAATATGAGAAAGGCTACCACCATCTTGCCCAGATGTTCCAGGAGGAATTGCGGGCGAATTTCCATGAAGCCGATGGTTCTGTATTCCTGAATGGTTTAAAACGTATGCTGAAGCAGTACCCCATCGATATGGAAACACTCAGGTTCTTCCAGGTAAATTTTCCTTCAAAGCATATTTCGGAACTTGTTATGGAGGAATGTTTGCAACTGGGAATTCCGGCACAAACATTATATTCAAAGATGTCGACCATGGGATACCTTGGCCCCCCTATGGCGTTTTTATGCCTCGACAGGATATTAAGGGAAGAGAAACTGGCCGATAAGGATACCGTACTTAGTTTTGTCACAGAAGTCAGCAAATTCATGCAGGCAGGCTATGTCATGAGCTGGAGGCAGTTCTGATTTACCTATCAAACATCATGTTCGAAAAGAAAGCGAGATATCATCTATTCTTATTAAGCCCGAGGCAGAAGTACATCAACTATCCTGCCCATTCCGAAATGGCAAAGATGTTCGGTAAAAAGCGCCTGATGATTCCCCTGGCCCTGCCGACTATTGCATCTCTTACCCCCGCTAATTACCATATATCAATTTATGATGAAGAGATCGGGAAAATCCCACAAGGTGTAAGGCCCGACATCGTTGGCATTACAACCCTTGCAGCCACTGCCGTGAGGGCTTTTGAGCTCGGCGACTATTACCGTTCCCTTGGAGCAAAGGTTATCTACGGTGGGCCTTATGCATCGTTTATGGTCGATGAGGCCCTGAAGCACGGTGATGCCGTTGTGGTTGGAGAGGCAGAAGGGAAGTGGGAAAAATGTCTTGCCGACTTTGAGAAAGGAGATCTCAAACAGGTTTACGAATCTTCAACATTGACCGAATACCGCCGCCAGAAGCCGCCGCGCTGGGACCTTGTGGATATGAAGAAGATCTTCCAGGTGGCAGTCCAGGTATCCCGGGGTTGCCCTTTTAACTGCGATTTCTGCCTTGTTTCAAAGATCTTCGGCCGTAAAATGCGTTACCGGGAGATCGATAACGTCGTTGAAGAGATCAAGGCGGCCCCTTCAAAGTATTTCTTTTTTGTTGATGACAACCTGACCATCAACAAACGTTATGCAAAAGAACTGATGAAAGCCATCAAACCCCTGAACATTTCATGGGGTTGCATGTGCAGCCTGGATGTTGCCACCGATGATGAACTTCTCATGCTTATGGCCGATGCAGGCTGTTTCAATATCCTTGTCGGGTTTGAATCCCTTAATCCCGGCAGCCTGGATGAGACCCGGAAACACCACAACCGCGGGGGGTCAATATACAGGGAAGCGATTCAAAAGATACATGCTGCAGGAATCCACATCAATGCAAGCTTTGTAGTTGGTTTTGATCATGATACTGCGGATGAGTTCGAGCGGATATTCAACTTTACCCTGGAACATAATCTTCCGAATGTAAACCTTCACCTCCTTAACGCCCCTCCCGGCACCGAAACCTATAATAAACTGAAAGCCGAAGGAAGGCTTATGAACTGCGATCCGGAAATGGGGGTAGGGCACTTCCCTACCATTCAGTACGTGAATATGTCGCAGATAGAGATCTTCGACAAATACATGGAAACCATTACCAGGCTCTATTCCTTCCCTGTTATCAGGCAGAAAGCGGAAGCCCTGTTCAGCAACGGAGCGTTTACCCGGCCCGGCGGAGATATCCCGGTATGGCTGAAAGCCCGTCTCTCATGGATAACCTTTAAGGAGTTTATCCTTACTTCCGACAAGGACCGCAGGGCTTTATTCGGTTTTATTTTCAACCTTATCAGGTCGAAACAGATCGCAATTG
>Ga0194054_10000196_pt1 | contig 31465 bp, 29 predicted proteins | sample SepL2210m_MetaG_FD_163628 | JGI IMG/M metagenome (GOLD analysis project Ga0194054, IMG submission 163628) | Anoxic zone freshwater microbial communities from boreal shield lake in IISD Experimental Lakes Area, Ontario, Canada - Sep2016-L227-10m | ecosystem: Environmental > Aquatic > Freshwater... | reverse complement strand
CCAAATAGGTGCAACCACATCACCACGCCGCCACCCATCTAACACGCTTATTTGCAAGGTGTTATTAAAGAACAGTTCGACTGCGGAGCAGTTGAACTGCTCTCTATAGGATAACCGCCAACCAGTTTTTGGATCGCGACAGCTCGCACGCTCGCTGCGGGTTCGCCGTCCCCTCATCGCTGACGTTGGCTGAATGGTGATGAATAGATCAGCAACCCTGAAGGGGTTGAAGTCCAAAGCCAGGGGTGGAACCCCTGGACCCATGGAGTGGGCGGGGACAGTGAGGCCAAGTTGAGCGAAGGAGTCTGAATGGTGAGCTTCCACTCAGCACAGCACGGAAGAACTTTAAGGAGTTCGGAGCGAGTGACAGGCGAAGCGTCCAGCACGTGCGGAAACCAATGCCGGATGAAATCTGAAAGATGAGGCGAATCATTTCGGCGCGCAAAGCATTAAAACATGAGGTCAAACAGTATGAACAATAAATTTGATTTCAGTAAAGCGCGCCGCGGTGCGGTCGTGCCCCCGTCGGGGAATAAGGTTCGCATTACGATTCGACTGGATCGTGACATCGTGGAGTGGTTCAAGTCTAGGGTTGAGCGCCAGGGTGGCGGCTGAGACGGTGACACCCATGCTGGATAAAGACGGGAAGTGGCGTGTATCGGGCTATTACATCAAATAAGACTGCAGTTGTAGGTCGGAAATGTAATAGGAAAATTCTGGAAACCAGATTGCGGCTTTTCTTGGAAACTGGTATTTTAACCTTATGAAGCACATTATTAAAGTTGAAACACTTAATGACTACAAGTTGCGTTTGGAATTTGATGATGGTGTGGTTGGAATTGCGGATGTTTCCACCCTGGTTGGGAAGGGTGTCTTTTCGCTGTGGCGAGATGTTGCCGAATTTCGCAAAGTATTAATTGGGTCATCGGGAGAATTAGTGTGGGGCGGGCAGATTGATCTATGCCCCGATTCACTCTACATGAAGGTTACTGGACAGCAGCCTGAAGAGATGTTTTCCATTCCTAATTTGGAGAAGGCTTGTGCCTGAGATATCTAGATTCTTTGGTATCGTCATCAAGATGTTTTTTGATGATCACAATCCTCCCCATTTTCATGCATATTATGGCGAGCACGAGGTGCTGATTGACATCCATCATCTTTCTGTCTTTACTGGATCGATTCCTCCTCGTGCCTTGGGTTTGGTTATTGAATGGGCGACGCTTCATCAGGTGGAGTTGCTGAAAGACTGGTCTCTAGCTAAAAATCAACAGTCTTTTGATCGAATTGCCCCATTATCATAAGCCCCCAACAACACAATGCTGGCTATCGGCGCTACGCTCCTCAGCCAGATTGTGAACGTTCGGTGAGAAACAATGAGACGCGATGACAGAGCAATAAGCATCGAGGAAGCAAGAAGTCTTCTCGAATCAGCCGAATACGGCGTCCTCTCTATGGCATGCCAAGATGGCTTGCCGCATGGTATTCCCCTGAACTTCGCACTTGATGGGGACAGCATTTACTTCCATTGTTCGCTGGAGGGCAAGAAGACCGAGATTCTCTGCGCGAACCCGAGAGTCTCGTTTTGCGTGGTCGGCCGCACGGAGGTATTACCCGAAAAGTTTGGAACCAAGTACGAAAGTGCTATTGCCACAGGTTCCGTGGAGGAACTTTCCGCCAGGGAAAAGAGACCAGGCCTGCTCCTGTTTGTTAGGAAGTACTCGCCCGACTACGTCAAAGAGGGGCTTGAGTACATCGATAAACTCATCGATAAGACCAGGGTTTTCAGGATGCGGATGGAATCAATCACAGGCAAGGCCCGCAAATGATCAGACACCGAACAACCGCCTCCATGATAATATCGCTCCGCTCGAAATCATGAGGCGGGGCGTTAACCAAAGCAGATTCCTTAAGCTTGAGCGTGCCGGAGCGCATTATCCTTGTCTATGAGTCACGGGTTCAAGGACTTGGCGCAGAGTTTCTTCTGGCCATTGATGCAACATTAGCGAGCATCCTGGTGCCATCCTGATCATCCCAGAGGCTAGGATTTTTTTAATCGTGCGACAAACATTCCGTTGCAGGGTCCGTCCCACGGCATAAACTGGAGTTTTCCGGTGCAGGGGGTCCCGTTCATGGGATTGATAAATGACTCAAGTTTAAAGTCCGGTGCAGTGGCCAGAAATCGCATGACGATGGCATCATTCTCCTGCGGGGTCAGCGTGCAGGTGGCGTAGACGAGCACGCCTCCCGGCTTTAAGCGGGACGAGCACGCGTTTAGCAAACCGGTCTGGATGGCCGTCAGGTCAGCCACCCGTGCTTCGGTGGTTCGCCATCGGGCGTCCGGATTACGATGCCAGGTCCCGATTCCCGAGCAGGGTGCATCCAACAGAATCCCGTCAAAGCCCCCTTGAGGCGGCGACTCCTTCAGCCCGTCCCATTGCGCCACGGTGACGGTGCGAATGCCCGTCTCGAGAAGTCTTCGCTCCAAGCTTTCCAGAATAGTTCGGCGGATATCCGTCGCCAGAATGGAGACGGAGGCTCCGGCCAATTCGGCTAAATGGAGAGTTTTCCCCCCGGAACCGGCGCAGGCATCCCACCAGCGTTGGTGGGGCTGCGGGTTACAGATCAGGGTGGTGGCCTGTGATGCTAGATCCTGGATATCAATTTGATCCCGGATGGCGCGGGGCAGGGAGCGCAGATTGATGCCCCGGGGAACGGCAATCGCGGAACGAATCACTGGGTGGGGAGTCGGTTCGGCGTTCAGTTCCTTCAGCGCGGTGAGAACGGAGTCACGGGTTTCCGGCTTGGCCCGCAGCCAGGTGGGGAGTGAATTTTGGAAGGCACTGATAATCCGCTGATCCGGTAGATGGAGCAGGGGAATTGCCCAGCCGGGAACCAGTTGGGCGCAATCCAGTGAATGACCCGTCCGCTTCCCCAGGGACAGGGCTTTTTCGTCGAGCGTCATCGAGCCCATCGGGCTCAAGGCGGGAGTCGTGATGGCGCAGGTGGCGGCCAGCTTGGCCATGGCCGGATGGAGTTCTGTTGAGTCCAGTAGATGGGCAAAAATTGCCGCAACCCTGATGTCGGGAGCCACGATATCCAGCCAGCCTTTCCACCGGAAATAGGAGAACGCGGTTCCGGAAAAAAGGCGCCTGTCCCGTGAGCCGAATTCAGTGTGTTCCCGGTAAAAACGTGACAGCAGTGAGTCGAGTGGCTGCCCCGCCTGTGCGGCCGCCTGGGCTTGCTCAAGCAAGGCGACCAACACTTCGGATTGGCGGTCATAGATGCGTTCGGAGCGTAATGGATTCATGATGATGCTTCAGGGTTTAGCGGGACTGACCCAGTCGGGACAAGAAGAGCCCTGTATAGAGGAAGCCCATCCTGAATTGCTCGAGAGAATAAGATTCATTTGGAGCATGAATATTGTCTTCTTCACTTCCGAAACCGACGAGGAGGGCCTCTCCACCAGCGATTTGGGGTAAATAAGACAGGATCGGAACGGAGGCCCCTTCCCAGAGGAATGCGGTGTGGAGTTCGGATAGCTCTCCTAAAACCTGGCGTGCTATTTTAACAGAAGGGGATGTTAGATTCCCTCGAAAGGCCGGGCCCCCGATTCCCTGTTCGATGATGGATAAGTTCAAACCGGTCGGGAGATGTTTGTGGAGATGTTCCGTAATCAGTTTCAGAATGCGTTCAGACTCCTGACCGGGAACCAGCCGTGCTGAAAGTTTCGCCATCGCACTTGCAGGAATGATGGTTTTGCTTCCCACTCCGCCATATCCGGCATGAATCCCATTGATATCAATGGCAGGGCGAAAACCGGTGCGCTCAACTGGTGTGAAGTCCTGTTCCCCTGCCACGGGCGGAACTCCGGTTACCGATTGGTACCAGACGGGGTCAAGCGGGTTGGCGTTGGCCAGTTTCCGCTCTTCGTCTGATGGAGGCTGAATCCAGTCATAAAAACCGTTGATGGCCACCCGGCCATCTTCTGAATGGAGCGAGGCGATTAATTTGCACAGTCCAATAGCGGGATTAGGCACACGCCCTCCATGAACGCCAGAATGCAGGTCATGATCCGGCCCTGAAACAACAAGGGTCATATGTGCGATCCCTCGAAGCCCCATCGTAATGGTCGGCGCTCCGGAACTTACGGCGCTGGTATCGGCGGCCATGACGATGTCAGCCTTTAACAATGTGCGTTCTTGAGCCAGAACCTTGAGCACCTGCATATTGCCGGTCTCTTCATCCCCCTCAATCAGGATTTTGACTGTGCATTGGAGTGCGTTCTTTTGAATGAGGGTCTCAATGGCCTTGAGTGCGGCAAAGAGCTGCCCTTTATTATCCTGGGCTCCACGAGCATACAGGCGCCCCTTGATCAGGGTGGGCTCGAATGGGGGAGTTTTCCATAATGCAACGGGGTCTTCCGGTTGGACATCATAGTGGCCATAAAAAAGAACGGTGGGGGAACCGGGCTTGCCTGAACGTTCCGCGAATACCAGAGGGTGGGATGCGGTTGGGATCAACCTGGTGTTGAACCCCATGCCCTTCAGATGGGCTATGAGCCAGTCGGCGCACTTTACGCAATCAGGCTGGTGCTTTTCGCTGATGCTAACACTTGGAAAACGCAGAAATTCCTTCCACTCTTGGATAAAGCGTTCTGAATCTGTGGTGAAGAGGGCGTCCAGTTGGATTTTATTCATGGTGTAATGTTATAGCAGGTTGGCCGCGATGGCAGCCAGGGTGCTGCGCTCGCTTTTGGTAAGGGTCACATGGCCATGAATTGCCTGGGTTTTCATCCGCTCCACGGCGTAGGCCAAGCCGTTACTACTTGCGTCCAGATAGGGGTTGTCAATCTGGTAGGGGTCGCCGGTCAGGATCATTTTAGTGCCTTCACCAGCACGACTGATGATCGTTTTGATCTCATGCGGGGTGAGGTTCTGGGCCTCATCCACAATCACGAACTGGCGGGGAATAGAGCGCCCGCGGATATACGTCAGGGCCTCAAGCTCAATGATTTCATCTCGCATCAGCTTGTCAATTCGATCGCGAACGGTGTTCTTGTGTTGCTCATTGGTACCACTTTTGAGCATGAGATAGGTGAGGTTGTCAAAAATAGGCATCATCCAGTTGGCAAGTTTCTCCTCCTTATGCCCGGGCAGATATCCGATATCTTTGCCAAAAGGCATAATAGGGCGCGTCACAAGAATCCGGTCATAACGTTTCTGGTTCAGTGTTTTTTCGAGGCCAGCTGCGAGAGCCAGGAGCGTTTTTCCGGTTCCAGCTTTGCCCACCAGCGTGACAAGATGAACGGAGTCGTCCATCAGGAGTTCCAACGCCATGCGCTGTTCGCGGCTACGGGGCTTGATATGGAAGACGCTCTCGATTTTGGAGTTCATCGGAATAATCGTTCCGTTTCCGCCAGCCCGGCCCAAGGCGGTCAGATGCTCTGTACCTTCGGAAATAAGATTAACGAACTCATTGGGGAGCAGATTGAGATCGGGAATTTCCACGCTATGGTTGGCATAGAATTCATCAATAACCTGGGCTTTGACGGTCACTTCCCGATAGCCGGCGAAAAGTTCTTCAAAATTAATCTTTTCCTTTTCAAAGTCCATTACCTCAATGCCGAGTGCATCCGCCTTGATGCGGGCGTTTATGTCCTTGGATACGAAGTAGACACGTTCGCCCTGCTTGTGTAGCCAGTAGGCGACGCGGATGATTTTATTGTCCGGGACTTCATCCTCCAGGCCGGAATCTTTTGCTGGGCTGGGGGAGACCATGATTTTGAGGATACCGCCGTTTTCCATCCGAACACCTTCCCCCAGGCGGCCTCGTTCGCGGAGTGCATCAAGTCGGCGAATAACGCCGCGCGCATTACGCCCGAGTTCATTGGTTTCCTTTTTGAATTTATCGAGCTCCTCGATCACCGGCATCGGCAGGATGACGGTGTTATCGGCGAAAGATTCAATACAGGTGTGATTGTGGAGCAAAACGTTGGTATCCAGAACAAATGTTTTATCACTCATAATTAATGTGCGATCTCCTTTGTAAGCCATGAACCTCTGAAATACTATTGTCATGATGAAGGTAGGACTTGGCAAGCAATTCCTCTTGCGAGTAGAGTCTGTTTATGCAGAAGAAAATTTTCATCATACTGGTGCAGACTTTGTTTCTTGGGAGTTTATGCGGGGCTGGGGAAAAAGAGCACATGCGAACAATTGTGGCAACTTTCTATCCGATTCGCCTGGCCCTTATGAATATCGTTTCCGGGGTAGAGGGGATCCGGGTTATTGCGTTGGCAGATTCAGCGACGGGCTGTTTGCATGATTATCAGTTGACGACACGTGATATGGCTACACTTTCAACGGCTGAGGTATTGGTTGTGAACGGGGCAGGTTTGGAAGCATTTCTTGAAAACTGTGGGAGTAGAAGACCGGGACTGAAGATCATTGACGCAAGCGCGGGAATCAATTTGCTTGTGTCAGGAGGGGGCACAAATGCTCATATATGGGTCAGCCCGAGCCGGCATATCATGCAAATTCAACGGATTGCTGATGGGCTTGCCGGATGGGATCCCGTGCATGCAGATCTGTATCAGAAAAATGCCTCTGCCTATATTGCCCGATTGGAGGCCTTGAAAAGGAAAATGGATTTGAAATTGCAACAGATTCGGAGCCGGGAAATCATCACTTTTCATGAAGCTTTTCCGTATTTTGCAGATGAATTCAAGCTCAAGGTGGTCGGAGTAATTGAGCGCGAACCAGGTTCTGCCCCTTCCGCTGCTGAGATGGCGTCTCTTATCCAGTTGGTTCGGACGACTGGAGTAAAGACTCTTTTTGTTGAACCTCAGTATCCAGCGAAAGTGGCGACAGCGATTTCCCGAGAGACGGGGGCGGGACTCTTCACATTGGATCCTGTCGTATCAGGTCCGAATTCCACTAATGCTTATATCACCATTATGGAACGGAATCTGGTGGAGCTTGAGCGGGGGCTTCGCTGATATTTCTGTATGGAAAGGATGAGGTAAAGTGTAGGATTCGCGACGAATTGATGGGATAAATAAGAACCCATGCAGCCACTCAAGAAAGTGTAAGTCGACGTGAATAATTTTTTCGTTGATCATCTTGATTTCGTTTATCTCCTTTACGGACTGATATTTTTTCTCCTCGCCTTGACGGTCGGCTCTATGGTGAAAAGACGCGGGAACAGTGCGGATTGGCGCTATTTGTGTGCTTTTGGCGTTTTGCATGGGCTCAATGAATGGTTGAATATGCTGGTCCCGGCAATGGGGGCGAAGCACTGGTTCAGTATTCTTCATGGGCTGATTTTGACCGGATCCTTTTTCTGTCTCTTTGAGTTTGGCCGGCGAAGTGTTGTTTGGAACCGGAAGTGGAAAGCAGGGGTTTGGATTTATTACCCCGGACTTCTGGTAATCCTGCTGGGTGTGAAAGTGGATCCAAGCGACTTCACCGCGTTAATTCGTGTAAATTTAGGTTTCCCCGCCGGGATTTTGGCTGCGCTGGCGTTATGGCAGGGTGGAATGATGCCTGGTGATGAACTGCGGCGAAGCCCTAATTTTGTTGGGCCATGGGCTTTATGCCTTTACGCTGTGATTACAGGATTGATTCTGCCGTCAGCCCACTTCTGGCCGGCAAACCATTTTAATGAACAGTGGTTCCTGGCCAATACCGGCATTCCTGTCCAGGTATTCCGATGTCTTCTTGCCGGAGCGTTGACGCTGATCCTTTGGTATGACTATGACAACTGGAAAGCCCGTACTTATCCTTCCGAGTTTGCCCGGCGTATCCGGTATGTGCATTGGATTGCGTGTATAGCGGTAATGATTGTTGTCTGTGCAGGTTGGTTCTTAGTTGAACGTGCTGAGCAACAGTGTCGCTCGGAGCATGAGCGACGTCTGATGAGTATATCGCGAGGCATGGCGGCAGTCATGAATGCACGGGAAGTTATGGAGTTGAAGGGTAATAAAGATGACCTGGAAGCGCCGTCATATCTTGATTTAAAACGGCAATGTCAGCGGATTTGTGAAGCCGATGCCTTTATTCGTTATGTGTATTTGCTGGCGGTTCGGGAAGGTAAAGTAGTGTTTCTGTTGGATAGCGAGCCCGGACGATTTAGCACAGAGTCGGATAAGGCCCTTGCCGCCCCGGGTGAGGTGTATGAGAGCCCACCTGCGGAAATTATGGGGGTTTTCCACACTCGAGTGCCTGTTGTTTCTAAACTTTATTCTGATGCATGGGGCATGTTTGTATCGGGGTATGCCCCGATTCTGGATGCTGCAGGAAACGTGGTCGCGTTACTGGGAATCGATGAACCTGGGGAACAATGGCTTTCGGATATCGCTTTTGCGCGCATGTTACGTTTGTTTTTGACTGGTGGTGGCCTTCTCTTGCTGCTGTTGTTTACAGTTTTATGGCGACGTGAAATTGAGGAATCCCAGATTAAAAATGCGGTTGGACGGCGTATGCAGCAGCATCAATCCGCCTTGCTCAAAATTGCCAATTCCTCTTTTGTAGCCGATGGTAACATTTACATGATGGCCCGTGCGGTCACCTGCGTGACGGCGGAGGTCATTAATGTCGAGCGAGTGGAATTTTGGTTGAAGATGAAAAATGACGAGAAATTTCGTTCTGAGGATGTTTATCAAACTGGTACGGCAACTCATACATCAGGGCGGATTTCCTGTGTTGCTGAAGGAGACTCTTATCTGAAACTCCTGGAAGAAGGGCGTGCTGTTCTCTCTTCAAATTTTCAGAACGATGATCGATTCGACGTTATCAGAGAGGAGTTGGGGGGAGATGCCAGGGCTGTGCTTGTTGCCCCGCTGCGCGTGTCCGGTAAGTTGTCCGGCTGGCTGACAGCCATTCAGACCAGCAAATGTCGGAACTGGCTGACTGACGAAATGCGTTTTGTCGCCGAGATGGCAGATCAGGTCACGCATACCCTGATAAATAATGAACGCAGGTTGGCGGAGGAGGCGCTACTGAAAGCGCATGGTGAGCTAGAGATGAGGATTCAGGCACGGACAGAGGCATTATCGCTGAAAAATGAAGAGCTTTCACGGGAGATAAATGAACGGCTTCGGATCGAGGATGAAAAACGGAGCCTGCAGGCCAAGATGCAGCAGGCCCAGAAACTCGAAAGTCTCGGGCTCATGGCTGGTGGCATCGCACATGATTTCAATAATATTCTGATGGCGGTTCTAGGGAATGTTGAACTGGCTCGTTTGGAGACGCCGGCGGGGTCTCCTATTTATGATTATTTGCAGGACATTGATAAGGCCTCGTGTCGTGCCGCTGAACTTGCCAGACAGATGCTCATCTATTCTGGCCGTGGTCATGCCAGTATTCAGGGAATAAATTTGAACGATATGGTGAGCGATATGACCAGCATGCTGAAAGTGTCACTCGGGAAAAAAGTTCAACTTGCATATGAGCTCGAACCAAATCTTCCCCTGGTGGATGGCGATCTGACGCAATTGAGGCAGGTCCTTATGAATCTTGTGATTAATGCCTCCGAGGCCATCGGGAATGAAAATGGATTAATTAGCCTGAAAACGGGTGTCATTCAATGTGACCATGTCATGTTTTCGTCGATGTGGTTAAAAGACGATCTGCCGGTAGGAAAGTATGTATTTGTTGACGTCATTGATTCCGGTTGCGGTATGGATGAGCCCACTGCTAAACGTATCTTTGATCCTTTCTTCACAACTAAATTTACCGGACGAGGATTGGGCTTGGCGGCAGTGCTTGGTATTATCAAGGGCCATCATGGCACAATAGATGTTGTCAGTCAGGTGGGGAAAGGGACGAGGTTCAGGGTTCTTCTTCCGATGGGTTGTAAGGAATCTGATAAAGTTATTCTGGCCCCTGATGCGGACAAGGCGGCTTGGCAAGGATCTGGAGTCATTCTCCTGGCAGATGATGAGGAAACGGTCCGGACTTTAGGGCGCAGAATGTTGGAGCGGATTGGATTTACTGTTCTTGAAGCCTCTGATGGTAATGAGGCGATAGATGTGTTTAAGAAGGAGCATGCGCGCATTCTTTGTGTATTGCTGGATTTGACTATGCCTAACATGGATGGAAAAGAGGCTTTGGATATGCTGCGTGAAATTGACCCTGTGATGAAAATTATTTTATGTAGCGGATATATGGTGGATAATATCGTGGAAAGTTTTCCTGATTGGAACGTTTCCGGGTATCTTCAAAAGCCATATAAACTTGATGCACTGGTATCCGTGTTGCAAAATGTTCTTAATTAATGATTTTTGCGTGGTTTTAACGCCCCTTGAGAGGAAGTGTTGTTGTGGAAGTTCAGGACTGGATCTCGATTGTCAGAGCTATGGATGAGGATAAGGCCATAGATGATGTGACCGCTGTGGCCGTGCTGCAGGCGGACGCGGATGACCTTCCCCGCCTGATGGATGCGGCAACCCGGGTGCGGGCACGTTATTTCGGGAAGTACGTTAATTTATGTTCGATTCTTAATGCTCGTAGCGGAGCCTGCAGTGAAAATTGCTCCTATTGTGCGCAATCGTCCCATCATAAAACAAAAGTGGAGATTTACGCGTTGAAAGACGCCGGGAAAATCGGGGCGGCGTATCAGTCGGCAGGGCAAACCCCGATACGTCGTTATGGGGTTGTGACCAGTGGTGACGCTCTGAGTGAGGCTGAGTTGGATGAGGTGTGTAGGGCCATACGGGCGAATTCAGCACACCCCGTCTTATGGTGTGCATCGCTGGGAGGTTTGACACAGCAACAATTAGCACGCCTGAAGGCGGCGGGCATGCGACGGTATCATCATAACCTTGAAACCGCTCCCAGTTTTTTCAATACAATCTGTACCACACATACATTTGAAGATCGCTTGAGAACCTTGCGTTTGGCCCGCTCTGTGGGTTTGGAACTTTGTAGTGGCGGATTGATGGGGATGGGTGAAACGCTTGAGCAGCGCGTCGAGTTTGCGCGTATTCTTGCCAACGAGCAGGTCGATTCTATTCCATTGAATTTTTTGGTACCGATTCCCGGTACTCCTCTCGAAAATCAGGAACCCATGTCTCCGCTTGAAATACTCAAAATGGTGATCATGGTACGGCTGATGGTCCTAAAGGCGGATGTACGGGTTTGTGGCGGACGCGGGCATTTACGTGATCTCCAGAGCCTGCTGTTTTTTGCCGGCGCAACCTCGATCATGGTTGGACCATTATTGACGGTGCCAGGCCGTGAGGTGAAGCATGATGTACAGATGATTACTGATCTTGGCCTCGAAATTGAACAAAATTGAATTGTGTGGATTTCAAAAGATTAAAGTGGTAGGGATAATGGAATCAGGAGGAGATGACCATGGCTAAAGATAAGGAAATCCACGATCCGAACGATATTCGCGATTCTGATATCGTTTTTGATTGTCCCTTTTGCGGTAAAAGTCTTGCCATTGACTGCCGTGGCGCAGGTTTGACAATTGCCTGTCCTGATTGTAGCAACAAAATCGAAATCCCCATTCCTGAAGGCATGGAGGTCTCCGACATCGATAGTTCGGATGCCGACAAGGCTGTTCGCATCATACATATGCGCGAAGTGATCTCCGATTCACAGCAGCGTATTATGGAATTGGAAGAGGAAGTGAAAGATGTCACTTTACGCCGGGATGCCTTAGAAGCCAATCGCACTGAGAACGCCTTGCGTTTTGAAGTCATTGAGCGGGAGGTGGCGAATATTCAGCGTTCCCTTCTGCGCATCAATGAAGTGTTGAACAGTGCTATTGGCACAGGCTCTTAATCTGCGGAGCTGGCCTCAGCGCAAGGCGGCAAGCAGTCTGCACTCCACAGAAGGCCAGGCATAAAAGTTCCGGACATACAGTTGGCCTGCTTTGCCCATGGCATCCCGTAGTGCAGGCTTGGCCAGGAACAGGGAGAGTGATTCCTCAAATTCCGGATAGTTTCGGAACCAGAAGCCTCCATTTGATTTCCGGCAATGATCCGGCATGACCTCCCCGGCTCCATGTACCAAAACAGGGGTACCCGCCAACCAGGATTCTAGAATTACGATGCTGAAACTCTCGTTAACTGAAGGGTGGCAAAAGGCTACGGCCCCCGCCATGGCATCATGTTTTTCCTGTTCTGAGACGAACCCGAGATCCAGAATATGTGGGACCAGTCTTGTCGGGGGATCGTAGGGGCCGCTGCCCGTCAGAACCAATTTCAGATCGATGCCGGTTCGCTCACGAAAAACATCCAGATAATCTAAAAGGATGGGCGTTCCCTTCATCAGTTCCCTGCGGCCAGAATAGATAATGTAAGGGGTATTTAGATGATGGCACTGGCGGAATGCAGCTGGGTTTGATTCAAAGACATCCAAGCCCATGCCGACTACGTGAGCCTTTGAAAGATCCAGACCATACAATCGCTGAGCCAGGTTCCGTTCGGGTTCGGCATTGAATATCCAGCCTTTGACGTTCAGGAACATTTCGCGGGTGGTTTTCAAATAGGCAAATGCCTCATCATGTAAGCAGGGAAGCAGCAGCGTTTTTTCTGGATGAATCTGGCTGGAAAAATAGACCAGTGCGAAAAGATAAGGCCCCATGACAATGCGGTCGTACTGGTGGCCTTCTGTTTGCAGGTAGTCGTAAAGCGCCTGGCTGTTAACATTGTTTCTCTGCCAGTTCAATTCCTCATCACGTGTCAATTCAGCGTGGCGGCTGATGCGATTCTGCAGCTTGATGAACGTATCCAGATCACGCCCGGAATCCACAGGGAAATAATGAACTGTGATGCCGGCAACTGAAATTCGTCCCGGGGGGATTTCGTTTTCCCAGGTAAAATGGTTGCGGGCGCAGGTGGTCAGATAATCCACTTGCCAGCCTTGTGCCACCAGTCGTTCAGCAAGTTTGCGGAGAAGCGTTTCGGCACCTCCGATAGTTGGTCCCTCGGAGAATCGGGGTGATACAAAGGCTATGCGGGGTGGGGTAGCCATCAACCGGTGGGGAGTTTAGACTCCAGTTTGAGAATGCGGTCTTCAAGAGCTTTAATCTTGTCGCGGTATTTTCGATCCACTTCCTCGGTGGCGGATAGCAAGAGCCCGTTAACCTGATTTTGCTGAGACCAAAGCCGATAGGTGTAGAACTTTAAAAGGTTCCAAATGGTTCTCTTGAGCTTGACCAGAAGAGGCGCCAAAATAGCCCGTCGTTCGCGGATTTCAAAGTCATTGATATCAATAAAAACGGCTTCGCGCAGGCTTTCCATGTAAAAATCGAAGAAGTTCTCATCCTTCTTCATATTCATCAGGTTGAACCGCTCTGCCCGGGCCAATTGGGCACCAGCATAAGCGCCGGACTGCATTTTGGCCGCAACGGTTTCGTGGATGTCAGCCATGATTTGCTGCACATCCACTCCCTCGGTGCCAATTTCAAACAGTCCGGTACTCATGGAGTTATGAGTGCAATTACAGCTTTTGAACGCTGATCATCGGCTCATCTTTTTTCACGGGTGTGCCATGTGTAACTAACATGGAGATGACCTTGCATTTATAGGGCGCCTTGATCGGGTTGAAGAGTTTCATGGCTTCGACGATACAAACGGTGGCACCCTCTTCGACCACGTCACCTTCTTGCGCAAATTCTGGTTTGCCGGGACCCGGTGAGCGATAAAACGTACCGTTCAGGGGCGCATTGATACTCGGACCTGCTGCAGGGGCGGGTTTGGCCGCAACTGGCGCAGGAGCCGTAGAGGTGGCGGGCGCGGTGCTCGCTGCCTTCGAGGCGGGAGCCGCGACGGGCGCGGCCGAAGTCGTCGTCGCGGGAGCGATCAGAGCCCCTGATGTAACCCCTGCGGCATTGATACTGATGACACTGCCACCATGTTGGATCGTGATCTGCGAGAAGTTAAGTGCGCCGACTTTGTCGACTAACAGATTAATCTGCTCGTAGTCCGACGTAGCCAGGAATGGTATTGCCGCGGCCGCAACTGGAGCCGGGGCGGGTTTTTCCGCAGCCACCTGCTTGGCTAGCTCAACGTCGGCCGGTATGGCCGGACGCTGTTCAGGCGGTAGGGCGCGCCATTTGAAATAATCGAGTGCTACTTCAGGGAAGAGGCAATATGAAATAATGTCCTCTTCCTTTTTGATCAACTTGGGATCAACGCCTTCGGTGGCATCGGGAAGCATAGGCTTCAGTAGATCTGCCGGGCGCACCGTGATGGGCTTTTCATTACCCAGGATTTTTTTCATCACCGCTTTATCCATGGGAGCGGGGGACCGGCCATAGAGGCCCAGTGCGTAATCCTTCACTTCTTGCGCCACAAGCGAATAGCGTTCGCCTGACAGAATGTTCATGACAGCCTGAATACCGATAATCTGGCTTGTCGGGGTGACGAGCGGCGGATAACCGAGGTCGGCCCGGACACGTGGAAGCTCTTCAAACACTTGATCCAGTTTATCCAGAGCACCTTGCTGAGCCAACTGACCACGTAGGTTTGAAATCATTCCCCCGGGAATGTGATGCAAAAGCACCTCTGGATCAATGATGTTGTCCGATTCATGTGCCTTGAGTTGGCGCAATGGTGCGAGTTCAACAAAGAATTTGCAGACTTGCCGCAACGCGTCCTGATCAAGGTTAGCGTGGTAATGTGTTTCGGAGAAAATGGCCAGCATCGTCTCAACTGGGGGCTGGGACGAAAATCCCGCCATCGGCGAAATTGCACAGTCGATGGCACCCGCACCAGCTCGAACCGCTTCGACATAGGTGGAAGAAGCCATTCCGCTGGTCGCATGGGAATGAACCTGGATGGGGATCTTGGTCTCGCGAACCAAGGCTGATACCAGACGTTCTGCGGCCAGGGGTGTTAAGATGCCCGCCATATCCTTGATGCAAAGTGAATCAATTCCCATCGCAATTTGCTCTTTTGCCGCCTGGACATAAAGGTCGACGGTATGGACAGGGCTCACGGTGTAGCTGATGGTGCCTTGGGCATGGCCACCATATTTTTTGACGCATTTGATGGCTTGTTCCAAGTTACGCGAATCATTCAGGGCATCGAAAATACGGAAAATATCCACCCCGTTAGCGACTGCTAATGCCACAAAGCGATCGACGACGTCGTCGGCATAGTTTTTGTACCCTAAAATGTTCTGGCCACGCAGAAGCATTTGGAGCGGTGTTTTCTTTGCGTGTGCCTTGATCTGGCGTAGGCGCTCCCAAGGATCTTCCCGAAGGAACCTCAAACAAACATCAAATGTGGCGCCCCCCCAAACTTCAAGTGAGTAGTAGCCGACATTATCGACGACATCAATAATCTTCATGATGTCGCTAGTACGCATCCGGGTGGCCCAGAGTGATTGGTGGGCATCACGGAGCGTAGTGTCTGTAATACGCAGGGGAATATGATTTGCGCTGTCGCGAACGATGTCCTGAGCTGTAAGCGTTTTTTTCTTAGCCATAATCTATCCTTTCTAAATTATTTAAAGCGGCCCATGGCGGCGAATTTTTCAAATCGACGTATGGTCAGTTTTTTTGGAGCTATCTTTTCGAGACTGTTTAAATGCTTAATGAGTGTTTTTCGTGTGGCTTTCATCGTTCCTTCATAGTTACGATGAGCGCCGCCAACGGGTTCAGGGATGATTTCGTCAATGATCTTCAGTTGAAGCAATGACTTTGCGGTAATTTTGAGCGCATTTGCCGCTTCGTTTGCCTTGGAACCATCACGCCAGAGAATGGAGGCACAGCCTTCTGGTGAAATGACCGAGTATACGGCGTTGGAAAGCATGAGTACAACATCGCCCACTCCAATACCTATAGCTCCTCCGCTACCCCCTTCTCCGGTCACCAAAGCGATTACAGGCGTTTTCAGAGCTGACATCTCAAGCAGATTACGGGCGATGGCCTCCGCTTGACCGCGCTCTTCGGCGTCGCGGCCGGGAAAAGCTCCCGGCGTATCAATAAACGTAACTACCGGGATGTGGAACTTCTCCGCCAACTTCATCAACCGAAGGGCTTTGCGATAACCTTCTGGACAAGCCTGACCGAAGTTACACTTGATTTTTTCGTCGAGGTCGCGCCCTTTTTGATGACCAATCACCATGACGCGATGGTTCTCAATCATTGCAAAACCGCCAATCATCCCGTGGTCATCACCAAAGAGTCGATCACCGTGAAGTTCAATAAATTCTGAGCAAAGTCCTGCGATAAAATCGCGGATCAGGGGGCGATCAGGATGCCGCGCGACCTGCACGGTTTGCCAAGGTGTAAGATTGGCATAGGTTTCCTTCAGTTTTTCCGACCGCTCAAGTTCCAGTCGGTTGAGATCCTTGACAAGTGAACCTGTAGGTTCAGGGTTTTTGGCCTTAAATTCTTCAATTTTAGCCTCGATATCAGCGACGTCTTTTTCAAAATCCAGACTCATCGTTACTCCGTTTGTTAGGGGTTTCGAATTTACGTTCGATCTGCATGGCATTGCTCAGCGGCAGCCGGCGTATTTCAGAATCTTGTAGAGCATCTCTTTCATATCCTTGCGATGCACAATCATGTCCACGAAGCCGTGCTCTACGAGGTATTCTGCGGTTTGGAAGTCATCTGGAAGCTTCTGCTTGATCGTTTCCTCAATCACGCGACGTCCCGCAAATCCGATGAGGGCGCGAGGTTCAGCAATATGAATATCGCCAACCATTGCGTAACTTGCTGATACACCGCCTGTTGTGGGGTCAGTCATGATGGAGATATAAGGGAGATTGGCATCCCGAAGCTGTGCCAGTGCGGCACAGGTTTTGGGCATCTGCATCAAGGATACAATCCCTTCGTGCATACGTGCGCCACCGGAAGCTGACACAATAATATATGGAAGCTTATGCTTCACGGCATACATAGCAGCCAGAAGGATCTTTTCACCCGTCCCGCTGGCTAAACTTCCGCCCATGAAGCGAAAATCCATGATGGCCAAGGAGACCTTGACACCTTTGATCTTACCCGCACCGGTGACAACGGACTCTTTCATTCCCGTTTTTTCGCAATTCTCAGCCGCTTTTTCAGCGTATGGCCCCTTCGAGTCAGAGAACTTCAGGGGATCATTCCAACTGATTTTTTCGTTTGATTCGGTAAATGAGCCCTCATCTAACAGCAAATTCACACGTTCCTGCCAGGTCAAGCGTTCATGAAAATGGCAACGGTCACAAACTTTAAGATTTCTTTCCCACTCTTCCTTATAAATGTGGGCTTTACAAGATGGACATTGAATCCAGATTTCCTCTTTTGTGGGGGAATCCGGTTTGGCGGCTGTCTTTTTCGTTTTGGTAAACCAACCCATAGGCCGTCAAGCCTCCTTTTAAGGTGTTTCAGTTCTTTGTAACGGGGTAAACAGATACCATGATAGGGATCACGTTTCAAGGAAAAAGGAGCCCTCGCCAGATATGATTCCAGGGTCTATCCATATGAAGTTAAAATAAAAGACCTTGATGGAGTGTATGGAGTGTCACTTCAGGACGGCATGAAAATCGGACATCCACACCGGAGCAACCGATGCCTGCTGAAGTGTAGCCCTGCATTCCTCGATAATGCCATGGTCCCCGCACAAACCGCAGCGGGACTCGGGCGTTGATAATCCCATCACTTGGGCCACCCAGTGGGACTGCATGTGGAGACGATGTGCAAGGTGCGCGCGACCTACGCGCTGCTCCATGATCCTGTTTCGGGATTCAGTATCCTTATCTGCATCCATTTCCTGCCAGCGTTAACATGCCTCAGAAGAGTCTACAAGATGAAAAGATCGTCCTGCGGTGTGGCGATGATGAAAGCCTAGCCAGCGTGACAGAGCGGTGTGCCTTCCCTGCAAAAAGCCTCGGCGGCATTCAGGTCTACAAATACCCGGATTTTGGCATGAGCCACATCCCTGACATGCCGGGCAAGGAGTTCGGCTGAGAAAAGCGTACCTCGACTGGCGACAATGGCGATGTTGTTTTTGAGAAATGCGACACAAGCCTCCAAAGTGTGCGCGATTTGCATTACTTCTGAGCGATCCTTTGTCAGATAGACTGCATTTCTTAAATCAATAATTGCGGTTGAGTCGGAGCGACAACAGGGATCTGTAATGACGCGAGTAATAATATCAATACAATCAGCAGTATCGACCTCACCGCTACCTACAATCTGTATGTGTTCACCCGCCCGTGATATTTTATAAGTGTAAGCCATAATCTTTTTTTGTTTAAGTTCTTAATTCTTACACTATAAATCTTTTGTATAGTCTTTACTATCGGGGTTACCCTGAAAGTTGAATCAGGGATTTCCTTAGATTACCATGTATTAATCAACCGCTTGCGGAATCGGTCTTGGATCGGTAAGGTGCGTTTTGTATTACATCTTGGAATTGAGGAATATAATGCAGAATACGATCGTAAATTCATTATTATCCGTGACGGTTAAGCGGCATGGTGCTGAGTTGAGCGGATTAAAGGCGGCGGATGGCACAGAATATTTATGGCAGGCGGATCCTGCCGTCTGGGGGCGCCATGCTCCGCTCCTATTTCCGATTGTGGGAAAGCTTGTCCATGGCCGGTATCTTTATGAGGGTAAGCACTATGAGATGAATTCGCATGGGTTCGCCCGGGATATGGAATTCGAGTTGCTGCAGGCCACTGAAAATACCCTGACGTATCGGCTTCAGGCCACTCCTGCGACCCGGAAGCAATATCCCTTTGAGTTTGACCTGATCCGTCATTATCGCCTCGCCGGTGGCGTTTTGGAGGTGACTACCGAGGTGGCTAACAAGGGGGCCACTGTCATGCCGTTTTCGATTGGTGAACATCCTGGATTCGGGCTGAATTGGGGGGCGGGCGATCGCGTGGAGGACTACGCATTACAGTTTGAAAAGTCGGAACGGTTGGACGCCCATCTCCTGGACGCGAATGGTTTGCTGTCTGCTCAGACCGAACGGATTCTGTCCAATAAGACGGTGCTGCCTTTACAGCGCGACCTGTTTGATCGGGATGCACTGATTTTCCTGAAAATCAAATCCCGAAAGATCAGTCTGTGTTCACGCCGGCATGCGCGCCGGGTGACGGTTGAATTTCCCGGTTATCCTTATCTGGGCATCTGGGCCAAGCCTGGTGCACCGTTTGTGTGCATTGAACCGTGGTATGGCCATGCCGATCCTGCCGGACATGATGGCGAAATGATGAATAAACCCGGGATTATCAAGGTGGATCCCTCGGCCTCTTTCTCCTGTACCTGGCGGGTAGGGGTAATGCCTAAAGACTGATACTTGAAAGGATGCGAAGGGAATTTTAATTATGGAAAATCACAATACCACTCAGATCGACTTTAAATCTATTGTGTCTCACTTCCGGGCGTGGGGGGATATGGTTGAGGTGCTACCCCATGGGAATGGCCACATCAATGATACGTTTAAAGTCACCTTCAGCATGGCGGGTGCCTCCGTGCATTATCTGCTGCAACGGATCAATCATATGATTTTTAAGGATCCTCCTGCGTTGATGGATAATATTCTCCGGGTGACGAATCATCTGCGCATGAAGCTGACTCAGAGCGGGTGCCCTGATGTGACGCGTCATTCTCTCTGTGTTGTCATTACCCGCGATGGCAAAACCTGTTTCCGTGATTCCGAAGGGAACTGGTGGCGGATGTATTTGTTCGTTGAGGGGGCGCTTACCTATGACAAGGTGGAGAGTGTCCATCAGGCCTATGAAGCGGCTCGTGCCTACGCACGGTTTCAACTCTATCTGGCCGATCTACCTACTCCCCGGTTGCATGAAACGATACCTGATTTTCATAATACCCCCTCGCGACTCAACGCCCTTCAGGACGTTATTCAGCGCGATCCCTGCAATCGAGCGGTGGAAGTGAAGGAGCAGATCACGTTCGTGGAAAACCGGGCGGCAAGTTGCGGGCGCTTATTGGAACGGTTTGCGAGAGGTGAAATTCCCGAGCGAATAACTCATAATGACACCAAATTTAATAATGTCATGCTGGACGAAAAGACCTGGGAAGGAATTTGTGTGGTGGATCTGGATACGGTGATGCCGGGGCTTGCGTTGTACGATTTCGGTGATATGGTGCGGAGCGCGACAGCATCTGCAGCCGAGGATGAGAGGGATGTGAAGAAAATCTGGATGCGCATGGAAATTTTCGAGGCGTTGGCTAACGGCTATTTATCGGAGGCTTCTGCCTTTTTGAATCCTGCCGAGCGTGAGGAATTGGTGTTCTCTGCACGGTTGATCACGATGGAGATTGGCATGCGGTTCCTTACGGATTATTTGCAGGGCGATACCTATTTCAAGATCAAACGCCCCAGCCACAATATTGACAGGTGTCGGGGGCAGTTCAAAATGGTGGAGAGTATGGAGTCTCAGGCAGAAGCAATGGAACGTATTGTGCAGATTTCATTAAATGGAAAATTGTAAGGATCATCATTTTATGGGTATGACATTAATTACAGGGGGCTGCGGGTTCATTGGTTCGCATATTGCTGAAGCGTTGGTTGCGGATGGGGTGAAGATTCGGGTTTTTGATAATTTTTCCAGTGGGAAGCTTGAAAACCTCAAAGGTTTTGGAAGTGAGATTGAGGTCATCCGGGGTGATGTCTGCGATCCGGCAGAACTGAGTGCCGCGATGAAGGGCGTTTCGTACGTGTTTCATGAGGCGGCCCTGGTGTCGGTGGCCGTTTCCGTGGAACAGCCCATCGATAATGATTCTATTAATATTCGTGGCACCCTGAACGTGTTGCAGGCCGCCCGTGCAGCAGGGGTAAAACGTGTAGTATTTGCCACTTCGGCGGCCGTCTATGGCAATAATCCCGTTCTGCCCAAGCGCGAGGATATGCTGCCGGAGCCAGAATCTCCTTATGCTTTGGGCAAACTGACGGGTGAGTATTATCTGAAACTATTTAGCAGCCTTTATGGAGTGGAAACGGTTGCCCTGCGATATTTCAACGTTTTCGGGCCCCGGCAGGATGGTAAATCCATGTATTCAGGGGTGATCTCGCGTTTCACGGATGACCTCCGGGCTGGACGAACGCCCACTATTTTCGGGGATGGCGAGCAGACCCGTGACTTTGTGTATGTGAAGGATGTCGTTCAGGCGAATCTTCTGGCCATGCGCTCCAAGAATGTTGGACGGGGCGAGGTTTTCAATGTGGCAACCGGAAAAACGGTTTCATTGCTTCAGTTGCTGGATACCCTTAAAAAAATCAGTGGTTCGCAGGTGGTCCCCCAATTCATGGATGCACGCCCCGGTGATATCAAACACTCTTTGGCCGATATTTCCAAGATACGTGCCACTCTGGGGTATGCGCCCAAGTTTGGTTTGGAAGAGGGTCTGAGGGCTACCTCAAACGTATGAGGTGTTGATATAACTTGCGTGACTTGCGTCTGAATATATAGGATTTTGCGCATGAAAACCTTGGGTTTGGGCTTTTTAGATCGAGAAGTAATGGAAGATGACGTCCGGCGAATTTGTCAGGAGGCCCTTGCATCTTGGAAAGTTCGCGGACGTAAAGTCTTGGTCGTCATCCCTGATGCTACGCGCTCCTGCCCGCTGGGAATGATGTTCCGGCTGGTTCAGGAAGCGGCCTCGGATGCGGCACAAGTGGACTTCATGGTGGCTCTGGGTACGCATCCCGCCATGACGATGGACCAGATTTATGCCCGCGTTGAGATTACAGCCGAAGATCACCGCTTGAAATATGCCCGCACGCGTTTTTTTAATCATGAGTGGAACAATCCCGATGCGTTGTTTGAAGTGGGGCGCCTTTCCCGTGCCGAAGTGCGTGAATTAACGGGGGGGCTTTTTGAGATGGACGTGGGTGTGTCCGTCAACCGAATGGTTCAGAGTTATGATCTGCTAGTTATTTTGGGGCCTGTTTTTCCCCATGAAGTCGTCGGCTTCTCAGGTGGGAATAAATATTTATTTCCCGGCATCGCTGGCGAAGAAATCCTGAACTTCTTCCACTGGCTCGGAGCGGTGATCACTAATCCGATGATCATCGGGAGCAAATGGACGCCAGTGCGCAAAGTGGTGGATCGCGCGGCATCCCTGCTTAAGGTTGAGCGCAAGGCGTTATGCATGGTCGTAAAGGGTCGCGCCCTGGCGGGTCTTTATGCCGGCACGCCTGAAGGCGCCTGGGAAAAAGCCGCTGATCTTTCTCGGCAGATTCATATTGAGTTCAAGGAGAAACCTTTTCATACGGTGCTTTCTTGCGCTCCCAGGATGTATGACGATCTGTGGGTGGGGGCAAAATGCATGTATAAGCTTGAGCCCGTTGTGGCGGATGGCGGTACGTTGATTATTTATGCCCCGCATATCACTGAGATTTCTGTCTCTCACGGAAAGTTGATCGAAGAGTTGGGCTATCATACCCGTGATTATTTTCTGAAGCAGTGGGATCGGTTTAAATCCTACCCTTGGGGCGTTCTGGCGCATTCAACCCATGTCAGGGGTATCGGGTCTTATGAGAATGGCGTCGAGAAGGGGCGCGTCAATGTGGTGCTGGCCACAGGAATACCGGAAGCGATTTGCCGGAAAATCAATATGGGATGGATGGATTATCGAAAAATCAATCCGGCTGAGTACGCGGGTCGTGAGGAGGAAGGGATCCTGTATGTGCCCAAGGCTGGCGAAGTTTTGTATCGACTGAAAAATGCCCCCAGGGAATTGGGTGGGGCGGTTAATAGTTAAAGTTAACAAGGAGACAATTCGATGGTTCCGTTTAAGGTTGATCTGAGTAAAGAGGTGGTGGTGGTGACGGGGGGCAGCGGCATTCTCTGTAGCTGCATGGCTAAGGCTTTGGCCGAATGCGGAGCCAAGGTGGTGGTGGCGAGTCGGCGTCAGGAGGCGGTTGACAAAGTCGCTTTTGAGATTCGCGCTACTGGCGGAATCGCCATGGGTATTGCTCTGGATGTCCTGGACAAGGCCAGTGTTGAGCGTGCCAATATCCTGGTTGAAAAAGAATTCGGGGTCGTTACGCTTTTGATTAACGGGGCAGGTGGAAATAATCCCAAAGGCAATACCAGTCGGGAATACCTGCTGCCCGAGGATCTCAAGGGCGAGACCATCGGCGTCACGACATTTTTTGACCTTGATCCCAAGGGCATTGAGTTGGTTTTTAATCTGAATTTTCAAGGAACCTTGATTCCCACGCAGGTTTTTACCCGCGGTATGGCTAAGGCTGGACGCGGCACGGTGATTAATATCACCTCCATGAGCGCCATGTTGCCCCTGACGAAGGTCATGGCCTATGGGGGTGCTAAAGCGGCGGTGAGTAATTTTACCCAGTGGTTGGCGGTTCACATGTCCAAGGTGGGCATTCGGGTGAACGCCATTGCGCCCGGCTTTTTCCTGACGGAGCAAAACCGTACGCTGCTTACGCAGCCGGATGGGTCGCTGACGGCGCGGGGCAACACGATCGTGGCCCATACGCCCATGAGTAAATTCGGGCGACCCGAAGACCTTACCGGGGTTCTGTTGTGGTTGGCCAGCCAGGAGGCGTCGGGTTTTGTGACGGGAATCGTGATTCCTGTGGATGGGGGTTTCAGTGCTTTCAGTGGTGTTTAAGGAATTGAATTAAGGAGAAATTTATGACGCAAAAAGCGGACATCGGATTGATCGGTTTGGCGGTAATGGGCGAAAATCTTGTGCTCAACATGGAGAGCAAGGGTTTCACAGTGGCGTGTTATAACCGGACCACCAGCAAGGTGGATGAATTCCTCGCGGGTCGCGGAAAAGGAAAGAATCTTCTGGGCGCCCACAGTATTCAGGAGTTGGTTGGCCAACTTAAGGCCCCCCGGAAAGTCATGTTGATGGTCAAGGCCGGTAAACCGGTGGATGATTTCATCGAACAGTTGATTCCTCATTTGCAGGCGGGCGATATCATTATTGATGGTGGGAACAGTCATTTCCCGGACACGACGCGCCGCACTAAATATGTCGAAAGCAAGGGATTGCTCTATATCGGAACCGGAGTGAGCGGCGGCGAAGAAGGAGCCTTGCTTGGCCCGTCGATAATGCCCGGTGGTTCCCCTGCGGCCTGGCCCCATGTGAAACCCATTTTTCAGAAGATCTGTGCCATGACGGACAAGGGCGAGCCCTGTTGCGACTGGGTAGGGCAGGATGGTGCCGGCCATTTTGTGAAGATGGTTCACAATGGTATTGAGTACGGTGACATGCAGATGATTTGTGAGACGTACCACATGATGAAGGACGGGTTGGGAATGACCAATGCCGAAATGCATCAGGTATTTGCCGAATGGAATCAGGGCGAGTTGGATAGCTATCTGATCGAGATCACTCGGGACATCCTGGGCTTCAAGAACGAACAGGGGCAGGAAGTGGTGGATCTGATTCTTGATGCCGCAGGCCAGAAGGGAACGGGCAAGTGGACCGTTATTGCCGCTCTGGACACCGGGATGCCGTTGACCTTGATTTCAGAGGCCGTCTTTGCCCGCTGCATTTCAGCCATTAAGTCGGAGCGTGTGGCGGCCTCCAAGGTGTTGGTAGGTTCCACGGCGAAGTTTAAGGGGAACCGGCAGTCCATGATCAGGGACCTCCGTAAAGCACTTTATGCCTCGAAGATTGTCTCCTATGCACAAGGGTATCAATTGATGCGTGCGACGGCGAAAGAGTTCGGGTGGGACTTGAATTACGGTGGCATCGCCCTGATGTGGCGTGGGGGCTGTATTATCCGGTCTGCTTTCCTGGGCAAGATCAAGCAGGCATTCACCAGGAACCCGGGGCTTGATAATCTTATGATGGATTCGTTCTTCCAGAAGGCGACAGCGCGGGCCCAGACCTCATGGCGGAAAGTGCTTTCCATGGCGATCAAGCTTGGCATTCCAATGCCGTCGATGAGTGCGTCCTTGAATTATTATGACGGCTACCGCTGCGAGCGTTTGCCAGCAAACCTGTTGCAGGCTCAACGCGATTACTTTGGCGCGCATACCTATGAACGCGTGGATAAGCCGCGTGGTGAAGCCTTCCATACGAATTGGACGGGATCCGGCGGTTCGACCGTGTCTTCGACCTACGTGGTTTAACTTGGAACGGACTACTTACTTTATCAGGCGTTTGTTGCTGGTGATCCCCACGTTTTTGGGGATCACCCTCATGTGTTATGGGCTCGTTCAACTGGTGCCCGGTGGACCGGTGGAACAGATCATCATGCAGATGAAAGGCATCAACGCCGGTGAAGGAAAGATGTCGGCCGGGGCCTCGGGCACGATCACCATGGAACAGCGCAAGGCGCTGGAGAAGCACTTTGGTTTTGATAAGCCATTTCTGACCCAATATTGGAAGTGGCTTGTTCACGATCGCCTGGGGATGCGGCAGGACTCCTTCAAGTATCCCAATAAGACCGCCTGGCAACTGATCCGGGAACGGGTTCCTGTGTCACTTGTCTTTGGTCTGACGGGTGTGGTTTTGAGCTATCTGATCTGTATTCCCTTAGGGATTACCAAGGCGCTTAAGAATGGGAGCCCCTTCGATATGGCATCCAGTGTGATTGTGCTGACGGGATATGCGATTCCCACGGTGGCGTTTGGAATGGTGCTAAAGATGCTGTTGTGTGGAACCGCTGATAATCTCTGGGATCTATTCCCACTGTCAGGCGTCCATTCCGAATCATATGAATCACTCTCCTGGCTGGGGCAGGTGTGGGATGCCCTCTGGCACATGGTTTTGCCTGTCTTATGCTATGTCATAGGAGGCTTTGCGGTTCTGACCTTGCTGATGAAAAATTCGCTATTGGATCAGATCGGTAAGGACTATCTGCGAACGGTACTGGCGAAGGGCGGCTCTGCCCGGCGGGCGGTATGGGGTCATGCCTTACGTAACGCCTTGATCCCGATTGCAACGGGGATTGGAGGGATCCTTGGAGTCATGTTTGCCGGCTCTGTCATTATTGAACAGATTTTCGAGATTCCCGGGATGGGGCGACTCAGTTTGGAGGCGATCGTGGGGCGTGATTACCCCGTGTTCATGGGGATTCTTGCCCTGACCTCCATTTTAGGACTTCTTGGTAACATTATTTCTGATTTTTGTTATACTTTAATTGATCCACGGATTAATTTTTCAAAATAGGTGATGCGATGACCATTATTGAGCCGCATATTCATATGTATTCAAGGACGACAGATGACTATGTCGCTATGTTTCGTGCTGGCATCAGAGCCTGTGTAGAGCCCTCGTTCTGGATGGGGCGCAATCGCCGATACGCGGGGACGTTCTTCGATTACTTTGACCTGATACTTGAGTTTGAAACGATTCGAGCCCGACGTTTCGGTATCGATCATTACGCCGCCATCTCACTCAACCCCAAGGAGGCGGAGGATAGCGTTTTGGCCAAGGAGGTCATTGACGGCATGATCCCGTATCTCAAACATCCCCGCTGTGTGGCCTTGGGGGAAATCGGCTTCAATGCCATTACGCCAAATGAGGAAATTGCTTTCGTTCGGCAGCTCCATATTGCGAATGAACATAAAATGCCCGTCATTGTCCATTTGCCGCATCTGGATAAACTGCGGGGAACCACTCGGACGATTGAAATCATCAAGGCAGAAGGGATAAATCCCGACTGGGTGGTGATTGATCACAACACCGAAGACACCATCCGGTTGTCGCGTGACAGCGGATGTTATTGCGGGATGACGGTCTATCCCATCTCCAAACTCAACCCCGAACGGGTGTCGGCCATCATACGTGAGTATGGTAGCGAGCGGATGATTGTGAACGGCTCAGCCGATTGGGGCGTGTCTGATCCCTTGAGTCTGGTCAAGGTTGTGGAACGACTCGGGTCGGACGGATTCCCGGAATCGGACGTGCGACGTCTGACCTGTGACAATGCGATGGCCTTTTACAGCCAATCCCCGAACTGGCGGCCAGATTTTGCGATTCAACCGCTAGATCCTCGTGAGTTTCAGAGGTAAGAAAAAGCTGATGGGTAGGTGATGTTAGCGTCAGAAACATAAAATATCAGGAGGTAAATAACATGAGCAATCTTCATCCTCTCGCCGGGAAACCGGCACCTCGCAACATACTTACCAATATTCCGCGGTTGGTTTCCGCGTATTACACAACTCGGCCGGATGCCCGTACTCCCGGGCAGGAGGTCAGTTTTGGAACGTCCGGGCACCGCGGCAATTCGCTTAAGGCGAGTTTTAACGAAGATCATATTCTGGCCATTGTTCAAGCTGTCTGTGATTACCGTAAGGCGAATGGTATTACCGGTCCGTTGTTCCTCGGAATGGATACGCATGCCCTCTCTGAGCCCGCCCATATCACCGCTATTGAAGTCCTGGCGGCAAATGGAGTCACCACCAAGATCCAGCAGGGGTTGAAATACACGCCTACGCCAGTCATCTCCCATGCCATTCTCATGCATAATCGTGCCGGAATTGGCGGTTTGGCTGATGGCTTGGTCATTACCCCTTCACACAATCCGCCTGACAATGGCGGTATCAAGTACAATCCGCCTGACGGCGGTCCTGCGGATACCTCCATTACTGGTGTGATTGCCAGGAGTGCCAATGTCTATCTGAATAGCGAGTTAACCGGGGTGAAGAGGATGCCCTATGAGAACGCACTGAAAGCGTCAACTACGATCATGCACGATTATGTGATGCCATACGTGCGTGATCTGGCAAATGTGGTTAACTTGGAAGCGATTGCAGGAGCAAAACTCAAGCTTGGCGCCGACGGCCTTGGCGGTTCAGGGGCAGCTTATTGGAGAGTTATTGCCGATACGTATAAATTGAACATTGAGACCTTCAATACTATTCCCGATTTCACCTTCGGTTTTATGTCTGTGGACTGGGATGGGAAAATCCGGATGGATTGCTCATCGCCCTATGCCATGGCCGGACTGATTGCCATGAAAGACCGCTTCGATATTGCGTTTGCCAATGATCCTGATTTTGATCGGCATGGTATCGTCACGCCCTCTGCGGGCTTGCTGAATCCCAATCACTATCTGGCGGTCGCCATTGATTACCTCTATCGGAATCGTCCGGGTTGGAGAACTGATGCCGTTGTGGGAAAGACCCTGGTGAGCAGTTCGATGATTGACCGTGTTGCCGCAGGGTTGGGGCGAAAGCTTTGCGAGGTGCCGGTCGGGTTCAAGTGGTTTGTGAAGGGCCTGGTAGACGGATCATTCGGGTTCGGTGGCGAAGAAAGCGCCGGTGCATCATTCCTCCGCCGTGACGGCTCGGTCTGGACCACTGACAAGGATGGAATCATTCTCGCGTTGCTGGCGGCCGAAATTACAGCGGTCACTGGCCGTGATCCCGGGCTCCATTATGTGGATTTGACAAAGAAATATGGTGCCCCAGCCTATGAACGTATTGATGCCCCGGCCAATGCAACCGAGAAGGCGGCCTTGCTGAATCTCACGCCAGCGGCGGTCAAGGTAAAGACGCTTGCGGGTGAACCGATCAACGGTATCTTTACCACCGCACCCGGCAATGGGGCACCCATTGGAGGGCTCAAAGTCACCACGGCGAGCGGTTGGTTTGCCTCCCGCCCGTCGGGAACCGAAGATGTGTGCAAGCTCTATGCTGAAAGCTTCAAGGGCGTTGATCATCTCCATCAGATCCAGCAGGAAGCCCGTAAGATCTGCCAGGATTCATGCCAGGTATGACTTGGAACAGCCCCCGCAGTTTACGCTCGCAAGCTCGCGAAACTAAGGCACAGTCAGGCATCCATAGCATGGTGCTCGGTTACCATCGTACTAAATGATCATTTTACCTACCGTGTCACGTGGTCGGAAGAAGATATGGAACGTCTCAAGCAAAGAATCACGTAATAATCCTGAGTTTGAAGTAGATGGCACGAGGAGCATATTGTCTGATGGTTTGTGCATTACCGGCTGACATCATGACACGTTGATGTGGATGTGGCGGAGTGATCCAGCAGGAACGCCAGCGCAAACATAATCGTCAACGGTATCCCGAGTCCACGAACGAGCAGCGGGTGCCAGATTCCGCATAAGGCGAACGACAGGATGGAGCCCAGAAGACCTAGGGCCAGTCCCCGGTCGCGAGGATAGGCGGGGGTGAAGAACTGACGGCTCGCCATGATCCCGAATGTAAGTAACATGCCAAGGAATGCGGCCAACCCGGGCAGGCCGGTGGATGAGGCGAACACCAGGTAAAGATTCTCCGAGTCGTGTTCCACAACGCCGGTGGGACGGGGTAGAATGCCAAAATACCCGCCAATGTTGTCCTGGTAATTACCAATACCAACTCCGAGCCAGGGATGTTCGGATAGCATTACCATCGCAGCTTGCCATTCACTGTAGCGCAGCGAGACCTCATTGTTATCGTTGAATAGGCGGATGGATTGATCCAACACCACATCATTATGGCGTGGAAGGCGTGGAAAAATCAGTATCATGATTACGATGAAGAGGGTTGAGAAGGTGATGAATGCCGGTTTGCCTCGCATGGCGCACAATACGGCTAGGGTCAGGGTGATCGCTATCAACGCCCCGCCGGATAGGGTGATCAGCAGGGCGAGAGTGACCATTGTCAGCATCCAGCCCCGTCGCCAGATAGAAGTCTCATAGAGGGCGATGCCGCACATGAACGGAACCACGAGCGCCAGGTATCCGCCGAACACATTACGGTTCCCGAAGGAGGCACAGACCTTGAAGTCTGTGATGCCGGGAAGCAGATACTGGACGACTCCCAGAAGGATTACCGCCGAGGCGACTATCAGAAAGATATCCGTCACCCGGCGCAGACGCTGGCGATCCGGAATGTTCACAAAGAGCATAAAAGCGGCGACGAAATACTCGATCAGTTGGAGGATGTCCTTGACGCCTTTCATCGGGTGGATGGCGCGACTGACCGATAACGCGGCGATCAGAATGAACAGGACAACCATTAAGGGTGGACAACGCGATGCAGGAGAGTTCGCGCTGTTCATGGTTGCGTCAGTCTCCGGTAACCGTCTTTGAATCGCGTTTCCTAATATCCACAAACCGAACACAAGCCACACCAGGGGATCCACTACGGAAACGTAAGTGTTCTTTGCAAGTTGGACGCCGTATTGGGTTGGCGACACTACAACGATAGTCAGCATTCCGATCCAGACCAGACGCGGAATAATTTTGGCTAACAGACTTGTCACGGCGTGGCCTCTTCTATGCCTACTGGGACGTACTTTTTGTCAAGCACCAGCAGTACTTGATCAAATTTCACTCCGTCCTGGCGATTCCGGATGGTGAGTACGTGCTTTCCCTTGGCCAGGTTCATTTGCTTCAAGCGAGGGGGGGCCTTGACCCAGTGCCAGGTGAGAAAGGTGGCATCCTTGCCAAAGGTGAACGGAAGCGAGCCGTCGAGAGACAGAGTGAAGGAACTGTTGCATTCGCTAATCCAATAGACGCGACACCACAGGGTGTATTCGCCGGGTTCAACAATTTCGAACGGGAGTTTGGCCTCGCCCTGATTGACTTTTGGTGGGTTGCCGGCACCCTTTGGAATTTCCAGATATCTGCCTCCTGACGCTCCCGCCACAACCGACGCCGAGTTGGACGTGGCGTCTACTATGCGCACGGGCTCCACAATTCCTTCGCTTGATTCAGCCTCCCTACAGATGCGGTCACCTGCGGAGGCTGGGTATTGTGCCAGAAGCAGGGAAAGCATTCCTGAAATCACGAGTATTAAGCGCTGTTTCATAGTGAACTCCTTTCAAAGCCTTCCCTCATACACCGACGAGAGAAGTTCGATCATATCCTCGAGACGGCACCGGTGCCGGAGGGACTCGCGTGCACGGTTACCCATAGTGGACCGTAACTTCCCGTTTTCAAGCAATTTCAGCATGGCGTCAGCCAAGGCGGTGGAATCCTCAGAGAAGACGAGAAACCCGTTGTCACCGTTTTTTATCACATCCGCCATCCCTGCCACACTGGAAGCAATAACTGGTTTTCCTGCCGCCATGGCTTCCAGCAAAGTGTAAGGCAATCCCTCCCACAGCGACGGCAGAACCACGACGTCGAAGAGAGGTACAAGATCGGGGACATCCTCACGTGCGCCGAGGAGGATGAATCGTTCCTGTAGACCAGCCGCCGCGATGTTGCGCTCAATGCGCTCTTTTAGTTCTCCAGCGCCAACCAAAATAAAACGCACATCAGGCAGACGGGCCGCTACCTGCTGCGCGGCAGCGACAAAATGAACATGTCCTTTCTGGAGTGTAAATCGGCCAACCATGCCGGCCACCAGGCATCCGGTGCCGATCCCCAGTTCGCGTTGCCGCCGATCCCGTTCCTCGACGTTGGGTGGCGGCGAAGCATCGATGCCGTTCTCAATAACCACCACGTGGGCTGGATTTGTCAATTGTTGGGCGGTAACTCGCTGGCTGGGACAGACGCATATAATACGGTCTGTGAAGTGGGCGGCGAACCGTTCCAGGTGAAAGTAAACGAACCTTTCACCTGGAACGGTTCGCCGCCCACTTCACAGAC
>Ga0194054_10000191_pt1 | contig 31890 bp, 30 predicted proteins | sample SepL2210m_MetaG_FD_163628 | JGI IMG/M metagenome (GOLD analysis project Ga0194054, IMG submission 163628) | Anoxic zone freshwater microbial communities from boreal shield lake in IISD Experimental Lakes Area, Ontario, Canada - Sep2016-L227-10m | ecosystem: Environmental > Aquatic > Freshwater... | reverse complement strand
AAGAATCGCCGCGCGGAGCGCGCCTCCCACATTGGGGGAACTCAGGATGATCAAAACGAGGACAACCCCAACAACCCACTCGTGCCTACCGTCGCTAAACGCTCCGGCGGCACAATGTGAACGTTGGCCACTACAGATGAATTGACGATATGTACAGAACACTGTACTCTTCTGTACAGATTGGAGATTAACTATGACAACCGTAACTTTAACCGAATTCAGAAGCCATGCATCAGGAATGCTGAGCCGGGTGGAACATGGCGAAACATTACTGGTGCTCCGGCATGGTCGCCCTATTGCAGAGGTGACACCCATTGTGAGTCAAAACAAGGAACAATCCTCATGGAAAAGGCCAGCGTTGCGCCTCTCGACAAAAGGAATGAGCCTCTCTGCAGCCATTCTGGCGGAGCGCGATCATGAAAGCGTATCTTGATTCCTCTGCTTTTGCGAAACGCTTTATCGAAGAAATCGGGAGCAATGGAGTCGAGTCCATTTGTGCCCAGGCATCGGAACTCGGCCTGAGCGTGATCTGTGTGCCCGAAATTATTTCCGCACTGAACCGCCGCCGCCGTGAACACGCGCTGACCCAGGATCAATACAATGTCGCAAAAAAGCGGTTGCTTGATGATGTCCGCGACGCAGACATCATTTTCCTCACTCCAACGGTGATTGGGTCAGCTATCATGATCCTTGAGGCAAGCCCCATTCGGGCGATGGATGCCCTGCATGTGGCTTGCGCACTTGAATGGGGGGCGGAGTTGTTTGCCTCATCCGACAAAAAGCAACTCCAGGCGGCAAAACGAGCCGGAATGAAAACTAAACAGATATAAACGGCCAACCACACCTCGGAGTTTACGTCGCTGACGCGCCGAAACTCAAGGTGAACGTTGTGCAGTTGAAATTATGATTTGAACTTGTATCCCATTTGTGCTACATTCGCATATAAGAATGGAGATGTGTATATGAGCAAGAGTGCGATGTTAAGAGCAAGGCTTGAACCGGAATTGAAGCATGACGCCGAGGCAATATTTGCCCGTCTTGGGCTGAACTCGACTCAAGCTATAACGATATTTTACAGGCAGGTCGAGCTTCATCAAGGGCTTCCCTTTAATGTCACCGTTCCATCAACTACCACGGCACGGACATTCGACGCCACCGACGAGGGGCGCGATCTGGTTGTCTGCAAGGATGCAGCTGACATGTTCAAGAAGCTGGGTATCTGATGTATACCCCGGTTTACACAAAGCAGTTTGAGAAAGATCTCAAGCTCTGTAAGCGTCGCGGAAAGAATCTGGAGAAGTTCAAAATCCTCGCCTGCACTTTGATTTCCGGACAAACTCCGGATCCCATTCATCGTGATCACAAACTTCTCGGTAATTATTTGGGGCGTCGTGATTGTCATATCGAATCCGACTGGCTCCTTATTTATAAAATCGACAGCAAGTTCATCGTTTTTGAAAGAATGGGAACCCATTCGGACTTATTCAAGAAATGAAGTCGCACAACCAGGCCTCGCACGCGACGGCGAGTACGCCGCGCATGAAGGCTGGCGTTGGGCCAAGAAAATAGGAGATAACAGAAAAATGAAGAAAATGAGCATTATTTGTGTAGCGCTGATGTGTGCGAGCCCCCTGTTTGCGAAAGACAGCATCAAAATTGATCCTGATAAACAGACGATTATTGAGGCCGAGGATTATTCGACCCAAAAAAGCGCCGATTCACATGCTTGGAAAAAGATCAAAGGTGAACGGAAAGATGACCCCGCACATATTTTGGCAGCGCCAAGCAATAACACCGTTTATGATTTGAAGAAGAAAAACTTCGAAAAACGCAGTCCATGTGTTTCGTACGCCCTGAATTTTCTCAAGGAGGGCACCTACTATGTGTGGATTCGTGGACTTGGCGAGGCGGGGGGTGCCTCGGTCGCTGTCGGTTATGATGGCGTATTGCTGAAATCCCAGTTTGTGGGTTTCTTCGGTGCCAAGTATGGCTGGCTCGGAGGTTTCCCGGACGGTGATCGCATTACGCTGACAGTAGAAAAATCAGGGGAACATATTCTTGGTCTTTGGATGGTTGAGGACGGCGTGTGTATTGATAAAATAATTATATCGGCAGATCCCGGATATGACCCGAACGATCTCTGAATTGGAGTGTCAAAAGGAAGCTGACAATCCGGCTTGAGGAAGCCGTCAGACATGATAATGTTTCAGCATGAAGCAGAAGCTGTATTTAGAGACCACTGTAGTCAGCTATTTTACCGCACGGCCAAGCCGGGACTTGCTTGTCGCGGGACATCAGGAAGCGACCCGTGAACTTTGGCCAAGTTTGACCGCCGTATATGATACGTATGTATCTGCGTTGGTTTATGAGGAAGTAGCGCGCGGTGACCTGGATCAGGCGTCCAAACGATTAGAGGCCATTTAACCTTTCCTCATGTTGGATATTGATGATGAGGCGCGTGAATTGGCGGAGAAGATTGTTTCGGGAAATGGTATTCCCAAGGAATACCCGGAAGATGCACTGCACATTGCAGTCGCCGCAATCAACGGAATAGCCGTTATCGTAACTTGGAACTTCGCGCACCTCTCCAATCCTTTCACCCGAATGATGGTTCGGCAGATTGTTGAAAACGAAGGGTATGTATGCCCTGAAATATGCTCCCCCGAGGAGCTTCTGGAGAATGAATTATGAACGATCCCATTGTTCAAGAAGTCCGCAAACATCGCCTGGAGCACACCCTGCGATTCGGGGGAAATCTTGCGGCGATTTGCAATGAACTTCGCTCCATTCAAACCGCATCAGGTCACACCATTGTCCGGTTGACACCCAGACGAATGCAGCCAACCAAGCCTTCCACTTTACGTCGCTGACGCGCCGAAAGTGAAGGCTGACGTTCGGGATGATGAAAGTTGCGGATGAAGAATGATTGAGATATCATGTTTACAGTGTGAGGAGATAATCATGCATACTGCAATACCGCTGGACAAAATGGATGTGACCGAAAAACTTCGTGCGTTGGAGGAGATCTGGGATAGCCTCTGCCATTCACAGGCTGATGTTCCATCGCCTGAATGGCATGGTGACGTGTTGCGAGAGCGGGAGCAACGGATTCAGGAAGGAAAGTCGAAGTTCATTGATTTGGCTGAAGCCAAACGCAGGGTCTGGGATCAGGTGTGATGAACGTCACAGTCCTTGAGGATGCACTTGTTGATCTCGCTGATGGATATCGTTTTTACGAGCAGCAATCCGGAGGTTTAGGGATCTATTTTCTCGATTCTCTCTGGTCGGATATCGACTCTCTGGCTTTCTTTGGTGGTATACATCCAATCTATTTCGAATACCACAGACTTCTTTCAAAGCGATTTCCCTTTGCTGTATTCTATCGCGTGACGGAAAATGACGTGCAGGTGCGCGCAATCCTGGATTGCCGACGCAACCCGGCCTGGATTCGGAAAAGAATGAAATACCCCGAACCAGCTCTTTGACCGCGACGGCTCGCACGCTCGCCGCGGGTCAAGAGTCACGTTCGGCAAGAAGATCATATTATGTCTTGCAGACAGGGGATTGCGGATGTATCTTCATAGTATATACATCAGGAGATATGCGACATGATTACGAAGATTCAAAAGTGGGGGAACAGTTTGGCAGTACGGATTCCTCGGTCTGTTGCGCATGACACGCATTTGAGTTCCGGCAATTCGGTGGATGTGGGTGTACAGGATGGCCAGATTGTGATTGCTCCGGCAAGACGTCCTCGTTTCCGTCTCGATGAACTGCTTAAAGGTGTCACTGCGCAAAATCGGCATAGTGAGTGTGATTCGGGGATTGTCGTCGGACGGGAGGCCTGGTAATGGCTGCCTATTGTCCGAAGCGTGGTGACATTGTCTGGCTTTCTTTCACTCCGCAGGCAGGTCATGAGCAGGCGGGCCATCGGCCCGCATTGGTTCTCTCCCCGGAGTCGTACAATCGCAAGGTGGGCCTTGCCTTGTTCTGTCCCATAACCAGCCAGGATAAAGGGTACCCGTTTGAGGTTCGTATCCCGCAGGGATACGAGGTGTCGGGCGTGGTATTGGCTGATCAAGTCAAAAGTCTGGATTGGAAAGCTCGACGGGCAACCTTTTGCTGTGAACTTCCGGCAGGGGCTGTTCACGATGTCCTCAACAAGCTTGGCACACTGACTGATGAACCGGTCTCCTCGCGGAAGTACACGCGGAGCATCTTAGATATAGTCCTGTAAAGATGGCCGTGTTAACGAAGAACTCAATGGGAGCCGTCTCAGGAGATCCGGCTCTACTTCCTAAGGAGGGCTTTGCCCGCAACCCAACTGGAGGGCCGCCAGCCGTTTGTACAGCCTTGCTGTTGGTGACCACTACTTCCACCGGACCGGCAGACTTAAGTGAGAAATTAATTCTCATGCGAATCCGGCCTCCTCGAACTTGATACGCTGCGTGGACGTGGAGGTGGCGATGGCGTAGAGCCTGGCGAAATGGCCACTGCGGCCCAGCAGCTCGTCGAAGGTCCCCTGTTCGACCACCTGGCCCTGATCCATGACCACGATCCGGTCGGCATGGCGGATCGTGCTCAGCCGATGGGCTATGACAAACACGGTGCGGTCACGGCACAAGGCCTCGACCCCCTGTTGCACGATGCGCTCCGACTCCGCGTCCAGTGCCGAGGTCGCCTCGTCCAGGATGACCAGCCGGCTCCGGGTCAGCAGGCAGCGGGCAAGTGCCAGCCGCTGGCGTTGACCACCGGAAAGCTGTCCTCCGCCTTCGCCCACGCGGTGCTGGAGCCCATCCGTAAATTTCTCGATGAACTCCCAGGCTCCGGCTTGTTTGAGCACCCCGATCAGCTCCGCCTCGCCGACTTCCGGGTGGACGGCGCGGAGGTTGGCCTCGATCGTGGTGTCGAAAAGGAAGGGATCCTGGAGTACGACGCCAAAGAGGGTCCGGTAGTCTCGGACAGGCAAATCACGGATGTCCCGGCCATCCAAGAGGATCGCGCCGGATGTGGGATCGTAGAATCGAAGAATCAGGTTTGCCATGGTGGACTTGCCGCTGCCGCTGCGTCCCACGAGTGCCGTGGTCTTGCCAGACGGAATGTCGAGACTCACGTTCCGCAGCACCGGCGTCTCCCCGTAGGCGAAGGTGACGCCGCGGAACTCCAGCCGCGGCTGGAGGTCCGCCTGCATGACGGCGCCGGGCCGGTCGATGACCGTGCTATGGGTGTCGAGGATGGAGAACAACTGGTCGAAGGCTGTGCGGGCGCTCATGACCTGACCGTAGATGTTGGTCATGGCCGAAATCATGGAAATGAGCACTCCCTGGTAGCCGATGAAGGCCACGAGGGTTCCCAACGGAAAATGTCCGGCGTTACGGATTACCAGCAGGGAGCCGCCAAGGATCACCGCGGCCGTGATCAAGTAGCCGAGACCTTCGGTGACGAACCCGAGCTTCATCGATTCGAGCATGCTGGCCATCCATTTGCCCATCGCCGGCCGCAACTGCTGATGGAACTCCTGCTGCACCCGATCCTCCAGGGCGAAGGATTGGATGGTCTTGTGTCCGCGCAGTTTGTCCATGATCACATTGACGATATTCATGCCGGCCTCGTTGGCCGCCCGGGTCTTCGCGTAGATGCGTCCCGATAGCGCCTGGGCGGCCATGACATAGCCGATCCCCCCCGCCAGGATGACCACCGTCAGGGCCGGACTCAGATAGAGGCAGAAGCCCAGACTGAAAACCAGCCCGACCGCATCGGTGACCAGTTGGGTGAAAACCACCTGCATGAAATTGCCCAGGGTGTTGATCGAATTGCCGAACACCCGCTCGTACAGGAAGCCCGTGGGAAATTGACTGTGAAAACGCAGGCAGAGTTTCTGCAGATGGGCGAAACTGGTAGTCCTCAACTCGAAAATGAGGTCCTGTTGAATCCGGTACACGAGCATCATCGCCCAAAACCAGAGTGCCATGCGCACGAACATCACGGCCAGGAACACTCCGGATGCCGCCAACGCCAGCCGCCAGCTCTGCCGTGGAATCGCCTCGTCAATCACATACTTGGCGAACAACGGTTGCAAGGCGACGGCCAGGCCGACCGCGCCGACCAAGACTGCCGCCCAAGTGGCTCGCACCCGGTGCGGCTTCAGCAGCGGCCAAATCCGCCGGCCGATCTCGCCCCAGTTGTAGTTCTTGATGGTCTCGATCTGATCCATGATGGCTCTCCCTTACTCCCGGCATTCCTTGGCTCGAGGGCCGATTTCGGACAGGTCGATGGGCTGAAACCCCAGCTTCAAAATGGGAGAATCCGGGCGCAGTCGCCAATCGCTGTTCGCCTCGTCGACGAACAGCGGGTCTTCCCCGACCAGGTTGTCCTGCTCCGTGACGCCGTTGCTCACGCCTTTCGGCCAGCATTCGCTAATCCAGGTCTCGCAGCGCCAACAGATGTTGCGCTCGACGCGGTTGTTCTCAGGGGGCACGCCCTGACCCTCGGCGAAATACCGATCCACCCCGGCGATCTCCGGGTAGCGTTCGCCATAGGGCGACTCGTGGTGTCGCATGGCCGCGAGACTGGTCTTCATGGTCTGGTTGACCATGTTCTGCCAGACGGGATTGGGATCCATGCCACGGGCGTCGGCGTGGATCGCCGGTTTGCAGTTGACGAAGATGTTGTTCGCCACCACGAAATCGCGCCCCCCGCCGAGCATCAGACCGTACTGGCAATCGACCAGCACGTTCTCCTCGATCCGGGTGCCGCTGACGCAATCGTCCATGTAGATGGCGATGCTGCCCATGCCGACGCCGCCCATCTGATGGATGTAATTCCGGCGAATCACATTGCCGCGGAAGGTGTAGTCACGCCCGGTATAAATCGCCCCGGCGTCGCCGGTCTCCAGACAGACCCGGAAGATCTCATTGTTCTCGATCAGAAACTCGTTTCCCCAGAAGAGAATGGCGTTGTGAGGCGCGTCGTGGATCAGATTGTGAGCCAGGCGCATGCCGATGCCGCTGGCGTTGATGCCAGCGACATAGCAACGGCTCCACCGCGCGAAGTGGTGGATGTGGCAGTGGAGCACCTCGTGATGGCACGGCCTGAGCGAGGCGCGGTCGCCACCACTGACGCTGATCCCGCCGTCGCCGACGCCATAGATGTCGCAGCCCGTCACGGCATGATGGCTGCCGCCCTCTACCCGCACCGCCCAGGTGCCGAGGTTGCGGAGGGTGCAGCCGACGATGCGAACGCCGTTGCCGCCCTCGATGCCGATACCGCTGCCGCGGCCCGCTTCCAGGGTTATGCCGCGGAAGGTCACATGGCTGACCTCCTTCATCGTCACCAGCGGCTCGCCCAGAACCGACACCATGATATCCGCCCCGGCCAGCGGCGCAGGCGGCCAGAAGTAGAGAATCCCCGCCGTGCGGTCCACATAATACTCACCCGGTTGGTCGAGTTCCTCGAGGACGTTGAGGAAATAGAAGCGCTGACCTTTCGCAAAATGATAGAGCCCGTGGGGCGGCGCCGTCTCGACCACGCGGGTCACCGGATCCAAGCGCTGCACGCGTTCATAGGAATTTGCCCAGTCATAGGCCCAGTAGCCGTGGACCCAGATGTCATCGCTCGGCGCCCAGTGCTGCGGCCGGTCGCCATCGTAGGTGAACCCGCCGGTCAGATCGCCCGACTCGGCCCCCCATTCGTTCGTCATCGGCTTGGTGAAGCCCGTGATGGTGGTGAACTGCCCGACATCGGGCCACTGCGCCACGGTCATCGGCTGGTCGTTGAAAAATAATTCCAAGTGCGCCGGGGCGGTCTTCCGGCTGAAACCGCGCGAAACGAAAGCTCCGAAATCGGTGATGCCCTGGGCGCGCAGGTCGCACTGGACGATCTGGTCCCGGGCCGCTGGAGCCAACCGTTCCCGCACCGCGGGAGCCGTCACAGGGGTGAAGGCGGCCGGGTCAAGCCGTCGACCGCCGAGCAGGCGCACGGCTTCGCCAGGCCAGGCGCGATAGGTGACCGGAGCGGACACGGTTCCCGAATCCCCGGCGGTCAGTTCGAACGTCGTCGTGCGGACAACCTCGCCGCCGCGGAACCAGACCGTGACCCCGCCCGCGGGTAGGCCCGTCGTCCTCTTCAGCCGACGCACCGCATCACGGGCGGCCTCGAGCGACGCGACCGGTCCGTCAGTCTTCGCCGGGTTCGGTTCCGGCAGTGTCCCGCTCCAGGCATCGTTGCCGGAAGGGGAAACATGAATGTTGACTACTGTTTTCATTTTGTCTCACAAGTTTTCCGCAAGTATAGCAAAATCTTCCCGGGCGGCGGCTCTTTCTGAATTTTTATTGTTGCGATCTTAGGAAAACTGGCGAAAAGGTCAAGATCGGGTACAAACCCCCATTTTGAAGCGCTGATGAGCTCTCTGGGACACACAAACTGAATAGGCCATAGATAATTTCTGGCGCCTATTCCCATAATTATTTTATCAGGAGGCCAACCAAACCTTCGAATCTGGCGTGTAACAGTTTAGCCCCTTGCAACTGAGAAAAAATTCTGGCGGGCGGCGAGGGCCGCCTTTTTTGTTTTCAAAGGGGTAGTGAGCATCATGATGTGTTTGGTGGATTTCGGAAAAGAGCGGCTTGAGCGGTGGCGGGATTTTCAGTGAAAAGGGTGTAGAAAAATTTGAGCGGAGCTTTACCCTGGCGCTGTGCGGTTACCATCAGGCTTGAGATAATACCCTGAGAGATGGATCCCTCTGGCGAGCGAGTGCCGAAGGATATTTTCCGCATGATGACCTGGGGGCGGAGAGATTGTCTTGATGCAACAACTTTTTTAAAGAAATTTCAGTTTGAGCGCCCGCAAGGGGCTAAACTGTTACCTCTTATTGAAACTCACAGCGCGCGACTGAGAGAGACTCCCACCGTGCGGGGTGCCCCATTCTCACCCACATATCCGGAAGGGGCTAACTGGTAAGGGAAGGCGATGGGCACATAGTCCTGATCAAAGAGATTGTTAACCCATGTCTCCACACGCCAGAGGCGGGTTCCAATCCCTATACGGGTGTTGAGCAACACATAGTTGTCCTGAGACTCCCTGTTACTGGCATCATAATAGTAGTGTCCTGTCCCCACCCCTTCCACCCTGATAAAGCCGGTATATTTTGTATAAAGCGTTTGTGAATACTCGGTACCAGCGTGCCAGGTGAGGTGCGGGGCAAACGGAAGCTCGTTTCCACTGACATCCATGCCGGCGGACGTGCTATCAGAGCGAAACTCCGACGTCAACAACCCGAGCCCACCAAACAGTGTCAGCCCTGTCAGGGGCCTGACGCTTAATTCCAGCTCCCCTCCCTCGCTCCTGGCTTTGCCGGCATTGTCGATATAGAACACCCCCGGGGAACCCGCCGGCACATCTAGTTGCAGGTCGTCCCACTCCGTCCGGAACAGTGCCGCATTCGCCACCACCCGATTTTTCAGCCAGGCAGTCTTAAGCCCCGTCTCATAGGTCAAACTGGTTTCTTCATCAAACTCGGCATGCCCGGGTATCGCCAACGTATTAAAGCCACCCGCCTTGTACCCTTTTGAGACCTGAACATAGGGCAGAATGTCAGGCGTCATATGGTAACCAAGCGACGCGTGAGGACTGACCTGGTTGAAGTCCTTGTCGTTATCGGTGTCCGACCCCGGCATAAAGGCCGGATTAGCATACTGCCGTAAATCAGCCGAGCGGTTCTCGAAGTCATCGCGAAGACCAAGCCCCAACTCAAGACGCTCATCAAACGTGAACACGCTTTGTCCATAGAGACTCACTCCTGTGTCATTCAGATCCGTATCATCATGCTGCTGATAGGCCAGCGGCAACCCGAGCATCGCCACCGCACCGGGCCGATAGTCATTGAATGCGCGCTGCTGATAAGCGGAATGATAGGCCATCGTCCCCAGCAACCAGCGCATCGCCACCCGGTTCCCGAGATGGATAGGAGCCGCTTCGGCTGACGCCATTCGGATCTCCTGAATCCATGCCTGCTGATTCTCCTCATTATTGCGGCGGATAAGATCGGCGGGCGTCATATCCAGATCAGTCTGATCCTGTGAACGCCACCACTGGAAAGCGGTGATGGAGGTAAGATCCACTTCGTCGCCTTTTCGCGTGGCAGTGAAAACCGGCTGGGAAAGATCACGCTCGGAACTCCCCTCATAATCATGCGCAACGTGATAAGGCCGGGATCGCAGAGATGCCAGATCACCCAGCGCGTAATCGCCATCACGATCGGCCTCGCCATTGACGCTAAACCGGTAGCTCCAGGGCCCCTCATCAGGCCATAGCACCTGGGCACGGCCAAAAAAGGACTCACGGGTATCGAGCGTATTGCCGGTGACGTCATTTTTAGTATACCCATCGCGCGTGGAATACCCCGCGCTGAAACTCCCGGCCGTCTTTCCTAGGCCAACCGGCCCCTCTGTCGAGACACGGGTATCAAATAACCCGTGATCACCACCAGCTAGACTGACCGACGTCACGGGTTCACGACCAGGGAGACGCGGCACCACATTTATCGCTCCGCCAAGAGTATTACGTCCATAGAGCGCCCCTTGGGGGCCCCGCAGAAATTCTACCCGCTCCACGTCGAGAAATTCCTGATTGGCGGTGGCATAGGAAAGCTGGGGTACACCATCGATAATCGTGGTCACTGCGGCTGAATTCCGGCCTGACCCGATACCGCGTACATAAGGGAATGTCAGACGCCGAACCGTGAAATCACCCAAAGTCAGATTGGGAATAGTGCGGGCAGCATCACGTAAATCGTTTACCCCGGCCGACTTCATGCTGTCGGCGGACTGAACGGTCACCGCTCCCGGCACCGCCTGGAGCGGTTCGGTCCATTTACGCGCTGTGACCACTACCGTTTGAACCTCGGCGGTCTGAGCCTGAGAGGCGGGAGTAATCCCTTGTAGAGCGCTAAGCACCAGCACTGCATGGAAAACCTGCCAACCAAGATATTTTTGAATTTTCATAGGGGGAATCAAATAGTCTAATAGTGCTTCAAAATCAAACCGAAATACAGGATAGTGCAGGGACAGTGGGCAGTGGGCAGTAAGCAGAGGGCAGTAGGCAGATTGGAGATTTAGATGAAACGACAGTTCTTATTCAGTGGCATCGTGTTGGGTGTTCTTGTAACGGGGAAAATACTGGCTGCAGATCAAAAGGACTGGCCTCAGTTCCGGGGTTCCAATCAAGATGGGATTTCACAGGACTCCCAATGGAATCATCAGGCCGTTTCGAACGGCGGCAAAATTTCCTGGAAGACCAATGTTGGCAACGGTTATGCCGGCGTGGCTGTGTCGGGCGAGAAGGTCTTTACGACCGGAAATAAAAACAACCAGGACACCGTGTATGCCTTAAGTCTCAAGGACGGCGCTTCTCTCTGGCAGCACTCCTATGCCTGCACCGCAGGCAGTTACCCGGGACCCAGGGCCACACCGGCCACCGATGGAAAATTGGTGTATACACTGAGCCGTGAGGGCCATCTCTTCTGCCTGAATGCAGAGACAGGGGCCGTTCAATGGCAGAAAAACCTGATCACGGACTTCAAAGCCGGCAATCTGAAGTGGGGCTTTTCCGCGTCCCCGGTGATTAAGGGCAATATGCTCCTGCTCAATGCCGGTGAATACGGCATTGTGCTGAATCGGCTGACAGGGGAAAAGATTTGGGCTAGTCCGGCAGGAACCGGAGGCTATGCCCCTCCAGTATTGTACACATCCGGAAAGACGGAATGCATGGCGGTGTTCGGCGAGAAAGCCATTTACGGCGCGGAACTTAATACAGGCAAAAAATTATGGTCGAGCAAATGGGAAACAAGTTATGACGTCAACGCGGCTGATCCCATCCCTTTTGACGGGAAAGTCTTCTTTTCATCCGGATACGGCAAGGGTGCCTCCGTTATTGACATCAGCGGCCCGGAGCCACGGAATGTGTGGACCAGTACGATCATGCGGAATCAATTCAGCAGTTGCGTTCTCCTCAACGGATTTCTCTACGGCATCGATGGGAACACAGGGAATGGCACCCTGAAGTGTATTGATTTTGCCACCGGTGCGGAAAAATGGGCGCACAACCTGGGCTTTGGCTCTCTCACAGCGGCAGGGGATCGACTGATCGTTCTCAATGATAAGGGGGAGTTGTTTGTCGTCAAGGCAACCCCCACCGCTTTTGAACAACTTGCTACCGCCGGAAAAATCCTGGAGAAAACCTGCTGGACGGCCCCGATCCTGTGTCGTGACCGGATCTTCTGCCGAAATGACAAAGGGGATATCGTGGTCCTGGATGTGAGTAAGTAACATATGTTCCGACTGGGAAAAAGGGCCAGGGAATTTCTTCCCGTCCTCGCGGTTCTTGTCGCGGGTGTCGCTGTTTCTGCCATAATACTCGCCTGGTGGCGGAATACGGGAGACACCGCCTTGATTTCCCGCCGCCTTCCCGTTCCAGGCGAGGTTTCCAGTTCCACACAGACCAGCCCCGGCGAGGTGATTAAGATAGGCGAAAAGTTTGCGAGCTTCGCGGGTATTCCCAGTCTCCTCCCTGGCGCCTGGCCCTGCTTCCGCGGTGCCCGCCATGACAACATCGCCCCGCCTGAGGAAAAATTAGCCAGCTCATGGCCACCAGGTGGCCCCCCTGTTTTATGGACAGTAGATCTCGGGGAAGGTTACGCCGGCCCTGCCATTCTCAACGGGCGGGTGTACCTGCTGGATTATGATGCGAAGGAAAATGCCGATGCGCTCCGCTGCTTCTCCCTGGACGATGGCCGCGAAATCTGGCGCCGTTGGTACAAGGTGCATATCAAACGTAATCACGGGATTTCCCGCACGGTCCCGGCTGTTTCCGAGAACTATGTCGTGACCATCGGACCACGCTGTCACGTCATGTGTGTCGACGCAAAAACCGGGGAATTCCGCTGGGGTCTGGATCTTGAAAAAGATTGGGGAACCACCGTACCCATGTGGTACACGGGGCAATGCCCGCTGATTACGGACAATCAGGCCATCATCGCTGTAGGCGGCAAGGTGTTATTGATGGGCGTGGATTGCGACACCGGCAAAATATTGTGGCAGACCCCCAATCCCAATAATTGGCAGATGTCGCATGCCTGCGTCACCCCAATGGAATGGCAAGGCAAGAAAATGTATGTCTATGCCGCCATCGGGGGAATCATCGGCATCTCCGCAGAAAAAGGAGAAGAGGGGAAAGTCCTATGGCAAACTGACGAGTGGAAATTCCAAGTGGTTGCCCCCTCCCCTGTCCCCCTGGAAGATGGCCGGTTTCTTATGACCGCAGGGTACGGAGCCGGAAGCGCACTGTTCAGGCTGACCCAGGCAACAGGCTCGATTACTGCAAAACTTGAATCCCGGATCGAGAAGACGAACTTCGCCTGTGAGCAACATACGCCTCTCTATTACCAGGGGAACCTGTTTTCGGTACTCCCTGCCGATGCCGGCGGCTTCCGGAAACAAGCCGTCTGCATGGATCCCGTGGGAAAGATCATGTGGCGAAGTGGAGCCACCGAGCAGTTCGGCCTTGGCCCTTTCATGATCGCCGATAACAAACTGTTGATTCTTGAAGATAACGGAATGTTAACCATGCTCGAGGCATCCGCCCGGAGTTATGTTAAACTCGCCCAAGCAAAGGTGCTGGACGGTAAGGAAGCCTGGGCGCCCATGGCCCTGGCAGGAGGACGTTTGTTGGTCAGGGATTATGGACAAATGAAATGTTTGGATCTTAAGGACTGCCAGTACGACCTCGCCGCCATCAAAAAGACCGATACCAACCTGCTGATCCGCTCCCATGTCCAGTGGATCAAGCCCTCCCTGTCCAATCTGACCGCTTTGGCAGTGGATCGTGCCGATCGAATCATTGTTGGCTCCATGTCCGCCATCGAGATCTTGAGCGCGCAGGGAACTCCTATAACCAGCATCTCACTTAGCGAACCCGTCCGCTGTCTCGCGACCTCTACACAGGGCGACATTTTTGTTGGACTCAACAATCATGTGGAAGTCTTCGATCAAACGGGAACCCGGAAAGCCGTCTGGAAAAGGCCAGACCCGAAATCAATGCTGACCTCTATTGCCGTCTCATCCACCCATGTCTTTGTCGCCGACTGCGCCAATCGGATTGTATGGCGGTTTACGCTGGCGGGGGAAACTGCTGGCCAGATTGGGCAGAAGGATCAAGATCAGCGTAAAGAAGGATTTGTGGTACCCAGCGCTTTCTTTGATCTGGCCGTCGCCGCGGATGAGTCGTTGTGGGTGGTCAACCCCGGCCTCCATCGACTGGAACATTTTTCGGTAGAGGGAGCGTTTCTCGGCTGCTGGGGTAATTTCTCCATGGAAGCCCCAGGGTTTTGCGGCTGTTGCAATCCCTCCAACATGGCACTCACATCAGAAGGCGAATTTATCACCAGCGAAAAACACATCGTCCGAGTGAAACAGTATGACACCAAGGGACAATTGAAGGGCGTCATTTCCGATCAGGAAGATTGGCCGGACAAAGCGGTAGGACTGGATCTTGCCGTGGACTCGAAAGGCCGAATCCTGGTGCTCGACCCAACAGCTGATGTGATCAGAGTGTATGCGAAAAAATGAAATCACCTCCCCAAAATCGTAGAGAGTTCCTTCGCAGTTTATTGCGCGGGACCATACTTGTCATCCTGACCGCACTCGGAGGAGGCATATTCCTGCGCAAACGGTGTGCGCAGCCTGGCGGCAACCCTCCTGCCGGCGGTTGCGCCAATTGCCCGGACCTCACCACTTGCAGTGATCCCGCCGCTGCCTCAGTTCGCGCCCCAAAGCTTCAACGCACCGTCTGGCAGTTGGATCCGGCTAAGTGCATCCAATGCGGCCAATGCGCAACCCACTGTATCCTGCCTCAATCGGCAGTAAAATGCGTTCATCGGTTTGAGATGTGCGGTTACTGCAAACTCTGTTTCGGCTTTTTCCTCCCCGGCGCCGCCAGCCTGACCAGCGCTGCTGAAAATCAGGTCTGCCCTACTGCCGCCATTAAACGCCAATTTATTGAAAACCCTTACTTTGAATACACCATCGATGAGCCACTTTGCATTGGCTGTGGACGATGCGTCAAAGGCTGCGGCGCCTTTGGAAATGGTTCACTTGTTCTACAGGTGCGTCATGATCGCTGCCTAAACTGTAACGAATGCGCCATCGCCCGAAATTGCCCGGCAGATGCGTTCAGCCGCGTTCCCGCCGAAGAACCTTATCTCTTTCAACCCAAGGCGGCAAAATCCTCATGGATAGCCCCGGAGAAAAGAATTTGAACAGAAGCACGCAAAGACCGCAAAGGGTTGAGTTTTTTCCGAAGGATAAGGCCCCCCCCCATTTCTCCTTCGCGTGCTTTGCGTGCTTCTGTTCAATACTCTTTTTATTTTCGACGCTGACGACGATGGCCGATAATCGCTTTCCCAAGCCACAGTTTGAAAGCGGCTACACAATGCCGTCCCCCTCCGCCCCGGTCGCCCGTTCTCTGGGATTGGAGGTCCTTGATGTTGGAATTTTAACGGGAGCACTGTCACTAGCCGCCTGGCTGGTATTGCGGAAACGTTCCCGCCGGGGAGTCTTTCTCCTCACCATTTTCTCACTCATCTATTTCGGCTTTTTCCGCAAAGGCTGCGTATGCCCGGTGGGATCCATTCAGAATGTAGCCTTATGGCTGTTCGACAGTCACGCCGCCCTATCCTTGAGCGTCACTGCGTTCTTCCTGCTCCCCCTGATCTTCGCCCTTCTGTTTGGCAGGGTATTCTGTGCTGCCGTATGTCCATTGGGAACCATTCAGGATCTCGTCATTCTATCCCCCGCAAAAGTTCACCCGGTCCTCGCGCAGATACTGGGATTCATCCCCTATCTCTATTTGGGACTCGGGATCCTGTTTGCCACCACAGGGTCAGCGTATGTGATCTGTCGGCTGGATCCTTTTGTCTCCCTTTTCAGACTCAGCGGCGAACTCCCCATGATTCTTGCCGGCATCGTTTTCCTGTTAATCGGCACAGTGATTGCGCGTCCTTACTGTCGTTTCATGTGTCCGTATGGTGTTTTGCTCAACTGGATGTCACGGCTGTCCAAATACCACGCCACCATCACGCCTACTGAATGCGTGAAGTGTCGTCTCTGTGAGCCCGCCTGCCCCTTTGACGCCATCCTGGTCCCACAGACACAAACAAACACAGAGTCGCGCCATATCGGGGTGCGCCGTTTAGCCCTGATGATTGTGCTGCTTCCCGTTCTGATCCTCGGTGGAGGCTGGTCCGCCTCACGTCTTGCACCAACGTTGGCACGCCTGCACCCCACGGTAAAATTGACCGACACCCTGCGCCTTGGCCCACAACAAGTTACTGCCCGTGAAAACCTGGCCATCACAGCATTTAACGGCAGTGGAGCCTCCCTGGAAAATCTTGAGCAGCAGGCGGCTACCATACAGACGAAGTTCCTCTATGGCAGCTGGGCCCTCGGTGGCTTCCTCGGCACAATCCTTGGCTTCGGCTTAATCGCGGCCTCCATCAAACGACGACGCGAATTTTATGAGCCAGATCGAGGAACCTGTTTGAGTTGCGCCCGCTGCTATCTATTCTGTCCCGAAGAACACCAACGACTATCTGGCGATAAGCCCACAAATATTAATGCTAAACAGTTTAGCAATGACATTTCGTAAATTCTAGCTCAGCGCCACCAAGGCTCGAATCGCTTCAAAATCTTTTCCCTTGGGCATAATGAAAAGGCAGCGGCTGTTACTGCGCTTGGCCCAGATGGCTCCAACAAGACGCTTTTCCTCGGATTCAGGCAAGGCATACCAGCCTTTATCGGCACCTCCGCCTTTGAATTCAACCACAAGAATACGCCCATCCTTAAGGCGACACACGAAATCCGGATAGAAATAGTCGGTGGACGTTTGAAGCCTGAATGACGATGGTTTACGGGACAGATTTCTGACCCAGTAGGCAACCTCCTCAAGGCCATCAAGGAACTGGGCACACTGGAATTCCTCAGTCAGATTCCCATCTGCCTTGCACTCACGTAATTCACCGGGCTTGGATCCATAGTAATGTTTTTTAAACACAAAACTTCCCTCATAGACCCAACTTGGCTCATAAAGCGTCTTGCTTAAATCCAAACCTCGTTCCACGGAAACAGTTAAAGCAGATTCAGGCAAGAGCCACTTCTGAAACGCGACCCCATGCTCGTCGCCCCGATGGGATTCAATCAGGTTCTCCACTTCATCCCGCAGACGGAAACGGTCCAGCGTCAACACGGTGATATCGGTAAGCCCATATCGCGCCATAAGTCCCCGAAGACACTTCCTGAGAAACTCCGCAGACTCACCGGGCGGTATGTCCGTGTGCTCAATCTTTGAATCCAACCACTGGATCAGTTCATCCAGCGTCCAGTCTTCATCCCGACTGAAGCCCATGACCTGCTGATGCAGACGGCCAATGAAATCTTCAACCTGCCCATCACGCGATACCTCTGTCGAGACCTTACCGGTTTCTTTTAAGATATCAATGTTCCCGGTTCGGATGCCTGGCCGGTTCCGGGGATCATAAGTCCCCGCAAGTTCAGCGTTTTTCGCGCTCAGTTTCCAGGGGTATTCAATCAGATGGGTTTTCTCGAATTCAAAGAGGCGCCCCTCTTCGATCACGCACAGCAGGGGTACTATGAAGTCCATTTGCTGTTCATAGGGCGTCGCTACCCGAGTCTCACCTGTTCCGAAGACTCGTTCGATCTGCCGAACCCGCTCCACCGCTTCAGCCACTTGCTCTCGCGCCTCAGTGGTTTTGACACAAGAGAGCAGGCTTTCTTCATCCGCCTTGGTGAGCGGGACGAAAACCGTAATTTCCCCTTTGGCCTCATCCATCCGCACTTTGCCCGCCAACACTGCCGATTGGGAACGAAACGCGGTTCCGTCCAGTGCTTCAGGCGGCAGCATAACCGTCTTGGGTTGAGTGCCCAGCGGCATCTGCGCATGAGTAACTGGAATTATGATGGCCTCTGCCTCAGGCGGCGTGAATCCATTGCTAACCAAAGCATCCCGAAGTTCAGCTAACACCTCCTCAAGATGATTGCCCTCGGCTAACGCCAGCATAAAGGCACAGTTGAGATCAGCGTTTTGTTTGGGTATGGCGTGCGGTAACCGGAGAATGCGCCCGACAATCTGTTCGATGGCTGTAGCGGACCTGGTCTCACGGAGACTGCACAAGACGTAGGCAAAAGGACAATCCCAGCCCTCCCGAAGTTTCTCCACGGTAATGATGAAACGAACCGCGCAGGCGGGATCGGAGATGTTATTGATCCCTTTAAGTTCGTCCAATTTACCAGTCGAAATCTTGATTTCCTCATGGACCAACCCGAACTCCCCAACCAGCCGCTCGCGCAAAGGCGGACACGCATCCACCCGGTCGGCTTGGATCAACAGGATGGGCCGCACATACTCGCCGGTTGACTGCGCCTCCTGCCCCGCCAGCCGTTCGAGATCCGCCCGGAGCGCAATGGCCTCAGCGAGAAGTTGGTCTTTCTGCCCCGGATGCCGCGTGATCACACGCAACGGCAATTTGACCATGTTCTCCGCCTTGAGTTCCGCCGCCGATACCCGGTGCAGAACATTAGAGGGATTCTTCCTCGTATCCGGTGTGGCGGTGAATTCAATGATGCAGGCCGGCAGAACATTCGCCAACATCGCAAACGACAGATCTGTCCGCGCATTATGAGCCTCGTCCACGATGACAATGGGGCGTCGGTAGCGCAGGACATTAATCAAGGAAGATTTCGGCCTGCCATCCGGCCCCATGTCGAGTTCCGGATAACGATCCGCCGGCACCGCGGCCATGTGACTGGCCATGTGGGAATTATCGCCATCGTACACCTTCCGGCCTTCGGGATCACTAGTCCTGAAACACTGGATGGTGGAAACGATCACCACCGTGGCTCCCTCCACCGTAGCCCGCGTCATGCGCAAGGCCTCATCAATCGTCATCACCTCAACCGGCCCGCCACACTCCAACTCAAGGGCACGACGATAGGGATGACGCGGATCACGCAAGGCGTCCGCCGTCTGATTCAGGATCGTATTGCTGGGCACCAGCCACAGCACAAGGGCGTGTGGGGCGGGTAGATACCGATTGAGCGCAATGCCGACCGTATGACAGGCCAGAAGCGTCTTGCCACCACCGGTGGGCACCCGGACACAGACATAGGGCATCCGTTCAAACCGCGGATCAGCTATCTGGTTATAAGGCAAAGGGCTGCCATACACAGCCTTAGTGACACGCCCAAAAGCCGATGCAGGCTCACGGGTACGCGCACATTCGGCCAGAAAATCCCGCACGGACGTGAGAACACGGTGTTGATATTCCTTGAGTTGTATCATGACCGCCTCCGGGTCCGGGTCGTTTTCACCGGTTTCCGTTGTGTTGTCGCGGACAACTCCGATTCGATATCCGCAACGCTGGGAAGACTCGACCGAAACTCCTTCGGCAAAGCGCGGGTAAGTTGGTACTGGGAAACACCAATCGCTTTCGCCACTCCCTTTAGCGCATACTCGGCCACCAGCCGGTTTTCGTCCTGACAAAGAATGAGCCCGATACTCGGGCTATCGCTGGCATGCCGCAACTTTTCATCCACGACATTAAGATAGAAGTTGAGCTTGCCGGCATATTCCGGCTTGAAAGCGCCCTTCTTGAGTTCAATGACCACGAAACAACGCAAGCGTAGATGATAGAAAAGCAGATCAATGTAGAAATCCTGCTCACCTACATCGAGATGAACTTGACGACCAACAAAGGCGAACCCCTGCCCCAGTTCGACGAGAAACTTTTCGAGGTGCCGCACGAGACTGGTTTCAAGTTCACGCTCATGAAACGGCTCTTCCAATGTCATAAAATCGAAAATGAAAGGATCCTTGACCACCTGCTGGGCGAGATCGGACTGTAAGGGCGGCAGCCGGTCAGCGAAGTTTGTAATAGCCTTCCCCTGCCGTTCATGGGTTCGACCGTCGATCATTAAGGCGAGAACATCATGGCTCCATCCATGTTGAAGCGTCGCTTGCATATACCAGTAGCGCGTTGACAGGTCTTTGACCTTTTGCATAAGCAAGACATTGTGAACCCAAGGCAATTTCGGAACAAGTCGGTGCAAAATCACCGTGGTTTCCAATTTCGCCAACGCCGTTGGCGAAATTGGGATCGGCGCTAATTTCGCCAACGCCGTTGGCGAAATTGCATTTTCAAGCTCGGGGTATTCTCGGTAGAAGGCAATCATCCGATCAATATTTCGCTCCGAAAACCCTTTCACTTCCGTTATCTCGTTTCTGATATCACGCGACAGGCGTGGAATGACAGCGGCGCCCCACCCCGCCTGTTTTTGCCGTTCCGCAATAATCCTGCCAATATCCCAGTAAAGGCGGATCATTTCGAGATTCGCAGAAAGAGCGGCCCTGACCTGGGCGGTACGGATACGGGTCTTGATATCCTTCAGCACCACCGCGTAATCTGCCGCGAAGGCCTTAGTCCCTTGTTTGGCAACTTTCATGTGACTTTCACCTCGTAAGGCGTTTGACGAAAGGTAATGCGCTCAGCCCGCAAACGATCAATGCTCAATTGACAACCAGCACCATAGATCACCTTCAGGCCATCAAATGCCGGCAACCGCGCCAATATCGCACGGGTCAACACGTTGCCGCCATTTGTGGAATCATCGCCCAAAATACCATTGAACAAGAGATAAATGGCCATACCCCGGCAAACACCAACCAACGGGGATTTCGTGACCCGTTCACGCGGCAAGGGCTCGCCAGTTTCCGTGAAATAGACATGCCGGGCTAAGTCAGAAAATTTAACTGACTGCCGAATCTGCCCATGTTCGTCAAATAAGGGATCGCTGAGTTGGCAATAACGGAAGCCCCCTCCTAACGGTTCAATAATCTCGCCTTTTGTATTTGAGTACCCCTGAGATATACGCTTCAGTCTACTGAATGTTATTTCACGGGCGATCTTCGGCTCCATTTCCACGAGGATAAAACGGCGATTACCTCCGTCTTCCTTATTTAGTTGGAGAACTGCTTCACCAGTAGTTCCGGACCCAGCAAATGTATCCAGAACTATTGCATTCTTATCCGCAATCATGGACGACAAGAATCCCACTAGTCCGACAGGTTTCGGGAACGGAAACTGAATATCCAGCGACTTCAGGTTTTCTCCGGTGCTCTGAACAGATCCCACTTCACGGATAATTGATACTACATGACTTTGATTTTTAGAACGCTCCTTGACGACCTCGATCGCACCAGTCCGAGTTATCTCAAACCGCGTGCTTTGCCCCTTTGAATCAATGATGGATGCGCAACCATGCGCAATAAACTCTTCACAGAGGTCCTTGCAACTCCAGCCACTACTTGAAGTAACCGTTGAAACAACCCGGAAATTCCGAACAAAAACGGTTCCATTCCATTTAGGCCAAAGAGACTTCTTTTGATCTATTACTCCAGACTCAAATGCTGCAGGAAATCCGACCGGAATCTCTATGTTGGATACGGGGTTCTTAGGGCCATTTTTAACAATTGTATTCCGTATTTCACCTCGGAACAACTTGCTCTTCTTTCCAATGGTAGGGGTAATAACCGGGGGCGGAGGAAATTCTTCAAACCTTCTGCAGTATGCCAATATGTATTCGTGACAATTTTTAATTTTGGCCTGATTGTCGAAGTTCCCATCTGTTTCCCAGACAAAACAAGCAAGGCGGTTTTTTGACTGTGCATGCGGGAATAATTCGTCTAACAGGATCCGCAGATATGGGAGTTCAATATCATCAATTGAAACAAACAGAACCCCGTCAGGGGCCAGAAATTCCTTAAGCAAGGCCAACCGCGGATACATCATGCAGAGCCACTTATCATGACGCGATAGATCTTCTGCTTCTTTGCCGACCGTCTTGCCGAGCCAGTCGCGAATCAGGGGGCTGTTGACGTTGTCGTTGTACACCCATCCCTCATTGCCGGTGTTGTAGGGAGGATCAATGTAGATGCACTTCACCTGACCGGCGTAATAGGGAAGAAGCGCCTTGAGCGCGATCAAATTATCTCCCTCGACAATGAGGTTGCCGGTGCCGGGGTCACCCACCGAGAGTTCCGGAACATCCTTCAAGAGATGAAACGGCACCTGATGGTGGTGATTTTCAACTGCTCGCCTACCGATCCAATCTAAAGTTGGCACAGAGTTACTTCCTTCCGAAAAAACACCGCGCCGCGCCACGGAAATTCATAGACAACGCCCCCGCGATTGCATCGAACCATACACAGCGAAACCTTGAATTTCAATCATTGAGTATCATCCCACGACTGATCACGCTCAGAAACATGCCCTATCAGCACAGCATCAGTTTATTACATCCCATTCACCGGCCCGGCATCACCTTCGATTTGATTATCAACTGCGGGTTGTGGCTCACCAGAGATCGGTTCAGGTTCAGGCGTTAACACTGGGTCCGGGGCGGGCTCAGGCTCGGCAATCGGCACGGGTTCAGGGACGGGCACGGGAGCCTCGACAATCACAGGGGGTGGCTCCGGAGTTACGACTGGCTCAGGGATCGGTGGCGGGGCCTCAGGACTAACCACAGGCGCCGGCTCTTCCGCTGGTTGCACAGGAGTCACTTCCGGTTCTGACACTGGCGCCGGTGTTGGCGGCTCCACAATGTCTGGCTCAGGTTCAACAACCGGCACGGGTTCCAGGACGGGCTCAGGAGCCTCGACGATCACAGAGGGTGGCGCTGGATCCGATATTACGACCGGCTCAGGAATCGGCGGCGGGGCCTCAGGACTGACCACAGGTGCCGGCTCTTCCGCTGGTTGCACAGGTGTCACTTCCGGTTCTGACACTGGCGCCGGTGTTGGCGGCTCCACAATGTCTGGCTCAGGTTCAACAACCGGCACGGGTTCCAGGACGGGCTCAGGAGCTTGGACAATCACAGGGGGTGGCGCCGGGTCCGGTGTGACGACTAGCTCAGGGATCGGCGGCGTGGCCGCAGGTATGACCACAGGGACCGGCAACACCGGACTCTGTTTGATAATTGGAGAAGCCACCGTGACGCCAGCGATGGGGGCCACAACTGGGCGAACAGGATTGATTATCGGCGGTGGCACCACGGGACGCGGAGCAGGCGATACCGGAGTAGTCGGCGGAAGCACCACCGGTGTGGCGTTCACGGCAGGCTTCGCCACACTCGGCGCTTCCAACTCCGTGTTCACCCCTTGCAGGGTCGCGACCATAGCTTTGCCGGCACCTTGCCAAAGAACGATCACCGGGCATCCAGTTCGTCCCAGCTCTAAGCAAGCCTTGGCCACTACTGCCGATACGGTGGAGTATACGGTCGGGCAACACACCATTCCGGTAGTGCCAGACTTCAGCAACTGAATCACCCGCTCACGCGCGGCCGCCGGGTCAATCGGAATAACGCTGACAACCAGCTGGTAACCCGCTGCGGCGAGAACCGGTTCAAGTCCAAGGATCATTGAGAATGAGTCAGGCGAACTGGCCGAAGATAGGACGAGGCAAATTTTGTCCACCGGTTTGCCGGGATCTCGGCTCACGGCAAGGACAGGCTGAGAAGCACCGGAATTTACAATTGGGGTCGACTGGTAGCCAAGTTGGCGCACAGCAGCTAGGACACGATCCTGTGTATCTTGGCCTATCCGATACCTGTCGGCCTTCCCGTTTACCACAAACGAGACCGTAGATATCGAAACCCCGGCCGCCCTGGAAACATCCCTGATGGTTACTGAATTGCTCATGCTAAACAGTTTAGCACAATAAATTCACAACACAATTAATCACGTAGACACGGACACACCGAGCAAATCACAGCGAGGAATGGTCCCGGGAGGAAGCTCCGTTTTACGGGAGGCGATCCAGAGACGAATGGTCTCATCGGCACGATCCCAGGTGACCCGGTAGCGAGCCTCCACCATTCCAGATGCCGTGCTGGCAGCCGGGACGCACGCGGTGTCGCCGCTGAAGGGGGCGTTCTGGAGATAGGACAACAGGGCGTCAATCAACGGATGCCCGACACCGAACAGTTCACATTTCTTCGTGCGGGTCGCCAATTCTCGGTCAAAGGTGACGTTCTCGTAGCGAGGCGCCACAAGCGGGTAAACTTTCAGGCAATCTGGCGTTTGAATGCGCCAGAATTCTCCACTCGGCAACACGCTGCCGCCGAGGCGTATCACGGCCGCCCGACACCAGACGTTTATTGCTTTTTGAGTTCAGAGTATCCCTCAGGGGATCCCATATGTCCATTCAGCACCTGGCCATTTATGAAGAAAAGTGACGCCATCCCCTTATCTTTACAATATTCTTTTCCCATCCGGAATTCTGAATTATTGTGAGTAAGTGCGAATTCCGAGTGGTATAGTCCTCTCATCCGTATGACGAACAAAGCAAACAACTCGATCGACTCATCACGGCTATTGTATCGCCTCAGCTATACCCTGGCCGTGGTGGCCTGTGCCTTCTCACTTATCGTGGGCATCTTAATGGTGTCCAACCTGCTCACGATCCGAACGGCTTCCCCTCTCAATTTACCGGAGCTGTCGCAACTTCAAGCCTCCTTGAAAGCCAGTCCTGCTGATGATGCCTTAAAAGACAAAATCAGGGATCTGGATGTCGTGGCCCGAAGTTTCTATTTTGGCGGGCTTGGCTCCCTCCGAACCGGCGCGTTCCTGCTTCTGAGCGGCGTCATCGTGGCATTGATCAATCTGAAGATTATAACTCATCTCCGTCGCCACCAACCGGATCCACGGGAATTCCCCACCCTGCCTGATCCGTTAGCCACCTCTGCCACTGTCCGTTGGGTGACTGGCGGTATAGCCATTGTTCTGGTTGTTGGTTCGCTGGCCTATGGGCTGCGGCTCAGCGGGACGCAGCCTAATCGAGCACCTGAGACGGTCACACGTAGCCTTGGGATTTTCGACGCCGAATCCGCCACCAATTGGCCAAGCTTCCGCGGTCGCTCCGGGAGTGGCGTTTCCGCCACCACCAATCTACCAATCGCCTGGGATGGTTCCTCGGGGCAGGGCATTCTCTGGAAAACGCCCATTCCTCTTCCCGGCCTGAGCTCACCGATTGTCTGGGGTAACAAAGTCTTTCTGACAGGTGCAGCCGCCGACAAACGCGAAGTCTACTGCTATGACCTCGCTACTGGCACCCTGCTCTGGCAAATGGGGGTGGCGGCCACCTCAGGCGTGGCGAAAGTGAGCCCTGAAGTTAATCAGGATACCGGATATGCCGCTTCAACACCTGTAACCGATGGCATTTTCGTCTACTCGATCTTTGCCAATGGAGACGTAGCGGCCATTGATCATTGTTCCCTGACAAGATGGACGACTGATCTTGGCGTTCCGATTAACCGTTACGGTTACGCCTCCTCCCTCGCCATTTTCAATAACCTGATCCTGATCCAGTATGATAATCAAACCGACAAGGGAGGCATTTCTCAGTTGATCGCCCTTGATGCCGCCACCGGCAAACGGACTTGGACTGTCGCACGGCCTGTCGCCGATGCCTGGCCCTCACCCGTCCTCATTCAGACGACCAACGGCCCGCAATTGGTCACAGCCGCCAATGAGTGGGTAATCGCCTATAACCCGGATTCCGGCACAGAACTCTGGAGAGTGAAAGTGAATGGCACCGATTCCTCCGCCTCCCCAATCTTAGCCGGAGGATTGGTGTTGGTCTCGGTTGCGGGCGATAAAGTCTACGCCATCCGACCGGACGGCCGGGGTGATGTTTCCGCCACGCATGTAGCCTGGCAGTCGGACAGCGGCATCAGTGATGTGGCCTCCCCCGTCAGTAATGGGAAACTTGCTTTTTTCGTCAATGCCAGCGGCGGACTAACCTGTCTCGAGGTCGCCAGCGGCAAGGTGATCTGGGAGCACAGTCTGGATGGCGAATTTTATTCTTCACCCGGTCTCGCAGGCGACCGTCTCTATCTAGTCGCCCGGAGCGGGCAGGTAATCATTCTCAAGGCCGGGCGACAATTTGAAGAAATTGGCAGAGCCAACCTGGGCGAACCCAGCGATGGGTCACCGGTCTTCATCAAGGGCAAGATTCTCATTCGCGGAATCAAAAATCTGTTTTGTATTGGGGCCTTATGAGTAGCCAGCCCATCGATCTGCCAATCGTTGACACCATTGTGACTGAATGCGGGCGCGCCCCTCAGGCAGTGATACCAATTTTACAAAAACTGCAGGCTCATTACCGTTACCTGCCCGAAGCCGCCTTGCGCCGAGTCTGCGAGTTAACCGAGATCACGCCAGCGGCCATTGCCGGGGTATCCACCTTCTACTCACAATTCCGTCACAAACCCGTTGGCCGGCATATCATCAGCATCTGCCACGGAACGGCCTGTCATGTCAAAGGCTCCGACCTCATCCAAGATGCCTTGACCCGTCATCTCCGCCTCAAGGAAGGCGACGACACCGACCCGGACGGAATTTTCACCCTGGAACGTGTAGCCTGTCTCGGCTGCTGCACTCTGGCACCAGTCATCAAAATTGACCAAGTTACGTATGGGCACCTGACCCCCGAAACCGTTTCGCGAGCGGTACAAGACTTCCTCGAGCTTGAAAAACAACAAGTTGTGCCGCGTCATTATGATCAGACGAACACCACCCCTTCAGGACTGACAGAAATTCGCATTGGGGTGGGCTCCTGTTGCGTGGCCGGGGGAAGTCAGGCCGTACGACAGGAACTTGAAAACGAAGTCAGAAAGTTGGGCGCTGCCGCCGTCATTAAACCCGTGGGTTGCGTGGGAATGTGCCATCAAACTCCGTTGGTCGAAATTGTTTCACCCGGGGAACAACCGGTTACCTATGCAAAAGTCCAACCAGATGAAGCCGCCCAACTGATCCGACAGCACTTCAAACCCAAAGGCATTCTCCGCCGCCTCCAAACCAGCACGACTAACTTCCTGGAGCACCTGCTCACAAATGACTTATGGGAGCCTGTGAACCGGTATGCACTGGACGTCAGGGACGCACCCGTATGCTCCTTCCTTGGAAAACAGAAACGGATCGCTACGGAGTGGTGCGGGGACATTGATCCCCTGGACCTGGATGAATACTGCGCGCATGGCGGCATGACGGCCTTGAAAACCTGTCTGGGCCAGGACAAGCCTGCCGCCATTATTGACACCATCACCCAATCCGGTTTACGCGGACGAGGCGGGGCTGGCTTTCCAACTGGCCGAAAATGGACCATGGTTCATAACGCTGCCGGCACACAGAAATACATCTTATGCAATGGCGACGAAGGCGATCCGGGGGCCTTCATGGACCGGATGCTGCTGGAGTCATTCCCCTACCGGGTGCTGGAAGGGATGATCATCGCCGCATATGCCATTGGCGCAAGTGAAGGGGTTATTTACATTAGATCGGAATATCCTCTGGCCATTCAGCGCATCCGCAAGGCACTGGCGCAGCTTGAAGCCCGCGGCTATTTGGGTGCTTCCATCCTCGGCGGCAAGTACAGTCTGACGCTCCGGATTGTTGAAGGGGCTGGCGCATTTGTCAGCGGAGAAGAAACCGCCCTACTGGCCTCCATCGAAGGACAGCGGGCCATGCCGCACTTCCGCCCCCCCTATCCGGCTGAACGCGGACTATGGGGATGCCCCACCGCCATCAACAATGTGGAAACCCTGGCCATGGTGCCCTGGATCATCCGCAACGGGGCCGCCTCCTTTACCGAATTGGGAACGGCCACCAGTTCCGGCACCAAGGTCTTTTCGCTGACAGGGAAAGTCAAACGCGGCGGCCTGATCGAAGTGCCCATGGGAATCCAGCTTCGTGAAATTGTAGAGGACATCGGCGGGGGCACAGGGAGTGACAGGAAGTTTAAGGCGGTACAGATCGGAGGCCCGTCAGGAGGGTGTCTTCCCGCCTCCTGCGGCGATACCCGCGTGGATTATGAAGCATTGGCCTCCGCCGGCTGCATCATGGGTTCCGGCGGGCTGGTGGTTCTGGATGACTCCGACTGCATGGTGGATCTCGCCCGATATTTCATGGCGTTTACGCAACAGGAATCCTGCGGCAAATGCACGCCCTGCCGGATCGGCACTAAACGCATGCTGGAAATTCTCAATCGATTATGCGCAGGGCGGGGTCAGGATGGTGATATCGACCGCCTGGAACACCTCGCACAAACTACCCGCTCAAGCAGTTTGTGTGGCCTGGGGCGTACCGCGCCCAATCCGGTGCTATCCACCCTCCGGCATTTCCATGATGAATACGAAGCCCATTTGGCGGGGTGTTGCCCATCCCTGAAATGCCGCGCACTGATTGCCTACCGGATCAATGAAAAGTGCATCGGCTGTACCAAGTGCGCACAGGTTTGTCCGGCCTCGGCCATTGAACTGACGCCTTATCAACCCCATGTCATACAACAGGACAAATGCACCCGATGCGATACCTGCCGGCAAGTTTGCCCGACTAATGCCATATGGATCGGGGACAAAGGGAATTATGCCCAAAATAACGATTAATGGACAAACCATCGCCGTCGAGCCCGGCACCACCGTGCTTGAGGCCGCTCGTCTCGCAGGAATCATCATCCCGGTACTTTGCGATTTGAAGGGGCTGCCGCACTTCACCTCGTGCATGGTCTGCGTTGTTCAGGAAAAAACTTCTGGCCGTCTGATTCCCTCCTGCAGTGCGTTGACCGCTGAAGGCATGATAGTGGAGACGGACACAAACGAAGTCCATCATGCGAGAATAGCCTCCCTGAATTTGCTCATGAGCGAACATGCGGGCGATTGTGAAGCGCCCTGCACGACCACCTGTCCCGCTCATCTGCAAATTCCTCTGATGATCCGGCAGATTGCGAAAGGAAAACTGAACGACGCCATCGCCACACTTTACGACACCATCGCCCTCCCTTCCGTACTAGGGCGAATTTGTCCTGCTCCCTGTGAAAAGGCCTGTCGCCGGGGACGCATTGATTCGCCTCTCGCGATATGCTTGCTTGATAGATTCGTCGGGGATGAGTATGCAGACGCTCAAGCCTCCTATGCGGAGAGACCAGCACCATCCCCCTCAAAGCCCATAGCCATCGTCGGAGCAGGTCCAACGGGTCTTGCGGCAGCGTTTCATCTCTCACGAGCCGGATATTCATGCACGATATTTGATGACCGAGCAGAGCCAGGCGGACAACTCCGGTATTCGGTGCCAGAGCATGTCCTCCCCCGCTCCGTGTTGGATCGGGAAATTCAGCGCATTCATAAGCTAGGCGTGAGTTTCCGCATGGGCACCCGTCTAGGCTCCCGCATCACTCTCCAGGATTTGAAGACCCACTTTGCCGCTCTTGTTCTTGCCTTCGGGAAAACAACGGACACCTCACTGGTGGACTTAGGCATTACCGTACAACCCCAGGGGATCAAAGTTGACACTCACACCTTCCGCACGTCGGACGATAGAGTTTTTGCGGGTGGTGAGGCCGTTCAGGCGGGACACATGGCCGTCAGGGCTGTCGCTCATGGCAAATCCATAGCCGTTTCCATAGATCAGTTTCTCAGGGGGCTGCCCGTAACGGGGCCCGTTCGACGATTCGAGTCACGTTTAGGAAAGATCAAGGATACGGAAAGCCGGGAACTGTTAAAAGAGGCCGCTCCGACTCCCCGTATCCGACCGGGTGTCGGGCCAGACGCAGGGTTTACAGCTAATGAAGCAAGGCGGGAAAGCGGGCGATGCATGCACTGTGATTGCCGCAAGGCGGAAGCATGTAAACTTCGGGATTATATGGAAATCCACATGAGCGGCCCCCTGCATAGTCCCGCTGACGGGCGAAAGCCGGTCGAGCGAAACACCTCTCATCCCCTCGTCATTTTTGAGCCGGGAAAATGTATTCATTGTGGCATCTGCGTTAGAATCACCACTCAAGCGGGAGAAAAGCCCGGACTGACCTTTCTGGGGCGCGGCTTTGATGCCGTGGTTGGGGTTCCCTTTGAAGGCTCACTTGAGGCCGCTCTGGGCCAATCGGCCGCGGTCTGTGTGAGGGAATGTCCAACGGGAGCCTTGGCGTGGAAGGATTGTTGAAAGATTCCCCTAAACTCTATAAATTGACACCTATGGAAGCCGAACCTGTAGCCCAACAGCGAGATCATGAGCAGGATGTGACCGACCTCATTCAGATCATGGGTCAAACCATGAACATGGCCCTGCTTTACGGAGTCACACACAAGGTCGCCCGCTCATCGCTTGACATCAGTTTTACCGTCATCAGTAAATTTATTGAATTCCATAAACACATCCACTTCAGCATCGCGGATGGATCGCTACTCATAAATGGAGAATCCACTGCAGGCAGTCCCTTAGCGGCCAGTTTCACCACCAGATTGACCGCCCTGAATCTCCTCAGCTTCACCATTGAGCCAGGTTTCTCCCTGGACGAATGTATTTCTCTCTTCTCTCTTCTTCTCACCCCTACCGCCAAACTGGATCTGACTAAAAGTGCGGGCGAACTAATGGAAGGCCTTGGACTCAAACACATTGAAGCCAAATCTTTTTCGTATCGCCGTGTTTCAGAAGATGAACCGCAGGAAATCACGCCACCACCCTCCACTACCCCGCCTGCCCCGGAAACACCACTCCAGGAATCTGCTCCTACTCAACCCGACCTGGAAAATATCATGGCGTTCCTGAAAGGCGATAATCAGGCCGATTCCAATCGTTCTACAGAGGATATCCGCCATCTGGCGGCGGACACAGAAAAGCTGGCTGAACTGATCCTCCGCACCGTCGAAATCCGAGCCAGTCAGGCGGACCTCTCCGAGGGCGAAACCCTTACGGATCTCGTGATAGGATGTATACAAAAAGTGGTGCAGCCTGTTCTGAAAGACCCTTCCGCTAAAACACAGAAGGGCCGTAAACACATCAAGCATTCCCTTTTAATGCTTGAAAAGGTTTTATTGGATCGCCTGAAAAATATTGCAGGCGAGCAAGCTGTCCACGCCACCGAGGCCATGATGGACGAGATCACCGAGGATCTGGATCTGGACGCCATTGCCAGCAAATACATGAAAAACCGGCGCCTCGCTGAAAAAACCAACGCGAAACTTTCACATCTGATTGAACGTTCTTTGGACGATCCCCAGCAATTAGAAGAGCTGAGGGGGCGCTTGGCTGATCAGGGACTCACCCCGGAGGGGTGGCAGGAACTCACCGTCAAACTCGCCCCCACCAGTACCGGGGAAAGCGGGGGTGGCGGTGGAAGCGGCTTAGGGGATGGGGTGAATGAAATTAAAATTCTGACCCTACTCCTGGCCCGCATCGGGGAAACCATCCAGAATCCGCCCGCTTCCGAGGCCCCCTCGGAAATTCAATTCCTCATTACCGAAACCGGAGAGCACCTCACCGCTCTCGCTGAAATCACTGACAAGAAAATCAAGACCCTGAAATCCCTGCTTACGGATGAGGAAACTAATCCCGTTCTATCCCGGTGTGAACTGTTGGAAATACTGGCCGAGATTGCCCAGGAGATCATGCAACCCCTGACGATCATAACGGGAACCGTCGCGATGATCCGTAGTCTCAGAACAGGGCCACTCACCGATACCCAGGGCGAATTACTGAGCATGATCGCAGAAAGCTGCAAGCGCATGACGACTCTGGTCAACCACCTGATGCAACTCGCCGGCACGCCCCAGACACGACAGCCCGATCGCGCCATTCTTAACGCTGCCTATCAACAAAATTGACAAATGACCCCTGCGATTCAGACACTGGGGAGGGGCTCGGGGGGTGCCAACCCTGACCGTTAAAACCCCCTGATCTGAGCGCGGCTTCTGGCGCACCCCCTTCCGCGTGGCCAAT
>Ga0194054_10000186_pt1 | contig 32468 bp, 32 predicted proteins | sample SepL2210m_MetaG_FD_163628 | JGI IMG/M metagenome (GOLD analysis project Ga0194054, IMG submission 163628) | Anoxic zone freshwater microbial communities from boreal shield lake in IISD Experimental Lakes Area, Ontario, Canada - Sep2016-L227-10m | ecosystem: Environmental > Aquatic > Freshwater... | reverse complement strand
CATGGAAAGTACGCCGAGCATCACCAACTGGCAGCCGCTCCCGAAACTCAAGCGTCCCGGCATGCATGCCTTGTCTTCGCTGCTCGCGATTGCTCACGGCTCGGATTCCGTTCAGTATTTTCAATGGCGGAAAAGCCGGGGATCGTGCGAGAAGTTCCACGGCGCTGTGGTCGATCACGCCGGGCATGAAAACACCCGCGTCTTCAAGGATGTGGCCGAACTGGGGGAAACCCTGAAAAGGCTGGACGCTGTGGCCGGGACTTCCACCCCTGTCGAAGCGGCGCTGGTCTACGACTGGGAAAACCGCTGGGCGATTGACGATTCGCAATGCTTGGGTCTCAACAAGGCCTACGAAGCCACCTGCCACAACCACTACATGCCCTTGTGGAAACGCGGCGTCGCCATGGACGTCATCGACATGGAGCAGGATTTCGATTCCTACAAACTGCTCGTCGCGCCCATGCTCTACATGGTCAAACCCGGCGTCGGCAAACGGATCGAGCGCTTCGTGCGGAAGGGCGGCACATTGGTTGCCACTTATTGGAGTGGCATCGTGGACGACAACGACCTCTGTTTTCTCGGCGGCTTCCCCGGCCCGCTGCGAAAAGTGCTGGGCATCTGGGATGAGGAAATCGATACGCTCCATGAAGCGGATACCAACCACATGAAATTCCGCGGAAAAAACGAACTCGGCCTGACCGGGAGCTATGCCATCCACCAATTATGCGCATTGATTCATGCCGAAACTGCCCGGACGCTCGCTTTTTACAGCGATGATTTTTACGCGGGACGCCCCGCCGTCACCGTCAATCAATATGGCCATGGCCAGGCTTACTACCTGGCCGGACGCACGAAGGACGGGTTTCTGGATGATTTTTACAGCGCCCTTTGTGAGCGCATGAAACTTCCGACACCACTCAAAGCCACTTTGCCACCTGGTGTCGTCACGAGGATGCGGACAGATGGTAAAAATAACTACATCTTCGTGATGAATTTCAATGAAAAGCCAAAATCCATTGCCCTCGGAAAAACCAGGGGCATTGATTTGTGCAACGGAAAAAAAGCCGCTGAAAAGCTGATGCTTGCACCTTACGGCGTCGCCGTTATCCAAGCCGCGGCACCAATTTGAGAGTGGGAGGGATGAGGAGTCACCCCCGCCCAAGGTGCAACCTGACGCGTGTTATCGCTGACTCTTAGCACAACATCATGCAACTTGAACCGTTGTTGATTGTGCGGCACAACTCCAAAGACTCGATCTACAAGTAGGCAGGCGGTGAACTTCCCCCGGTGCCCCATAGGCGCCGAAATTCTACTTCAACCCCCGCCCAGCTTAGAGAACGCCAAAGCTGGGGATTGTTTTTTTGACGTTCATCATACTTTTTCGATTGACGCCACAAGAACTCGACGCTATACACACAACCGAACGCAATATCTCACAAACGCCCAATTGATCATAAATATGAAAAAAACACTGCTCTCAGCATGCGTAGTCACGGCAATGGCGGTTCCGGCATTTGCCGGCAGCGTCAATTTTGACAACCCCGGATTTGAATCCGGAAATGCCTCGGGATGGACACTTCATTCCGGCGACTGGCAGGCCAACACGTCCGAAACAGTGAATGACAGCCACCAGGGGGATTCGGCGATCATCACTGGTGCCGCAACCACGGATGCCAACACGAACGGCCAACTTCATGAAGTGCTAGCAGGAAACGATTCGTTTCGGTTGAACAACGCGGCCAATGGCGCCCATTTTTCCACGCTCACGCAGTCGGTGACAAACTACGGGAATTCCAACATGTATTTTGGTTTCGCGGCTGTGTTGGAGAACCCATCGAACCCTCACACCGAGGCGCAGACCCCGAAGTTCAGTTTCAATCTGGTGGATAACACAACAAGCACCAGCCTTTATTCGATCAGTTTCGATTCGCGCAACGCGGTTTCTCAAGGGATTACATGGCATGCGGGCCTGGACGTCCCCAGCAATACCAGCACCTGGATGTTCTCCGACTGGAATATCGTCCACATCGACACGAGCACACTGGTCGGCCATGACCTCACGCTCACGGTGATGGCCTATGATTGCGCCTTGGGCGGGCATGGGGGATATGCCTACATCGATGCCTTCCAGCCTGATCCGATCATCGCCAATCCGGGAATTACGGTAAATCACCTCGACGTTACTCCTAGCGGCAGCGTTGTTACTGCGGCAGCTGTGCCCGAAACCAGCACTTGGATCATGGGCTTCCTCGCTCTGGGATCTGTCGTCTTCATGGTCCGACGCTCCAAAGTATCCGTCTGATTTTATTGTGGTCTTTTGCCCCCCTGCTCTCGTCGAGGGCAGGGGGGCTTTTTTTATCGCCTGTCGTCCGAGAACGAACGCATCCGGGTTGTCGGGAGTGGAGTCGGCGATGGCTCGGGGGCTTCGGGCTCCGTGCGCTCAGACACCGGTTTCTCCACCGGCTTCGCGTTCGGGTCAACCACTGAAAATTTAAACAGCATCTCGACGGTCACCTCCTTGACTTTGTCCGTGATCGTCGCTTTGAGCGTGTATTCCCCAAACGGATCCGTGTCCTCAATCTTGAGACCCGCCTTGGCTTTGCATAGCCCTACCCCCTTGGGCGGAGGACCGTCCACAACCGTCAGATCCTTTGGGTTTTCGTAGATCGAGCCATCCGGACGCCGGAAAAGGAGCGTGTAGATAATATCCGCCTTGCCTTCGGGGGTGAGCGCGTTGGTGGAATACATCACAGCCGGAAAAATGGTATCTCCCCGATGGTATGTGTTTCGGGTCCGAACCGGCGGCGGAGATCCCGACTTCTTCCATTCGGCCAGAAACGCCTTGGGATCATCCACGAGGGCCACCTTGAGAAACAGACCGTCTTTCGTGTAGATGCTCTGGTCAGGCGACTCAAGGAGACCCTCTTCTCCCCGGGAAGCGAGGGAAAATGCCAATAATAATAGCGCGACCGCGATTCGGTTCATCGAACGGTATTTTTAGGCTTGCCTTATTGCGGCACAAGAAAAAGGAAAAACAGGCGACATTAATCCATGCAACGTTGCACGGCAGGCAACGCACTCCGCCGTTTCATGCAACCGATTTTTCTCGGTCTCTTGGCCGACATCACAAACAGAGATGACCCATCGAAACAACCGGGTGCAAAAATATTTCTAATAGCTGTTGACATTCTACCAGTTTCCGCAAAAGATTTTCCGCAACTATGAAAAACAAGTGTTGCCAGATCCTTGCGGCCGCTTTGACGGCTCTGGCCTTATCCGCTATTCCCGTGCGGGCGGCTTATGTTGACATCACGGTCAACGATGGAGTGCCCTGGACATGGGGCTCGAATCCGCAGTATGGATCAGACCCTCGGGGAATCAATGAATCGGGCTGGGTGTCCCCCAATTGTGTCGCCAACGCGAGTTGGGATCTGCGTGCATTCGTTTTCGACACCAGCGCCAACAAGCTGACGGTGGTGAGCGGATTCAACCCGCTAAGGCTCAACGAGGGCGTCAGCATCGGGGACATCTTTGTCGACACCAACAACTCCTACGCCCAACCGCCGCGCACATCCCTCGTTTTGACTGACCCGAAGATTGACCCGACGAAGGACGGCCAATTCTCGTATTACAACTCTTCGCCCGGAGTCGGATTCGAATACGCCATCCACCTCATCGACCCGGCGACGGGAAACCTGAGTTACAATATCGCCGCTCTCAGCGGAGGTTCGACCTTGCAATCCTCCGCTTATAATCAAAACGCCCTCAGCGATCCCGCGAAGCTTATCGCGAGTGGAGCGGACACTGTCCTATCGAGCGGGCTGTTTCAATTAAAGGCCCCCGATTTAGCTCATCCTAACCAGGTTCCCGATTTGGCTCATCTCGACCAGCTTTTACAATTCTCAGATCAAGATCTCTTGGCTTTTTACGGGTTCAAAGTTGGTGCCGACGGAAACTATGTTTACACGTTTGACTTGAGTGGGATCTCGCTGGCGAACGGAGCCACTTTCCGCCTCACCACAACCTGCGGAAACGACTTGCTGGTCGGCCAACTCGCCGCCGGAGTGGCTGCTGCCGCTGTGCCTGAGACCGGCACATGGGTGATGGGATTCCTCGCTTTGGGAGCCATGGTGTTCATGGTCCGCCGGAACGCCAGAATCTCTGCCTGATTACTCTTCGATTTTTGCCCCCAGTCCTAGTTGATAGAAGAGGGCTTTTTTTGTGGCTTCGTTTCGGGTCGAAGTGGGCGCGAAGGCCATCTTTCTGTTTGCGCAGCGTCGCCGTGAGCGGGATACTCCAGCCTGTTGAGGAATAACGAGCATATGAAGCCTACCCCCCGCTGGAGCCTTGGACTCCTGGGATTCGGCTTTCTGCCTCTGCTGGTCCTGTTTTTTCTCCATCTCTGGAAACTGCCGGAGTATCAATTTTTTCCACAGGCACTCGCCGGGGCGGGATTCCTTGCATGGGATCGTCTGCGAGAGGTCCCGCGGCCCATGGTTGGTGGGCATCCGGCCCTGAGCGCGGCACTGCTGCTCGTTTCTTTCGCTGTCCTCGCGCTGGCCGTGTTTATCTGGTCTCCCTGGCTCGCGATCGTCGCGGCCATGCCGGCCGGCATCGCTGTTGTGTGGCGGGTCGGCGGCGCTCCACTTTTGCAGAAGATGGGGCCGTCGCTGGTGATGGTTCTGACGATTATCCCTCCGCCGATCGGGCTTGATGTCCGGCTGGGCCTGTTTCTGCGCGAGGCGGCAACGACCCTGAGCAGCCGCACGCTGGACCTGCTGGGCGTCGTCCATTGTGTGACTGGGAATGTCATCGAACTGCCCGGGCAAAGATTGCTGGTCGAGGAGGCGTGCAGCGGCATCAATTCCGTGCTCTTCGTCACGGCGTTCTCACTCTTCTACCTTTTCTGGCGCCGGAGATCGTTCTGGTGTTTTCTGGTCTGCCTGCCCGCAGCCCTCGCGTTCGTCGTGATGGGAAATGTTGCCCGGATTTCGCTTGGAGCCTGGCTCAGGTATTATTATCGCGTCGACATCCTGAATGGCTGGCAACATGAGACCGAGAGCATCGTTCTCGTCGCCGTGTATGTCCTGCTGGTCGTGAGCCTCGAAGCGCTTTTTCCGCGAGGGAAATGCGTGGCTCCAAAATCGCATCCGCCCCGTCGCGAAACCTCAACCTCGCGAGTTATTTTTCCGCCGTGGTTCCATACGGTTTGCTGCCTTTTTGCAGTGCTGGGCCTGCTTTCCACCATCATCGCTTGGAACAAATCAAAAGCAACGGTCGAACCGCTCCGTGCGGCGAATTCCACGCTAACGAGCGAAGCGGCTTTCTCGCTGCCGGACCGGATCGGGGATTGGTCCCGGTCGGAATCCGGGCCGCCCAAAGTCAGCAAAATCGAAACGCTCGGGCTATCGTCGGCGATTTGGAACTACCAGCGTCCGGGAATGCAAGCGGTAATCGCATTCGATTACCCGATCTGGAGCTATCACGACGTCGCGGAATGTTATTCGCGGAACGGGTGGATCATTCAGAAGAAGGACATCGTCGTTCCAAAGAATGGGTCCCCGCCACGATTTCAACTCACGATGAAAAAGGATCCCGGCATTCAGGGAACGCTCTGGTTCTCCACCATCAACGAAAAAGGGGAATGGGTGGACCAGGCGACGGTGAAGCACGATTTCATCAGCCGTCTCGGGCTGCCGGAAAGCCAGCAGGAAACTACCTATCGGGTCCAGTTGCTCCTCGTGGGCGACAAGCCCCCGGACGCGGCGTCTTTCGAGGCGGCGAATTATTTATTTGAGGAAGCCTCGGCCATCCTGTCGCGGGAGATGCTTCAACAAGTCCGGCGATGAAATACCCATCTGATCCCTCCACCGTGATGGAATCGAAACGCCCCGCCCCGTCGTTCTGGATCAAACTTCCGGCGATACTGGCCATCGCGTTCTGTCTTGCCCTGGGGGTTTCGTTGCTGCGGTGGAATCCCGACATCATGAGCCTGCGCTATCAGGCCATCGCCCAAAAAGCCCTCGATGAAAAAGATTACCCGGCAGCGATCGTGGCCGCCAACCGACTTCTCGGTTTTGGCGGCGCATCTAGAAACGACGGCCTTTTCCTGCTCGCGCTCGCAAATTTGGGTTCAGGCCGGACCGCCGAGGCTTCGAGCATCATCGACATGGTCGCTCCTCTCGACAAACCAGTCTTCGCGCCCGCTCACCTTTTTGTTGCCCGAACCCTCATGGCGCGCGCCTACCGCTCTCCGCAGGTGGAACGGGCGATCGAGGCCCAACTCCGCAATGCGCTGGCACTTCAGCCGGACTCCGTCGAGGCCAGAGAGCTGCTCGCACGTTTCCACACTCAAAAGTAACGGATATGGCGCTGAGGCATTCGAGCAGGGAAGGCGCGCGTTTTCACACCAAGATTCTCCATTGCGGGTTGCCTCAGAATCCGTATGTTAATGCTCGCACCCCATGCAGGCCCTTATTCCATCCGACAAGATCAAACTCCGGCTGAAAAAGTCCCTGCCGGACGAATTGACGGATGGCGAGGAGACCGCGACCACGCTCTCCAACAAGCTCAACGAGCTGTTTGGTGCCGGCTATGTCAGAGATGATATCTACGGGCTCGTGATCCCGCTTCTGATGCAGGGAAAAGTGAGGATCGATCTCGATGGCCGCTCGGAACGCTTGGAGCTGGAAGATCAAAACCAAAGGCTCCCGCGCAGCAGCGCGGTCCAAGTCTTCGAGGGCTATCTGCTGGCTTACCGGCCGAAAGAATCCGCCGGGGAGACGGCTGTCCCGGCTGCCGTTTAGGATTCACCCGCCGCAGGTTTCGTCAATCGCGAGCCCGATTGCAGAAACCGCAGTGCGCAGTTGGCTTTCGCTGGTGCAAAGCGGTGGCATGAGAACGATCGTATCGAGCACCGGCCGGGTCAGGAGCCCGTGCTTCCAAGCAGCCTCGCAGATTCGTCCGCCGGTCCGCTCCTGCCAAGGAAAAGCCTCCCCGTTGGAATACCTGACCTCGATTCCCGCCATGAAACCGCACTGGCGGATTTCGTGAACGCACGGATGCAGGCACAATTCCGAAAGCAAACGCGTCATCGCCGCGATTTTTGCCTGGAGATTTTCGAGCACCCGTTCCTCGTGGAAAACATCGAGGCTCGCCAGAGCCGCGGCACAACCGAGCGCATTTCCGGTGAAGCTGTGTCCGTAATAAAAGGTTTTCTGCTCCGCGAACCCGCCGAGAAAAGCGGCATAAACCCGCTCCGTGGTGAGCGTGGCCGCCAGCGGCAGGTATCCCCCCGTGAGGCCTTTGGCGAGACACAGAAAATCCGGAATCACATTTTCCTGCTCGCAGGCGAACATCGTCCCCGTGCGGCCGAACCCGGTCAGCACTTCGTCGAGAATCAAAAGCGCGCCGATCGCGTCGCACTTCTCGCGCAGGCGACGCAGGAGTCCGGCCGGCCAAATGCGCATCCCCGCCGCTCCCTGGATGAGCGGCTCGATGACAACCGCCGCGATCTCTCCGTGCGCGAGCCCATCAAGTTCCTCTGGACCGCAGATCCGGTCCACCGGAAATTGGTGGCCCGCGAAACGGCCGTGAAATGCCCCGATGCCGCCAAGGCTCGCGGCCCCGGCGGTGTCGCCATGGTAGGCCTGGTCAAACGCGACGAAACGTCTGCGCTCCGGAACTCCGCTCAACTGCCAGAACTGGATCGCCATTTTCATCGCGGCCTCGACCGCGGTCGATCCATCGTCGCTGAAAAACACGCGGGGGAGTGCTTGCGGAGGGAAGAGGCTTGCGAGGCGTCCGGCAAGTTCCGCCGCCGGGGCATTCGTCGATCCCAAGAAGGAAACATGTGCCACCCGCTCGAGTTGGTCACGGATGGCAGCGGTGATTTTCGGATGTCCGTGGCCGTGGATATTTGTCCAGATCGAGGAGTTCCCGTCGATATATTCCCGGCCGCGGCTGTCCCGGAGAACCGCTCCATCGCCTTCGACGAGAATGATCGGCTCATGCTCATCCGCGCACCATGCTTTCATCTGGGTGAAGGGATGCCAGCAATGGGTCTTGTCCAAAGCGGCCAGGGAGTCTGTGTTCCAAACGTCTCGCATCGCGGCGCAAAATACCGCATACCGTTCTGCACGTGAATTCAAATCCGGTCATCCTCCGCCTCCTGACGTATTTTTCGGGGGTCATCCTGCTCGCCTGCCTGCTCTCCCCTCCCCTGTATTGGGCGGGATCGGCGCTGGCGGATCGGGGCGCTCTGCCGTTTCTGCAAGGCTTTCCGTTCCACCGCTACTTCAGCCGCTGCATGCAAATTGCCGCCGTGCTCATGCTCTGGCCCGCCTTCCGGTGGATCGGCATCCGCCGGATCGCCGAACTGGGAATCGAGCGGAATCCGCTCTGGCGGAGCGATCTTCTCGCCGGGCTTGCCATCGCCTTCGTCCCGGTCCTCGCCCTAGGAGCGGGATACCTGGCCTTTCATATTTACCGTTGCAAAAGTGGAATCCCGATTGTTCCCGGCCTATGGATTCTGGCGACGGCGAGCGTTGTCGCCATACTTGAGGAATTTCTTTTCCGAGGCGTTCTGCTCGGTCTGTGTCTTCGTTCGATGAGGCCGGTCGCTGCGGTGCTCGTCTCCTCGGCTGTGTTTGCCGTCGTCCATTTCATGCGTGTCGCGAAGCCCGCATCCGAGGAGGTTGTGAGCTGGGCGAGCGGATTTGCGCAGCTTCCGCAGGTCTTCTCGAACGCGCCACAATGGCCGCTGCTCGGATGGGGGATTTTATCCCTGCTGCTCGCCGGAATCCTTCTTGCCGTCGTAACCCTGCGAACCCGCTCGCTCTTTCTTCCCATCGGGCTGCATGCCGGCTGGATCATCGGTCAACAAGGGCTCCAGTGGGTGGCAAAATTCCACATCAAGCCCCCGGAGGCTCTGCTCCCCTGGGTCGGCAAGAATGTGGTGAGCGGGGCGGTCCCGACCGGACTGGTTCCCGCCGCCGTGCTCTTGCTCACTATGGCTCTGGTATTTTACTATCTGAGACATGTCCGGCCCCTCCGCTATTCTTTTTGATCCGCTGCGGTCGATGTTCTTTCCGGCCCATTGCGCGGGCTGCGGATGTTCAGTTCCCGAAGGCGCACCCTTGTGCGTGACTTGCAGCGGGAGCATCGAAAAAATCCGGCCGCCTCGCTGCGAGGTTTGTTCACAACCCTACCTCGGTGATGTCCCGACCTTCACCTGCCCGAACTGCCACGGCGAGGCATTCCATTTCGACTGCGCCATCGCGGTGGTGCGCAGCAGCGGGGTGGTCCGCGAGATGGTCCACCGCCTGAAATACGCAAAAGAGCTCTGGCTTGGCAGAATCCTCGCCGGTTGGATGAAGGAGGGGCTCGATGACCCGCGGCTCAAAAACTGGAAGCCGGATGCGCTCGTGCCGGTGCCTCTCCATCCACGAAGACTCAGGGAACGAGAATTCAACCAGGCGGAAATCCTCTGCAGGGAACTCTCGCGAACTTGTGGAATCCGGGTTTTTTCGCCTCTGGAGCGCCGTCGCTACACCACGACCCAGACACAGTTAGACCGCAGGGGGCGAAGGCAAAACTTGCGGGACGCCTTCATTCCGGGCAAGAATATGGACGTGACGAATATGAATCTCCTGCTGGTGGATGATGTCCTGACCACAGGATCAACCCTCGATGCCTGCGCCGCTGTGCTTCTGGAAGCCGGGGCATGCTCCGTTCGCGCCCTCACCGTCGCCCGCGGCTAGAATAAATATCATGGCCATTTTCAAAAAACCCATCATGCGCCCCCGCCTCGGAAAGGCCCGCGAGATGCCTGAGGGTCTCTGGACCAAATGCCCGGACTGCGGCGAGGTCATCCATAACCTGGCCCTCTCAGAGAATCTTCACGTCTGCCCGAAATGCGCCCACCATTTCACCCTGGGATCGAGGGAACGCATCGCCAGCCTCGTGGACCCGGATTCTTTCGAGGAAATCGACGCCGCGCTCACCTCGGTCGATTCCCTCGAGTTCAAAGGCGTCGCGACCTACGCGGACCGCCTCGTCAGCTACAAGGAAAAGACCGGGCTCGTCGATGCGATCATCACCGGCACAGCGCGCATCGACGCCCACCCGCTCGGGCTCGGCGTCATGGACTTCAACTTTCTTGCCGCGACGATGGGATCGGTTGTCGGCGAAAAGGTCACGAGGATCATCGAGCTTTCGACGAAACATAAAATGCCGGTTGTCCTGGTCTGCGCATCGGGGGGAGCGCGCATGTATGAGGGGATGCTGAGCCTCATGCAAATGGCCAAGACCAGCGGGGCCTTGGCCCATCATGCCAAGGCAAAGCTTCCCTACATCGCCGTTCTGACCAATCCCACCACGGCGGGGGTCATGGCCAGCTACGCCTCGCTAGGCGACATCATCATCGCCGAGCCCGGCAGTATGATCGGGTTCGCCGGACCTCGAGTGATCCGCGAGACCACCCACCAGACGCTCCCGCCTGATTTTCAGACGGCGGAGTTTTTGGAAAAGCGAGGGCTGATCGACCTGATCGTCCCCCGCGCGAAAATGCGTTCAACGCTGGGCGACCTGCTTGGCTACTTTTCCGCAAAGTGACGTTCGACGAGTCGCTGTTGTGGCTCAACCGCACGCAGTTCTTCGGCATCAAACTCGGGCTGGACAACACCCGGCAGCTTCTCGATCACCTCGGAAATCCAGAGCGTGGCCTCCGGATCTTCCATGTCGCCGGGACCAATGGCAAAGGCTCGGTCTGCGCAATGCTGGATTCCATCTCCCGCGCGGCCGGCCTCAAATCCGGGCTCTACACGTCCCCTCACCTCTGCGACTTCCGCGAACGGATGCTGGTCAAAGGGAAAATGATTTCCAGAGAGGCGGCGGCGGAGTTGCTCACGCGACTCCGGGATTTCTGCGGGGACTGGACGCATTCGCCCACGTTCTTCGAGTTGTCCACAGCGCTTGCACTCGCTCACTTTGCGCGCGAACGGTGCGATGTCGTGATCCTCGAGACGGGAATGGGCGGACGCCTCGATGCCACGAATGCCGCGACGCCGGTCGTCTCGATCATCACCCCGATCGCGATAGACCACGCCGAGTGGCTCGGCGATTCCATTTCAAAAATTGCGGTGGAAAAAGCGGGAATCATCAAGCCGGGCATCCCGGTGGTTTCTGCCCCGCAAACTCCGGAGGCCGTGGAAGTGCTGCGAGCAAAAGCCGCCGAATGCGGAAGTCCTCTCACTTTTGTGAACCAGCCCTATGAGGGAGAAATCGGTTTGGCGGGCACCCATCAAAAGTGGAATGCCTCACTCGCGGTCGCGGCGATCCGCTCGGCCGGTTTTTCAACGGATGAGGCGGATGTTGCCAGCGGGCTGCGCGAGGTAAACTGGCCGGCCCGCTTCCAGAAAATCAGCGACAGAATCCTTCTGGACGGGGCACACAACCCCCATGCCGCAAATGCCCTCGTGAAAGCGTGGCGCGAACATTTTGGAACGCAGAATGCCTCGATCATCTTCGGAGCCATGAAGGATAAGGACTGTCGGGAAATGCTGGCCATACTCTCCGAAATCGCCGCATCGTTTCTCTTCGTGCCGGTTGCCAGCCCAAGAAGTTCCGAGCCCGTCGAACTGATGCAAACCACCCTTTGCCCAGCAAGGACATTCCCTTCCCTGTCCGCAGCGATCGACTCCGCCATGGCGGAGCAACCTCCGGTCCTCATCACCGGCTCGCTGTTCCTAGCGGGGGAAGCAATGGACACCTTGGCCCGGAAGGAATCACTTGCCCGCTGCTTTACAAAACTTTGATGCGGCCGCATTAAAGTTTTGTTAGCAAATTCAACCAGCCCAGAGTTTCGGGAAAGCACGCACGAATCGAAGTCTCTCAAGGCGCTAGTCGTGAGATCGTCCAGGCATCGCCGGACTTTTCGTAGAGGAGGCGGTCGTGGATCCGATCGTGCCCGCCTTGCCAGAATTCCAGGGATTCGGGAACAACCCGGAATCCCCCCCAGCCCTCGGGTTTTGGCACCTCCCCGTTTGCGAACCTGCGCTTCAGTTCGTCGAACTTTGCCAAGAGAATTTGCCGGGATGAGACGACTTCGCTTTGGTCCGAGACCCACGCCCCCAATCGGCTGCCGAACGGACGGCTCAGGAAATAGGCGAGCGACTCCGCGGTCGAGATTTTCTCCACGGCCCCGGCGATTTCGACCTGGCGGGCCAGCGCGACCCAGGGAAACAGCAGGGAGGCCCTCGGGTTCTCGGCGAGCTGCCGGGCCTTGCGGCTCCCGTAGTTCGTGAAAAAAACAAACCCGCGAGCATCGAAAGCCTTCAACAAGACCGTGCGGCAGGAGACATTCCCGGACTTGGCTGCCGTCCCGAGCGTCATCGCATTCGGCTCGGGAATCCCCGAGGAGCGGGCGTCTTCAAACCACGCCCGAAACTGCTTCACCGGATCGGGATCGAGATCGGACTCCATGAGCGGCTCGCGATTGTAATCGCAACGCAAATCGTAAATAGCAGCCTCCTCGGACATGGTCGGAAAAAGTTACGAGGAAAACCGTCGGCAGGAAACAGGATTCTACGGACTGGCATTGAGACTGAATCGCGGTATAGTGCCCCCGCAAATGGCTCTGAACACATCATTGGTCCGCGAACAGTTTCCCTTCCTGAGGGAGACCGTCAACGGTCATCCGTTGATCTACCTCGACAACGCGGCGAGCGCCCAGAAGCCATCGCGCGTGATCACGCGCATGAGCCGGTTCATGGAAAGCGAATACGCCAATGTGCACCGGGGAATTCACCTTCTCAGCGAGCGCGCGACCGCGGCCTATGAACACGCCCGGACGAGCGTGGAAAAATTGCTAAACGCCCCACGCGAAGGCGAAGTCGTTTTCACCCGCGGCACCACTGAGGCGGTCAATCTCGTGGCCAACACCTGGGGCAGGGAAAACATCAAGCCCGGCGACACGATCCTGCTCACCGAGATGGAGCACCATAGCAACTTGCTGCCATGGCTGAAACTCGCCCGCGACGCCGGGGCCAAAATCGAGTTCGTGCCGGTCCTGGAAAACGGCGCAGCGCTCGATCTGGAGTCCGCGAAACGCCTGCTCTCCGCAAGGCCGAAGCTCTTCGCCTTCGTCCATGTGCCCAATACGCTCGGCCTCGAAAACCCGGTAATCGAACTGTGCCAGTGGGCCGCGGATTCTGGCACGACGACCTTCGTGGACGGGGCGCAGAGCGTCGGACACCAGCCGGTGGACGTGCAAAAACTCGGCTGCGATTTCCTCGCCTGCTCGTCGCACAAAATGTGCGGACCCAGCGGAATCGGTGCCCTGTGGGGACGCCATGAACTTCTCGCTGCGATGCCACCCTGGCAGTATGGCGGCGAAATGGTGGACCGGGCCTTCTACGACAAACCCGCCATATTCCGCGAGCCCCCAGCCCGCTTCGAGGCCGGAACCCCGCCGATCCTCGAGGCCGCCGGATGGGCGGAGGCCGTCGCGTTCCTGAACGACACCGGGCTCGATGCCATTCGCGAACACTCGGTCTCGCTTGCAAACCTTGCCGCAAACAGCTTGCGAGAAATCGAAGGGCTCCGCGTGTTCGGGCCCGATATCCGCCAGTCCGGGATCGTTACATTTTCAGTCGAGGGTGTACATGCGCATGACGTTGCCTTCTTCGCCAACGAGCGCGGCCTCGCGCTGCGGGCCGGCCACCATTGCGCGCAACCGCTCATGCGCAAACTCGGAAGCCCCTCCTCCAGCCGCGCCAGTTTTTATCTCTACAACCAGCCCTCGGATGTGGACGCGCTCGTCGCCATCCTGCACGAGGCTGTCGCATTTTTCCGGTGATGGACAACGAACTCTACCAGGCGGTGCTCATGCAGCACTCGAAGCAGCCGAGGAATTTCGGCCCGCTGGAATGCGCAACCCATGCCGCCGACGGACACAACGCGCTCTGCGGCGACGAAATCTCCGTTGCCCTGAGGATCGAGAACGACACGGTGGCCGAAGCCAAATTCACCGGAAGTGCCTGTGCAATCTGCACCGCCTCTGCCTCGATCATGACCGGCGAGGTCAAAGGCCTCACCTGCGAGGCCGCCCACACGCTCGCGGGAAATTTCCGCCTCCTGGCCAAAGACGGCACCGGCCCGGACGTGCCGAAAAAACTCGAGGTTCTCGGCGGAGTCCACCAGTTCCCGCAGCGTGTCAAATGCGCGGTCCTCCCCTGGGAAACGCTCGTCAACGCGCTGCGCAGCCCGCTGTAAGCCAAACCACGGCGGCGGCTTCCTGGATTTCTGCTTTCATCCTGTGCAAGCGACGGGGCTTTTGCTTAACCTCATGTTCCATGATTTCAGGGTGTCAGGTTGTGGAACATTCGTTGGCCAAGGCGGGCGTCTCGCGCCTCAGGGACCGGGAGACGTCGTTGGGAGACTTCCGGAGGGTGCTACGGGAGCTGGCGGTGATCGTCGGGGTCGAGGCCTCGCGCGATCTGGAGTTGAGGGAAATCCCGCTGAGAACCCCCATCGCCTCCTGCACCGGGCATGAGTTCGCGCGCCCGCTCGTTATCATCCCGATCCTTCGTGCTGGCTTGGGAATGGCAGAGGCGCTGCTCCATGTTTTTCCGGATGCGCGGGTCGGACATGTCGGGCTCTACCGCGACGAGGACACCTTCGAACCGCAAAGCTATTACTTCAAAACCCCGCCGCTCGAGGACTCTGATATTTTCCTCGTGGACCCGATGCTCGCCACCGGCCAGAGCGCAGCGGATGCCGTGGACAAATTAAAAGGCGCAGGAGCCAAAAGCCTGCGGGTGCTTGCCCTGATTGGCGCACGGCCAGGGGTCGAACTCTTCTGCTCGCGCCATCCGGATGTCCCGATCTTCCTGACCGCGCTCGACCAGGAATTGAACGACAAAGCCTACATTGTTCCAGGGCTCGGGGATGCGGGCGACAGGTATTTCGGGACCTGAGCACTCCGCAGAGCAGGAAACAGCCAAATCATCGAATTGGCTGGATGGTGCGCAGGCAGCCGCAGCGGAGTGGAAAGCCGGCAAGCTCACCGCTGCCTGGACTCGCTCGCGTGGCGGGACCCCCGTTTAAGCCCGAATCAACGGCAGCCCCCATAAAATCATCCTCCCACAAAAGGGAACTTGAATCTGACCCAAGAGCTGATCACTCTTCGTCCTTTAGTCCATACTGGATTCGAGTCGAATACCTCGCTCATTTCCAGAAATGCATCTGCTTTCTCTCTCGCGCGGGCGGGCAGTCCGTGCCACAGTCGCTCTCCCATGCAACCCACCAAGAGAGGACGTGCCGCTCAGTCAACCAACGTGGAGCCGCCGTCCCGCTTGCTTCTCCCGTTGCGAGCGAGGCAACCGGGATGGCCACCCCACCTCAAATATCCGCCCCGGTTTTACACTTCATGACGGTCCTTGAAGTTCTGGCCGCAGCAACGGACTACCTCGGCAAACAGGGCGTAGAAAGCTCCCGCCTGAATGCGGAGCACCTCTTGGCGCATGTTCTCGGTAAAAAGAACCGGATCGAACTCTATCTCGAATTCGAACGCCCGCTGGGCGAAAAGGAACGGGCACCGCTGCGGGATCTCGTCCGGCAGCGCGCCGAAGGGCGCCCGCTCCAACACCTGCTGGGAACAGTCGAGTTTCTCGGCCAGACCTTTGCCACCGATGCGCGGGCGTTGATCCCGCGTCCGGAGACCGAGCAACTGGTGGAACTCGTGCTGGACGGGTGCGGTTTCGAGAGTGCCATCGATGTGGGAACCGGAAGCGGTGTGATCGCTCTCAGCCTGGCGCTGAAAAGGCCGCTGGCCGTCGTGACAGGATGTGATATTTCTCCCGAGGCCCTGGCGCTCGCGGGGGAAAACGCCTCGCGCCACGACCTCGCCGGGCGGGTTCATTTTGTAAAATCCGATCTCCTCGCGAACATCTCAGGCCCGGTGGAGGTCATCATCGCAAACCTCCCGTATATTTCAGAGGCGGACTTCATGGCTTTGTCCCGCGAAGTCAGGCACGATCCAGTGCTCGCGCTCGATGGAGGCGTGGATGGGCTGGATTTGATCCGGCGTCTTGTGTCCGAGGCTCCCCGCATCTTGTCGCCGGGCGGAATTCTGGCATTGGAAATCGGGCACGACCAGTCTCCTCAGGTACGCGAATTGCTGAGAGGCCAAAATTATCGGGACATCTCATCGCATCGCGATTATCAGAATATCGAAAGGTTCATCATCGCCAGACATGGATAAAATACTTGTTCACGGGGGCCGCCGCCTGAGCGGCTCGGTACGCATCAGCGGCTCGAAAAATTCCGCTCTGCCGATCCTTGCAGCCACGTTGCTGACCAAAGAGCCCTGCGTGATTTCGCGGGTCCCGGACCTGAGCGACATCCATTACATGCTCACGATCCTCAGCGAGCTGGGATGCGAGGTTGAGCGGGCGAGCGGGGTTGTTACCATCAAGGCCGAAAAAGTCACTACCGAAGCTCCCTACGACATCGTCCGGAAAATGCGTGCCTCGGTTTGCGTTCTGGGCCCGCTGCTCGGCCGCGAAAAAGAGGCCACCGTCTCCTTGCCGGGGGGCTGCATCATCGGCGACCGTCCGATCGATCTTCACCTCAGGGGATTCGAGGCGCTCGGGGCAGCGGTGCGCGTCCAGTCGGGGAACGTCAAAGTCCTCGCCCCGGACCTTAGAGGGGCGACCATCTCCATGCGCGGAAAACTCGGCTCGACTGTCCTGGGAACGGACAACGTGATGATGGCTGCAGTCCTTGCGGAAGGAACCACTGTGATTGATGGGGCCGCCGAGGAGCCGGAGGTCGTGGATCTCGCCAATTTTCTCATCGCCATGGGAGCGAAAATCGAAGGGGCCGGGACTCGCCGGATCATCATCGAGGGAGTGAAAGAGCTTCATGGTGCCGAGCACGAGGTCATTCCGGATCGCATCGAGGCGGGGACGTTTCTGGTGGCCGCGGCCATCTGCGGGGATGGAGTCACCCTCACAAGAGTTAAACCTGATCATCTGACGGCCGTCACCGAACCGCTCTCGCGAGCAGGTTTTCAAATCGAAACCGGAAATAGCCGGATCACCATCAAGCCCAGCGGTCGCCGATTCCCCCTCAAACTTGACGCCCTCCCCTACCCGTCCTTTCCGACCGACATGCAGGCTCAAATGTGCGCTCTCTTGGCTACCACGGACGGACTCAGCGCCGTGACCGACAGTGTTTTCCCGCAACGGTTCATGCATGTGGCCGAACTCAAGCGTATGGGAGCCAACATCGAACTCGAGGGACAAACCGCCGTCATTCGCGGCGTGGATAAATTGAGTGGCGCCCCTGTGATGGCGAGCGATCTCCGGGCCTCTGCGGCGCTCGTTCTGGCCGGGCTGCAGGCCGAGGGCGTGACGGAAGTCAATCGCGTCTACCACATTGACCGGGGCTACGAGTCCATCGATGAAAAACTCAACTCCCTGGGAGCGCAGATCGAGCGGATCAAGGTCTGAAGTTGCCCCCCGGCAATCTTGGGAGGATATTCACCCCATGGCACAAACCGTTAGCAGACCGGGCGGATCGGGCGATCTTCCCACGCCGGACCTCCGTCTCCAGGAACCGGTGACCTGGGGGAGGATCTTTTTCCTCACCTTGGCAATTGTCTTTTTTGGGGAGGTCCTCGTGATGGGAGTCATCCTTCCATACTTCTGGCCGGAACCGTCGAGCCTGTGGGTCGAGGTGACTCTGGACGCCCTGCTGCTGAGCATCATAACGGCCCTGGCGCTGCTCCCGGTGTTTTCCCACTTCGAACAAAGGAGCGCATCTAAGGAGAAACAGCTCCGGCTGGAAAAAAAGTTGTCGGACGAAATTGTGCGGACGCTTTCCGCCCACAAGCTTGCGCTCGACCGCTTGGCCATCGTCACCGAGACCGACCCGGACGGAGTTCTCACCTATGTGAACGACAAGTTTTGTGAAGTCAGCAAATATTCCAGCGAGGAACTGACAGGCTCCCCGCATCGGATCGTCTCCTCGGGCTTTCACCCCGGGGAGCTTTGGAAAGAATTCTGGCTGACAATCGGCGCCAACAAAATCTGGCGGGGCGAGATCTGCAACCGCGCCAAGGACGGCTCGCTTTACTGGGTAGACGCCATTGTCGTCCCTTTTCCGGATGCCGACGGGAAAATCGCGAAGTTTGTTTCAATCCAGATCGTGATCACCCGACGGAAACTGGCCGAGGAATCCACGGCGCTGCGCATCCGCCTGCTGCAGGCACTCAGCAACATTGCCGAACTGCCCGGAACGGATCCCGGAAAAACGCTGTTAGCTGCACTCGAAAAAGCCCGCGAAAGCCTTTCGTTTGAAAAGGCGACCCTGGGACGGGTGGACGGAAACGACCTCCTGCTGGAGGTTCGCTCGCCTTCCGTGACTGGCGGCCAAGTCTCCCTGCCTCTCTCAGAAACATACGGGGGGCTTTCCATCCAATCGCGTGACGTCATCGCGATCCCGAAAATGTCCGAATCCCCATATGCCTCCCGCCCCTGCTTCCAGCGTTTCGGATATGAAAGTTTCATCGGCACGACTGTGGTTGTCGAAGGTCGCGTCTATGGTACGCTGGAATTCTTTTCCAGCCGGGCGCGGGTCAAGCCGTTCGACGACGCGGAGATCGAATTCGTCCGGCTTCTCGCCCGCCTGGTCGGGGCTGTTCTCAACCGCCGGAATGCGCTTCAGACTCTCGCCTCGCAAAACCTCGCCCTGGATGAAGCGAAAAAAGACGCCGAGCAACTGGCCGGCGCAGCCTCGGTGGCTGCACGGGCCAAGGCGGACTTTCTTGCAAACATGAGCCATGAAATCCGCACCCCCCTCAATGCCATCATCGGCATGACCGACCTTCTGCTCGACTCCGAACTGCCACCGCACGTTCACGAGCATCTGGATACCGTAAGGACCAGCAGTGACTCGCTCCTTGCCATCATCAACGACATTCTGGATTTTTCAAAAATCGAGAGCGGTCAGCTCGATCTGGAATCCACTCCGGTGTCTCTCCAGGAATGCATCGAGGCCGTCCTGGACTTGAATGCGGTGCCGGCTTCGAAAAAAGGTCTCGAACTCCTGTATTGGATCGAATCGGACGTGCCTCCATTCATCCTCTCGGACCGCACCCGACTCCAGCAGATCCTCCTCAATCTCACGACCAACGCCGTGAAATTCACAGGGGCGGGTGAAGTGGTGATCCGCGTCCGGCGCCAACGGGATTCCGGCGGAAATAACTTCCTCCATTTTTCGGTAAGGGACACTGGCATCGGGATTCCAGAAGATGTGCGGGATCGGCTTTTTCAGGTTTTCAGCCAGGTGGACAGCTCCACCACAAGAAGGTTCGGCGGCACCGGCCTCGGCCTCGCCATCAGCAGGCGGCTCGCAGAGATTATGGGCGGGAAAATCTGGGTGGAAAGCACCGCGGAAAAAGGCTCGGACTTTCAATTTCTCATCCCGCTGATTCCCGCGAATGCCGCGCCCTCCGAAACCACCCAAAAGCCGGTCACCGATCTCACCGGACTCCATGTTTTGATTGTCGATGACAATGCCACAAACCGCTGGATCCTTTGCGAGCAGACCAGGAACTGGGGCATGATCCCCTGCGAAATCACAGGCGGACGTCAGGCTCTCGCCCTCGAAGAATCGGGAGAACAAATCGACCTTGTTTTGTTGGACGTTCAAATGCCGGACATGGATGGCTACACGCTTGCCGGCGAGCTCCGCGCCCGCCGCCCCGACCTCAATATCATCATCCTCACGTCTCTGGCGGACCACGACCGCTCCCGCCTGAAAAACCTTCGTGTCTCCCGTTTTTTGACCAAGCCCGTCAAGGCGACAATCCTCTACGAGACTATTTGTGCCGCAGTCGCGGGGTGCGAGCAGAGCGTCAGGCCTCAGGCGGCCCTGGATGACTCGGAAATCGCGGGGGAATGCCCGCTCAGGCTTCTTGTCGCGGAGGATCACCCGACGAATCAGCGGATCATCAAACTCATGCTCGAACGGCTCGGCTACCGGCCCGAACTCGTCGCCAACGGGCTTGAGGTGCTTTCTGCCCTGCGGACGAAAAGTTTCGATGCCATCATCATGGACCTTCAGATGCCCGGTATGGATGGTCTGACCGCCGCGCGGGAAATTTGCCGGACGCAAGCACGCGGCAAACGGCCATGGCTCCTTGCAATGACGGCCAATGCCCTTGAAGGGGACAGGGAAAAGTGCCTTGCCGCGGGCATGGACGATTATATCAGCAAGCCCGTGAGGACCACGGACCTCGCGGCCGCCATGCACAGGGCTTACAATCGCCAGACGCCACCTCGCGAAACTCTCCGCTGAAAATTGGGGCTTCCTCCCCGGTCGCACAAACTGCTAGGAATGCCGGTTCTCATGAGCAGTCCGAATCTTGATGTCCGCGATGTCGCGCGCCTGGCGCGGATCGAACTCACCGACGCAGAAGCCGAAACCTTCCAGGCACAGCTTGGAAGTGTTCTCGAGTATGTCGAGCAGCTCGGCAAACTCGATCTCACGGGAGTCGAGCCAACCGCCCATGCCAACCCGGTCTTTAACGTCTTCCGTGAGGACGAGGCCAAGCCGGGTCTGGACCGGACAGCAGTGCTCGCAAACGCCCCGCACGCCGCCAACAACCTGGTCGTCGTCACCAAAGTCATCGAATAACCATGAGCGACCTTACTCATCTCACAATCTCCGAACTCCAGGCCGGCTTCCGGCGCGGCGACTTCACCCCTGCGGACGCCGTGCGCGCCCTGGACGCCAAGATCCGGGAAACCGACCCCGCCATCGGCGCCTATCTGGCGCGCGATGTGGACTCCGCCCTGGCGGCAGCGGAGAAGGCGGATGTCTCTCTCCCGCTCGGAGGGGTGCCAATAGGAATCAAGGATGTGATCAATGTGCTCGGCGAGCAATGCACCTGCGGATCGAAAATTCTTGCAGGCTACAAAGCGCCTTACGATGCGACGGCGATCCGGAAATTGAAGGCCGCCGGAGCGATCCCGTTCGGGCGTTTGAACATGGATGAATTTGCGATGGGGTCGTCCACGGAAAACTCCGCGTATCAGCTCACCAGGAATCCGTGGGACACGTCGAGGATTCCGGGAGGATCGAGCGGAGGCTCGGCGGCGGCGGTTGCGGCGCGTGAGGCATTCGGCACTCTCGGCAGCGACACCGGCGGCTCGATCCGGCAACCGGCGGCCCTCTGCGGGGTTGTCGGGCTCAAGCCGAGCTACGGGAGGGTCTCCCGCTACGGGCTCGTCGCCTTTGCCAGTTCGCTCGACCAGATCGGCCCTTTCGCCCGCAGCACCCGCGACTGCGCCACGCTTCTCAACGCGCTCGCAGGAAAAGATCCCCACGACTCGACTTCCCTCGACCTGCCGGCGGAAGATTTCACCGCCCGTCTCGACGGCGATCTCAAAGGCGTGCGGCTCGGAATCCCGAAAGAGTATTTTGTAGACGGCATGGATGCCCGCGTGCGCGCGAAGGTTGAGGAGGCGATCAAGACGTGCGAAGGGCTGGGGGCCGAGCTTGTGGAAGTTTCGCTGCCCCACACCGAATACGCCATCGGGGTTTACTACATCATCGCCACCGCCGAGGCCTCGGCGAACCTGGCGCGCTTCGATGGAGTCCGCTACGGCCACCGCGCAAAGAATCCCACCGACCTTCTGGATCATTACAAGCGCACCCGCGAGGAAGGGTTCGGAAGCGAGGTCAAGCGCCGCATCATTCTCGGAACCTACGTCCTCTCGAGCGGCTACTACGACGCCTACTACCTCCGCGCCCAAAAGGTCCGCACCCTCATTCGCCGGGATTTCACCGCCGCCTTCGAAAAAGTCGACGCCCTCGTCTGCCCGACCTCCCCGGACCTTGCCTTCAAAATCGGCGAGCGAGTGAACGACCCACTGCGCATGTATCTGGCCGACATCTTCACGATCGCCGCCAACCTTGCCGGCATCTGCGGCATCAGTGTCCCCTGTGGACTGGTTGAGGAGGAGGGAAACCTTCTTCCCGTCGGCGTGCAGTTTCTCGGAAAACCGCTCGACGAGTCCCGTCTCCTGGGAATTTCCGACGCCTACGAACGGGCGGGAGCAAAAGAATTGCTTGCAAGAATTCCCTAGCGAACCGAGCGTGCCGACTCCTCCATTTGCATGACTCTGCTCCTGTTCCCTTCCCAAGACCAAACCTTCGCCTTTTCCCTATAAACAAAGCGCTTCCGCGCTGGCTTCCAATGAGTTTCCTCTTTTTCAAACGCGTGCTAGCGAATCCGCTGCGGGTCGGTTACCTGGTTCCCAGTTCACCGTTTCTTACCCGCAAAACCGCCTCCAGCCTGGACTTCTCCCGCCCGCGGGTGGTTGTGGAACTTGGCCCCGGCGAAGGATGCCACACGCGAGAAATCGTCAAACGCATGGGCCCGGACTCACGCATTGTCCTTTTCGAGATCGACCCGGAATTCGTATCCCATCTTCGCCGGCAGTTCCGGAAAGACCACCGCGTCACGATCCTGCAGACCGACGCCCTCCACATCCGAGAAGCACTCGGCGAACTCGGCCACTCGCGCTGCGATTATATCCTCTCGGGAATCCCGTTTTCCGTGATCGAAAAGTCGGTCAGGAAACGGATCCTGTCACGCATCGCGTCGGCCATGGATTCTGAGAGCCGGTTCATCGCGTATCAATTGGGCACCCAGCTCTGCGAGGAGGGACACCTCTTCAAACTCGCAAAGAAAACCTTCTGCGCTTTAAACCTGCCGCCGATCAACGTGATGGAGTTCCGGCGGGCGGTGGCAAATTAGAGCATATTAAATAATACTATAGCCACAAGAGGCGAACCAATTGCGGGCATCTGAGGCTGTGACCAGGGAGAGCGCACTGGCGATGGCGGACAAAAGCTCCTCGTGGGTTCGGGCTTCTGAGGACCGCAGGGCTTGTTTGACCTTGCTCCACATTTTTTCAATCGGGTTGAGGTCCGGAGAGTAGGGAGGCAGGAACCAAACGCAGGCCCCGACCTCTTCGATCAGGGCGATGGTCTCTTCGTTCTTGTGAGGGGTGAGCTTGTCCATGACCACGATGTCGCCGGCACGCAGGGTCGGGATGAGCACTTCGCGAACGTAGGCGCGGAAGACTTCGGTATCGGTCGCCCCGTCAATGGCCATACAGGCAGTCGAGCCGTCCAAACGCACGGAGGAAATCATCGTCGTCGTGCGCCAGTGGCCATGAGGGCAGGCGAAACGCAGCCGCTCTGCACGCGGACATCTGCCCCGCAGGCGCGTCATGTTGGTTTTGGCGGCCGACTCGTCCAGGAACACGAGCCTGGCGGGATCTATGCCGCCTTGCCGGCGGCGCCAAAGCGCCCGTGCTTTGGCGACATCCTCGCGCTCTTGCTCGCTGGCATGGAGAGTCTTTTTTTATATGTCAGCCCCATGTTCTCCAAGACGTAGTGGATGGCTGGCAGCGTGCAGTCCAAGGCCGCTGCCTCTCGCAGTTCCTTCAGTGTGATATCGGGCTTTTTCTTCAGAATGGCGCGCATCTGGCTGCGGTGGGATTCCAAGATCCGTGGCTTGCGTCCGCAGAGGTGGCGGCGCGAGCCGATCTCTCCTGTATGCCGACGCTGCTGGATCAGCTTTTTTACCATACCCAGCGAGACCCGGAACCGCCGCGCCACCTGTTCCCGCGTGCCGTTTTCCTTGTCGTAGGTGGAGAGGATGCGTTCGCGCAGGTCCAAAGAGAGTGCCTTCATGAAAGTCACCCTACACACAAATCCAAACGGCTACTATATTATTTAATATGCTCTAACGTAGGCGGATTGGCTCGGGAGATTCTGCATGGCGCATTCCGTGTTGATCGCGATCACCCGGCCAAAACGGCGCTCGATCATGGCCGGCACAAATGTTTGCGCCATGAGGACGTTGTGCATGACGCATGTGCGGAACTGGCTCTCATAATCCTCGGGCGCCTGTTCGAGGACTGGCACCCATGGGATTGGCTTACGGCGTTGTTAACGATGATGGCAGGGGCTCCCAGTTGTTCGTGAACGATCTCCTCGCGCGAACCGACGTCGGCCTGGACTGGGAACGCGCGCACGTTCATCGAGGTGATCTCGGAGCAGAGCTTCTCGGTTCCTTCCTTGTTCTTGAAAAAGTGCACCGCCACGTCCGCGCCGCATCGGGCCAGCGTGAAGGCAATCACACGGCCCAGTTCTCCGGTGGCGCCGGTAACGAGCGCCACGCGATTTGATAAATCAATATTCATCTTGGGAACCGGCGAGCATCTACCTGGCGAACGTCTTTGATATGGCTTCCAAACGTTCCCTGATGGGGAGGTGCTGGGTGCATTTATCTTCGCAATCACCGCATTGGATGCAGGCAGCCGCCAAGTCGGGCGACAGACCCCAATGCCATTTCAGACGGTTGGTAATCGCCTCGTCTTTGCCTTCCAGTATCTTCTGGTTGTAGGCGTCCATCATCTTGGGGATTTCCACCGACGCCGGGCAGGGTATGCAATAACCGCAGCCGGTGCAGAACCCCTCGAAGCTGGCAGTAATGTTCGATTTGACCTTCTCGATATGCTCAGCCGTGTAGGGCTTGAACTTTTCCACAGCCGACACAGCCTGGTCGATCTGCTCTTTGGTGGAGAACCCGACCAGTGCGGCGGTGATGGCCGGCTGGGAGATATTGAAGCGGAGCGCCGCCTCCACCACGTCCCGATCCTGCGGGCCTTTGAGGAATGAGAGACGTTCCGCGTTCTTGGGAATGAGCCCACCTCCAAGGGGGTTCATGGTGACTACGCCGACATTGTGCTTTATGGCAGCTTCAAGAGCCTTGGCTCGAAAGGGAAAGTTGATCGCGTTATAGCCGATGGTCAGCCCTTCAAAATAGCCCGAGTCCAGCACGGTGGCGATGTCTTCGCCGCTCAAGTGGGTGGACACCACGACATGTTTGACCAGTCCTTCAGCCTTGGCTTGCAGGGCTGCGCCGACAGCGCCCTTGTCGATGCGTTCCTTCAATTGCTCTGGTCGAAGCAGGCACCAGACATGCATGAAGTCGATATACTCTACATTCAGGCGTTTGATGGATCGTTCAATGCTTGCCCGCATGGGGCCGGCATCGGCATCGCCGCACTTGGTCGAGATAAAGAACGAGTCGCGTTCCATGTGACGGATGGCCGCGCCCATGATTTCTTCGCTCTTGTCCTCGCAATAGTAGGGGGCTGTGTCGAAGTAGTTGATTCCCTTGGCGTGGGCGTAGCGCACCAGTTCGGCCGAGCCGTCAATATCTTCGGGCTTGGTAAAGCGCATGCCGCCGAATCCAATGACTGAAACGTCCTTGCCTGTCTTACCGTATTTTTTGGTCCACATCGCTTTAATCTGGGATTTCCCATTTGGGTTCTTGCCCACCGCTTGAAAGGTAGTAGGAAACATGTTGAGTTGGTTGGCAATAGAAAACGGAGGCAACGGATTTTGTCAGGGTAACACCCCATGGCCTCTTTACCTCTTGCCTCCGATACTTCCATGCGACATGACAGAAACTATTCTATTGATTGGGCTTGTTCTGCTCCTGCTCAGCGCACTCCCTCCGTTGCCCCGGCTCAAACCTGTGCAGGACGGCGCGGAAGTGGTCTTCTCCCGCCGCAATGAAACACAAACCCACTTCGCAGGCAACTGCGGGAACCTACCGACCAAGGATGGCTGGTGATCTATCATGGCGCAGACGACCAATCGCTCTACCGCCTCGGCGCGATGCTGCTCGATCTGAATGAGCCCTGGCGGATAATCGCCCGCTCCACGGATCCAATCATGGAACCGATCGCTCCATACGAGCAGAAGGTCTTTTTTAACAATGTCGTCTTCACGAACGGACACCTTGCGAAAGGCGACATGGTGACAATCTACTATGGAGCCGCCGATAAAGTGATTTGCGGGGCCACTTTCTCCATCTCCAACATTTTGGCATCATTCAATCAGGCCTCCAACTCAACTGAACTCTGACCCCGCCAAGGAAGGATCTAAGCGTTAACTGTCCCCAAAAACCGCCTAGCACGCCCGCCAGAGGGTACTCAAGCTCTCGCTGCCCCGTCCAAAACGCCTCTGGATGGACTCCATCTTCCGCCAGATCGACGCCCGACCCCCGCCGTTTGACTGCTCTACTGCATAATCCGGGTTTAACCGTCCTGAGTATCGATCAACTGCGCCACTCGCAGCCCCACCTCAAGAGAGGCCGCAGAGTCGACCACAAATAAGTCAAATTCCAGACTTCTGACAAAAGTTCTTGCGTTCCTGAGGTCAAACGCGCACGACGGGAACCTGATTCGCATTAAGATTGTGACTACAAATCAAGATCGGAATTGTCGCGGCTGCGGAATGAAACTGGTCGTTGGCAGCCGCTGCTGTGAATCCTGCGGAGAGGCGCTTAGCGGACCAGGGCAGACTCGGGAGACAAGCCTCAAGGCGCGTGGTTCCGGGCAGTCTCGTTCATCCAGCTACTATTGCCAACGCTGGACCTGGTCGTTGATATTTTTGTGCCTCGTCATCCCCGTTGTGTTATTCTTTATTTACAAGGATGTGGGAGAACTAAACTCAGATGTATGGCTGTCGCTTGCGGGGTTCATTGTGCTCACTGGTGTGCTGGCCATTTATACCCTGCGCCAGGCAGGCAAAACTTGGCAAGGTGTCTTGGAAGACAAAATTGAAATAGCGAGGGGCACTCGGCTTGTCTTTCTCTCCGACCAAGGCAAACGCGTAAACATTATCGCTGACTCGAAGCTTGCGGACTATTTCAAACTGGGCGACCGGGTCGTTAAGATAAGGGGCTATGACTATCCCGAACTCGTTGAGCGACGGGGCAATCTCCAGTTGTGTCTTGCCTGCGGGAACCCATATTCTATTTCAGACAAATGCTGCGAGCGCTGCCGGTGTCCAACCATTAACCCGCTGCACTATACATCGTTGATTTTGTCGAACCTACCTTGACCTCCATTTCCCGCCCTGCGCAACAGACTGGGAGGAAATCACTTCGGATTTTCAGCTCAAGGGCGCAGGCGCTTCCGCCAAAAATCCGGGAGGACACTGGCTGGAAAATCGGCGGGGAAATTCTTGCGGATACTCCTGACATCTTCGTCGGAGGGGACATCGCTGCCGCTTAAATCTTTAACAACATTCCACACACCGTTGATTTGCTTGAGGCAGGTAGTATAGACGATGTCCCCCGATATATCGACCGGGATATTAGAACCGTCCGTGTTCACCGGGAAACCTTCGAATCCGGCATAATCGCCGTCCACTCGTAAAAACTCGACCTTGAAAAGGATAGGGATTTTCAGAAGTTTGGGGTTGTCTTTTCGGACATAGGCGCGCATGGCATCGCAGACCGCCTTGCGCTCACCGGAACCGGGTACCGGGGTGTAAGGCTTTGCCAGCAGTGTCCCTGCGGTCACCAACAACAGAATCGCCGTCAATCTTGTTTTCATATCATGGGGTGTCGCCCGAAAGATCGTCGTGTTTTTTGCCCAGCTCGTCAAAGCGATTCGACAGCTTGGTGAAGTTGTCCAATTCCAGATTCCGGTTTTGCGGCGGTCCCTCCTTGTATCGCTTCATGGCGGCCTCCATCTCGATCCGAACTTGATTCATCTCCTCCAGAAGGCGGGAGCGTTGAGCCATCACTTCGGGAGACAAGGCGCGACTTTCCCTGATGACTTTTCGCGGAGGAGACGGCCAGAAGTGGATCCCGAGCGAGAGGGTCACCGCCAGCACCAGGAGCACCGGACCCAGACGGCTTCTCCGGGGGGTTGCGTTCGGCCAGGGGTCTTCGTCGGGAAACTCGGCCATCCATTCGTCCACATAGCGGTCCAGCTCCGGTGACATCGGCACGTTGGCTCGCCGGAGTTCGCGGAACACATGGCCGCGTCCGTCAAGGCAGTCCATCCACACATTGAAGCGGGTGCCGTCTTTGCGGTGGATTGCGATGCCGCGGGATTCCTGTGTAGCTCCGAGCCAGATCGCTCCCATGAGCCGCCAGTTCAACAGCCCCGCCAGGATCATGACGGTCTTGAGCCATCCCGGCAGGGCAAGCAGAGCGGTATCGACCCGCTCGATTTCCGAATAGGAGCATTCCCTCAAGCCAAGCAAGCTCTTGCACCGGATGCCCTCAGGCAGAAGCGCCAACCAATAAACCGAATACCAGAGCGCCGTGAGGGTGATCCCAAAAACAATGGCCGCGAGCGCCCACATCACAACAGTCAGCCAGATCCAGCCCAGCTCGATATCAAACAACCCCGCCAGGACCGGGCCGTTGAACTCCGAACTGATAACCAGCACGGGGATGATAAAGAAAAATGCGGTTGAAGTTGCGCCCAGCAGATCCGGCACAACGACCGACCGGTTCCGGCTGTAGCTCAAGGTCCGGGGTCCGTATTCCGGCCAAGGCAGCAAGGCATAGGCCAGAACGGCGGCGAGAAATACCCATACGGCGAATTTTCTCGCCGGATAAACCAGTGACGCTGGGGCGTAATTCATGGCGTCCCTCGGGGACTGGGCGAGCACTTCGAGATACCGGGGCCGGCCATTTTCCTGAAGCGTGACATAGGAAAAGCGATTGGAACTGTCGATCTGCGAGGAAAGGCCGTTCAAGGGGGATTCGGTGGAAGGGAAATAAAGATAGCTGGTTCCCGTGTCTTTGCTCAGCCCGCTCAGGAATGCCGTCGACTTTCCCGAAAGCGTCGCCGCCACCTCATCGAAAAACGACTGCCACCCGGGGCCTTCCACGCGGATCAAACGCCCTTCGGTCTTCTCCGCGATAAATGCGTCGAGCGATTGGTTGGCCGCACTGTTCAGGCTGGAATCGGGAACCGCTCCGCTCTCGCGGCCCATCATCGCCAGCGAGCCGGAAATCCGGCCGGCTTCCGACCTCTGGAGTTCATCAAACCGGATATCCTTGACCCGCCAGAGCGGATCGCCGACCGCCGCAACCAGCCAGGCCGCGCAGAGAATTCCACCGACGAACAGCACTCGCCGGAGAATTTCAATGCCTCTGCTGCCGGTGCCGTCCGGGGTATCGCCTGCGATGAGACTCTCGGAGTTCATCGGTGCTTTTCTTTGCTAGCGCGGGCCGGTCTCCTGGCGCCACGGCAGCCCCCTGATTTCGCACATTCCCTGGCCGCCGGTGGCCGCGTTTTGTGACCACGATGCGGGATGACTGTCGAAAAGAGTGTATTTCCCTGGCTTCAGCACCACGCGGGGAACGACGATCCAGGATGCATTTGGCACGCCCCCCTGGCCGCTGCTTCCCTTCGCCTGCCACACTCCATATCTTGTCCCATCCTCGTGATCCAACGCGATGACGCCGGGCGTCATCCCCCTTCCGTTGTTCCAGTGGTAGGTCATAATGTAGGTTACAAGCATCGGCTCCGGGATCACAAAGGTGTTGGCCCGCGTCACTCCATTTTCGACGGCATACTTGTTCATCGTCGAACGGAAGGTTTTCGCAGCTTGGAGCACTTCCCGCGAAACTTCCACGCTTGCGGTCGATGGCGTCGCCTCGCTCGCAGGCGTCTGCTTGAGTTGCTGGATGTGCGCAGCCAATTCGGCGTTGGCGGTGATTTTCAACGCCTGTTCGTAATCCGTCACTGCCTCTTTCAGATTTCCCGCCTTTTCCTGGGCATATCCTCTATCCACCCATTGCTGCGCCTGGGCTGATAAAGCGACTGTATCCCGGGTTTGACTGGTCGGCGCGGCAACGGGTGCCGGGGTTGTTTGCGACCGAATCGTCTGCGGCGGTGCTGTCTGCGATGCCTGGGACGATGGCGAGGCCGGATGCTGGCTGGCCGTGAAACGCGACCAGACTTGCTTGCCAGCATATAAAACAAGGAACCCAAGGCAGCAGAGAACCAGAACGCCAGCGACAATAAGAACAGCCTTCATTCCATTGCCCCCCCGGACGGATGCGTTCGGCGCGAGGGGAACTGCGGGAGGAGTGGCAACCTGTAGCTGCGGGGGCGGCTGCACAAATGCAGGCGGGGGAACCTGCACGGGCGGAGGGAGTGCCGATAACTGGGTGTTCGGCGGCGGCGCGGGCGGTTCGACTTCGACCGCGTGGCCGCATTCCTCGCAAAAACGGGCATCTGGCAGCAGCGGCTTCCCGCAGGACTCGCAAAATTTTGGTTTGGCTGTTTCCATCGCAAATCTCCGCCGGGGAGTTCTGGGGCAAGAGGTTGGAAGAGCCTCGGTTCCCAGTCAAGCCATTTGGCCCGGTGTCCTCGTTCGACTTTCCGCCTCCGGACCGGTTTGGGGTTGCTATTCCAGCCGGAAAAACAATGATCGAAAAATGGCGTGCCTTCGTCGCCACGCCGGTTTTTTCGGAAGTACGCTTATGAGAACGCTGAGTCAATGGGGTCGGATGTCGCGAACCGTCAAGAATTGGTCGGCCACGGTTTTGGCGCTTTCCGTCCTGTTTGTCGTTTTCAGCGCGTCCAGGCGTTTGCAGAGCATGCAACCACCATTCCTATAGCACGTTAAACAGGCTTGCCGCACCCCGAGCAGAACTTCGCATTAAGTTTTAATTGTTTCTTGCAGCTGGGACAAACCTTGGACTCAGGACGGGATGGAAGCGGTGGCGGACCAGCCGTTACAACAGGAGTTCCGCACTTCGCACAAAATGCCGAGTCTTCGGTCAAAATAAAACCGCATTTAGCGCAGGCCCCTGCGCGAGGGGCAGGCTGAGGAGTTGTGCGGGCTTCGGGTTGAGTCGGCGTGAGCTCTATTGCCTCGGTCTCTGTAGCTGCAATCCGTTCCGCCAAACGGAGACAGCCCGCCTCAGCTTTATTGAAGCCCTTTATGTTCTCAACCTGCCTAAACCCATAGGCTGCTTCTTGATATGCCCTCTCGACGATCTGAAGAAATATCAACCTGTCTGATGGATTCTTGAAATCCCCGGCTGAGGCTTCCAAAAAAACTCCGGCAATCAGGGCCTCCATGCTTGAATCGTCATTGGCCTTGATACTTAGAAAACCATTACCGATGCGCTCTTCGCAGCGTTTCAAGAGGTCCAAAAGGGCAGGCTTTTGAAGCTCGCTTGTAACACACGCGGAATTCAGCATGGATTCCAAAATACTCTTAAGAGCTTTTTGCGAGCTATATGTGGGAGTGAATGCGGCTGCAAAAACCTTTTCTGCCTGTTCCAACATAGAGCCAATCCAAAAATCTGCCGCCGGGGTTGCTCGGTTTAAGAGGGCTAAACGCATTGCAGCATCGCAGTATAAAGCTCCCGCGTTCATCTTGATATAAGCAGAGCTTGAAGCGGCAGCCTCATCGGTTCCAATTATGCCCATAAGATGGGTGCATTTGTTGATAATACCAACGAGGCCGGGCTGAAGGCTGGATATGTCTCCAGATTTTGACAGCTCGATATCGAGAGTCAGGGCCTCTTCCAGAATCACAAATGGGTCGTTGATACGCTGCTGTGTTACCGGCTGCTGAAGATTCCGTGTCATACGCTATGCCAATGTTATCAGAAACATTACTATGAAAACATCTCTCCAAATGGTATTTCTGCGAAAGGAGGAGTCCGGTTTACACATGTTCAATGCCATAACCCGTAGTTTTGAAGAGTGTTTCGAGGATCCCACCATGAATAAACGGGTTTCAGCCCGGGAGGGAGGTGGAAACTTTCCAACTTTTTCTTCGCCGCCTCCGCGTCGGCATCTTTTTGCTTGAAATAATCTTCTTGCTTCTTCAATCCCTCCTTCCGTGCTTTTAAATCTTCTACCGCCTGCTTGCCTGCCGCCATCTCGTGCAATTCCGGGTCGGCTTCAATTTCGGTATTGGTTTTTGTAATATTCTTTACAGTCTTAGCTAGCGCGTCTGCTGCATCCTTGCCCAATTCCTTTGCCCCAAGGGTGTCTGCAACCTTATCGCCGAGGGTCTTTCGGACTGCCAAGTCGAAGGTGCGGCCTGCGCCTTCGGCTCCGACCAACACTGCACTCAAAGCGGCATGGCTTCTTCCGTCCATCTGGATGTCCTTTATCTCCTTATGAAAATCCTCGATGTTTTTTAAAGACTCGTTGACCTCTTTTTCTAAACTTCTTGCTTTGTCAATAACTCCCTGAGCCCCTTCTAATGACTCCTTCCACTTCTCGGTCTTATCCGTGATTTTCTCCGTAAACTTTTCAATCCTCTCCTTCATCTTATTGAAGGCTTCCTTGCCTTCGGCTGTTAGAGGAATACGGCCTTCATTAATCTCGGTTTCAAGCTTCTTGATATTTTCATTCACCTTACCAAGGTTGTCGCCAAGAGTTCCAAGACCCTCTGCTATCTTCCCTGGGATCTCAGTGACATCGGGCTTGTCTTCAGGCTTCGTTGCGGTTGTGTCCTCCTTCGGAGTATCCTTCTTGGGCGGCTCGGTCTGAGGTGGCTCGGTCTTGGGCGGCTCGGTTTTGGGC
>Ga0194054_10000182_pt1 | contig 32581 bp, 30 predicted proteins | sample SepL2210m_MetaG_FD_163628 | JGI IMG/M metagenome (GOLD analysis project Ga0194054, IMG submission 163628) | Anoxic zone freshwater microbial communities from boreal shield lake in IISD Experimental Lakes Area, Ontario, Canada - Sep2016-L227-10m | ecosystem: Environmental > Aquatic > Freshwater... | reverse complement strand
TCTTTACATTCGTCCCGTTTTCAAGCCTGCACGGGTCGAGCGAAGAACCCCGGACACCCGTAATCACCATGAGGTCTTTGTCTCCCCGGACCCTTGTCGCAATGGCGAACTCGACATCCTCAGGATTAAAAATATCAATGTCGTCATCGACCACCACCACATGTTTTAACGAGGTATGTGCGGCAAACGCTGCCATAATTGCATTTTTCGCATCCCCTTCGGTATTTTTCCGGATCTGGATAACCGCATGGAGATAACCGCACCCGCCACGGGTAAGGCTGACATTTTTTACGTCGGTAACGCCTGCCACGGCATGATATATTTTCGGCTCATAGGGGGCACCCATCAGGAGCTTGTGCTCGTTGCCGCCGGGAAGGATCCCATGGTAAATTGCCCCTTTCTTTTGGTTCATCCCGGTGAACCTGATGACCGGCTCGTTCCTGATGATATCGTATGTCCCGGTAATATCGACAAATGGTCCTTCTGCATGCCGTTCACTCCCGATATATCCTTCCAGCACAATCTCGGCATCCGGGACAAGCACCCCGTTTGAACACCTTCGCACAGGGAGTTCGCCTCCGAGTAATGTTGCTGCAAATGCGAGTTCATCGCCCCATGCGACCCGCGAGCAGCTTGCAAAGGTGACCGCCGGGTGCACACCGATGGCCATGGCCACCGGGAGTTCCTTTCCTTCCGCAAGCGCTCTTTTTAGGAGAGTATGGGTATGGCGGCCCTCAACAAGACGTGCGGCTACATGGTCGTTATCAAGGACGAGCATCCGGTGAATGGACGCGTTTTCAACGTCCCCGTACCGGGAGAAGACGATCCCTGACGTAATATAGGGACCTGCATCCTTCGGAAAATGAGTCATTACAGGGATCGAAGAGAAATCCGGCTTGCTCATCTTCAGGTCCCCTTCCTCGGCAACACGGCCGCTACATTCCCTGGTCGACAGGTCTTTTACGATTTCTGACTCTTTTATCCCGAGTGCGAGGGAGAGGGCTTTTCTAGTAACGGTCACATTCATCACCGCCGCATGACCTGCCGCGTTATGGAAGAAGAGTAATTTGTCTGTTTTTGCCGCCATTTTAGGGGCTTCAAACCTGATATCAACGGGCTGATCGATATCGGTGACTTCCCCTGCTTCGCGCATTAATTCTATGAAATCACGCATCGTAACCACTCCACCGGGAAGAAAGGGAATGCTCAACTGATAAGTGGTCGAGAATCCTTGCAACTACCATGTCCACAAGGTCATCGATAGTCTTCGGGTGGTGATAGAACCCCGGACTTGCGACCATGATCGTGGCGCCCGATTCACTTGCAGCGAGCATGTTTTTCAAGTGAATGCGTGAGAGGGGCATCTCACGGGGTACGAGAATACACGTTCTCCCTTCTTTCAGGCTGACATCTGCAGCCCGCGTGATCAGGTTGTCAGCAAAACCATTACTGATGGCAGCAAGGGTCTTCATCGTGCAGGGGACGACCACCATGCCGTCATGCCGGAATGAACCGCTTGCAATTCCTGCACCCATCCCGTCCTCATCATGATACACCGCGTTGTACCTGTCAAGGGCCACACCTTCATGGCGGGCAATGTCCCGTGCAATTCTTGTTGTTATCAGGTGGACGTTCTCCTCCTCGCAGAGCACATCAAGGAGCCGTTTCGCATATACCACGCCACTTGCCCCTGTCACCCCAACAACGAATGTCCTCTTCATTGTCACTCCCGGTCACCTACATGAATGATATGACAGGGACATCTCCCGGCACCACTCAAAGGTCCCCCTTGTAGTGGATTCTGTTAACCCGAATCCAAAGGACACAACGGTAAGGTACCGGGCATCCCCGGTTCTACAATACAGTGAGATTTTCTGATGAAAGAACTTATGCAACCCCAAATTCGATTGGAATAGTGTTTCAGCCGGCCTAAAAAAATGGAAATTTTCTATTATTTTTACTATTCACCGGTTTTTCGGGATAAAGAACCTGAACCTGAACTCTGACTCATCGAGTCCCCTCGACCCCTTCCGGTCAAGTTCATCCCTCATGTCCCGGACAATGGCATTGAGGATATTCAATTCCTTGAGCACGTCACAATCGCCATCCGCACACTCGTTCAGGAAATCAAGAAAATCATTGATAGATTTAAGGACCTCTGGTCCTGATACGAGGTTCATCGTATCAAGGATGTAGGCCAGCCTCATCTTTGCCCGGATCAGCCGGTCAGGATCACTTCCTGCAGTATTGAGGTCTGTTACCGCGTGGAAAAACTCCTGGTACACTTTCAGTTTATGACGGTCCACGATAATCTTTCGTTCACGGCCGTTGGTATAGAGGTAGACAATACAAATGACAATTGCTACCGCGATGACTCCGGTCAATATGATAATCCAGTCTTCGGTCACTAAAAACCCCCTCGTTGTGAGATGTTCTTTTATCGCTATTTAGGCTTCCGTTTTTTTCCGGGGGCAGGGCACCACCGGGTTAAACATGTAATTTATCCTGCAGGGTTACCGGTTTCACATGGAAGACCGATGATGCAATGATCTCGATTTCATCGGTCAGTTCCGGGGGAGTATATACGCCGAGTCGCCATTGTTCCAGCCGGTTGTCATTGAGGGTATTCAGGAGCGGTGACACTTCGGCAAGTTCCATTACCCGGTGCCGGTTTTTAACCTGTACATGGAGCGACATCCCTGACGGGAGCTCCGGGATATCAACCAGTATCTTTGACGGGTCTACCCCTGCGATCCCTGCAATTTCTTCCGCGATCTCCCTCTGTGCCGGGATCCCCCGGTATTCTGTAATCGCCTTAGCGTTGACCTGCTCGCGGCCCACGTAGAGTGCCCTCTTGTAGAGCTGGCGGCAGAATATCCTTTCAGCAAATTCCCTTGCGACGCTGCTCTCTGACGTACGGAGAGCGTGAATGCAGGAGACATCATCCATGTACATCATCCCGGTTACCTCGGAGGGCGACTTGTTTCCCAGGTGGCGTAACACAGCATGGTTGAACATTGTCTCTGCAATCCTGCTGACGTGGTGGAAATAGACGGCAGGCCTCATCAGTGTCCTCGCAATCAGGAGCGATTCGGCTGCATTAATCCCGCTTTCATGGATAACGATACCTTCCTCTGAAAGAAGCGTGCTCCTGATGAGCCGCTGGGCATCGACCGTCCCGTACGGGACACCCGTATAGTGGGCGTCCCGCAGCAGGTAGTCCATCCGGTCGACATCAAGTTCCCCGTGGATAATCCCTGATAACTGGTGTTCCCCTGCAAGGACTTCTCCGAGCTCGTTCCTGTCCACCCCGATTGTTTCAAGCAGGGGGGCAAGGGAGTCGGATTTCAGCAGGTTTCCGATCCGGTGGTGGCTCCGGCCGGTCAGCTCTTCCATTGCCGGCTCAATCGAGTGGGAAAAGGGCCCATGCCCGATATCATGGAGGAGTGCCGCCGTTACGATAAGGAGACGGTCGTATTCCGGCACCCCGAGCTGGCGGCACATCACCCCGGCGAGGTGCATCGTGCCAAGCGAGTGTTCAAACCGGGTGTGGTTCGCTCCCGGGTAGACAAGATAAGAGAAACCCAGTTGCTTGATGTGGCGGAGCCTCTGGAGCAGGGGGGAGTCAAGCAGCGTGATGGCTGGGGTATCAACCTCCACATACCCGTGGACCGGGTCCTTGATCGATTTCATCCCTCGTGACCGCTAAAGAGTCTTGATATAGAGAAGATAAACCTATTGAGTAATGATTACCTTACTATCCGGCGGGACTGGCACACCAAAACTCCTCCGTGGTGTCCGGTGCCATACCAGTGACCAGAAGATCAATGTCGTGGTGAACACCGCAGAAGATGTCTGGATATCCGGCGCACACCTGTCACCTGATATTGATACGGTGATGTACCTCTTCGCCGGAATTCTCAATACGGAGACCTGGTGGGGGATTGCCGGGGATACCTTCCTCACTCACAAGGCCCTCCTTGACCTCGGGATCGACGAGTATATTGCGATCGGTGACCGTGACCGTGCGGTTCAGATTGCACGTGCAGATCTCCTCACCCGGGGTAAATCCCTTACCGAGGCGACCACCATCCTGTGCAGGAACATGGGTATCAAGGCAGGGGTGCTCCCTATGACCGATTCTGCAGTTGCCACCATGGTCAGGTCGTCGGGCGTTTACATACATTTCCAGGAGTACTGGGTACGGTGCAGGGGTTCTATCCCGGTTGATGCGGTGAAACGGGTCCCGGAAATACCCCCTCCCGCAACCGAAGATGTGATCAGGGCGATTACCGAGGCGGATGCCGTGATAATCGGGCCGAGCAACCCCGTTACGAGTATCCTTCCTATCCTTGAATGCCAGGGCGTCCGGGAGGCGTTGCGTGAACAGTACGTGGTCGCTGTAAGCCCGTTTATCGGGGAGGCCCCCTTCAGCGGCCCGGCAGGGGAACTCATGAAGGCGAAGGGATTCTCCCCGTCATCACTGGGTACATGGGAATTGTACCGGGATTTCCTCGACCTGTTCGTGCAGGACGAACGGGACACCGTGACAGTTCCGGGTGCGATCCGTCTTGATACCATGATGACAAGCGAAGAGAAGAGCAGGGATCTCGCCGAAGGGATTTTCCGGCAAATAAATGCACATAATGGGTGAACCAGGGAGTTCAGGGGGAGGGCGCGTTAAGGAGAACTTTCTTCTTACCACGCAATCGTCCCCGTGATCTACCTGACACCAATAGAGGGTTTAAGTTGTTATAACTGAAAATTCGTTCTGACAAGGGGAGAGGAATGGTCACACCAGGAATACGGGCGCCGGATGTTTCAATGGCGGAAGAAGTCCTAATCGGGCTTAACACGATTTTTCCAATAATAAAAAATATGTACGGGGTTAAAAAAATCGGGATGTTTGGTGCGTTCGCGCGGAGAGATGCAATTGCCGTTGATGCGGTTGAGCTGATGGTAGAGTTTTCTCCCGGGTTTGAAACATACCGGCATTACCTTGGCCTTAAATGGCACCTTGAGGAGTATTTTTCGACGAGGATCAACCTCATCACAACACGGGTGCTTGCGGAATCTCCCGCGGCGGCATCGTTCGATCCCGAAATGGGTGAAGTGGACCAGGAGGCACTGATGCAGGTCCTTGGTGAACTTGATTTCCTGCAGGCACGGTGCAAGGGGATGGCCTTCGAATCGTTTGCGAGAGAGTCATTACTGCGCAGGGCCTGCGAAAGAAGCCTTCAGATCATGAGCCTCGCCGTCCGGAGGATATCGGCCTCGCAAAAAGACATGTTCCCGGGTGCACCATGGAAGGAGGTGGAGGGGATCAGCCAGAGTATTGCCGAAGCACGTTTCGGTGCTGACCCGTTCCTGCTCTGGCATTTTATCGTGACTGAAGTCCCGGGATTCACCCAGGTAGTCCGCTCAGCGATCCAGGTGGCCTCCCGGCGGTACCACCAGGAAGAGGGACAGACCACTCCCGGTACCGGAAGTCCCGAAGAATAGGTGTTGCCGTTTTTCTGGTATGAATATCCCTTTTTTGGGAGTGGTTTCCGGGCAGAACTGGAATACCGGGGTGCGGGTGATTTTATATCACCGGGTGAAAATACCTTTGAAATTCTATCTTTTTCCAGGAAATACCAGGAATTTTCCCGGGCCTGATATCCCGGCTATTTGCCATGCCTAATGAAAAATTTATTCCACTCTAAAAAGATATAGAAAGAATAACGAAGTCAGGGTGTAGATTTGCCCCTTGTGACCGTGTTAGACGATTAAACACCAGGACACCATATCCCCTGATCCCGGACGTGATTCTTAATGAGCAGCCCCTACAATCTCTCCGATGAACTGACTGAACTGATCGGTCATGTCGAAGACCTGCTGGGGATAGGGATCACGTTGCGGCGCCAGGACAACATCCCTGACCAGGGACTCCTGGTTGATGATTACACCTATGGGACCGGGAAAAACCTGATCCTGTTCTCGAGCAACGAACTCGGTATGCTCAAGGATTTTGTTATCACCAAAAACTGCATCGAGTTATTATTCAAGGGTATTGCGTCCGGGAAAGGGGAGTTGCAGGTACTGTCATTTGACGATATGTCTGCAGGCGAAGGGATGAAACAGGTCTATTTCGATGTATTAAAGGACGAAAATACAAGGGGCCTTGAGATCGCGCAACGGAAAAAACTTCTGTTCCACCTCTTTTTACTCTTCAGGAACACGCTCTCCGAGGTACCATGGTCAATTCTCTCAAATATCTACATCTCGAAGAAATTTCCGGTGATGAGGAATTCACAGGTGTACCTCCTGATGAGGGAGAGCATGTACGAGATGCATGCCCTTGAAAAGGCAAACGAGAGCCTGCCACAGCGTTATTACGTGATGCATAACGCGATCTACTATGCCCGGGACATGCTCCTTGCCTATACCCTGTCTGAGTACCGCTTAAACCCCATGATCAACATCCCGGAGCTCCAGCAGTTCCGGGCACTCGATATGAAAGAGATGATGGACAACCGCTGGAGCCGTTCTCACTGGTACCATACGAAAGTCGTAGGCGATGCGATGTCAAATATCCTCAAGCTCAGCCTCAACTCAGATTTCAATAAAAATCCCGGCCCTGATTTGTATTACGATCTCTACGAGTGTGGTATTGACATTACCAACCGGTGGCTGGTCATGATGGCAATGCAGGACTGGTACCGGTGGGAGAAACCCGAACACTGGAGATCTGCCATTGAAAAACAGGCATCAACCGAGGAGTTAATTCTGGATAACATTTTTAACGGGTAATCCGGGGATCTCTTCCCGTGGCCCTGCCGGGAATTCTCGTCCCCCATATTTTTTTCCCGCCGGGTGTCACCCCGCAAAAACAATTACCTCTCACGTTTCATCTGTACTGGATTTGATATGCGTATACCAATACATGCCGTTCATCCGGATACCGGTGAGGCAGAGATTATCGGCTGGGTCCACGAAGTGCGTGACCTCGGGGGCCTTACATTTTTACTTATCCGTGACAGGACCGGCATCATCCAGGTCACAATACCCAAAAAGAAAGCGTCAGAATCGGTACTTGCTGCCGTGAAAGCAGTATCCCGCGAGTCGGTGGTCCGGGTTTCCGGACCGGTCAAGCCAATCGATAAGGCCCCGGGGGGCAGGGAGCTCGTACCGGAATCCTTCGAGATCATCAGCCTGAGCGCGAGCCCGATGCCCCTCGATGTTGTCGAAAAGGTACCCGCAGATCTTGACACCCGGCTTGATGCGAGGTTCCTCGATGCACGCAGGCCTCGTGTCAGTGCGGTGTTCCATATCAGGAGCACCGTTACACGGGCGGCCTACGATTTCTTCTTCTCACGCGGGTTTGTTAACATCACGACACCAAAAATTGTCGCCGCCGCCACAGAAGGTGGGACCGAGCTCTTCCCGATTGCCTATTTCGAGCGCGAGGCATTCCTGAACCAGAGCCCGCAGCTCTACAAGCAGATGATGATGGCCGCAGGGTTCGAGAAGGTGTTCGAGATTGGCCCTATATTCCGCGCTGAAGAGCATAACACGACAAAGCACCTCAACGAAGCAACTTCCATCGACATGGAGGTTTCGTTTGCCGACCACCTCGAGGTCATGAAGGTCCTCGAAGACCTGGTCATCACGACCTACAAAACGGTGGCCGACCAGTGTGGCGACCAGCTGGCAGCCCTTGAGATCCAGGATTTCACTATTCCGGAACCTTCGTTCCCGAGACTCCCGTATCCCGAAGCGATTGAGATCGCGAAGAAGGTTACCGGGGAGGACATCAAATACGGTGACGACATCGGGACGGTCTCAGAGAAGGCAATCGGGGAGAAGATGGGGGTGCATTATTTCATTACCGACTGGCCAACAGCGATAAAACCCTATTATGCCATGCCGTACGAGGATGACCCGTCCGTTTGCAAGGCCTTCGACCTCATGCACCCGAGGATGGAGCTCTCGAGTGGCGCACAGCGTGTCCACCAGCATGACCAGCTCGTCCACCAGATACGTGCAAAAGGGTTGTCTTCAGAAAGTTTCGAGTTTTACCTGAACCCCTTCAGGTACGGGATGCCGCCCCATGCAGGATGGGGGCTTGGTGCGGAGCGGCTTGTCATGACCATGCTCGGCCTATCCAATATCCGTGAGGCTGTGCTGTTCCCGAGGGACCGTCACCGGCTGGTGCCATGAAAAAGGCTGTGTCTTTTGGTGTACCGCTCCCCACGACCGTGGTGGGCAGTTACCCGGTGGTCCGTGGCCACGGGATCAGGTCACTTTTTGACCCCCTTTCCTTTGCCGTGAAAACTGCCGTTGAAGAGCAGATTGCGGCTGGAATCAATATTATCTCTGACGGACAGGTAAGAGGGGACATGGTCCACCTGTTCACGAACAGCCTCCCGGGGATCAAGGGCCAGGAAGTGATTGGAAAAGTGCTCCCCGCAGAAACAACGATCACGGCGGCCGATACGAGGTTTGCACTCGGCAGGAACGCACTGGTCAAGGGTATCGTAACCGGTCCCACCACCCTTGCCCATGCACTCCACCTCTCTTCGAAAGTCTACCGGAACAAGGAGGAACTTGCCCTCGACCTGTCGGTGGCAATCGCCAGGGAAGTGCAGGGTCTGGCGGAAACCGGAGTCTGCATGATTCAGATCGATGAGCCCATCTTTTCAACAGGTGCTGCAGACCTTTCAACGGGCCGTGAGGCCCTGCAACGGATTGCCACGGGAGTTACTATACCCGTATGTCTCCATGTCTGCGGAGGCCTTGGGAGCGTTATCGATGAGGTCCTTTCCATGCCGGTCGATATTATCGATCTCGAATTTGCAAAGGATCCCGGTAACCTCGACCTGCTGTCGGGAAAGGACTTACAAGGAAAAATGCTAGGGTATGGCTGTGTTGATTCTTCCAGCCCTGTGGTTGAAAGTACGGCAACTATCGAGTCCCGGATCCGGAAAGGTCTTGAACTATTCTCACCGGAACAGCTGCTGATCGACCCTGACTGTGGACTCAGGATGCAGACCAGGGATGTGGCCTTCGCAAAATTAACGAATATGGTCGCTGCAACACGAATCGTCCGTAATGAAGTTGCCCAAAAATAACAGGTAATCTAAGGTTACAGAGAGATTAAAGTATTTTTTTGGCTTTATTATACCATTACACGACTCTTGAGGTCGTCGAGAGCTCAATCCCTTTTTCGGTGATAAGAAACGGTATCAGCCGTCTCGGGACCGCCATGCCGGTAATTTTGTGTACTGCGAGCTGGCGTTCGATCTCGTTCATGAAGATTACCTCTTTCAATTCGAGAATAATATCCACGGTCCTCATGACAAGGATCTCTTCTACCCGGGGATGGAGCTCCGGATAGAAGGTAAAAAGAACATTTGCCTTCCGACTTACCGCAATATCCCGGAGGGACAGGATAAGTTTTACAGCAGCATCGATACCGAATTTAAGGATGAATAAGGAGAGAGAATCAATTACGAGTTTCTGCCCGTTCAGTTTTGTGACGAATTCCTCGGCGGTAAAACCCCTGCCGTCAATCATCCCGGGCTGCACCTCCGCGTCAAGCATAATGTAGGTGCCCTCCTCACCCTCAGACTGCCAGAACTGCCGGGCCAGAAGGTCAGTTCCGGAGACTGCTGAACCCATTGCGAGGACCGTTGTCCCCGTGGGAAAGCCCCCTTCTAATGCCTGGTCCAGACCGTTTATACCAGTAGTCCTTTTATTTTCCCTGGACAGAGAAGGAAAACCCCCATATGGATTATTGGTTTATATAGGATTATAAGCCTTTTCCGGATCCCGGGCAATTATCCATACTTCTCCCGAAGAGCACGACGGAGCAGTTTCCACCCGTTCACCCGGGGAAGGGTATCAGTAACAATGAACTTCCTTGGAATTTTATACCCGGCAAGGTGTTTGCGACAGAATTCATCGAGGTCTTCCGGGGTTACCAGGGTTCCGGTACGGGGTATCACCGCTGCAACCGGTAGTTCCCCTTTCCGTTCGTCCGGGATACCAAAGACCGCAACATCAGCGATACCCGGGTGTTGGATAATAACATTCTCAACTTCGGTCGGGTAGATCTTCCAGCCTGACATGATGACCATGTCTTTTTTCCTATCTGTAATGAAGAGGACACCTTCATCATCAAGGTGACCGATATCTCCGGTTAGGAACCATCCGTCCGGCCGAAAGACCTCTGCTGTTGCCCCGGGCATATTCCAGTAACCTTTCGCAACGGAAGGGCCACGCAGGGCGATCTCCCCGGTCTCGCCCAGGCCAAGTTCCAAAACAGGGTTATCCGGGTCAACGACCATGACTTCGGTGTACCCGACCGCAACACCCACACTCTGGTAACCACGGGTGAGATGCGGGTACCCGGGTAAGGTGGTAGTACCTGACCCGATTACTATCGTTTCTGAAAGACCAAACGAGTTCGCGACCGGAATATGAAACCGCTGATCGAAACGTTCCCATATAGCTGGCAGGAGTTGTCCACCGCCCGAGATAATCACGCGTGCATCGGCTAGCCGTTGCTCGGTCCCGGGGCAACTGTGAACAAGGGAGTGGATTACAGGTGGCATACCCGCAAGTATTGTAACCTTGTACCTGCTGGCAAGGATGAGGTAATGTTCCAGGTCAAACCGCTCCATCATTACGTACGTGCCCCCGGCACGGAGCACGGCAAGCCCCCAGGAAAGCCCTACATGACCCATCGGATAAATACCGAGATATATGTCATCCGGTGTGATCCGGAGCGCTTCGCATTCCGCATCGAGGGCCGTTATCCAGTTCCCGTGCGTGAGCATTGCTCCTTTCGGCCGTCCGGTGGTTCCGGCAGTATACTGGAGCTGGCACAGGTCATCGAGGCTGCAATTGGTTGCCCGCATCTGTCCAGGTGCCTCCGGGAAAGAAGCCCAGTCCACCACCCCGGGACCACCGCCACCGGTACTGACGACATGGCATGCCAGGGGATGTTGTTCCCGGATACACCCTATGATACCGGCACCGCGTGGATCGGTGATAACGGCACATGCCCCTGCATCCATAATCGCATGGAGCAGCTCCTCCTCGTGGTACGCGATATTCGTGGGCACGGCTATGCCCCCAATCCGCCAGATCGCAAAATAACTGATAAGGTACTCGGGGGAGCTGTCGAGATAGATGCACACCCGATCGCCCTTTCTGACTCCGAGCGATGAGAGGCCCAGGGCGATACGGTTCATTTCGCTCCGGAGAAGACCATATGATATGGTAACATCCCTCGACGGGCAGATCAACGCTGCTTTCGCCGCGGGAACATTTTTGGCATCGAGGAGGGTGGTGATATTCGACATGGTAAGAACCGGCACGTCCTGGTACAACAATTTTGACGCTGCGGTATATAGGTGTTCATTATTTGAATGGTACCAGCGTGTGCATCCCGATCGGTTCTTATGTCAATGCCGGTAATTTTCTGGAACCGTGAAATAAAGCAAAAATACTCTGTAAAATGCTCTGTTCTTTTTTGCCGATTTCGAATTATTCAAAAATTTACCTACCGCTGGTCCTGAAACGACTATCTTTCTGCTACCAAAAAATGCCATTGATGAATAAACAGGGAAAAAATCACTGGTATTCCGGTGGCTGCACTTCCTTTGGCAGGCCGCCTTTGAAGGAGTCCTGGATCTTTTTGTACCATTCCCTGATATTCTGGTTCATAGTCGGGTGGATCTTCTGCTTTGCCGATTCAAAGTGTTTCAATGTCACCACGCTGCTCCTCTCCCGGAGTGCAAGCATCCCTGCTTCACGGCACAGCAGTTCGAGATCAGATCCAACGTAACCTTCAGTCATTATCGCAAGCTGCCGGATAAATTCATCCAGTTTCGGGTCTTCAAAGGAGAGACCGTTCTGTTTCATCATCTCCCACAGGACTTTTCTTCTCGTCCCCCTGTCGAGTGAAGCCCGTTCTTTTTTCTCAATTGATTCGATGAAGGCCCGGGCTTCATTGAGCGTGACCGTTTTATTCGTCCCCATTTTTTCAATCAGGGATTCCAGTGCGGGTTCATCAAGGCCATCGGTGAGATTAATCACTTCGTAGAGGGCAGACCCTTCGATCGGCATCTGCAGGAGGTAAATTTTCACAATTTTCTGCCGGTCTTCAAGGCGGGGCTCGCCGATATACACGAGGCGGTCAAATCGTCCGGCCCTGAGCAGTGCAGGGTCTATCATGTCAGGTCTGTTTGTTGCTCCCATGATAATGACATCTTTTAATTCCTGCAGCCCGTCGATTTCCGTGAGGATCTGGTTCAGGACACTATCAAGGAGGTGGGAGTTCTGGTTGGCCCCGCGGTGCGGGACAATGGCGTCCATCTCATCGAAAAATATGATGGCTGGCGCCACCTGCCGTGCCTTCTTGAAGATTTCACGGACCGCCCGTTCACTTTCCCCCCAGTATTTTGAGAGCAGTTGAGGACCCCTGATGGCAATGAAATTCGCACCGCTTTCATTGGCGACTGCCTTGGCGATAAGCGTCTTTCCCGTACCGGGAGGCCCATAGAGCAGGACCCCTTTTGGTGGCTGGATCCCGAGGTCATCAAACCGGTGCCGGTCAGTAAGGGGATACTCCACCGTTTCCCTGACTTCCTCTTTGGCAGATTCCAGCCCTCCGACATCCTGCCACCGGATATGGGACACTTCGATGATAACCTCACGCATCGCACTCGGGCTTACGTCCCGGAGTGCACCCTTGAAATCGGTTGCCTTCACCTGGAGCGTATCGAGGATCTCCGAGGGGATCTCCTTCGCGTCCAGGTCGATCATAGGCAGGTACCGGCGGAGCGCCCGGATAGCAGCTTCGCGGGCGAGTGCTGCAAGGTCGGCACCCACAAAACCGTGGGTCTGCTGTGACAGGTCCTCGAGTTTCACATCGTCGGCAAGCGGCATACCACGGGTATGGATCTTCATAATCTCTATACGGTCAAGCTCACTCGGGACACCTATCTCGATCTCACGGTCAAACCTACCCGGCCTTCTTAATGCTGGGTCAACCGCATCGATCCGGTTCGTCGCACCGATTACGACTACCTGGCCCCGCTCCTCGAGACCGTCCATCATCGTTAACAGCTGGGCAACAACCCGCCGTTCGACCTCCCCGGTCACTTCTTCCCTTCTCGGGGTAATAGAGTCAAGTTCGTCGATAAAGATGATCGAGGGTGCATTTTCCCTGGCCTCTTCAAATACCTCGCGGAGACGCTGTTCGCTCTCCCCGTAATACTTGGAGATCACTTCCGGCCCGGCGATGGAGATGAAATGTGCGCCGCTCTCGCTCGCAACGGCCTTCGCAATCAGCGTCTTGCCAGTCCCGGGGGGCCCGTATAACAACACTCCTTTGGGTGGTTCTATCCCGAGTTTCTGGAACAGTTCGGGGTGACGCATCGGGAGCTCAATAGTCTCCCGCAGGCGCTGGAGTTCGTCCTTGAGACCACCGATATCCTCATAGGAGATCCGTTTCAGCCCTTCGAACCCTGCCGCCGGCTTTTCAGAGAACTCGATAATGGTATTTTTTGTGATAATAACGGCTTGTTCGGGCTCAATATCGACCACTTTATACGCAACAATCTGGGGCTGGATAAAAGGCAGCCCCACCATGATCGGGATTTGGTCGTTTTTTACAACAGGGAAATCAATCAGGCTGTTGATGACGTGGGGGTTGTTTGAGACCTGGATATTCTTCGGCAGGTCTTCGGGGGGGGCAAGCAAGACCCGTTTCGCCTCGATCTCTTCTTTCAGGCTGGTGATCTTGATCGTGTCCCCGATACTGACCCCGGCATTCGTCCGCGAAAAATTATCGATCCGGACTTTATGCTGGTTCCAGTCTTCTAGCAGTGCACGCCATACCTTCACCACAGTCCTTCGTTTTCCTTCGATAGCCACGAGGTCGCCGGGAGAGATTTTTAAAAACAGCATCGTCTCCGGGTCAAGCCGGGCCTTTCCGCCTCCCTGGTCACCAGGGTAGGCACTATCGACTTTTAAGTGAATTTCAGGCATCCAGAGAAAGATCATATATGCGGGAATTTATATGTACTGTTAGAATCATGCGATATCTTCTCTTTGAACCGTTCCATGGTGCCGCCGGGGACATGGTCACCGGTGCCCTGCTCTCCCTCGGTGCAGACAGGGAAACCGTGGCGGAAGCAATGCGTTCGGTTGTTTCAGACCCGTCTTTTTCCATCGTAGACCGGGCGGGAATACAGGCGATCAGGGTAGAGACCCATGCAACAAAGAGTTCCCGGACACTTGATGAGGTCATCGCAAGGGTACGGAGTGCCCGGGCACCGGAGCCTGCAATTGAGATGGCGATCAGGGTGTTCCGGAGGATATCGGATGCAGAAGAATCGGTCCACGGTATCCATGTCCACTTTCACGAGGTTGGTGCTGATGACGCCATTGCTGACGTGATTGGTGCCTGTACAGCAATGGATATCCTGAAACCGGATGGTGTTGCGGTGACACCTGTCGCTGCCGGCGGGGGTACTATAACCGGTGCTCACGGGACAATGCCAGTCCCGGCACCAGCTACCATGGCGATACTGAAAGGATCAGGGCTCGCATGGTTCCCTGGAACCCAGGCAGACGGTGAGCTGTGCACGCCAACCGGAGCTGCCCTCCTCGCAGAATTTGCGACGATGAATCCGGATCGCCTTGGCCCGGTGAACATTACCGGTATCGGCTACGGGGCAGGAAACCGGGACCCCCCCGGGGTTCCGAATGTCCTCAGGGTGGTGCTGCTGGAGAAAAACTGTGAACTCACCTCGGACCGTGTTGACGTGCTCGAGACGAATGTTGATGATGTCAGCGGGGAGATCATCGGCAACGCCATATCCGTGCTCATGAAGGCAGGGGCGAGGGATGCCAGTGCAATTTCTTGCATCATGAAAAAGGGCAGGGGGGGTTACCTTGTCAGGGTAATCTGTCGTGAGGAGGACTCGGTCCGGCTGGCTGGAGTGATGGCCTCAGAACTAGGTACGCTCGGTGTCCGCTGCACCCCGTCGGTCCACCGTTTTATCGCGAGGCGAACGATTGAGAGGGTCAGGTTCGATATCAGGGGGGCCACCATAGAAGTCCCGGTAAAATGCGGGTGGATCGGGGAAAGGTGTTACACCCTTAAAGCAGAATTTGATGAGACACGCACCCATGCAGAAAAACTGGGGATTCCCGTGAGGGAACTTGTCAGGCAAATCGAGCAACGGGCATGGGAGATCCTCCCTGAACATGCGGCAGGTGATACCAACGGACCCGGGAAGAGTACCGAGCGGAAGCCCTGACCTGGACCGGTTGCTGAACGGCGGATTCGAACCAGGTACCATCACCCAGTTCTTTGGAGAACCGGCAAGCGGAAAGAGCTCTGCCTGCATACTCGCCGCGGTAAACTGCCTTGTATCAGGTAAATCTGTCGTTTTTATCGATACCGAAGGGTTTTCCATCGAACGGTTCCGGCAGATAGCAGGCGAGGATGCGGCAACACTCGCCGAACACCTCTATATTTACGAACCAACTGATTTTGACCAGCAGGGGGTCATGATTTCCGGGATGGATACCGTGCTCAGGACCCGGAATGTAGGCTTGATCATCGTGGATTCTGCAACCGCACTATACCGGACAAACCTTGAAAGGGGGAGGGACGCCATGCAGAAACTTACCAGGCAGATCGTCCTCCTCCTTGGTTTTGCAAAGCGGTACCGGATACCGGTGGTAGTTACCAACCAGGTCTACATGGACGTGGTAAAAAATGCCTATTCCGGGCTTGGCGGTACGGCGCTCGAACACATATCAAAAGCAATCATCATGTTCAACCGGGAGCAGGGGACGGTGCGCCGTGCTACTCTTATGAAACACCGTTCACTCCCTGCAGGGGGTTTCTTTGATTTCGTGATAACCGGAACCGGAATACAAAACACCAGGGAACCTGAACCGGATCAGGAATCATCAACCTAAGCAGGGATAACAGGACTGAATTGTAAGAAATAAGATTATGTTAACAATGTTAACATCACCCATATCCAAGATTCACAATAAGTTACAGAGATTTATTGAACTTACTCTATCCCAATCGGGGCCCACTGAATATCTTAATGGGAGTGGGACAGGGACGGGGTGAAACTCCTCCTGTCTACATAGCTCGTCTTTTTCAATACGATGCAGGCTGTCAATATTAGCGAAAAAATCAGAATGTTAGGGTCCCGGTAAACACGGTGCTTGCGGGGCCTTCCATGAACGTCTCCTTTCCGAGGTAGATATTCAACGGACCCCCTTCAGTCTCGACATGGACAGATTCTCCTGCATAGCCAAGTTTATGTGCCACCGCTGCGCATGCGGTTGCTCCTGTACCGCACGACAGGGTCTCATCTTCCACACCCCTCTCGTAGGTCCGGATCCGGATCTCACCGGTCCCGGTCCTTTCAACGAAATTGACATTTGCCCCGGCGGGGAAGGTCTTGTGGTGCCGTACACCCGGTGATACCGCAGTAATATCAACTGCCTCAACCGAAGGAACAAAAATGATCGCGTGAGGTACCCCAGTATTCACTGCAAATACATCATACTCTGCAATCTTCTCTTCATAATCACCGGAACCGGTTGCCGGAATGTCCTTCCTGTCAAATTTCGGTTCCGGCATAAGGACTTTTACCATGAAATCCTCATCGGAATAATGCAGTTCAACGGGCATCGGACCTGCCATTGTTCCGATGACTCCTTTCGTACCAATCAGGGAGTGATCATACGCATATTTTGCGAAACAACGAACCCCGTTCCCACACATCTCCGCCTCGCTCTGGTCAGGCTGGAACAGGCGCATCCGCAGGTCCCCCGAGGTCCCAGCTTTCGAGAGGAACAGCACTCCATCTGCCCCGATACCAAAATGGCGGTCACAGAATGAAGCGGCAAATTCTCCTTTCATCGGGTCGGGAATAACCACCCGTTCATACTCATCGATCAGGATGAAATCATTGCCGTTGCCATGTAATTTTGTAAATTCTATTTCCACGAATGCACCTCACCAATACTTAGTTGGTCCCCCATAATTTGAGGGCTTGCTCCAGTTCAAAGTGATCCTTTGCATATTCCCTGGCAGGAATACCTGCCATGAACGCATCGACTGCCTGCCGCATCGCCCGGGCCCCTGCGGCGGTCCCTGAGGGATGCCCATGGATACCCCCTCCCGCCTGGAGGATAATGTCAGTACCGAGGGTGGAGAGTTCCTTTTCGACCTTCCCGGGGTGAAGCCCCCCGCTTGAAACCGGGAATGTTGGTTGCATCCCGAATGCCTGTTCGGTCAGTACCCGGTTGTCACCTATCACTTCTTCAGCGGCATGGGCCATCTTCCCGCTCACGGTCCCGGTATGGAGCTGGTCCCCGCCAAGCATCCGGACCAGCCGTGCAAGGGGCCTCATGGCGATACCATGTTCGGGGTTTCTTGTCATTGCGGCATGCATCGTCCGGTGGACATGGATCGGGACCCTAATTCCGGGTGCTTCCCCAAGCGCCTGGAGTGCACCAAACCCGGCGGTAATCACGTCGATCATGATCATATTCGCCCCAAGTTCAATGGCGTGTTCTGCACGTTCGACTATCTTGTCCCCCCGGGTTGTAATATTGACCGCGTAGAGGACCAGATGACCGGTCTCATCCCTGGCCTCCTCAAGTTTCGCCATTACTTTCGGCAGACGTTCTTCTATCGGGCAGAATTTCTGGTCGGTAAGGGTCTCATCGTCCTTAATGAGGTCAACCCCGCCAATTGCTGCCTGGTAGGCAACCGCGGCGGTATCATCCGGCGTTAGCCCCACTTTCGGTTTTATAATAGTCCCGACATGAGGCCGCTTCGTTGTACCCGTCATCCGGCGTACGCCAGGGATCCCGTATTTTGGCCCCCTGAACGGAACGAGGCTGTCAGGGAGTGAGAAATCAAGGAACCTCACTACTTCAAGCCTCGACAGGCCGAAAAGGTTCCCGGCAACGACTGAAAGGTACTGAGGGACGTTCCCCGGCTCAAAGACATCTGCAGGGTAACTGATCCGGGTGATATATCCCCTGCCTGAAGGTGTTACATCAAGCACAGAACCGTCAAGATGTTTCACATATTCCATCCGTGTGGTTATACCGGTCCATGTACCGGTGGTCTCTTCATCGGCAAGGGCCTGGGCTGCCTCTTCGGGAGTGGTGTCCACCCGGGGCCTGAAATAGTATGATGCAATGACATCTGACATGCTGGTTATCTCCTAATCGTGGTGGTCGATATCAAATTCCTTCCCGAATTCCGATATGTCCCAGCCGAGGTAATCGCGGATAATAATATAGGCCATCTGGGGGGGGATTGCCCCGGCTTCAGTTATAATCAGGTCAACGTACTCCGCGGGGGTCACGTCAAAGACGGGGTTCCTCACGGTTACATACGGGAGGCTTTTCGCAATCTCGTCCGGGAGCACTTCACCTGCCGGACGCTCTTCGATCTCGATTAATTCTCCAAGGATCGTCCTTGGCGCGAATTTGTAGGTCTCTGCGGCGACGACGAAGTTCGTCCGTGCTTCGTGGGCGGCAAGTGCAATCTGGGAGGTCCCGATCTTGTTGACTACCGCACCATTCACGGTTACTGCATCGGCACCGGTTATCACCAGGTCGATATCGCTGATAAACGATCTGACGGCGGAATCGACAATAAAATTCGTTTTGATCCCTGCTTCGTTGAGCACGCGAATGGTAAGGAGTCCCTGGTTCCTTGGCCTTACTTCCGTGGCAAAAACGGAAAAATCCTTGCCGCTCCTTTTTGCCTCGATAAGACAGGCGAGTGCGGCCTCGGAATTACAATGCGTGAGGATTACGTCCCCGTCCCTGATGTGGCGGGCCCCGATTTTCCCGATGCGTTCGACCGCCTGGTTCGAGGAATTGACAAATTCACGGGCTTTCGAACCGATCGCCATTTTTGCTTCAGCCACTGATGTCGCCCCGGCTATTGACGCCATGACAATATTCACCGCATTCGGGAGTGAGACGGCGGTTGGCCTTGTCCCTGCCATAAAGTCCGCTGACCGCTTCATCTCACCGGAAAATACAGCTATATCTGTGGAATCAAGTGATTCGGCATGCTCTGCCAGAGCGAGTGCGGCAGCCCGGGCGATCCGCCCGGCCCCCCTGATCTCCATGCTCTTTATCTTGTCTGCGGTATCAGTAAGGACCATCCAGCTTCATTCAAGGATAAATAACTAGAAAGAGTTTATGGGGAGTGATTTGGAACGTCAGTCGCGGTAGTCTTTGATAGTGCCGGTACCCTGCTCCACACCTACCGGGTGGCGAAGGATGTCCTCAACAACCAGCTCTTACCCGGTATCGAGACAACAATGCTCACGTTCAGTTCGCCTGAACGGGTGCTTGTCGTGATGCACCTCCATTCGAGGGAGGTAATGGACACGCCACCGGATAAACTCCTCTCTGAGTTCCTGGTCGAGAACAATATCGGGTTTGGGATCAGCTGCACAAGGAAGGTTCTCGCCGCTGAGGAAGTGGGGGACACATTATATAATGACACCTACGCAACGGTCGGTGACCTCCAGCAGTGTATCCGTGATGTATGGAGAAACTGCAGTCGTGAGGCGGTTGTGACGATGAACAGCGGGGTCATCCTGAACATGGCCTTACACGGCATTGAGTTTACGATTACAACCGGTGGAAGGCCATTCGAGGGTGCCAAGGAGGCCATCTCAACACTGCACCGGATGGGTGTTCCCACCTACATTGCATCCGGTGACAGGGTAGCAAAACTCGAACGGATGGCGGATTACCTGGGTATTCCGCGTGACCGGGTGTACGGGGTGGCGACACCCTCCATGAAGGCGCAAATCGTCTCAGACCTCCAGTGTGAATTCGATCGGGTGGTAATGGTCGGTGACAGCATTAACGACCTGTGTGCAATGAAAAAAGCCGATATTGCCATCCTCACCGAGGAGCAGTCCGGGGGAAAACCAGACGAGTTATACAAGACTGCCGGGCACGTAGTGAAAAACGTGAGCGAAGTGGTCGAGATCGTAAGAAATCTCCAGAGTTCCTGATCCAGAGATATCTGTATATAAAAAGTAATATGTCCGTACGTTACATGATCTACAAGAGGTGAAGAATGGCCCCACTTATCACCGTTGAAAATCTGTGCATGGATTTTGACGGAAAACGAATCCTCAATACCATTTCTTTTGAACTTTCAGAGGGAGAAATCCTTGGAATTATCGGCAGGAGCGGCGCAGGAAAAACAGTCCTGATGCAGCTCATGAGAGGGGTGGAGACACCTCCGACGAGCGGAAAAATCATCTACCATGTTGCGGCATGTGATGGATGCGATTACCTGGACGTGCCGAGCAAAAAAGGCCAGGTATGCCCAAAGTGTGGGGGGTCTCTCAAGTCCCTCGACGTTGATTTCTGGAATGAAGCCAATACTGCAATGAAACGCCGTATTATGAACCGTACGGCGATCATGTTCCAGAGGACATTTGCTCTCTACGGGGACGACAGGGTTATCGAAAACGTCCTTCATGCACTCGATGATATCAATTACCCGGTTGATAAGTCCATCAACCGTGCGGCAGACCTCCTTGACCAGGTCCGCCTCTCCCACCGGATGATGCATATCGCCCGTGACCTTTCCGGCGGAGAGAAACAACGGGTTGTACTTGCCCGCCAGCTGGCGAAAGAGCCGTTTGCCCTTTTTGCAGATGAACCGACAGGCACTCTTGACCCCGGCACCGCGAAAGTTGTCCATGCAATGCTCCTCGAGGCATCAAGAAAGGAAAATATGGGGATGGTCGTAACCTCCCACTTCTCGCAGGTCATCGAGGATGTTGCTGATCGGGCAATGCTCATTGAGGATGGAAAAATTACCGCACTTGGCACTCCTGCCGTGGTCATACAGCAGTTCATGAAGGACTACCATGACCAGGAGGAATTCGCGGCAGCCGAGATCGGGGAACAGATCCTCTCTGCAAGGGATGTGATCAAACGGTACATCTCGGTTGACCGCGGAGTGGTCAAGGCTGTGAACGGGGTGACATTCGATGTCTTTACCAAGGAAATTTTTGGTATCATTGGTAAAAGTGGCGCAGGAAAGACCACGCTTTCGCGGATCATCTCCGGGATAATCGAGCCTACATCCGGTGAAATGAACATTAAAATCGGGGATGAATGGATCGATATGACAAAACCAGGTATTGAGTACCGGGGACGGGCCAAGGGTTATATCGGGCTGCTCCACCAGGAATATGACCTGTTCCCACACCGGACGGTGCTGGATAACCTCACCGATGCGATCGGTCTTGAGTTCCCAAAAGAGCTCGCGATACGAAAAGCAGTTATTACGCTCCGGATGTCGGGCTTTACAGAAGATAAGAGCAGGGAGATTCTCGACCGCTATCCTTCACAGCTTTCAGAGGGAGAGCGTCACCGGGTGGCACTCGCCCAGGTACTGATCCGTGAGCCACGGCTTGTCGTGCTGGACGAGCCGACAGGGACAATGGACCCTATCACAAAACTCGATGTAAAACACTCAATACTACATTCACGGGACGAGATGGAGGAGACGTTTATCGTTGTTTCCCACGACATGGAGTTTGTAAGGGAAGTCTGTGACCGGTTGGCACTGATGCGGGGGGGCAAGATTGTTGCAATTGGAAAAACCGCCGAAGTACTTGCAACCCTCACGGAAGAAGAACGTGAAGTCATGAGTAAGCCGGTAGCGCCGTGAGCTGGCAAAGGAGATGAAGGATGGTCACGATCCGGATCGACGGGGAGAGCCTCGATGTGCAAGAAGGAAGCAGGCTTGCTTCGGTGGTCACTGGCCGGGACCCGCTCTGTTGTGTGGCAGTGATCCGGCCCGGTACGCAGGAAAAGGAAACAACAGAAAATCTCCAGTTCCTGACCACCAAAGGGGAAATACGGGTTGAGATCCCTGCGTCAAGCCGAATATCCATGGAAGGCCCCGGTTTTATTGACAGCCTGAAACTGCACTGGGAAGATCGGTATAGTGCCGCCTTCGGTCCATTCCCTTCGATAATTGTTCCGGACAGGAGACCCCACCTGTACGAGCGTGGAGACCTTATCCTAGGGTGCGGGGGGTATGACCCGAAACAGTCATATCTCATTTTTTCAAGGATGCGGCATTCCGCAGACCATGGAACGGGTGAAAACGGGGGAGTGATCGGAAGAGTAGTGTCCGGACGGGGTGTACTGGACCACTGGGGTACGGGGGACAGGGTAACAGAAGTAATCCCTGTTATCGCATGGGCCGACACCACCCGTTCTTTTACAACTACTGACCCGGAACTGCTGCTTGAAGAAGGGATGCAGATTGTTACCCACGTCGACCTGGCCGTGCAGGGGAACGACGAGGACCATATCGTTACAGATTGCTCCAGAAGCGTTGAACACCTGCTGCTTGCGTTGGAAGAAGGGACGTTTCATGTAGGCAGGGCAGCGAGCACCCATATTTTTGATGGCCGCCGGACCCAGATTGATGTCCCAGCCGAGTTGAACGGACCGAGGCGGGAGGGAACGGTAACCATCAGGACAAAAGGCCGGTCAAGGGGAGGAGTATATATTTACACCGCCGATGTCCCGAGTAACCCCGCCCACACCGTCGTGGCTCAGGTGGTCCACGGGATAGAGATTGCCCGGCTTGCAAAGGTGGGAGACATATTCTGTGTCAGGGCCTCACCGGCACGGTTCGACCTGATAGGACTTCCGCTCGGAGAAGCACTCAATATTGCAGCAGAAAGAGGAGTGAAAACAGTGGTTGACAACCAGGCAGGAGACCGCGTGGTTGTCGGGCAGGTCCCGGGGACAACACTTGAGGTGCTGGCCGGTGGAACGGTATCCCTGGTCACGGAATCGCTCTCGAGGGTGATTGACATTGTCCTTGATGACGCAAACGCACCGGAATCCTGTGAGATATTCCGTTTTCTTACAGGCCTCTGGTCCCATGATGTCGGGCAGGTCCCGGCACTTTTCATTTTTGACGATGTGTACCTGTTCAAGCCGGTTATACCAAAAAGCGTGAAAATAATTCCTGAAAATACCCCGCAGGACGAGGTACCGGCAGGGGCCCTTGCCATTACCAATGAAGCGAGAAAAGGGGTAGGACTTGTCGGGATCCGGGTATCCGCCCACAAAGAGTTCGGGCCGACATCAGAGCCTTTTGAGGGGACCAATATCATCGGCAGAGTCACGAACCCCGGCGTACTGAAAAATATCAGGGAGAAAGATATCGTGTTTATCAGGGAGGTAAAGGGATGAGCGCATATATCCCCCGTTACCAGGGAACGGTAACGAAATACGTATTCGTGGAGTCACCGGAGATGACACCACAGGACCTTGCTGTCAGGGCATACGAGATCTCAGAAGGTGCGATGATCAAGGAGACCTGTTTCGGGCTTCAGGTGACGGGAACGGCAGAAGGAGTGGAGAAGATTATCGTCGCATTAAGGGCGCTTGATCCCGATCATATCTTTGTAAAAGACAGGGGGTTCCCACCTGGGGACCCACGTCGCTGCCGGGCGAACCTCGGCGGTGCGAGGCCCGGGTTTTTCGGGCATGAGTTTGAAATTTCCCTTATCCGTCATGTCTCATACGGGCTCCACGCACTCCCCGGGCGTGATATCGCGTCGATCCCTCACCCCCCAACTCCCGGCCCGGAAACGAAACTCGATATTGATAAACTGAAAAAATTAGTCGAAGCACAGGAGCCCTGAAAAATGGCGAAAGTTTTTATTTATCCCGCTACCAGCCTGATCCTCTCTGACCTTGTAGCCCGGTTCGGCCACACACCCCTGAGTGCGGCACAGTCAATACGGGAACATATCCAGACCGCAGGCCTTGAATCCCCTCCACTCCAGATCAGCCCGGAAGACCCGAAAAAGGGCCTTAAGTATGCAGCGGTCGAGGTCCCCTCGGGGGTCCGGGGCCGGATGTCACTCTACGGCCCGATGATCGAGGACGCTGAAGCAGGTATCATCATCCACGATGCCGACCTCGCTTTCGGTTGTATGGGTTGTGCCCGGACGAACGAACTGATCATATTCCTTCTGAAGAAACGCGATATTCCTGTGCTGGAACTGAATTATCCAAAGACTGACTCAGAAGGGGCAGAATTCGTTGCAGCGATCAGGGATTTCCTCAAGGGACAAAGGGTGGCGAAATGACCACCCCCGTACGAATTGCACAACTCTCATGCGGTCCTGAATACAGTGGTGTCCAGAAAGAGATTGACCAGGCCGCAAAAGCGGTTGATGCAGAGATTTTTTACCCCGATATCAGTCTCGCAGATATTAAAAGGGATTTCACCGCGTTTGGCCTTGATGTCCGCAGCCCTGACCTCAAGCTGGCGATTGCCCGGGCAAAAGCACTTGTTGAGGGAAGGGTCGAGGCAGACGCGGTCTTTATCGCCACCTGTTTCCGCTGTGCCGAGGCGGCTATTGTCCGGAACGAGCTCCGGAGGTACATCCACGAGAATTCCAAACTCCCGGTCGTCAGTTATTCGTTCACCGAACGTACCACCTCGGGGACCTTACTCACGCGGATGGAAGCCCTGACCACCATCGCACGGCGGAGAGCACTGTTAGCGAGGGAGACCCAGGTAGGGCTCACGCTCGGGCTGGATTCCGGTTCCAGTACCACAAAAGCCGTGGTGATGAGGGATAACAAAATTATCGGCACCGGGTGGTTACCAACGACCGATGTGCTCGAGAGTGCCAATGCGGCAATACAGCAGGCACTCGATATGGCAGGAGTTAAACGGGAAGAGATCCAGGCAGTTGGCACTACCGGGTACGGGCGGTTCCTTGTGGGGGAAAAGATCAAAGCGGACCTTATCCAGGAAGAACTGACCGTGAACTCAAAGGGAGCGGTATTCCTTGCAGACTGCCAGCACGGGCCTTCGACCGTCATCGATATCGGCGGGATGGACAACAAGGCGATCAGTGTTCAGGACGGGATACCGGGGACATTTACCATGGGGGGTATCTGTGCGGGGGCAAGTGGCAGGTTCCTCGAAATGACCGCAAAGCGCCTTGGTGTCGATATCACTGAGCTTGGGCCGCTCGCACTTAAGGGGATGTCTAAGCAGGTAGCAATGAACAGCTACTGTATCGTGTTTGGTACCCAGAGCCTTGTAAACGCCCTTGCAGCCGGGAGTTCTAAGGAGGATGTTGCTGCTGCCGCCTGCCACAGCGTCGCGGAACAGGTGTTTGAGCAGCAGTTGCAGGAAGTTGATATAAGGGAGCCCGTTATCATGGTGGGTGGGACCTCGTTGATCAAGGGGCTTGTATTTGCGATGGGAGAACTCCTGCAGGTTGAGATCTTCGTGCCTCCTTATTCGCAGTATATCGGGGCCGTGGGTTCTGCACTCCTTTCATCCGGGTTCATCAGGGAGAAGTAGATGGGGACACTCGATTATTATGAGGTGGAATGCCCGGAACTGCTCGGGGGTGAGTACTACAAGCGTATCGTCTCCACGGTGCTCCTTGACCATGACCTCGTCAAGGTCGTCGCAAAAATCCACGTGTTCATTGACCCGTCAGTCCCGATTTTTGTCGCCGTCGGGACCACGAGGAAATTGCCGGGCCTTGTTACCGTCCGGGACTTTTCCGACTTAAATATCGAGGACCACAAGGTGACGATTTCGATCGCGAACGAAGCGTACCTCGCACCACTGCTGAAAATACTCTGGGACAAGTTCGGGCAGGCCATGGTTGACCAGCCGGACAGGCTGACCATCATCATGCCGCTTGAACGGGGCGATTCGGAGAGCCTGCCAGACATGGTCGTGAGCGACCCGAGCGAAACCCTCTACAAAGACCTGATCTATGCGATGCAGACCATTGCCCCGGAAGGGTTCAAGGTTCGGCGGCAATACTATGGAAACGGGAAGTTCTACTATGTCGCGAGTGAAAATACTCTTGATGAGGACATTCCCCTGCTCCTTTCAGAAAAATTCAGACTAATGGGTGAGAGCCTGTGATCCTGGTCCCGGTTACCTACAAAGGGGGAATATACCGCCATGATGAGATTGTCGACCTTATCGAGGACGTCGGCGGCTATATTATCCAGAAACATTTCGTCGCTCAGGAAGTAGTCCTCCAGGCACTTGTGCCACGGGATGACATCGAGCTCATCCGTGCTGTTGGAAAGCCCCTCATGGGCGATATTCTCCCTGCATCGCTGGTTGGGACCGAGATCGCCGTCGTCACCATGAGCCTCGAGATCCACCACCTCCCCCATGCCTCCTGCGACGTGGCAGAATATATCAGGAGAAATGGTGCGAAGACCAACATGGTCGGGCTCGCACGAGGATTCGGGAAGCGGATTGCCCAGCTAAATGACGAGGAACGCGATGTCATAAACGAGCATGACCTCGCACTCTTCATGCTCGGCAATTTCGAGACATGCATTGAGAAGAAACTTCCCGTTTTGAGGAGGGGTATTGAAGTCCCGATCGTCGTATGTGGTGGCCCTTCAAAGGAAGCATTAGAGAAGATCATCGACCCGCCGGTTTCCGGGTACGTCGGGAACGTGGGCAGGTTCATGCACAGGACGAAAGAATCGGACGAGATTGAGAAACTGGAAGAGATCGTGGCCGAAATCACCCGTGTCCTTGACATCCGGCGGGAAGAGATCGCAAAAGACCCGCTCTCGGTTTCCCCCGCACGCCTCATGGACATCATTACGGAACAGGTTCCGGATATTGAAGATGTAACGTCCCCGACCCCGATCACAGTCCAGATCGCCGGGCTCCGTATCAAGTTACCCTATGACATCTACGCAGGGCCGGTCAGGGAATGCGAGATCGAAAACGGCATAACGATCGGGGCGGTTGCAGACGTCAGGCCCTCACGCATGCGTGACTATATCCTGATAAAGATCAAGCCATTTTCTGATACCAATATCGTTGTATGATTGGTGAGGGGCAGGGACGTAACCTTGGGGAAAAAGGTCTAATTTCCTGCACGGCCACCCGTACCTGTTTCTTCAGGTGGGTTTTCCAGCTGCGTGAAGAATGCGGATGCTTCGGGGGTAAGGTAATAACATACGTTCCTCCCCTCTCTCACTGCCCGGACAATCCTGTCAGATTCAAACCGCTGCATATGCCAACGGACAGTAGGGCACGTAATGCCGATATGGTCTGCAAGAGAATTCTGGGTAACACCCGGGAATTTTTCGATGACCGCCAGGAGACACTTAGATACAGGGTTCCTGGTATACGGGAGGGCCTGCCTCTCAAACTCCGAATACCTGCCGTGGTTCTCGAAATACCGGAATATCCCCCTGGCTCTCGATACCGTCACCTTTCCATGATACACGAGTGTGTCGATATGATACCGCAGGGTATTGATATTCATCCCTGAATCCCGGGCCAGGCCGGAAAACTCAATCCCAGGATTATCCCTAATAATTGCGAATATCAGCCTTCTTTCGGGATGATCGAGGACATTGGATGCTGTAATCCTACGAAACCCGCGGAACCTTGAATCGGTAGTGGGACAGGCAGGGCTGCTCACCACCGGTACAGCGGCCGGGACCTGGCAGGGCTGGCAGCAGCCCGGCGGGACAACCGGGACCCTCGCGGGGATTGCCGGGGGAACCATATTTGATGAACCTCCATTCGCGCAACATGGCATGCTTGTCCTGCATTCCCCTGCGGAGCCAGGCATTATAGGTGTGAACGAGGGTACCGGCTGGTATACCGGCACTGCTGCAAGAGCGAGTGAGAGTATAAGGAATGGTACGACCAGCCATGATGTGATATTCATTGCTAATTGTACATGTCTGAAATCCTTCTATTTATCATTTCTGAATGTTCCAGCTTATTCTCACGGGGAAATATTGACATTTCGGGTTTCCTAATCCCACAAAGTCCTTTCAGGACACGTGGCAGCTGGAAATCCCCTGGTTCGTTGAATAAGAGTGATCTGCGAGAAATGGTTTATTACATGGTGAGAAATGAATTTTTACCGGGAAGATCCCGGAAGATCAAGGAGTCAGAACCAATATGAAGAAACTACTCATCATCGCTCTGGCGATGCTCCTCCTCCTCCCTGCCAGTGTAATGGCATGCGGAGGAAGCTGCGGGGCCAGTGTCCAGGCGCAGTCCTGTTCAACAGCCCAGTCATGTTCAACCGCCTGCCCATCGGGTTCTGCGGGATGTACAGGTCAGCAGTCATGCGCTGACAGTTCACTCTGCCCGGACAACGGACAGGGATGTGTAAACGGTGGATGTGCTACAAGTGTCTACTGCGTTTCAACGGGATGCACGAACGGTGCAACATGCCAGTCAGGCCAGCAGTCTTTCCAGGCAGTTAAAACGGGTAATTCAGGCTACTATCGGCCAGCCACTGCCGCATACACCGGCAGGTTCGCCCTTCTCAGTTATCCCTATAGATACAGGGGATAACCCTCTTTTTCTCCACGAATTACAGTCTCCTTGCTGTTCCGACTTTCAGGCACCGCTAACACTGATCGGAACGATTCCAGGTAACAGACAGGAGGAATAGCGCTATTGAACACCCGGTTATTGCAACCGGAAAAATAGGTTTACCCTGGTAATCTTACCCGGTATTATTGGCAAGTCTCTCTTCAAGTGCCTCGATAACAAGCGGATCTGCACTTGTGGCTGGCTTGTTCGGCACAGCACAGCAGCAACTGCTTACCGGCATGATTGAAGGCTCAAATGTACCAATTTTCCTGGCGATCGTGATAATTTCAGTCTTGTCGAAGCCGATTAATGGCCTGTAAATGGGCAAACCGGAAACCCTGTCAAGTACTTTGAGGTTGTCAAGCGTCTGCGAGGCCACCTGGCCCATCGACTCCCCGGTGACGATCCCGCCGGCGTGTATTTCCGAGGCAAAGTCTTCTGCGATCCGGTACATCCGGCGTTTACAGAGGAGGCAGACATATTTTTCATCCCCGCTTGCCCTGAGCGATTCCCGTGCCCTTGCAACATAGGTGTCCTCTATCGTATGCAGGGTAATACCGGGCTGATACTCTGAAAGGATCCCGAGGACTGCCTGGACTCTTTTCAGGGCTGAGTTACCAAGAAACGGTGGCATATCAATATAGACCGGTACGATCCGGCATCCCCGCTTCATCATCATCCAGATAGCAACGGCAGAATCAATACCGCCAGAAAGAAGCGCGACAAGGGTCCCTTCAACACCGAGAGGCAGGCCCCCGGGGCCAGGGAATATCTCGTGGTACAGGAAACAGCGGTCATCCCGGATCTCGACATGGATGGTTATTCCAGGATTCGTTAGATCTACCGAAAGTTCCGGAAATGCATCCCTGACAGCCGCACCGAGTTCCCGGGCATACTCCTGTGAACTCAGGGTATGATTTCCGGTCCTCCTGACCCGTAGGGCAAAACTCCCAGTCCCTGGAAGCAGGTCTCCCATGTACCTGACAAGTTCGGAATTTATATCCTCAAGGCTGCAGGTCCGGCACGGGGAGACCGAAACAATCCCAAAGACCTTTCCAAGCCTTAATCGGTCAACAGCCCCGGTTACCCAGATACGGCCCCGGTCCCGGCTGACCTTGCATACCGATGGCTGTGTTTCCCGGATATTCTTAATGAGTTGCCGTTCCCACATGTCCCGGACACCCGGTGATTTCAGGGCGATCTCGCCATACCGGACGAGCCAGATAGCCGCGTGTTCGCCATCCGGAAAAGACGGGGTGGCTCTTGTTCCTGCGTTCACTTCTTGTCCTTTGTTGTCTTCAGACCGAGGGACCGGAGCCTTGATGCTTCTTCTGCATGTTCTGCCCTGATCAGGAACGTTCCGTAACAGGGCTTGGTAAACGGAAAGAGGACCATGTCACCGTCAAGGCCTAACGCGATAGGCGGGATTCCGATGATGTGCTTTTCAAACAACCTGAACCCTGGCTCGACATAATAGATCTCCGTGCAATGGGCCTCCACATATTCCCGTGCCTCCTTGAAACTGGCACCCGAAAGGACAATCTCTTTGTTGAGGTCCTCTACGCAGGCCATTGAAATACCTCATCGATTTTCTTTTTCAGGCCGGCCGGGTCATGGACTGCCTTTTCCACGATCATTTCGCAGGGGAAATCAACTGATGAAACGAGCTCTTCAGCATGACGCCCGAAGAGGACCAGGACCAGCCGGCCCGGGTGGAGATACCGGACTGTAGCTGCATAGGTAATCCCAGCGTCGTTGTGGGCAAATAGGATCGCAATATCCGTGCTCCGCTTTTTTTCGGCAATATCCCCGATACAGCGATCAAGGTCGATGATCTTGTCCATGTAGTGCCGTTCCGGGTCTGCGACCCGTGCGAGTTTAATCACGGACGGGTTCGCCGCAATTGTCACCTGCCGGCCACTCTTCCTGAGCATGTGGGAGAGATAGAGCGAGATTCCCATTTGCACCGGAACCTCCGGGCATCCCAGGAAGAGCGTGGCATATTCTTGGTTTTTTACGTCTTCAGTCATGATGTTCTACCAGTTCAAATCCATAATTTTTTCCGGAACTGCATCCATGGCCCCCGGTTATCTGTTGGTTCCTGTCCGCACCCGCATTCGCATCAGAGAGGTCAGAAGTTTTTATCGGATGGTTGCAGTACGGGCATGAAAAATCACGTTCCGACCCGTCATATGGGCAAATCGTCATCGAAAGGTCGGCAAGGGGATGCCCTTTCCCCCTGATTTCGAACTCCTTGTACCACCCGAAAGGGGCCTTTTTGACCTCTATTGATGAGTTTATGAGGGTGGTTTCTAGTCCCTTAAGGATGTCAAGCGCGATACCTGGCTGTCCGAGTGAACTTGCCAGGTGTGCAAAAGGGTAGATCAACACCCTGCTGACTTTGAGCTTCCCCAGCCGCACCAGGACACCCGAAGATGCACCCCTTACCACCTGGTCAGGATTTTTCTCATCGAGTTTCTCAACACAACAGAAGAGTACAACGCATTCCTCCATCCTGTCTTCGCGGACAGTGACAGGTTCTGCCATTTTTGTCTTCTGATTTGCATTATACCACATCGATGATGCATGGATGGAGAGGATCCTCATGAATTACCCCTCCCGATAAGTATACTGAGTGCATCACTGGTGATGAGACCGATAAGGTGCTGGTCTTCATCGACGACCGGCAAGGCCGAGATGGAGTGTTCCTCCATTTTTTTTGCGGCAGATTCGATCGGTTCATCCGGAACAGTAGTTATGACTTTTTTTGACATGATCTCATCAAGCCACAGGAAATTTCCCGCTACTGCTTTTGCGATGTCCCATGATGTAACAATCCCCACCAGCTGACCGCTGCACGAAAGTACCGGCAGATGATTGACCTCGAGGTTGATTAACCGCCGGGCAGTCACGGCAGTTGTTGCACCTTCCTCAATAGTCGGGACGTCCCGGATCATGACATCGCCAACGACCGTTTTTGAAAGGAACTGGGAGATCAGGTAATTGATCTGGCCTGATTCCAGCAGAAACGCATCATGGCCGAAATTTGACCGGATCTCGCTGTAACGTACGTCCCGGTCATTCGCTGCCAATGCTGATACGATCTCCTGTGACTGGTATGGGGGATAGAGCCAGTCGGAGGAGACCGAGATGACGAGGAATGCACCATGTACTCCTGCAAGCCCTTTTGCGAGCGATCCGTCTTTTGTCAGGTCGAAGTAATCTACTGCCTTTGTGATGTAGAGGTACGAGTTGGCATCGAACCGCTGGGTGAAGGTGTCTCCCTGGTGATGGAGATAACTCTCGACGGCAAAATCTGTCGAGAAATTATAACCAATCTGGTCTTTGTCCTGCAATGCCCTGCCAAACTTTTCATGCATGGACTCATTTGAAAGGTAGGTGATATGGCCAACCATCCGTGCTAGTGCGAGGCCACGGAACGGGCCGCTGGAATCGTATGATTTCTGCGAGTAATAATTCCCATTCTCCCATGCAGGGTCGGAAGTAATGGCAATCCTTCCCACTTCGTTGAACGCGATCTGCTGGGGCGTTGAGTAGGCGGTTGATGCGATCACAATTGCCTTACTTACATGGTCCGGCCAGATTACTGTCCACTGGAGAACCTGCATGCCACCCATCGAACCTCCTGCTATGGCATAAAGCCTGTTGATCCCGAGGTGGTCAACCAGGTGTTTCTGGGCATTAACCATATCCCTTATCGTTATGACGGGAAATGAAATTCCGTATGGTTCCTTGGTTTCAGGGTTTTCCGAAGACGGGCCTGTTGAACCTTTACACCCGCCGATCACATTCGAACAGATAACAAAGTATTTACCAGTATCAAACGCTTTTCCGGGGCCGATTACAGAATCCCACCATCCCGGCTTATCTTCACCGGCATGGTAACCAGCTGCGTGAGCATCACCGGAAAGCGCATGGCATAACAGAATAGCATTGCTTGCTTCCTTGTTCAGGGTCCCGTATGTTTCATACGCGAGCGTAAATGAGGGGAGCGTCTCCCCGCTCTCAAGATCAAGCGGGGAGGAATGGTGATAATATTTTGTTTTTACAAGTCCTACTGATCCT